>Ga0247838_1005865_pt1 | contig 12001 bp, 11 predicted proteins | sample LaCruzMarch2015__5_FD_189097 | JGI IMG/M metagenome (GOLD analysis project Ga0247838, IMG submission 189097) | Freshwater microbial communities from meromictic Lake La Cruz, Castile-La Mancha, Spain - LaCruzMarch2015_15m | ecosystem: Environmental > Aquatic > Freshwater > Lake | place: Spain... | reverse complement strand
CCCGGACAAATGGAACGAGGTTTCCCTGTTGGTCAGACTTCCATTCCTTCCAGGGGCCGCCATCCGGAGAGGAGACGACGAGCACCGGTTGCCCGTGATCCTGCCAGGCCCCGGCGAGGCTTCCGTCGGCATAGCCGAAGTAGATCCCCTTGATCCCATCCTCGAATTCGAGTGTCTCGGAAAAATTCCGTGCGACCATGAGCGGGTCGGTGACCGGAAACGTTCCGTTGCGGACCCTCTTGGAAAACGTGTGCAGAAGGCGGTCCGAAGGCTCAAAGAGATCCTCCACCCGCCCGGTCACGGCATCCAGGGTTGTCTCGATCTGGCGTCCGAGTAGCGTGCGGATGACGGTTCCGAGGCCGTTGGCGCCGAGCCATGTGGTGCTGATGCTCGAAGCGAGGATGAGGCCGAGGATGACGGCGAGGAGGATGCTGCGGAACGAGACGGTGCGACCGGCCGGCGGGGCGGCGGGTTTTCCGGAGTTGCTTGAAGGATCACCGTTCATCGCGGGGCGGATTTTTTCTCCGTCCTGGCTGCACCCGGCTTGGTGATCCGCGGGATGATTTTCGGGCGCCATGCCGGGTCGGCGACGGTGCCGGTCGAGATGTATTCAAGCAATTTGCTGACCGGATAGAAAACGAGGCCCGGGATCCCGCGGGCATTGAGGCGCATGCTCATGTCGAGGCGGCTTGTCATGAAGTGGATATCGCCGGATCCATGCATGCTGAAGCCGGCTCCCTCGATGAGGAGGTTTTTGGTGTTGATGATCTCGTTGGCCGCCGTGAAGTCGGCCGTCGCGAGGCGGGCGGTCTGGTAACCGACGCCGGGGAGGAGCGATCCCAGGATCTCGGAAAACGGGCCGAGCACCGGAATGGCGAAGACGTTGCCATCCTCGATGCGGATGCTTCCCGATCCGCGCATGAGATTTTCCTGCCCCATGCGGGCGGAGAACTTGTAGCTGCCGCTCATGACGCCCTTCGAGTCGTCGTAGTTGAAATACAACTTGGTGAGCTTTGCGAAATTCACCCGGCTGAGCTGTGCATCCGCGCTGAACGTGGGGTCCGAGGCATCGATCGAGACAACCGCCTTCAGGTTCAGCTCCCCCCCCATGAGGGCCGCGCGCCGGATGTCGGCGTTCACCCTGGTCCCGACGACGTTCACTTTTGCGGAGGTTTTCCCGAAGCTGAGCGTCCGGTCGAGCAGGTCGTAATCGAGCCCGGCGGCGGATTCGATTCCGATCGAGAGGTTGTTTTTAGTGGCATCCTTCAGGTGGACCTTGCCCTCCACGGTCGCGGAGGGCGGGGAGTGGAAGCGATACGGCTTCACCGCCTCGGCAATTTTCGGATCGATCCACATGAGGACGTCGTAAGGAACCAGGGTGGAGCGTATCCCGCGAAGCCTGGCCTCCTGGAGCCCCACGTCGTAGGCGAACGTGCCGGTGCCCCGACCGTTCCCGGTCGCAACCCGGAAATTTTTGTAGGTGACGCAGCGGTCGCCGATCTCAAAGTCTGCCTCCGCGCTGTCGAGCCAGGACCCGCGCATCGCCGTGCGGCCGAGCTTGAGGCGCCCGCTCCCCCGGATGTTCGCAAAATCCGGTTTTGCTCCATGCAGGGAAACAGAAACGTCCGGCAGGTCGGCAAATTCCATGCGTTCGAGAAACTCGCGCGTCTTCGGGTCGAAGAGCCCGAGTAGGGAGGTCGGCGGGATGGTGGTGTGCGCCTTGAGGCGGAATTCCTGAGGGGACAGCCAGATCTGCCCGGTGAGATCGCCTTTACCGACCGATACCCGGATATCCCGCGCGTAGAAAACCCCGTCCTTCCAGGCAAATTCGCATCCGGCATTCCGAAAGCCGACATCTTTGAATGATACGGCCCTGGCGTGGAGCGAACCGGTTACGCGGATGTCGGGTTTGGCCGGGCCGGTTCCGATGCTGAACCGGGCATTGAGCTCCGGGGCCTGTTTGAAAACCAGCAGGCGCAGGGCTTCGGTTTTTTTCCCGGCGGCGCGCAGGAACGGTCCCGGATCCAGTGTGGAAAGGACGGCTCCTTCGATCAGGCCGGTTGCGGCCGACCATTCGAGCGATGCCTCAAGCGAGCCCGTCCTGTCGGCAACGGCGGCCCGCTCGATCCGGAGGTTTCCGTTTGCAAACTCCGCGTGCAAATCCAGGGTTTGCAGCGCCCAGTCATCGCCCCGGATTTCCCCGGATTTCAGCGTCAGCCCGCCGATGTGAAGGGAGTCTGGGACCGCGAGGTCCGCCTCGATCGTCGCGCGAAGAAGAGGAGGCCCGCCGGGGTATTGGATGCGTGCCAGTTCGCCGAGAATCTGTTTGGCGATAACTCCGGGGCTTCGGGAGTCACCGGAACCGGCCTGAGTTCCGGATTGAAACGACGAGGGATTGAGAAATTGACCGGTCAGTTCGACGCGGATTCCCTCGACGAGACCCTCGAACCGGCTGAGACGGAGCCGGTCGCCAAGAAGCACCACCTCGGCATGGACCTGCCTGAGATCCAAGCGGGGAGCATCTTCCGCATTTTCAATGGGAATCGAAACCCCCGCGTTTTCTAGCGAGAGCGTGTCCACGGCGACCTTTCCGCGTGACAGTTCGCTCAGGTTGACCGACAGCGAGATGTCGCTGACTTTCGCGATCAGCCGCCCGCCGGCCGCGCGGTCCCGGATGGTGACATCCTCCGCCAGCAGCCCGGAAAACGGATCGAGCGCGAGGCGGCCGATCGAGACTTCCAGGGCATTTGTGCTCAGGGCCGAGGCGAGAGCCTCCTTCGCGCCGAAGCCGATCCCGGCCTCGCGCAGATAGAGCACGGCGGACGGGATTCCGAGAAAGACGACCGCCAGCACAAGACGGATGGCATTCTTCCCCAGAAAATGGATCGCCGGATGGACTCTCATAGCCCCATCAATTCAAGCACGGCCGCCGCAGGGATCACAACGAAGAAACTCCGCCGGTGAGCGGGTGCTCCTCCATGCCCCGGGTCGGTTCAAAGCGGTGAGCGGCAACCTGATCGAGAATGATGTCTGCGAAGCCGGGGTCGGTGCCGATCGCGCTTCCGTAGTAGAGCCTGCGGTCGCGGAGTTGGTGGGGGTTGTGGCGAAAGACATCCGACTGGCTGGCCGCCTTGCCAGGTTCCTGGGCTATGCCGAGGAGGACGGGGATATCCTGGTAGCTATGCAGGCCGTTGGAGATGAAGAACGGGACGACGACGACATTCGGCTGTGTGGTGAATGTGTGCCACTCCGCGATCAACGGCACCTCCTCCATGTAGGCAGAGAGGACTTCAGCGTAAATTCCGGTTTCGGCGATCTGGCGGACCTGCTTTCTTGCGGCCTCCGCCGAGTTGCCGTCGCGGCCGGTGCCGTGGCCGACAACCACGAGGCTGGTTTCAGCGGGCGGGGCTTCAGGCGCCACCGAGCGGGCCTCCGCCATGAGAAGCCCGGTCATCCGGGCGTGGTTTCCCGCCGGTTCGCAGTAGCGGATCACGCGGGCTCCCCGGCGTGTGAGCGGGCCATCCAGCCCCATTTCCCGGGGAATGACGGTCTTCGTGAAATACCCCTCACTGATAAAGTTCGGCACCACGAAAACCTCCGGAGATTTCACGATTCCCAGCACGTCCCGGTAATACGGCTCTTCTTTCCAAAAGCAGCAGACCACCTCGGAAAAAATCCCGCGGCGACTGATCTCATCCGCCTGGGCCCGGGTCGGCGTGCTGGAATCCGGGTTCAACGTCGAGCCGTGGCCGGCAATCACCAGAGCTGAGGTTTTCAGGTCTGTCATTCGAGAAGCCCGGCGCAGACTTTGGCCGCGTCGAAGTGTTTCTCTGCAAACGCCCGGGCGGAACGGCAGTGGTGTGGATAGTCCGATGAAATCGCGGCGAGCGCGCCCGCAGCCTGCTCCGGTGTTTCGAAGGCCATGACCCCGTCTCCTGCAGGCAGATGGTCGGTCCATCCGGTGTCCTGGATGACAACCGGCTTTCCGGCCGCAAGGTAGCAGGCGCTCCGGCAGCTGAACCACCCGCTCCGCGACCGGACGTATCCGTTCTTTGCGATGCTCCACTCGCCCTTCGATTTGGAGAGAAAATCGTGGTAGCTGGCGTAGTCGGGGATGTGGACATCCGGCTCGATAATTGTCCAGCCCTTCTTTTCGAGCATGTCGGTCGGACGGTTCTGCCCGACCCCCTGGCCCATCGCGAGGACGAATTTTTCGCTCGTGAGAGAGGGGAGATCGACGAAGCGCCCGAACTCGATGTCCTTCTGCCCGTAGGCCCTGCCTCCGAAGTCCTTGGGAGCATAGCTGGCCCAGTTCATCACGGTCGTCCACGCATCCGCGGCTATGTGGACCGATCCAGCCGGCATCAGGGTTTTTTTCCACCAGTCGAGCGCGACCGGCTGGACGGTGGGACGCCATTCCAGCCCGCAGGTCGGCACATGGCAGCCGGGGTTTCCGACATTGAGGCCGAACGAATAGTGCCTCTCGTGGGCGGAGATGCGCTGCGCAAACTCTGACGAGGGATCCGCGGAGAGGCTGATGTGCGTGAACATCGGGTCGCCGTCGAGGAAGAGCTTGAGCGGGATGGTGGCAGTCGGTTCGCGGAGCCAGCAGGCGCCGGAAACATTGGCCAGAACATCCGCCGATGCCAGGATGCGCTCGGCCTCGACCTGATCGCCGACCCCGTGGTAGGTTCCGTCCGCTCCGTTGCGGTAGATCCACCGGTCGCCGAGGTCGAACTCCCGCATAACGCGGGCGAGGTAGCCGGTGTTGTGCGAGCAGTCCGCGCTCGGCTCCTGCTTGACCGGATCATAGGCCCAGGTTGAGGTGTCCTCCAGATACCAGACGTCATGCCCGAGCGCCTGGAAGCCGAGCACATACTGCATGTAATCCCATGTAACCCCGCCGAAGGCGTATTGGCCGATCAAGCCGGTGACAATGATCCTCATCGTTGGAAATTTATCAGGGCGGCACCGCGCAAACGAGGATTAAGATTTCAGGTCGCGCCGCTCGAAAACCGAGAGGGCGAGGACGGCGAGCGTGGCGTTGATGGCGAACAGCCATGCGTAGTCGCCGGCCATCTTTTCCCAGGGGATGCTGTATTCGAACACATGAACCCATGTGGCCATGTGTGCGGTGAGAAAAAGCGGCTTCAGAGACTCGAAAAACGGAACGTTCCTCAGGATCATGTCCATGAACAAAAATGAGAGCGTCCCGATCGTGGCGGCGGCGGGCTTCATGTCGAGGCATGAGAGGAAGAACCCGATCGACGGGATCGTCAGCAGCGAAAGTGACAGCAGGAAAACTCCGGCGAAGTAGCGGGCGAGGCCGGGGCCGAATTCGTGCAGCGCAAAGATGCGTTCCATCGGTGCGAAAACAAACAGCCCGCCGGCTCCGCTGTGGATGAACCCCACGGCCAGCGCGGTCAGCGCGACGAACCAGATCAGGACGAACGAATAGACAAGAACCGCGGCAAGTTTGAGCGAGAGGATCCGGCGGCGGGAAACGGGGCGGCACAGCATCATCCGCATGGTCCCGTCCTCGACCTCCTTGCTCACCACGTCGCCGGCAACCAGAGCCAGATACAGCGAGCCCAGCAGAAAGACCGACCACAGGAGGACGAGAAAGGCGAGCGTGAGACCTGAGAGATAATCTTGCGCGGGATATCCCGCGTCCTCGATCACGCGGGAGATCGACCGGCGGACATGGTCAAGGTTCAGCAGGAGCAGGATCAGGATTTCGACGCCGAGGAATGCGGCGAATCCGATATACGTCCGCTTGCGTGCGAAAAGCTTCAACAGCTCGCCGGAAAATTGGTGGGGGAACATCATCCCGTCCTTTCGAGATAAAAGTCCTCGAGCGTGCGGGCCGCCTTGCGGAACTCCGTCACCCTCACGCCGGCCAGCACCAAAGTCCTGACCACTTCGGCGGGGTCGAGATGGTCGGGAAGGTCGAGGGAGCCGTCGCCCTGGATCACGACGCCGAGAGCAGCAAGAGCGACAGGACAATTTTCGGCATCGGGGGTTTCAAGAACCCAACGTGGCCGGCCGGTATCCTGCCACCGCCCGCAAAATGCGAGCGACCCGCGGTGCAGGATGGCCACGCGGTCGCAAAGCTGCTCGACCTCGTGGAGCAGATGGGAGGAAAGAATGACGGTCAGGCCATGGCGGGTTCGCAGGTCCCGGATCAGGGAGCGCATCTCATGGATACCGGCCGGGTCAAGCCCCTCGGTGGGCTCGTCCAAGATGATCAGCTCCGGATCCGGAAGCAGGGCCTGGGCAAGCGCGAGCCGCTGGCGCATCCCGTGGCTATACGTCCGCACCGGGTCGTGGATGCGCTCCTCCAGCCCGACCAGCCGGATCACCTCCTCCATGCGGGCCTGCGGGACCGGGCCGCTCAGGGAAACAAAAAAACGCAGGTTTTTCCATCCGCTCAGGTAGTCGTAGAATGCCGGGGTCTCGAAAATGGCGCCGACCCGGGCCAGTGCGGATGCACGTTTGGCCGCCACGTCGTGCCCGTTGACCGTGACCCTCCCGGAGTCCGCATGGACGTGCCCGAGCGCGATCCCGAACGTCGTGCTCTTGCCGGCTCCGTTGTGCCCGAGGAGCCCGAAGATTTCGCCGCGCGCGACCTCGAAGGAAACGCTCTCCACCGCGGGGCGACCGCGGAATTTTTTACAGATCGAGTCGAATCGGATCATGGCTCGGTGAACAGCCGGAGCTCCCTGTCGGCATGGCCGTCCGCGAACAGGTGGTTGACCTTGTTTTCCGAATACCGGTGCCAGCCCTCCTTGTCGAGGAGGATGGGGATTTTTGAAAGATCGGAGACGAGCGAGAGGAAATTCAGGTTTGCGACCGGCTGGCCGCTGAGCACGCTGTTCCAATAGTAGCTGGTGCCGGATTTTTTTGCGAGGTCCCGGTCTGCCGGGCAGGCGAAGATCCGGTTGTTGTCTGTGTAAGAAGCCAGCGTGTTGTCGATCACGGGGATGTCCTCATCGAGGCTCTTCCGGCCTGCCGCCAGGGGAGGCATCGTCATGTTGTTGTCGGCAAGGAAGCCATTGAGAGCGATGCCGATAGCCCGGAGGTTGCCGAGGCATTTCGCCGAATCCGCACGCGAGATCGCGAACCCCGCGGCGGGACCCACAAGCGCGACCAGCACCGCCACAATCGCCACGACGACCAGCAGCTCGATGATGGTGAACCCGCGCGGGCTCATCGCGAGGTCTTCTGGAGGTTTCGCTGCAACTCCTCAAGCACCGGCGCGAAGTCCAGCTTCACGTCCGAGCTGGCGTCCTCGTAAAAACTCGACACCCCCTGCTCGAGGATCTTTTTGACTGCCTCCTCATCGATCCGCTCCGCGGACTGCGGGCTGTTCTTCTGGATGTCCTCCAGCACCCGCTTCACGAGGCGCTGGCGTTTTTCTGGAGTCATCTTGTTGAGCGCCGACATCATCTGCCGGAACCCCTCGGGAAGGGTCAGATCGAGAAACCGGCTCCTTTCCGTAGGGGTCAGGCCCTCGAAAAACTTTCGCAGGACCGCCCCCTCGCGCAGCTCCCGGCGCTGGTCGAAGTCCAGGCGGTTGAGCTGGGCTGCCGCCTTCTCGATGACCTCCGCCCGCCCCGGCTCCGCCATCCCCTCAAGCGGATGCGCTTCGATATACGATCTCAGCTTTTCCGGCGACGGGCTCGCGGAGCGCGAGATCCAGATCACGACCGCAGCCATGGCCCAGATGCCCGCAAGGATCAAAATCGTCCGCAGAGGAAACTTCACCCCCATGCTGTAGCACACTCCCGCCCCCGCAGCAAAGAACCGTGCGTTCCCGAAGTGGAGGGACGACCGCTGTATCGTCCGTGGAGGATCCTGAAAACCACAGATGCCCGGGCATGTAGTCATGCAAGATTTTTCTTCACAAGACAGTAATATATTTCTGCTCCGCTTGCCGCAGGCAAGCCTTGCTGAGATTCCCCCCGAACGCCTGCCGCGGCGAGCGGTGCGGGGTTTGGGGGCGCACAGCCCCCATCAAACTGGTCCGTTGCTTGGCTCATGGCGAGGGTGTCTGGGCCGCGAGCATCCGGCGTTGGAGTTCGAGAACGCAATGGCTGATATTGGCGGGCAGGCCGATCTCCGCGCGGAGCTTCCTGCCCAGAACAACGCTGAGTTTTTTCAGCTTGAGAGTCAGGCTCTTGTTCGCCTCCAGAGAGGTTGGCGGATTTCCGGAGAGCAGGTGCCAGACCTGGACGAGAAGCTTGCGGGCCACGGCCGCGACGGCGGTGTTGCGACTGCCTTTGCGAGCAAAGAGTTTCCAACCCCATTTTCCCAGCGTCGTGTTCCCGCCCATGCGCAGGACGGCCTGGGCACCCTGGATGAGGAGATGGCGCATGTCGCTGCGCCCGCGTTTTCCGACGCCGAGTTTGATGTCTTTTCCATTCCCGCTTTGGCGCCGCCCGGGATTGAGTCCAATGTAAGCCACGAGCTTCTCGGGGCGATCAAAGCGCCGCACGTCTCCGATGACCGCCAGCAGGGCGAAGGCGTTGATCTTTCCAATTCCCAGCAGCTTCATGCAGCGCAGCATCAGGGGCTCGGCGCAGATCTCACGGCTGATGAGGCACAGGAAGCGAGCACGCGCTTCGGCCTGGTTGTCAAGGTTGGTAAAGTATCCCGCGAGCAGTTCCTTTTGCAGCAGCGTCCAGTCGCGCTGGGTGAGGATCCATTCCCGAGTGCCTTCGAGCTGGAGCCCCCTGCTGCCCGGGCGGATGGCGAACTGGTTGAGGTAGCTTTTGAGCGAGTTGAGGGCGGCAGTGTGGTTGGCCACCGCATTCTGGTGGGCATGGAGGAGTTCCCGGCGTTCGCAGGTCACGGCGTCGGGAACCCACACGCACGGGGCATTGCCGGCCAGGTAGACCAGCGCGATGCGAGCCGCCGCCATCTTGTCGTTGTCGGCATACGTCTTGGCGTGTTTACCCACATGGCAGCTCTCCATCACCACGGCCCGCAGGCCAAGAGCCTGCAGGCGGCGGTGGATTTCAAAGCTGTTGGATCCGGCTTCCAAAAGGAAGAGATCCTCTCGGGTAAACTCCTTCGCAGCCCAATCCATCAGGCTCTGGAGGCAAAGGTTTTCGCGGCTGGTCAGTTTGCGGGCGTCGTGCGGGGTGCTTCCCCGGAAAACCGCCGCCGTGTAGGTGTCGGGGTGGCAATCCAGGCCGATAACTCTTCCTTTGCTCGGCGGGGGCGGCGCGGTGTAAATCTCCGCTGCCACCAACCTGCCTTCTTCGGAAGGTGTTGGTTTCAATTGATACATTTTTTTCATGGTCGTTCTCTCATGGTCCCATTAAGGGTAGAGGCAACCGGCGCGGGCAGCCGTTGGTTGGTCCTATGGACGGAAGGTTGCAGTCAGGCATTCGGGGTCTTGCGCCCCACGATGGTGCTTTCCGCCAAGGTTCAATCACAGATCGGAGGAGTAACCTCATGTTCATCATCGAACCTTTGGACCTTCGGCCACCAGTGCGTGTTGCAGGCACTCACGGGTTCCGCAGGGGACAGTGGACCATGCCTTTCGGTTTGCCCAGCGCCGGTTGCTGCATGGCTTCATACCGTCACCGATGAACGCTGATCAGACAATCATTGAGCTAAGCAGAAGAATCGGGAAACAGGATTTCAGGCTCGCTGCGCAAAGGGGTTGACCACAACCACACCACCGTAAAACTGTCCCGCATTCAGGTCTTCGGACACAATTTCCCGGCACTCTCGGGTTTCAGCGGCTGCCACGATGGACGCATCCCAGAAGCTGATTCCGTAGAGGCCCCGGAGTTCAACCGCGCGCCTCACGAGCGCCGGGGTTTGGGAAACCACCTCAAGGCGCTCCAGAAGAGCAAGCTGGCGCAAGACCACATCCTGGCGTTGTGCCAGTTTGCCGAGAGCCACGTTTGCGTATTCCTGGAGAACTTGCGTGGAGATCACCCCGGTTCCCGAACGCAACGCATTTCCAATGACACCCAAAGCAATCTGCTGCTTCCCGGAATTCCGGGAATCGTTTGCATAGACGACAACATTGGAGTCGATGAAAATCAACCGAACCTCCGCTGAGCGTCTTCGCGGTCGAATCGGTATCCTTTCGGGGAACGCCCGGAATGCCCGGTCGCATTTCGACTGAATTCTTCAGCCACCCGGTCCCGGTCTTCCTGACGCGTCAGGTCCCGTAAAAAATCACGGACCAACTGGTTGAGTGAAGTCCCATGCTTCAGCGCGTATTCCCTGCTTCGATTGATGGTTTCGTCATCTGCGGAAAGTGTCAAGTTCATGGTTTTTCGCTGTTCCCACTGTGGCAATATGACACGTATGTGCAACCCGTGTCAATCGGCATTTGTAATCCATTCGAATCCCGGGGCCGGGTCAAAGCGGGATTTCGTGCCGGATCCACTCAACGCCCGGATGGGAATCGCGGAGCCCCGCCGTGCCATCCGTGGATGCATCGTCCAGAACCACCGTCCGTTTGTCTCCGAGCAAATCCAGCAAAGTCCCCCGGATTTTTTCCGGTTTCTCAGCGAGTTCCCGGCTCAGAAGCTTTCTGATCAAGCCGGATAATGACAAACCCTCATCAATCGCCCGGTGCCGGGCTTCTTTGCAAAGAGAACTGTCGAGTTTGATTGTCACATTCACAATTGCACTGTTGAGCGATTGCTCGGGAATATCAATGGATGGGACCAATGCTGTCAACTTGAGAGGGAAGAATGGAGTCGTCAGTTTTCAGCGGAGAAGCGCAGGCCGGGGAGGCCGGCGGTTTTCAGGTCTGCGGGAATACCGTGCGGTCAATGAGATCAACCATTTTGCCGATGGAATCACGAAGTCCCGTGTAGTCGTCACCCACCTCATCCAAATCACCGCCAGGGTAGTGTTGTTCCCAGAACTGTTCGGTCAGGTTCTGGCAGGCAGATGAAAAATCGGTGAATGAATCGTCAAAGCTGCAGGCAGAAGCGAGAAGACTGTTCAAATCATGGGTTTTCACAAGCGTCCAACCGCGGGACACCAAGTATCCTTTCAGATATCTTTCAGCCGCTTCTTGCAGCAGTTCGACACCGGACCATGACGGGCCAAAATGCAAAAACAATGCATCCGATTTTTCCAGACGATCCTTTGCAAGAAGAAGCCAGTCGGCAGGATTGGCCGGATCCGTTTTCATATGACTCGAAGGCCCTTCTGAATGATCTCGGCGTGGAAGGAATTCTTTTCGCGAGCAAGGCGCATGCTCTCTGCTGGATCAGCAAGCATCAGGTCGAACGAAATGGGTGCATTCGCCAACAAGAGCGGCCACCATGCGGATCGGATCGCTACTTTATCTTTGATCCGGCTCTGTTGAATCGGCTTGATAATCAGCAGGTCAACGTCACTGTTCTCGTCGGGTGTGCCGTATGCGAACGAACCAAACACGACCACTTTTTCCGGGTTAAACTGGTTGAGAAGGACACGTAAATACGGCAGAAGCTTGTCTGCAATCCGGTGCAGCGGGTAGCGGGTATCACGAAGAACCTCCTCCCGGATTCTCGTGTGGGTTTCCGAACTCATGACAGTGAAATATTTACTGACAAGTGCTTCTGGTCGCAAGGTGAGAGTTTATCGCAACTGTCCGGGCATGGTCACGGTTTTGCCTGCCACACACCACGGAGTTCCTCGCGCCACTGAGACGGGCGCCGCAGCAGCAGGCTGATGCTGACGAAAATTCGATGCATTTCCCATTTCCACCGAAACCGGGGGACCTTCATCACCTCGCGGGCGATCACAGCCATGTTGTGGAGCTTGCCGGCCGTCAGCGCCGCAGGATCTGCTTTGAACTCGCTGGGTTGGGAATGATGCAGGATCGACGGTTCCCGCAAAAAAAACAGCGGAGCTTCCCGTGCGATTCTTGCCGTCAAATGAACATCCTCTGCAAAACTATAACCGTCAAATTCAGGAAACTGATGGCGCCGGAAACATTCGCTCCTGAGAAAAAGACAGGTCGATGGCAACCACT
>Ga0247838_1005859_pt1 | contig 12013 bp, 18 predicted proteins | sample LaCruzMarch2015__5_FD_189097 | JGI IMG/M metagenome (GOLD analysis project Ga0247838, IMG submission 189097) | Freshwater microbial communities from meromictic Lake La Cruz, Castile-La Mancha, Spain - LaCruzMarch2015_15m | ecosystem: Environmental > Aquatic > Freshwater > Lake | place: Spain... | reverse complement strand
TGGTTACGCACCCGCAAAGGAGAAAGCTAGTTCCGATGAATCCAAGAATCCACTTCCGAGTCACGAAGCTTTCGGTTGTAAGCAATTTCATCATCATCTCGTTCCTGTCGTGTCTTGGCTCTGTTCTTTAACCACCATCCTAAAATGCCAACCACTCCTACCAGCAGAGCGAGGGAGGCTTCCCACATTGTTATTTCCTAGAAAACTTGGAGAGGAAATTGACTATCTTTTGGAGGGTGTTCTCTGGCTCGTCACCCGGAATCAATGAGGCAACCGCAATCACGGCAGTCAAGAGAGCCGTTGCCGCACCTACCCAAGCCACCCAATCTTGTGTCGTTACGAATTGAATTAGGTCGTTCATATCAGAGGGGGAGTGTCAAGGGGCTAGCACACAATCGCAAAATTAAATCTGTAATCCCACGCCGCCATTATACAGCTGATTGACCTCTGTTTGATCTAATTCCCTAGTCCAAAGGCCAACCGCATCTAGCTTGCCGTTAAGAGTAAAATTGCCATTATCCTGTAAAGACCCAAGCCTCAAGTTTGGAACGCTACCATAAGTAACACCAGCCAATGCATTGTAAACCAAGGTCGAGTCTTTATATACTTTGATATATCCAGAGGAAGTTCGAGCTACAACTAGATGATGCCATTCGTTAGCTACAAAGAACCCCGCAACACTAACATCTGCAGTTTGAGAGTTGTTTATGAACAAAGTTCCATTACTATCTCCGTGAATATGCAAGGACTGTGCTGTAGAACAACTGATTAGCGTAAAATAGTTTTTTATATCTGCACTATTATGCCATATAGAAATGCTATACGGCTGACCAGAATTAAAGGGGCTTGAAAAAGAAGCCAGCGACAGAAATTTGTCTGGCGTTACGCTGACTGCGGGAGCAAATTGACCGCAGTTCTCAATTTTACCAGCAACAAAAGTGAGGCTACCATTATTTGTGAGGGTATTGCCATTTATTGAGCTGTCTGTTGTATCCTCTAATCTCCAAAAAGCAAGGTTATCTTCTTGAATCCTTAATAGGGACGGAACAGTCAAAGCCCCCAACAAGCAGTTGCTAAAACTAGGCATAATTGAGAACAGTTATTCTAAAAGTTCCTGTGGTTGAATTGGTCGTATTATTGTCTGAATTTGTCGCACCCACGCAAACTGTATTTGTTGTAATAACATTTGCGTAATGAATTAAACCAGCACAGACAACGCTGGGCAGTCCGAGTAGCACAACATCATTTACAGTCGCTCCTGTGATTGTCACATTTTGAAATGAAGCATCGTGACCGCCAATAGTCCCAAAGTTTAAGGAGGCAGTTGTAGACAGCGTTCTAAACGCACCATTCTCAGTTCCCATAGCAATATAGTAACTGCCAGATATAGAAACATTATTAGAGGCAATAGTTACAACTGTTGTACCTACGCCAAAAGCCCCTGTCTGCCAATTAACCGCAGTTGCGCCCGATGAGGTTTTTAGAACACGGTTTTGATAATCCACCGAAGTGACCGAAGAGCTGTCTGCCAAATAACGATTAGTTGCCGATATGTTTGTTGTGGTGTCCGTTACCACATTGGTGGGCAGTCCCAGCGTGACTGATGACGCAATCAAGCCAAGGCTGACCAAGGCACTTGTGACATTCGTGGATGAAGGCTGGACGATAGGGGTTGAGTTGTAGAAAGAAATCTTCTGCCCTGTTGCCGTGCCGAACTTGCTTCCGTTGGCCGTGCCAAAGACAAATGGGATGTTATCGGTGACTGTAATGGCAGAGCCAGTAAGGGCAACCGTTGGGAAAGTCGTAGTGCCGCTTGCAACAACGCCAAGCGTAACGCTGGTGGCAATCAATCCAAGATTAACAAGCGCAGAAACTACATTATTTGAGGCTGGCTGAACGATGGGAGTCGAGCCAAAGAAAGAAAGTTTTTGAGAAGTGGTTGTTCCTAGCTTGCTCCCACTTGTTGTGCCAAAGACAAATGGGATGTTATCGGTGACTGTAATGGCAGAGCCAGTTAAAGCCACGGTCGGGAATGAGCCACCCTGCTCATTTAGAGTTACTGTGTTTGCTATTAAACCAAGGCTGACCAATGCACTTACAACATTTGTGCTGGCGGGTTTAGAGATTGGGGTGCTGTTGTAAAATCCCACATCGCCAATTCTGCTGACAAAGCGTGCATCTGATTCAGCAGCATTATAGAATTGCTGGCCAGTTGAGGGCGCAAAACTTCCCGATGTAATTAAATCCTTGCGGATGCTGACATCCCCTTGAAAAATTGTCTTGGGTGTGCCGTTCTGGGTGAGTTCGATCTCCAGCGTGGGCGTGATCGTATCTTCACCGCTATCGGCAAACGCATCCTGCACCTCTGCCGTGTTAATGGTCAGCGTGGTTTGCTGAAATGGGATAAACTGAACGCCAGTAGCATCAAGGGTGAGTGCGGTGGTGATATTGGTTAAGCCAAGCCGACCAGTAAACGAAATGATATATCCATTGTTTCCGTTATCTTGCACCGATGCGTTGGCCGTGACTGTGCTAATACCGGCTGAGATGGCGGCCTGCACAGATGCGGCGGTACTAAAAAGAGGGATGGCCGTGGTGGCGTTTGAGCCAAAGACCAGAGCAAACGAACCGCCCAACACTCTCGGCCCCACAGTTAGCTCGTAGGATTCGTTTAGTGCGCTTGTGCCGTTGCTTATTAAAGGTAAATCAATCTCGCCAGCAGTTGGCGAGGTGGTGAAGGTGTCTGCAAAGACGATGGGATTGCGAACCAGCTGGACGACTTGCTGTGCCTCCACGCTGGTGACAGGATTGCGGCGAGTGCTAACTAGCACCGAGCTGGTAGGAAACAAGGTGAACGCATCTGAACTAAACGACATCGCCGTATTGGGCTGGGTGGCCGTGAGCAGATACGAGCCAAAGGCTTCCGTGCCGTAGAGGGCGACTGTCGAGACATTGTTGGAGATGGCGTTATAGACGCAAACCGCCGTAGCGTTAAATGGAATGTCGGATGATGTTATGCCGTTGACCGCCAGCTTGAACGACCCGGCCGACGGCTCATCCTCAATCGTCCCTATGCCTGCCTTTAGCGTTGCCCCAGCTATATCAACATCGGCAAAAAGTCCGTTGGTTTGCCGTTCTAGTAAGCGAACTCGCAGAGTGTAGGAATCGTTTCGGGTAAGCGTAGGCAACGCACCGCCGATTACGCTTCCTCCGTCCACTAAAGCTCCGGAGGATGTGTCGATGTATAGGTCTAGCGTTGCGCCCATAAATGGTTAAGGGGTGTCAATTTAAAGAATGAATGGTCGTGTGTCCACTATTTCAAAAGTTGGGCCGCTGGTAGCGGGCCATACGAAGTATGGCAAGGAAATGTAAAATCTTACAGGCAGCCGATTTATGAGAATATATCCAGTAAAAGGCGGCCCTTCAGGCCCGGGGGAGAATACAGAAAAAATCGCTTGAGGCCCGCCTTCAGGCCAAATGTTAAGTCCCCAAGCATTTAGCGTAATTGCCAAAAGACGATTGCCTCCATATAGATTTTCAAAATCAATTCTTTCAAATATTATTGATGGGGTGTAATTGTTGCCGGGATAGCTTGCATATTCTGTGTAAGGAAGTTCATTCCCGATAAGTTTTTCTACAATCGACTTCTCCGCTGTCGGTATATCTTCGTGACTTATTCTAGTCCCATTAGATTGCTGGGCCACCAATATCTCAGCCCCCGCCAAACACCTGTATTTCTTTAATAAGTCTGCCGCATATTCCGTCCGCTTAATTATCCCATTGATAAGCTCGACCGACATTTGCTGGCCGTTGCTTACCCTTTCTAATCTGGGATAAATCATGAGGGATAATACTCTGAAATTACCGCACCAGTAGCGGTGTATTGGATGGCGATGCCCTGCCCTGCGATCGGCTTTTGCAATTCTGCCACCTGCACCAAGTCCTCGATTCGATTGATGATGTCGTTGATAAATTCAGCTGATATTCCCACGCCTTCGGGCGTTGGGTTGATTGGCCGTAGCTCCTTTGTTTTCATCAGAAGAAGTTGCCGTTGCTGGGAGTGCCATTGACTTGAGCAAGATTGATCGCCCCAGAACCAGTAAACATATCGGAAGTCCCAGCAAAAAACTCGCTAAACTGCTCCTCGATCTGATTAAAGCCGCCCCTTCGTTGAAAGCTAATAGATGTCTGAACATATCCAGCGTAAAGCCATTCACGGAAAGCCCCAGTAGATATGCTAGCCCTGTATTCCCTTGCCCTTGGGTTGGTCGGCATCGCCGTTCCGTTGATGCTTGCGGGAATAAATCGCTTGGTCGGCAATGTTAGGTTTGATGTGATGCCCCCGCCAGAAAAGTTTAGGGTGATGCTAGACCCTTTGAGCAGATCAAAAACTGGTTGTTCGGTGATATATCTTACAACAATAGATGCGTCCGACCCAAACACTCCCACGCCCGGCTGACCTACGGCGGTGACATAAGCGGGTGGCAGGCCGCTTGAGTAATCTAACCCTACATAAGTCACCGAGAGCGTGGCTAAACCTCCATCCATCGGGTCAACTCGGGTCGTTTCGACAAGCATCCTAGAGTATTTGGTTGTGGCCGTTGAAAAGCTCGTGTGAGATGTGTTCCTGTCTGGCTCTAGTAATTCTATGTCTTGAACGCGGATAGTATAGGTTTCAGTAAGACTAACAAGTCCATCGACCTCGGTGTTCCGTTGAGTCCTTCGTAGAATTTTGCGTTCGCTCGGCGTGGCCGAGTTTAGCACGGAAGATACAATAATAGCACTCACGCTGATTTTAAGACTGGAACACCGAGCTTGTCTATCACTACTTGAAGTATATTTTGCACCAGCCCCTTCATATTCTGAACTGAGTCAAATAGTCGAGTGTCGGCCTCTCTTTGCAATGTGCCTTCTGTTTCTGCAAATTGTGACACCATTTCATTGGGTCGAAATCCTTGCATTCTTGTCGGGTCAATGCCAAACCTTCCAAGCATAGCTACATCGGTTTGCTTCTGTTGTGCCTCCCTCTCTTTGTCGATTTGCGATGTCACCTTGCCCAACCCAAACCTTTCTGCCGCACCCCGCAGTCTGTCTAGTAGTGTGCCTTGTGCTTCCCTGCCAGACTGAATCAAATCCTCTCTTTTCTTCTTGAGGGCATCTGCTTGGCGTAACTCCTCCATAAAGGCTTTCTCTTTTTCTTTCGCCTCTGTCTCAATCGCCTTGAGCCTGTCTGCCTCTGCTTTCTTTGCCAGCTCGTCTTTCTTGGCTTGTTGCTCTGCCTCCTCCTTTGCCTGCTTGTCGCCAAGCTCAAACAGCTCTTGGTCTTGTGCCTTGCGAAGAGCGTTAATAGTGCTTTGCTTAAATCCTAAATCTACATATTTCTGAAATTCTGCCCTCTGCTTTTCAACAAGCTCTAGTCGTTGAGCCTCCATCGGGTTTGTTCTTCGGAGATTCGTCATCATCTCCCTTTGGGCAAGTTGCGTTTGCACGGCAAACTCGGCCTGCCCCTTGGCAGATTGAGCGTTTGAGCGAGCCAATTCTAGTTGCTCTTTATTACCACCAAAGAATCCAACGACTCCCTTAACTGCCCCCTCAATTACCCCCGGCTTTTCGCTTTGAGATTCTTTGATGCTTTTAGATAGATTCTGGAATTGTGAGATTGCCCCAGATAAGTCTAGATTCGTCACGCTCGCTTGGAATCCTTCAATAGATGTGTTTAGTTTGTCGGCTGATTCCTTGGCCTCTTTGCTTTCCTTGGCAAATAAGGCGACCACACCAGCACCCGCCGCAACTCCGATACCTATTGCCCCGAATCCTTTAGTCAAAGAAAAGAGAGAGGAGGTTAGCGTTGAGACTGGGTCTTGCCCAGAGGCCAAACCGCCCACAAGTTGCTTGACGGCAATGCTCGCCTTTTGGGAGGACACTTTAAGATTGTCCATATCGCCAAGCACACCATCAAACTTTGCCCCGCTTGTGTCGGCTAAAACTTTAAGAATTACTGGTAGCATATTATTTGAGCCTCCCCATCGCTCTCAAGGCTTTTTGAACTCTATCCACTCTCGCCTCGAGGTAGGGGACAAGGCCGCTTTTGGGATGATATAATACCGCATCAACAGCCCTTTTGAGGGCTTGCTCAAGGATTGCCGAAGCTCGGCCTTGGTCTGCCGCACTTCTTACAACTGGGGATTTCCCTCGAAGATCAAACTTCCCTGCCCCATTAAACATAGAAAACTCGGCAAGGTCGGGATTCAGTTGCTTAATCGACCCGCCTCCATAGCCTTCGCCAGATAGTCTTGCAAGTGTCGCTGGGCCGAAGTCTCCCCGACCAAAGGGTTTGCCATAAAAGTCTGCGGCGATTGCCCAACCTACCCGCAAAAACTTTGATGATCTAGCACGGGCTTGAAGAAAGCCCTTATATTTGCCGTCCATAAAACGCTCGATGCCTGCGGATGGCCCGGTGTTTCTTGGGATGTTTCTTTTCTTGGTAATCTTGACCATCGCCATCGGGCCTTTGGAAGAAAGAGTCTTTACCTTTCTAAACTTTGAGTTCCCAGCGGGGTCTAACCCATTCAGCTTCCTCAACCAGTTAATCAGCTTGTATTGGCCTACATATTGGGTGTTGCCATAACGCTTTTTTCCTGCGTCTTTAGTAATGGGCAAGTTGGATAGTTGGTTGCGTATTTGTGCTCTTGGGGTGAATTGGGTTTCTTGTGCCGCCCTAAAGGCCACATCGCCCATAACATTTCTTACCGCTTCGGGGGCAGATTTCCGAACCACATTTTGATACACCTCAAGAACGCTTTTAAGTTCGTCTATGTTCGTCAAAATGCCCGATGCCATAATGGAATGCCCCTTGTTAAACTCCAAGCAACTTAGATATCTCTTCTATGTTTTTTGCCTTCATAACCCCTGCTCGGCGTGTGTTTATGTTCATACTGCACAAATAGGTGTGATTGGCTTGTGAGAGCAGGCTAATCGGCACTTCCCACAATATATAGTCAATGTTCCACCCTGTTTTTTGTGCCAGCGAAAAGACCGTTGAGGCCGTTGCCGCTGGCGTTAGTAGTTTCCCCTTGAGCTTGAGGCAGAGGGGATTACCTCCACCTGTCCTTTTCTTGCTTCTTCGAGAACTTCTCCAACAAGGGCAGTCGCACTTTCTCTGTCTTGGTCGCTAAAGCCACTCATCCAATCAACGAGCTTTTCCCTAAAGCTGTCCTTGTTCCAACAGAGTCGAATTGCGTCTTTGCGATTCTTGGCAAGCTCAATGTGGACAAATATAAAAGCCCACACAAAGAACATAGCACTATCATCATCACTTCTTATTTGCATAAGAAGCAACCTTGAGCCTTCTGTATAGGGCGATAGTTTTTGTTCTTTGAATGTTTTCTCTGGTGTTACAAAGGCCGAGTTTAGTTCTTCGTCTAGGATGTCGTTCATAGATGCTTTAGGATTGCCCTTCTTTGCTCCGAGGTTGCGTTTTCTGATATGAGTAAAGTCTGACCGCCCCTTTGTATCACCCGCACCGGCACGGCTCTTTTAAGCAGTCCTAGGAAGGTTTCTCGGTTCTCTAGGGCGGCTCGGACATATCGGATAGGGCTTTCTGGGTCGCTCTTCATTTCTGACCAAGGGCGTTCCATTTCTGCCTTTGCCTCTGCCCCAGCCCCAGCCTCAAACCAGAATGTCGCTTGGGTGCTTCCGTCCTCTTTGATTGTCCTCGTTACTGGGTCTAGCTGTCTTGGCTTTGCCCCAAAGGACGCTACGGCACTAGCCACCTTTATGTTAGTCGTTCCCCAGTAGGCTTCGGTCATAAGTTTAGGATTTCATTAAGAGGTTTAGAACCTCTTTAACTTACATTCGGATAGCCAGTAGCCGAGATGTCGAGGGTCACAAACGCATCGTTGGACTTGTTCAGCGTGATGGAGTCGATGCGAGTTGTGCCTAGGGTGGTTGCATTCGCCAAGGCCGCAAGAGCCGCCCCTGCGGTCACATTGTAAGAGCCAGTAATGGCAACCGATAGGGAGTAGGAGGTCGTGGCGTTGAAGTATCCGATGGCAACTATATCGCCGGCGTTATTGCGGACTTCGTTCTTCTCTACATTACGAGCCTCTGAAAAGCTCTGAACCAGTCCGATGCCAGCTTCGGCAACCAATCCGAAAGACAAGCCCTGCGTGCCAATCGTGACGGCCGCCATTAGATTGAAACCTCGTTAGAAAGTGTGTTTTGCATAATCTCCTTTCCTTGTGTCAAATTATCGTGGAAACACCCGAACCTTCACTAGCTCCCAGATTGTCGAGAACACCGCCCCGCTGACCAGGGCAACCAACCAGAGCTTCGTTTTAATGGTGTGAGCGTCTCTCTCGAGGGTGTCCACCTTGCTGTTAATCTTGCCTGTCCATTGAGCCAACTCGCTGGTGTGCCTCTCTAGGATGGCGATGATGTTGGTTTGGCGTTCCTCGATTCTTGCGAGCCTCTCCCGCAAGTCAGCCACTTGGTCGGCACTCACAACACCGCCTCCTCTGCCCCTTCCGCTATCCTCACCATCTCCTCGCCCTGCTCGTTGAAAAAAATTTCGATGTAGCCCTCCGCCTCTAGCCATCGAAGGCAAGACATGAATTCACGCCAACCCGGCGTGTCGTGATCGTCGATGGCAGTCATTCATTTATCCCTGCAAGCCCCTATTTGCATGCAATTCAAAGGCTTTGGTTGCGTTTTGCAAATTAGAAGTCATATTAAAGGCTGGTGGTATATGGGAAGGTTTTGGTTGCATATTGAAGGCTGGTTGAATATGCGAAGTTCATTTCACCCCCCCCGATTCTGGTCGGGCTTGGCTGGAAGCGGCGGGGGTACGGCCTGCGTCAGCGGCGGCACTCATGTCGCTGTAATGCGATAATGTTTGCACATCGGTCTGGTATGTGTCGCTTTTTTGCGAAAATCTATGCACATCATTGTCACCAATACTGCATGGTTTTTGTGACGGCTGGCAGGAGCAGAGCAAGAGGGCGAGGAGGAGGAGGGGCATTTTAAGGTATTATTCAACTTTATATACTAAAATGTATGACCCCGCGGCGACTACTGTAGATGTTGGGCTAGACGAGTTTTGCGATGCGGTTATCGTGTATAGGTTTGAAGAATCGGCAGACCTATCAATGATACCATATCTAGCGTGTTGTTCTGCGTTAGTTGTAGCCCCCCAAGGGCCACCACCAGTAGGAAATGTTAAAAGCCCAGAAACTCTTACTGGTGAGCCTCCGTTGTTATAGCTTTCTCGATATCCAGACATAACTATATTAGAAGTGGATGCGGGCTGAGATGTTATTTTAGAATTTGCAGAATTTGTGGTAAATCTGACTAATACTTCTAATAGAAATTTTCCTCTTGTAAAATTAACCGATAAAATTGAAGTGCCTGTCGCATCGTTAGTATAGGTTTGATTTGCTGAAAGCTCTTGATAGTAAAACAAATCTTTTGTTGTTTGAAAAAGAGGCATACTTCCCCTCCTAACTAACTTCCGTCACCCGAGCCGTGCCAGCGGTGGCGAAGACAGCCGAGTGGGTGATGGTCGTTTGGTGGTTAGGCACTTCGTAGTAGTCACCTGCCGATAGACGCACCTGATAGGCGATGGTGGTGCAAGTTGCCCCAACGCAGAGGTGAAGGTTGCCCGCCCCCTCGTTGAAAATCGTCAGCACTTCCCTTGTTGCGTTGTAGCCCGCCAGCAAGGTAGAGGCGGTGGTGCTGGTAAAGTTAGATGTGGTTACTGCCGTGCCTTGCAGGGCGAAGGTGTTGGCGGTGACTGTGCCAGAGATGGGGAAAGTTAGTCCAAAAATGCTGGTTAGGTGGGCGGGTACTGCTCCATCGTCTGCTCCACCCATAACTACTACTGCCCCGCTTTGGCCGCTCCACGAACTATTGCCAACAGGCAAATAGCCAGATGTGACAGCCCCAGTACCATCATCTCTCACTAAAATCTGACCCACATTCGCCGTGACCGTGCCAGAGATTGCAGGGAGCGAGCCAATCGTGACGCTGTTGCCGACTGTGACGGAGGAGATGCTGATAGGAACTGTCCCGCTTATAGAGGCCGTTACTGAACCAATCTGTGCCGTCCCTGCCCCGATGGTGACTGTCCCTGCTCCAATCGTTACTACGCCGATGCGGTTTGTGCCTGCGGGGAGGGCGGAGCCGATGGTGACTGTGCCAGAGATGGGGAAGGGAGTAGATGTGGTTGCTGTTAAGAATATGTCTAAGTTGCTATCATACCAGAGCGGTATGGATGGGAACGCAGTAACTCCATTAGCATTAAATGCTCCATCAATTTGCACGGTTCCAGCAATCGTCTGTGTTCCAGTAGGGTTAGCGGTAACTGTTCCAGCAATCGTAACTGTGTTGCCAATCGTGACTGACGCAATCGAAACTGGCTGGGTGGCGGGGAAGTTGGAGATGGAGACAACGCTTCCACTTACTGCCCCGCTAATATCTGTAATGGCTTGAGTGCCAAGGGATACAACAGTATGGGCAGGGATATGCTCTCCGCTGGTAAGGATGCTTGAAAGGGTAGTTGCTGACTGGTTGCCGTCTAAAATTGGGAGTGCCATATTCTCAAGCTCCTTGTTAAATCACGCCGACATACATCGAGTTTCTGCCCTCGCTGAAGTCCAAGAATCGCAAGCCATCGTCCAGTTCGGATGGGGTGCAGATAACGCTAATCCTCAAGCCCCTTTGCCATGCCCTCTTGGCCGTTCTGATCGTTGGGGTTTGGCTAGTGATTCGGGCGGTATAAACTTTCGTGTCTAAAATGTTGTTCTGTATCTTGGTAAAGAGGGGAGGGGTTTCCTCGTAGAAAGCCTCAAAGATTTGGCAGTAGGTGTTGTCGAAGTCCTCTTGGCTAATCTTGGCCGCCGTGTCGGAGTAGTCCACCGAGACATCCACTTCAAACACCCCGGTGTAGTTGCCCAAGAGTTGCCCCCCCACCGAGGCCGATATGGTTGCGTAAGGGAAAAGCTTTTTTCCTGTCTTGTTGGTCTTGCATATATTTAGCCCCGCCACGCCAGCAAGGAGGCCGCCAATCGCATCCTCGATATTGATTTGGACGCTCTGGTTCATTTCTTTGCCGTGGCTGTAATGTCTAGCGTCATAGTCCTTGACCAAGTGCGGTTCTGACTTATCACGGCGGGGGTATCCCCAGTCACCTTTGCGACATAGAAAGTAATGTTGGAGTTGGTTGTGAGGTAGCTCGCTAGGTCTGGGTCACGATAGAGTTGCTCTAGGATGTCGTAGAACTTGGCATCGAAATCTGCTCTCGCCGTTGTGTCTGCTCTAGCGACATAGGTGAGGGTTGCGGGGGTTTTGAACACACCAGAGAAAGGCACAAGCTCCTCTGAACCGATCTGGGCTTGGACTGTGACGCTCGGCATCGTCCTAGCCGTCCCCCTCTCGCTCGTAAAGAAGTTCACCCCGCCTATCCCCGAGACAACATTAAGGAGGGCGTTCTCCACCTCCCTCTCTATTGAGGCCATTAGGTCGTAATCTCCGCAAGTTCGATGGTAAATGAAAGCCCATCTGTGCTTTGCGAAAATCCTCCGATCATACGCTCCACCCCACTTACGGAACAGAGCGAGCCGATAACTGGGGCAGAGATTCCAGAAGCCAAAACGACTAGGCTTTGAGTCACCCGGAACACCTCGCCCCCTATCTCCAACTCGCTTGCCGTGGTCAGGTCGGTCACGGAAGCGGAGACGGCACTCGAGCCAAGCCCTGTGACTGTTTGGTGCATATCCGCAATCATAAATTGCAGATCATTTGAGAAAAAGGAGGTGTCGATTGTCCCCGCCATAATCACCCCCCTTGTGTCAATCCATCCTTAATAGTCCGTCAAACTCAAAAATGTTATCCACTTCCCACTCGTTTTTGACCCCCCAAAATCTAGTTTCCTTGCCCCGCCTGACCGCCGAAGCGATAACCACCGGGGCAGAGTTGATGCACCAGAACTCCTCTGCGTCCCGAATCGCTTTTGCCA
>Ga0247838_1005847_pt1 | contig 12032 bp, 15 predicted proteins | sample LaCruzMarch2015__5_FD_189097 | JGI IMG/M metagenome (GOLD analysis project Ga0247838, IMG submission 189097) | Freshwater microbial communities from meromictic Lake La Cruz, Castile-La Mancha, Spain - LaCruzMarch2015_15m | ecosystem: Environmental > Aquatic > Freshwater > Lake | place: Spain... | reverse complement strand
CCACTGAAATAGTGCCATCATTTGCCCCTAACACCGCCGCCCGCAACCAGCCGGCCCGATGGCTTTTATGGGCTTCCCGGTGGCGGCGTTGCAATTGCATAGTTATCAATCTGAAGCAATAAGCTGTTTAATATGAATTTGTTCTTTTCGGAAATAGATCTTAATACCTACCCGTTCAATATGTTTTATCAATGGCTCGTATGTGATGCTATCGAGAGCTTGCACGTCAAAAAGATACGGCAGAGGCAGTTCTTCCAGTTCGGCTGCGATTGCTTCTGCGCCAAGTGCATCTAGTGGGCCAGCCAATGCAAGGTCTATGTCCGAACGTTGGCTGTGGGTGCCCTTGGCACGGGATCCAAAGATGGTTGCATTTAATACAGTTGGGTGGCGGCTTAATACAAGGCACACTTGTTCCAACTCTGTAGGTTGCAGCGGTAAATTATTCATTGCATAGCCTCCAGCTGCATGAATTCTCTTAGCTGCTCTAGGGCTGGAAGATAGCGTTCCTGAATTGCTTCCACCACTTGCTCAAATAAAACTGAATTATAGGTGTGTGATAACAAATTACGATGATCAAGCATGGCGATCCATGCTTCACCGTTAGCAATTATTTTTGCTGCGTAAGCTTCCTTCAATACCTGGCGGGGCATCAGTACTGCAAATACAAAGCCATTGGCTTCCATGTAATCCTTTGTAGTTTTCCAGCCCAATTCAAAACAATATTCAAAGCGTTGGATAGCTCCCTCCTTTTCCAGTTGGTTCAATGCTCCGGGGCCATTTAGCATCGCTTCTTGCAACAGCTTTAAAGCTTTGCCGAAACTAACCAAACGCTGTTGCCAACGAATGTCTGCAGATTGTTCCATTTTCGCCTCCAGCAATTAATACTATTTTTACTAAGTGCGAAGCTAATTATTGCCGTGCGTCAAAGCGGGGCGGCCCAGGGTTCATCAAGGGGTTTGATCACATCGCCCAACAACTGCAACTGCGGGTGCAGGCCAAAGGGGCTGGAGCGGAGCTGACCTCTGCATGGGTGCAGCTCTGCTACGGGTTTACCGTTCTTGGTGATCACGAGCACTTTGCCACTGCTGGCCACTTCATCCATGAGGCTGAGGCAGCATGCCTTGAATTTGCTGGCGCTGATCTGAGTCATTGTTCTGGAATTTTTAATTTTTAAACATCGCAAATACCGTGGTCACCACTCTAGTGATCGTTTTATCAGCTGTTACAGCGTTCCAATAACTTGCTTGGCTATGCCGGTATGGGTCAAACTGCATCCAAATTATTTTTAGTTCCAATGCAAGCAGAATCAGATAACGCTTCCGCCAAATCACCAGATTCTCCTGAATTGCCATTGGCGCACGATTTTGAGGTGCAGAAGGAATTGCATCAAAAAATTCGCAACGATCCCGATTACGACGATTGGGAATACGGAACGGAACCTTTACCCCATGAAGGTTGGAGTAACCCCAATGCTGCTAAGCAAAGCCCAGACATCACAAGCCAAAGCCCTAAGCCATGACCTTGAAACTCCATCAGCAAACCAGCTAAAGGTGGCAAGCTGATCCCGCTGATCGCCCAGGTTTGTGAATAGATACCCAAAGCTAGGCCTTGATTTTCGCTGCTAACAGACTCCACCACTGCTTCAGTGATGGTGGGTAAAAAAGCAGCTGTGCCTAATGCCAATAAAGGTTGAGCCAGCAACAGCAACACCAAACCTTTTGGATGCAAAGCTGAAAGGGCCAAAAGAAAGCAGCCGCCGCTAAAGCAGAGCAAGCTCAACCGCAATCCTTTTGCAACCGGTTTGCTGCCGAGCCAATGACCCACCGGCCATTGCAATATCAGCACTAGCAATAGTTGCAACACAATTAATAATCCACCGCCCGCTTCTGGTAAGCCCGCCCGAGCTAAACCGCCATTAGCAAGATCCAATGGCAACGCACTTTGTTGCAGTGTTAATAGCCCGGTTCCTAATAACGACACCGCCAATAACGGCAGTAATGATTGCCCCCACCAGCTTCTTTTTTGGCCTGGCGCTAATTTTGCTGGCGCTGGAGGTAATCCCCGTTTTGGTAATTCCCTGATCAGCCATAACAAAACCAGCATTCCCACTAGATCCACTCCGTAGATCAAACGCAATGCCTGGGCCCCTAGCCCCCAAGCGATGCAACTGCCAATTAGCGCACCTGCAGCTATTCCAAGGGCATCGGCTGTGCGGGCAAGCGCAAATCCTTCACTAGAAGGCAGTGGCGCACTGAATTGGGCGCTGGCCAATTCGGCCGCAGGCCAATAAAGCCCCATCGCTAAACCGAGCAATAGTTCACCCACCACAAAGGCCTGAAAACTATGAGCTCGAAACAGCAGCAGATCTGCGCCGATTGAGCAAATCGCCCCCAGCCGTAGAGGTGTTCCTAACGCAATGCCCCGATCGAGCAGCAGGCCACTGCTTGCCCTTGCCACAAGGCCAACAGCGCTGGAGAGTGCTAATGCCAGCCCTATTTGGCTGCTGCTAAGCCCCAAACGGTTGAATACAAGCGGGCCAAGGAACAAAATTCCCCCAGCCCCTAATGCTGCTACACCTCGAATCTGCGCCACTCGGCGTAAGGTGCGCGGAAATTGCAGCCACCACCTGGCAAGTTGCACCATTGTTTCTGCTTCGTTCGCTAACTCTGATCCATAAACCTTTAGCCAAGGTTGTCTTGGCAGTAGCAGTGTTTTGTTTATGGCATCCACCCCTGTTAGCAGCTGAACGTTTAACCGTGAAGGCAGCTGGTTTGGAGATTCCCCTAGATCTTCAACAATTGGAAGCTTGGGCCCTTCAGCCAAAAGACAACAAGGAGCTGGGCCCCTGGTTAAACCTGTTGGATCCAAATACCCAGCGCAGTATTCGTGAGTTGTTACTGCAACCGCTGCAGTTAAAGGGAAGTTCAGTGGCGCCGATAATTAATAGCTGGGCTGGGCAACAGTTGGTGCAACAACTGGGCAGCCTTTTACGTTCTCCCCAAGGGGATGGGGGTGAACTGCTGCTCAATTTGTTGCAACAATCAAATTTCGCCAATGTGCTCGCCTTACTTAGGGCTGCCCCTGTACCTGAACTACGCCTTGATCTCGATGCCTTAACGGAATTAGCAGAACGGCTGCGGCTTCAATTGCAACAGCAGATCAGCCTGCAAAAACAACTAAGAAGCCTTGCCCTAACTCCCAGCACTTTTGCTGCCTTGCCTGTTGCGCCCCTGAATGCAGAAAATTCAATACAAATAACCCTCCCCGTTGCGCACCGGCTTGCTCCCATCCCATTGCAGCTGTGGTGGCCAAAGGGGAAAAGCTCTGCAAGCCATTGGCTTTTGCTTAGCCATGGCTTAGGTGGCTCGATTGATCAGTTGGCCTGGTTGGGGCGGGGCCTTGCAGCCCAGGGTTGGCCAGTGGTTTCGGTGCAGCATCAAGGCAGTGACGCTGAGGCGGTGCGAGGCCTGCTGGAGGGGCGAGCTGCCCTGCCAGGTATTGAAAGCCTGCCAAATCGGATTCAAGATTTTGAGGCAATTAGTGCAGCAATCGCCAGCCAGCAGTTGCGGTTTGGCCCCCATCCCACCCCGCCACGGCTGATGCTGCTCGGACATTCCCTAGGTGGAGTAGCCGGATTGCTATGGGCTGGCGCTGAATTGCAAGCTGGCCTGGAGCAACGTTGCGCAAAAGCGATGTTGAGCATTCCTGTATTAGATAGCTCTTACTTATTGCAATGCCAACTCACAGCATTAAATCTGCCGAAAATAAATCCTCCAACCAATCTTGCAGCATTAGTAGCAATAAATGGTTTTGGGAGTTTGCTTTGGGGTGATGCGGGTTTACGTTCTTTGGATTTACCTGTTTTGATGTTGGGGGGCAGCCTCGATCTTGTTACATCTCCATTGCGGGAGCAGTTGCTGCCTTTTCAGCAATTACCAAATCCCCGCAGCCGTTTAGCAGTAATTGAAGGTGCTAGCCATTTTTCTGCAGTGGGCCTTGAAAAAGAACAAGCGTTAATGCATTTGGGTGCAGATTTTGTTGGTAAGGATCCCCAACAGGTGCAAACAATGTTGCTGGAAATCCAAATCAGCTTTTTGCGCAGTATCGAGGAGGGGCAATCAGCGCCGCTGGGTGTATTTAATGAGGGTGCAGTGCAGGCCTATGTGATCGATCGCAAGCTGGTCAAGCAATTGCGGCCTCTGCAGCAGTTTTCAGAAGTTGAGGCGGGGATCCAATAGGGCTACCAAAACATCAACCACCAAACTCACCAGCACCACTAAAGCTGCCACCACCACCACAATTCCTTGCACTAAGGGGTAATCACGCCGGTTGATTGCTTCTTGTAATTGATTTGCAATACCTGGCCAGGAAAAGATCACCTCGATTAATAGAGCCCCTCCCACTAAAGAAGCCACCGTGATACCAGCAATCGTGAGCATCGGCAGCAGAGCATTTGGAAGGCCATGGCGCAACACAACTTGTGTTTCGCTGATGCCACGGCTGCGGGCCGCTTCCACATAATCGGAACGCAATACACGGCGCAGATTTAGCCGCAAGGCATTATCAAAAATTCCGCTAAGTAGCAGCCCCAGGGTGAAAGCTGGTAAAGCGAGGTGGCGTAATGCGCCGCTTACCACCTGCCAATTACCTTGCAGCACCCCATCAAGCAGATAGAAGCCAGTGCCACTTGGTGGCACCAAGGTTGGTGGGAATCGCCCCCCCACGGGGAACCAGCCCAGGCCCACCGCAAATATCAGTTGCAACACCATCGCGGCCCAAAAACTTGGTAACGCATAGGTGCCGATTCCATATAACCGGCCCGCTAAATCAATTTTTCCCTCTGGTTTTGCAATACCGCTAAAGCCAGCGATTAAGCCCAAAACAATTGCAATTACTAGGGCTGCAAATCCCAATTCAATGCTGGCGGGCAAGGCATCCCGCACAATTGCCCCCACAGACTTTGCACTCACCATTGAGGTGCCTAGATCACCCTTAAGCAGATCACCTAAAAAATCTAAATATTGCATTGGTAGTGGTTGATCTAAGCCCAATTGCTGTCGTAACTGTTCCCTGGCAGCAGCACTGGCGCGGCTGCCAAGTAGGGCATCTACCGGATCACCCGGTGCCACTCGCAGCAATAGAAATACCAAACTTGAGATCAGCCAAAGCATCACTGGTGCCAGCAGCAGCCTGCTAGCGAGATAACGCAAGAGCTTGTTGCTGCGATCCATTGCTATCGAGCCCCCTTTTGTATCTGTAATTGGGCCAGGATTAAGCGGCCGCTGCCATCAAAACGTGGTGTACTTATCGGTGGTCGCGCCCAGGCCCTTGAACGCACAAGCCAAATTGGTAAGTAAGGAACTCCAAGGGCTGCGCGCTGCTGCACGGTTTTGAGCATTTCTAAGCGGGCGGGGCCAGTGATTTGTTCAGTTTCTAAAAGTTGTTTCTGCAAACCTGGTGCGGCCCAAAAACTACCGCTCGCGGCGCTTTCACCTTCTAAGCACACATAACCCTGGGGGCGTTTGCAGGCCAGCAATGGCACGAGGTAGTTATCAGGATCGGGGTAATCTCCCGACCAATCCAGCATGATCAGCTGAAATGCACCATCTCCAAGTTGCCGATAGGCGGTGGTGGATTCCATTCCAGTGATTTTTAGCTGCAAGCAATCGCCGAGTTTTGCATTCAACATCTCCTGCCATGTAAGGGCAAAGAGACGATCGGTTGGCACATTTGAACGATAGGTGAGATTTAAGGCCAAGGTTTTGCCTGCGCAGTAGCCCTCCTGCTCAAATAATTTGCGGGCGGCAGCAAGGTTTTGCTCCGGCCAGCCCGCTTTTGCTCCGGCCAAGCTCGGCGGCACAAGGCCATAAAGCGGTGTACGGATGTTGTCGCTCACCCTGGCGCTGATCTGGGGGCGATTGAGGCTGTAGGCCAAGGCTTGTCGTAAGCCAAGGCGATTTAAGGGGGGGCGATCACTCAACACGCTGAGATAACCGATTTCTAGTGCTGGCCCCACCCCTTCTCGCAATAAGCCCCGCTGGGCCTCTTTTCGTAGTGTTTTTTGCTGATCCGGTTCAATGCTGCTCGATAGCAATACATCCACATCCCTACCCATCAATGCGCCAAACAGGGTGGTGGAAGTGCCCATGCTCACCATCGCAATTCCGTTGTTGCTCGGTTTTTGCCCCCAATATTTTTTAAACGGCGTCAGCCTTTGCAATTGCGGGCTGGTGAAGCTGAGTTGATAAGGGCCTGTACCAACAAAATTGCCTGTTAAAAAACTGCGTTGATGCTTTTTATAAGCAGTTGGTGAAACAGGGGTGAGGCTGGTGGAACTGAGCAGTGCCGCAAGGGGGCTGAAGGGTCTGCGCAGGGTGAGTTCTAATTCATAGGGGCCGAGCACTTTTACCGCTGTGATGCGATCTCCCACCACATAACTAAGTTTTGCAATCGCTATAAAACGCCGCAAACTAAAAGCCATTGCTTCGGCATTAAATGCGGTGCCGTCGTGAAAAATAACCCCCTTGCGCAGCTGGATCACCGCCTTAAGCCCTTGGTTGCTGATCTGCGGTAAGGCAAGTGCCAGCCTCGGTTCTATCTGGCCATCAGCGCTAATTCCGTAAAGGGGATCCCCCAAAGACGACAGCAGTTGGATGGCAGCAGTAGTAGTGGCTTGGGCTGGATCGATCGTGTCGATAGAGCCAAAGCTGGCCACCACAATTGGGGCCTGTTTCTGCTGCAGTTGCAAATTGCTGCAACCACTCAGCCCGAGCCACAAGCCAAGCAGGGGGAAAATCCAGCTTTTTTTGGAATTAGGCAAAAGTTTCTTTTATGCAACCCCAACTTATTGCCTTGCCTAGAGGGTGCGTAAACAGCTCACAACAGCTTCTACCTCCGAGCGCAAAAGAATCATCTCTAAGGCGTGGCGAAAGTTGCTTTCTTGCACCTCATGGGTGATCACCACAATTTCAGCACCGCTTCCTTGGGATTGGAATTGCACGATTGATTGCAAACTAACTCCAGCGGCACCAAAACAACTGCCGATATGACCAATCACCCCAGGAAGATCCGCCGCCTGGAAACGCACATAGTTGCGATGTTTTGTAATTGCACTATCTACTAAACAACAACTGCGCCAACTCGTGGCAGCAAGCAATGGATCCAACTTGGCAGCAGGGCCTCCCACTTGTTGGATCGCTGCAATATTGAGAATGTCTGCCACCACAGCACTAGCGGTGGGGCCTGCCCCAGCTCCCGGCCCGTAGAACATCACTTGCCCCACAGGATCTCCTTCCACCAATATGGCGTTGTTTACTCCGTTTACCCCCGCCAGCGGATGGGTTTTGGGCACCAAGGTGGGATGCACCCTCACATCAAGCACTTCACTTGTATCAGTAATAGTTTTAACCCGTTCAGCTACCGCTAATAACTTCACTACATAACCCAATTCTCGGGCGTAGTTAATATCTCGCAATTGCAAATTAGCGATCCCTTCTGTGGGGATTTCGCTTCTATCAACAAGGCCGCCATAGGCAAGGCCCACAATAATTGCGATTTTATCTGCAGCATCTCCCCCATTAACATCTGCATCTGGATCGGCTTCTGCGTAACCAAGGGCCTGTGCATCAGCTAGCACTGCTGCATAGCTAGCCCCTTCAGCGGCCATGCGGCTGAGAATGTAATTTGTGGTGCCATTGATGATGCCGCTTACCCGCTCAATGCGGTTTGCCCCAAGCGACTGTTTCAACGGCTCAAGTATTGGGATGCCGCCCCCCACCGCTGCTTCCATCAAGACATAAACACCTTTTGCCGCTGCTGCTGCTGCAATTTCAGCTCCGTGGCGGGCGATCACGGCCTTATTGGCAGTTACCACAGCTTTACCTGCTTCGATAGCAGCAAGGATCAAACTGCGGGCCGGTTCAATTCCCCCCATAACTTCCACCACTAAATCCACCGCTGGATTTGCCACCACTGCAGCGGGATCAGTGCAAAGCAATTCTTGGCTAAGGCCTTGGGGAAGGCTTCGCTCCAGGCTGCGCACCGCCACTTGGCGCAATTTGAGCTCTGCAACTAAAGGATGACGGCCACTGGGATTAAGCAGGATTTCAGCCACCCCTGCTCCCACCGTGCCAAGCCCCAGCAAACCAATACCAATTGCCATTTACACGTTTCGGTATGAGTTGATCCTATAAATGCGCTGCCTGAGCCTGCATATGGCGCAGGATATTGAGAAAGCCATTAGCCCTTGATGGGGTAAGGCTGCCTTGCAGGCCGGTTTCAGCAATAAAGCCAGGATCAATTGCTTGCACCTCGCTGGCGCTGAGGCCATTAAGCCCTGCAATCAAAAGTGCTAATAAACCTTTTGTGATTTGGGCATCAGCATCACCCTGCCATTGCAAACCGTTAACGCCTGCAGTGGGGGCTACAAAAACCTGTGATACACAACCTTTCACCCGATTGCTTTCGCATTGCAATTCAGCAGGGGCTGGCGGTAATTTTTTGGCTAACCACAACACATATTCATAACGGCGTTTGGGATCACTGCTGCCTTTTAGCTTGGCAACAATTTGATCAAGGGCGGCGCTGCCGCTTGCCATGGCGGATAAATCCAAATAATGCCAATGAGCCTAGGGCGCTGATGCCAAGTAGCGGGCGGCTTAATTCCAAATAATCGCGGTGGCCCGGGCCGCCATCTACCACCAGCTCCCATTCGCGGTTGGCTTGGGCGGGCATTTTTGCTTTAAAGCGGCCATCACTGCCGGTGCGGCCCAGCTTCAGGCTTTCACTGCCATCGGGGGATTGCAGCCGCACTTCAGCGTTAACTAGCGGCTCACCAGTGGAAAAATGACTACGAAATTGCAATAACCCAGAGGCTTCTAGGCCACTAAAACTTGTTTCCACTCCATGGGCTTTCACTGAAGGCTGCAGTGCTGCTCCAATCAATAAACAGGAAAGCCCTGTTAATGCTGCAATATTTGCCTTGCTCTTTGCTAACCCTTGGAACATCGCTCAGAAACCAGGAATACCGCCGGCTTGATCTAAGCGCCCAACTTGCACCATGCCAACCATTGAGCCGATCATCAGTTCAAGGGCCCGATTAGAGCGTTGCTGCTTGCTTGCAACCGCTGCAGGCTTGTTAGGTAAGGATTTGCCGGATTCAAGATTTGGAACAGAATCTGAAGTTGAGATGGAAATAGCCACCAACACCTGCTTCGCGTTTCTTACCTACTCATCCTGGCAAGGGTATGGCGCTTGCTAGGGAAATTGAAACGCTTATTCAAATTTGTAGCCAATGCAACCCCAATTCACTTATCCAGCCAGCAAATGGAATATCCCATGGATCACTAGGTAGTTCAGCTTTTATGCATGCATGGGGTAACACCACCAAGGCGGGCACCTCTCTCCAACAGGCTGCTGCCCGCAGGCGGTCGTACCAGCCACCGCCAGAACCAAGCCGAATGCCCTGTTGATCGATGCCTAAAGCGGGCACCAGCAGCAACGCCACTTGCTTTGCAGAAAGGGGATTTTCCCCAGTAGGGGCGGAAATACCACAGCTGTCTTTCGTGAGAGGGGTGCCGCTGCTCCAACTAAAAAATTGCAATCCCCCCACTTCCGCTCGCGGTAAAGCAAGCTCAATATTATTTTCAGCAAGTGCTAAGAGATTTACCTCACCAGCTAAAGGCCAATAGATCGCTACAGCGCCAGGGCGGTTATTGATAAGTTTCGGCACTATTAGCTTGGTTTGTTGAGCTACATCAGCAAATGTTTTGGCGCTGAGTTGTGAGCGCAGCAGCCTTAACTCATGGCGTAGGTTTGATTTCACCGTTGAAACCAGGCTGTTAAGGCAACAGCTAATGCGTCGGCGGCATCATCTGGTTTAGGCCGTTCAGTAAGTTCTAATTCACGCATCACGGCATCTTGCACATCACTTTTATCGGCGTGGCCGTGGCCGGCTAGGGCAAGTTTTATTTGCATCGGTGGATATTCCACAATCGGTATCCGAAAACGAGCCAGGGTCATAATTAATACCCCGCGCGCTTGCACTACCGCAATTGTGTTGCTGGAGCGGTAGAAGAAAAACTTTTCCACCGAGGCTAAATCCGGCTGCCAGCGGCGAATTAATTGGCGTAGATCATTAGCGATTTCCACCATTCGCTGCCCTTCACTTCTGCCCGCTTCTGTGCTGATAACGCCGCAATCAAGCATTGCCATTGGCGGCCCAGTTTCAACTATGCCGTAGCCCACCCGAGCCAAACCTGGATCTATACCGAGGATGCGCATAGGGCTAATTCAAATTCACTTAAATCTTTTGGCACTGGCCTTGAAAACACTTGGCAAAACATCTTGATTACCCTTTCGCCGGAATCCACCGCTTCAAGTGGATCTTTACGCAAGCGATGCCTTAAACAACAAGCCACCACTCGAGCTACATCTTCATCACTCACTTCAAGACGCTGTTCATAGGCTGCTAGGGCTCGAGCTGCCCTATTTGTAACAATGTCGCCCCGCAGCCCATCAACATTCAGCTGGCCGCAAACCTCGGAGATCTTTAAACGTAGATCAGGATCTAACTGAACTTGTGATAACCGTTGCTGGGCTGCCACCACCTGGCTTTGCAGCTGCTGTTGAGCTGCTTCCACCTGCTGAAGGTAGGCATCTGGATCGCTATCAAAACTGCTGCGTTGTTCCACCACCTGCACCCGCTGCTGGGCATTGCGCACGGTGCGCACCTCAACGCTCATGCCAAAACGATCAAGCAATTGCGGCCTTAATTCACCTTCCTCTGGATTACCCGAACCTATTAATACAAAACGGGCTGGATGCCGCACAGAAATACCTTCCCGCTCCACTGTGTTCCAGCCAGATGCGGCTGAATCCAATAAAACATCAACTAAATGATCATCAAGCAGATTTACTTCATCCACATAAAGCAAACCCCTATTTGCCTTTGCCAGTAAGCCAGGTTCAAAGGCCCTGATCCCTTCACTAAGCGCTTTTTCGATATCAATCGTGCCGCAAAGGCGATCTTCCGTAGCGCCAAGCGGTAGATCCACCATTGGCACTTGGCGCGGTTCCAGCGGCAGTGCTTCACCGGCTTCGGCGCGGTTGCGCACTTCAACGCTTTGGAGATCTGGATCGGTGGGGGAGCTGTTGTATGGATCGCCAGCCACCACATCAATTTCCGGCAACAAATCAGCTAGAGCGCGAATTGTTGTGCTTTTGCCCGTGCCCCGATCACCCATGATCATCACGCCACCGATGCGTGGATCGATCACATTGAGCAGTAGAGCCAGCTTCATCTCAGCCTGGCCAACGATGGCGGTGAAGGGATACACCCTGCGCTTGCGAACCTGGCTCACCACTAATTAACGGGCACTGATTCGGATTGTTTCACAGCTGGGGCTGGCGCCAACGCTGTAACCGTAAGCACCTGCACTGGGGTGATGTCTGCTGGCACGATCAACCGCACCCGCACATTGCGTTGTTCCCCAGGTGCCAGGGTTATGAGGCCAAGGGGTTTGCCCATATCACCCGAACGCAATACCAAATGTTGATACCTGCGGCCGGGGTTGCCATCTAATCCGCGCAGCTCCACGGTGCCGCGAAAAAACACTGCAGGGCCGGCTGGATTTTTAAAACGCAGCCCCCCCTCTTTGCGATCGCTTTTTAGCGGTGATTCCAAACTCAAGGCCAATTGTTGATTTTGTTTGCTGTTGTTGAGAAGGGGGAGATCAAGGTCGTATTCCACCCCGTAGTTACCGTGGGCTTCCCAGGCGGTATTGGGGTAGAAAGCCACTAATGGTGCCGATTGCACCTGGCCGGTGCCAAAAGTTCCTTTTTGCAGGCTGGCAATTGGCCAACTCACTGGCTGCTCGCCAATCTGCAACACCTTGCTACCTGGATCGCTCAACAGACCCTTCCAGCGTCGCCCTTGTTGAACTCCGCTAACGCGGGAATAAATCATTGCCCCCGGTGCCCCCTTTGGGGTTGGTGCATGTTCTTTTTCGCTTAAACCGCCCTCTAAAAGCTCC
>Ga0247838_1005843_pt1 | contig 12035 bp, 15 predicted proteins | sample LaCruzMarch2015__5_FD_189097 | JGI IMG/M metagenome (GOLD analysis project Ga0247838, IMG submission 189097) | Freshwater microbial communities from meromictic Lake La Cruz, Castile-La Mancha, Spain - LaCruzMarch2015_15m | ecosystem: Environmental > Aquatic > Freshwater > Lake | place: Spain... | reverse complement strand
GTGCTCCACGGCACCGCGCTCTTCACCTGCAACTTCCAGCTCGACGCCGGGGGCATGGTCCACATGACCGGCGACCAGCGGCTGCTGGAGGACCTACCCGTGCGCACCGAGACCTTCGACGGCCCGCTGCGCTACGAGGCGGGGTAGCGGTCTACCCCGTTCCGCCACTGACCCTAGTCGGTGCGAACGACCGTTCTTGCCTTGCGGGATTGCGCAACGCCAAGTAGCCGCTCGACGATCTGGGCGAACAGGCGCGGCGGCAGGACACCGTAGTCATACCGCCCTGGCGCGGCACGCGAGATCGGCATCAGGTCGGGGCCGGGCCAGACGAATCGATTGACCTCTGACACCACCACCCAGGAGCGTTCGGCGTCCAGTCCCAACCGCCGTTTGGTGGGCAGGGGAACCTCGACCGCGGTATCCGGGTTCCGGGGCGCCGCATGCGTGATCGGCGCGACCGTGACGACCGGCCCACCCTGCGCTTGTGTCACCGCGAGGACGACAACGCAGGGGCGGTCCTTGCGGCCCTCTTGATGTCCCGCCTGTGCCTCGGCGTTCCAGAGGTACCGGTAGCCGATGACCATTCCGGGATGGGGCAAGGGCAGGGACATCGGCGTCAGCCCAGTTCGCTGTCGAGATGCACGTAAGCGTCCGGAACTCGGGCTTGGGCAATCGCCGTCAGGTCGGCCTCGCTCAGCGCCTCGACCGAAAGCGCCTCTTGCTCGCGGCGCTTGAGCCGTCGGTATTCTTCCGCGGACAGCAGGACCAGGCTCTCTTGGCCGTCCGCGGTGATAGCGACCGGCTCCTGCAGGGCGCTGCCCCGATAGCGCCCGAAATGCCTTTGCAGTTCGGTGGCGGTTACGGTCAACATGGTGAATCTCGGTGCGGATCTGAGAGTGGACACAGTATACCAACGGCGGATCACGCGCCGCGCCGGAGCATTGATCGCGGCCAGACCTTCAAGGCGATCGAGCGACGCATCGACGCGGCCTTCGAGCCGCGCGGACACGGCGGGCCCGCTCGCGGACCTGGCCCCGGACGCGCCGCTGACCATCGTCACCCACCAGCGGCCGGACCTGGACGCGACGACCGCCGTGGTGCTGGTGGAGCGGCTGCTGGCCGGCCGGGTGACGGAAGGTGCGCGGCGCCTGGCGGACTGGGTCTGCACCATCGACCGCGGCGAGACCCGGCTCGACCCGGTGCGGCCCGTCACCCCCTACTCGGTCTTCCTGGCGCGGCAGCGGCTCGCCGCGGGCGGGAGGGACACGGACGCCGCGAGCCGCGCCGCCCTGGAGTCGGGTGCCGACCTGGTGCGCTGGGTCCTGGCGCGGCTCGATACGGGCCTGGCGCTCACCGCGCTCGGGGCCGAGCTTGAGGCCGCCCCGGACTTCGCCGCCGAGTTCGTCCAGCCGGACGCCGGGGTGGACCTCAAGGGCCTGGGCGATGCCCTGGAGGACGCCGAGACCGCCAGGCGCCGGGCGCTCGGCCAGGAGCGCCGCGGCACGCCGCGCCCCGGCTATGCCTCCCCGGACCCCTGGTACGACGGGCGCTCGCCGCTGCATCGCTTCACCATCGTCGATGCGCCGCACGGCGGCACCGTGCTGACCCCGCCCGCGGTTCGCGCCGTCTTCGAGGCCTGGCTCGAGTCGCTGCCGCAGGCGCGTCCGGGGTCTTGAGCCCACGCGCCGCCGACCAAGCGGCGCTATGCGTTGTCCGGAACCCCGCTCGGGAACTATCCGCGGGATGCCTTCTCGGTGCTCGCCTTCACCGGGGGCGATGCAACGGCCGCCCAGGTCTACGGGTGGTCGAGGTCTGCAGTCCGAGATGAGCGACGTGCCCTTGTTGATGATGAGTTCAATCCCGCGCCCCGCATCGACTTCGAGCACCGGGAAGATGTTTTCTGCGACCGCGTAGGCGTCGAGCGGGACCTCAATGACCCCGTCATCGGTGCGCACGCACGTCAGCGTCTCGGCGCGCAGGTAGGCCCGTTCCGACCCGAGATCCGCAAAGCCACCGACGATCACAAAGCACTCCTTGACGTTTCGGGCCGCTGTCCTTGACCTGGAACCCGGCCGGTAGTCGCCGCTGGGCCATGGCCCGCAACAGATCGGTCAAGGCGGCGACGTAGGAGTCGCTACCGCGGCCATCCCCCCCGGCGAGCGGCAGCAACGCCGACTTGCCGCTGTCGGGTGCCGCACCGCTCGCACCCTTGCCGTGATACCCGGGGACGGTGAGGCGAATCTCGCGCGGCGGCACATACCGTGGGGCCAGGGTGAGCAACAACGCCAGGTCGTTGCTCTGCCCGTCACTGAGGTGCCGGTGATGTAGATCGTGCCGCTCGCCGGATCGCGACTGATGGCCCGGGGCTCAAAGGCCAGACTGACCTTTTCCCGTCGAGTCTCGGCGACCTTGGCGTCCAGGACCCGCAGCACGTCGACCCGCAGGGCGGGTGACATCAGATACAGCATCAAGGTCCCGATCAGAATCCAAAACAGCGCCCGCGCCGACCAGAAATGGATCAGCGGACTGTCCTCCTCGACCACACGCTCGCCGGTGTTGCCGGTATAGAGCACCGGGTTGCCGGCGTCGGTGGTACTGCCATGCGAGCGCATGATGCTGACCACGCGGGTCTTGGGCAGGCTTTCGGCCACGTATTCCTGGGTCTCGGCATCCAGCACGCGCAAGGCCACCAGGTTGTTGATGTTGCCCAGTACCTGCCGGGCCTTGGCCTCGCTGCCGGTGCGGGCCGCGAAGTCGGCGAAGGTCTGGGCGGCGACGACCAGGCGCAAACCGGCGCCGCGGCCTTTGTTCAAGAGTTGGATGAAGCGGTCGTTCACCACTTCGGCCGACTCGTCGATGAACACGTTCACCGGACGCGGGCGCCCCTGGTGGTTGTAGCGATCACCGGCGACCGCGGCTAGATCGGCGATGAGGATCGAGCCGACGGCCGACCCGACCATGGTGTCCGACAGGGAATCCAGACCGACTGCCCGAAGATCTTGAAGGGATCGTTGCCGGTCTCCGATGGGATCAGGGCCGCCACCCGGCTCGCCAGTTCGGTGGCACGGTTGAAGCTGTGCAGGGGGTCGATACGCACCGATTCGGCGGGAAAGGCCGGATGGAAATGCACGAAACGCTCCGGTCCTGCCCGCATGAGGTCCAAGGCGCGTTGCGTGTGGATGCGGAGCCAGTCGCAGCCCCAGCTCAGCTACAGGTCCCCGGACCAGGACGGCAGGCGGGCCGCGAAGTCCTCCGCGGGCTCGCAGAAACTGGATGTGCGCTTGTTCGCGTCGCCGGTGCCGCCGGGACGGCGCGGCCCCAAACCGAAGAAGGGCCAACCCATGGCCAAGCTGGTCACGCGCCTTCCCGGTGTTCTTGCCCCGCTGGACTACGCCGCCCCGCTCGGCTCTTCAGAGGTTGCCACGTGACAACAACGCGCTGGGCTCGACTCCCAATCTTGGCACCTTTCACCCTTCACTACAGAATATGCATCGCAAGTGACTTGGCGCACACCGAGCAGTGATCATAGACAAGTGCGGACACCGGGGATCGGTCAGTCAGGGCAGCCCCTGTCGAGTACTAGGGTTTTTTTGGAAAAACATCCCTTAGGTGCTAGTGTCTGGCGGCCGTGTGCTGTCAATCAGAGAGCGAACAGGGGCCGATCGAGGATTCAATGGTGCCATTTTTTATTCTAAAAATTAAGACATTATCATCGATTGTGGCAATCGCCACAGCCATCTTAGCATCAGGACTGCGAGCGCACGTTTCTCGGCTGATTGGGGTCAACACACAGCAGTCGTCCAGCGCCGGTAATCGCACACTCTCTTATGTCTGAACATCTTGATGGGCATACGAAAGAGCGTCAGATTCTCTAATTATCCTGCCTCGAAATGTTCGTCGATCGCTCGGCGCAGCGCGTCAATCACCTCATCTTTTGTGGCACCCGAGGTACGCGGAAGATCAAACGTCATACCTCTTGTGGTTCGCTTGATCGTAAGCATCACCTTACCAGTCGCTTTCGCAGTGACGGTCTCGAGAATCTGAGTTCGGTCCCCTCCCCTTGCTTTCTTATTCAAGGCAGCGATAAGTAAAGCAGCGGTCTGAGCACCATCTGTTGGCACCTTGCTGCTGTGACTCTCGCGGGCATTCACTATCGACTTAGCGCATGCAAGCACCCGTTCCACTGCCTCCTGCTTCGCTTTTTCCTTGCTCGAAAAGCAAGGGCCGAGTTCGCGCCAATGGTGTAGGCGGATGTCGAGAATGCTCGGATAGGCTTGTACAACGATGTCTGGCATTTCAGTGAGTGCTACCAGGCGCGTCAGTTGCGACCGGTCCATTTGGATGGCATCCGCCATGCGCGAGATATTCCCTTCGTAGAGGTTCTCCAGCGCCCACCGGTATTCTTTGGCGCGTTCGTAATCAGAGATATCCTTCTGACCCCGATTCTCTGCGTCTGATAATTCAAAAGCAGCAGCATCGCCAAGATCGTCGCGTACAACAAGGAGAAAGAGGAAAGGTTCGGAGTCGGCGTTGACCTCATTGTGTGCCCGCAGCCAGGACACAGTCCAATGTCGACGTGCGCCGGAAATGATCTCGAAATCATGCTCGCGGCCGAATCCATCGCTACGCGCATCGCCAATCAATGGGCGGACAATGGCGGGGCGTTGCTGCCGCCCCAGGGACCGGAATCCTGCAATCAGGTCGGCGCAGCGATCCTCATTTAATAATTCGTAAATTCGGTTATGGTGGGACCATGGACGACATACGGCCGGATCCACCAAAATATGGCGCTGAATCGCGGTCTTCTGGATTTTCGAGTCCGGTTGCCCCGGAGCCCGCGGATTTGTCACTCCGCCCAGGTTTGCTGCCAATGGCTCGGGACGCCGGCCCAGATTGGCATTGCCATCGGCAGACTCGTCAGGAGCCTTGATGACGCGATCGGCGATTCCTGACATCAGGTTGCGATTCTTGGACATATTACCTCTACATCAGGCCGGCTTCACGCAGGGCACCGTGATGACTAGCCCAGGTCTTGCGGATGAGTATCTCCAACTCACGATTCAGCCCGTCCAGATACGCCAGGCAGCGCCTGTGTACCTCACGCGACGTCAGCGGAGCGGGTTGCTCATAGACCGTTTCAAAGCGGGCTGACGCATTGTCGATTTCCGCAGAATCCTTAATTGGGGTCGTGAGTAAGGATGTGCCGAAAACCTGACTCATCATCCCGGCGATTGCCGACTGCGTTGATTTCCGCTCGTCATACTTCGAGAGAGCAACTTTGACGAATTTATAACTTGGCGTCACGCCGTGCTTGCGAAGGCTGGACAACGTGTCAATTACCATGCCGAAAAAATGGGCCGTGGAAGCGAAATCGATGTTGGCTGGCGGGACAGGTATCACAAGGGCGTTGGCGGCAACCAAAGCGCTGACGGATACGAGTCCCAATGCCGGCGGTGGATCTAGAATTATGATGTCGTACTTTCCTGAAATGCCGTCAAGTCCGGCTCGGAGGCTCTCGAGCAACGGCACGTTACCTGATACCTGGGCAGCGAGTTCGTACTCGGCCCCATAGAAATGTAAAGCACTGGGAATAAGATCGATTCCTGGCCAGTGTGTGGCCTTGATTGCGTAGTGCAGTGAGTGCTGGTCGCCTAGGAGATAGGCCGCGATTGTATCGTGTTCGGTAATGTCAAGATCTGGATTGAAACCAAATACAGTGGTTGTGCTGGCCTGGCTGTCGAGATCGACCAAAAGAACGCGGTATCCACGAATAGCAAAGTACTGAGCCGAGTGACAGGCGAAGGAGGATTTACCTACACCGCCCTTGAAATTGGAGAAGCTTAGGATGACGGGATCATCACTGTTCGCGCGACGCGGCGAAGTGCCGAAAAGTTCCCTCATTAGGTTGATGGTAGAAAGGGAATAGCCGCAACGTCGACCGCTTTCGAGACGCTGTGATGGAGGAAGTTTGCCTTCTTTTTCGGCAAGGCGGATGGACTGTTGGCTACGCCCTACAAGTTCCGCAGCCTCAGAGATCGTCCACGTTTTGCGCAGAGTCTTGACTCCCTCTGGCGCAAAGACATCGTGACGGAGCGCCGTTAACACGTCCTGAGACCGAGAGTAGAGAAATTCGAGTTGTTCCAACTCAACAGGATCGGCGTTTGCCACCAGCGAAGACCCCCCTTTCTAGCAGTTGTGGCTGATTATAGCCGCGACTTGCGCTAAATAATAGTTGGACACCAGAGTTGTTGAAGACTTAAATTACTAAAGATACTACTAAGGAACAACGACGTGACGTATAATCAATATGTTATGCCACTAAAGTGCCAAGAACGGGCGTGAAGTGCTAAGAAAAGGCGGGCCAGGTGGCAACAATGGGCGCCCAATATCAGCACTTGATGCATTTAGATCGCCAAAAATTGGCACGTCTCAGCCACAACTTGGCACTTTCCCCCGGATAGTTTGATGGGCTGGTCAAGGACGATACAGCCAAGCCTATGATTTTTTAGTCTAATAGCTTGGACTAACGGCGAAAATGATCGACGCACAAAATTGGCACTTTTCCCTGCCTGTGACTTCTGTCCTCCCCTGCCTGGCGAGGATTAGGCGCAGCCGTCCGAGACGCAGAAAGAGCCTCCAAGAATTAGCCTCCAAGAATTGCGCCGGGGTATCAATCGGGTCCATCGCGGGCGATGTCTTACGCTAAACAATGCTAGCTAAGTCAACCACAACGGCTCAAACGAAAGGACCTAGACACGCATGCTTGCTTGCGACAAGTGCCAATATCGGGCGGGAGTCGGGTTTCATCTGTGGTGGTAAGCGTTTGCGCACCACCGTCAGTGTAAGTTTAGTCCCGGTGTAACAGCGGCCGCTTGAGGAGGTCGTGCCCACCAGCGCATCCTAAGGGTCTCCATTTCTACCTCACCGGGCACATCAAGCAGCACGATGGTACTAATCCAACAGAACTGAGCACCTTTGAGAAGCTCGGATGCCATTTTTGTCGCGTAAACACGATTTGCGAGTTCGGCTGAGTAGCAGGCTCGCGGCCGTTTGGCCCCAGGAAAAAACGGTGTGCTGCGGGCTGTGGCGGTCGAATTGGGCTCCCTTGAGGTACTAAGGACTGATGCAGGAGACTGCGATGGGAGTCCGCCTGGCGACCGAAAAACGGGGTCTATCCAGGGGGTAGTATGGGAGAAGCGGGGGGAGGGGTGCTTACTGACAGATGTTTCAATGCAAGCCTGAAATGCCTATCTTTACATACTGTTACCTAACTTTGTGGCAATTGCCACAGGGAGTATTATCAGGTCCTTTTGTGGCTAAGCTTGGTTTCTCAGAAGGCGTTTTGATTCAGTGTATGCTTTGATATCTTCCTCCGTAGGCCGGATGCCTTGCGATGCGAGAAAGTGTTGAAAGAGCCCTCGCGCGATACCTGTCAGACCTTGCTGTCGGTATTTTTCGAGAACAATGCGGTCGCTCGGGGATGCAACAAGCGTTTCTTCAAATGCAGATTTCAGCAAATCGAGTTTCGACTCTGGGGTTCGCTCAATGAACTCCGCATACCATTTTTTTCGGAATTCACTCTCAAATGCCTCCTGTCTCTCTGGAGATGAGTGGAGCAGCTTAGGCGGAGACGTATCTTCAAGGGTTAATGTCCCGGTCGTTGCAATGTCCTTTTCTTCCGAGTGCGTACGCCACCCTTCGGTGATTGCCTTGTAAGCAACCCCCGCGGGATTCACAATCGGCTCACGCCCGGCTTCCTTTATCTCCATCCATGCATCCGCTGCGTCAAGTGCGAGGATGATCTGTTCCTCGGTATAGTCGCGGAGCAGAAGCTCGGCCCGTTTGCCGGTGATCCGGTAACCTGATAGCCGGAGCAGCGTCCGCCGCTCGCCATCGGTATTGATCTGCGTCGGTTCCTGCGTAAGCGATTCCGCGAACAATGTCATTTGCGGGTTAGTGCTGACGCTGTACTTTATCTCGACCACGGTGCGGTTCCGCCGCTTCGTTTTCAGCTGAAGCTGAATGTCCGAGCACTCGTTTATTTGCTGCATCGCAGGTTTGATTAAGCGCGCACTGAGGTATTTAAACTCATCGTAATATGGTTTTCCGTTGACGCCCATAAGAGATCGAAAAGTCTCCAACGGTATCCATGGTGTTTCGCCATTGATGAGGAACCGACGGGTATTCTCGTAGAGTGCTAGAGCATGCTCGGAGCGGAACACCCTCTGCATCCGCAGAGCAATTTCTGCAAATTCTGATGGGTTGTATACCCGCTCCTGGAAAGCGTTGGTAAATTCATAAAGTACCGTCCTGGTCTTTTTGCTGACTTTGACGTAGGGGAGCAGTGTCGCGCTTTCCCATTCCTCCAGTTCACCCTTATCGTCCAAAAGATTCCAGACGACTCGCGCCTCCATCATCTTGTCCAGGCTCTCGATTAAACGTTGCATGCGTTGCGATGCTCGTTCCAACCCCATTCCCCAGGCAAGTTCATCCAGATCTATTTCATGCCGAGTGGTACGTGGCATCTCGGGCATTGCCCAGAACAATAGGACATTGAACGCACGTCGCTGATACAACGTTAGATCCGCACCGATATGCACTGCCCCCGCGTACTTTCGAAGTACCGGCTGACCGTCATCCGATTGCTCCGCCAAGGTCGCTGGCACCGGGACGCTATCTGCAATGACTTTCTGACTTTTCCTCATGGTGCGTTGAACTTGATTAGTTAAAAAAGGTGACTGCACGCTAGGTTAAGCAAGCACTTTAGTAGCCTTTGCTTCGGGGCGCAACTCTCGCAAATTCGCAGCGAAATCTATCGATAACAGATCCTTGTGCCATCATATCGCCGCTGCGGCGCCGGCCGCGGGACCACTCCTGCTGCGCACTTTGTACTTGTCGTTAGACCCGTACCTGCGGGGCCGCATGAGTGATGCACCATCCGACGCCGCACCGGTGGCGCTCGGCGCGATCATGGTTGGCGGCAGGCTTGCCTGGGTCGCGGCCTCGCTGCACCCGGATTTTTTCGTCGGTAAACTGGTGATCCGCATTGCCGCAGATTAACCTCGCGGTGGTCGGCGCGTCGCGGGGCTGGCTCACGCGATGTCGGCATTGCTGCGCGGCGGGGAACCTGCTGGTGTCGCGTCGGCGTCAGAGCAGACCCTCACCGGCATGATCCTGGAACTCCGCGCTGCGGCGCACGTAGATCATCACGGTTTTCGGGTCCTTGTGGCGGGAGACCTCCATCATCTTAAACAGGCTCGCCTTGGCCAGTGCCGCCGAGGTCATGAAGCCGGAGCGCAGGCTATGGCCGGCGTAGTCGTCGGGATCGAGGCCGACGGCGAGCGCGCAGCGCTTGACGACGGCAGCGATGCTGTGAGCGCTGAGCGACTCCCCGGACACCACGTCGCCGCGGTACATGCGGCGAAAGACCGGCCCCTGGATGATGGCCGCGCCGGCAAGCCAGTCGCGCACCGCCCGCACCGGACAGTAGACCTCACCGCGGATGACCGGCACGATCTGTCCCAGCCCTTCGGCATCCGTTTTTGACTGACGCACATGCACCCGCAGCCCGCGCGGGACCTCCTCGAGATCCTCCACGCGCAAGGCCGCCAGTTCCGCCCGGCGCAACGCGCCGGCAAACCCGAGCGTGAGGAGGGCCCGATCACGCCGTCCCTGGTGCGTCGCGGCATCCAGCGTATCGACCATCGCCCGCAACACCTCAGCGAGCGCCGGGGCCTTCTGCCGCGGCGCCGCACCATGGGTGCGGGCAATGCCGTGCAGGGTGCCGCGCACCAGTTCCGCGTTGGTCGGCGGCTCGTGGTCGCATAGCCGGTGGGCGAGTCGGATCGCGGCCACCCGGCGGCGGATGGTGCTCACCTTGCGGCCCTGCTCGGCCTCCGCGGCGAGGTAGGCCGCCACCGTCTCCGGCGTGGCGGGCAGGGCGCACCAGCCGCGGGCGTCACACCAGGCGGTATACAGCGTCCAATCAGACCGGTAGGCGCGGCGTGTCGCCGCGGCGTGCCGCGCGGCGAAGTAGTGCGCGAGGCGGGTCCGGTCCGCGTCGCCCAGGAGCGCGTCCGCGGCGACGGACGGCGCGCCGACGGGCCAGGGCAGGGGAGGGGCGTTGGCGGCCATGGTGGTGCGGTTCCAAAGTCAGGGGGCGGGGTGACGCGCAGCGTTGCGCGGCTGGGGTCCGCGTTGGTGTAGGCGCCGCCGGATAGGCGACGGCATTCGCCATGGTAGTCCAAACGGCGCTTGGTGACGAGAAAAGATATTATCGCAACCTATCAACAAAAAAGCAGTGTTTTTAGCTGAAAAGCAGATAACATACTGTCAGTGTTTTTCTCTCATGGCGCACGGCAGGCCGCGCGAGGGCAGGGCAGGGCAGGGCGCCGCCCCTTGGGGGGGCGGTTGGGTCGCGACTTCACGGTAGGCAAACAGATGCTCAGCACTCCGACAACCCGCGACTTGGCCAAGACGGCGGCCCTGGCGATCCTGCGCCGCGGCGAACGGCCGACTGCGGAGAAGGTCCGGGCCGAAGTTGGTCACGGAGCCCAGCAGACCATCCTCAGCGCCCTGGATGAGTTCTGGGCCGCGCTCGGCGAACGCCTGTGCGAGCCACGGCTGCCGCCGACGGTGGTGGATGCTGCCGCCGCCTTGTGGTCGCTCGCCCTCACGGAGGGTGCACAGCAATGGGACACCGAGCGCGCCGCGGTCGCGGCTCGGGTGGCGGACCTGGCGGCCGTGATTGATCGGCAGCGGGAGGAGCAAGTGGCGTTGCTGGCCCAGTGCGACCAGTACGAGGTCGAGAACCGGCACCTGACAGCGCGCCTGGATGAGGCGACCGTGGCGCTCGGTGCCACCCGCCAGGAGGCGGCCGACTTGATGCATCGGGTGCACGGCCTCGAAGCGGTCGCCGCGGCGTTACGGGGCGAGCTTGCGGCGGAGCGCACCGGTCGCGCGGGTGATCAGGCAACCTGGCTCCAGCAGGTCGATGAGACCCGCCAACGTCTGAAGGCGGCCGAGGGCGTCTTGGCCAAGACCCAGAGGGCGTTGGACCAAATCAGGGACACCGAGGCGGCGCAACGCGCCGACTTGGCGCGGACCAGCCAACGCGGTGCGGATCTGGATCGACACCTCCAAGAGCAGGTGGTCGCCGTCGCCGCCTTGCGCGCACGCGGGGAAGACCAGACCGCGCAACTGCGCGAGATGCAAGCCGCGCTGGCGATGGCGACGCGCGAGCGCGACCAAGCGGCCGGCGCCGCGGCCCAGGCCGACGCCGAGTGCGCGACCCTGCGCGCCCGCTGCGCCTACCTCGAACAGGAGCGTCAGACCCATCTGGCACAGCTCGCCGCGGGCAGCGAGGCCTCGGTGGAGGCCGCCCGGGCGCTGCGGCGGGACCTTCAAGAGCTGCTCCGGCCGGTGCTCGAACAACGCCATCCGACGACCGCGCCAGTGCCGGGGGCGGCACCGACCCCGTGAGTGTCGCGGTCAGGGCACGCCAATCCATCCCGGAGCACCACCGATCCAATGACCGCCACCCTTTCCAGCGCCGACATGGTCAAGATCCTCGCGGCGGCCAATGGTACCCATTGCAGCTTCATCCACGACTTCGCACTGACCCGCCGCTACCTCGTCTTCCACATCGCCCAGGGCTATGACCGCGACGATGGGACGCTTGAACTGGACCTGGTCCGTTACCCGGAATTCCCCCGGCTCGAGCGTCCCGCCTCAAGTCTTCGCGCCCGACCGCCCGGTCCTGGCCCCGAAGATCGAGCGTCTGACCATCGACCCCGTGGCCGGTACTCTATAGTGGTCCCTGAAAACCGGACAGCGATTTAAGCTCCCGTCGAACCAAAAGGGGCATGTCAGAATGGGCGAAGCGAAGCGCAAGACGTACACGGCATCGTTCAAGGCCAAAGTTGGTCTGGAGGCGATCCGCGGGGTCAAGACGACGAACGAGATCGGTCAGGATCATGGGGTCCATCCAGCCCAGGTGGGGCAGTGGAAGAAGGAGATCCTGGAGCAGGCCGGGA
>Ga0247838_1005826_pt1 | contig 12063 bp, 6 predicted proteins | sample LaCruzMarch2015__5_FD_189097 | JGI IMG/M metagenome (GOLD analysis project Ga0247838, IMG submission 189097) | Freshwater microbial communities from meromictic Lake La Cruz, Castile-La Mancha, Spain - LaCruzMarch2015_15m | ecosystem: Environmental > Aquatic > Freshwater > Lake | place: Spain... | reverse complement strand
GCTGCCGCGGCTGCACTGGCGATAGGCGATGGGCAGACCCAGCTTCCAGGCAAAATAGGCGCGCAGGTAATAGGGCAGATCCGCACAGTCGGGCTCGGCGCTGAGCCGGCCGTCCTCCCCCGCACCCAGGAAATCGTAAAGGAAATTGCGCTCCGGGTTGCGCAGCACCGGGCCCAGCGAGTCGAAGCTCATCGACTGCTCGGGCGGCGCGTCGAACAGGCGCTCGACCCAGGCCGAATAGAGGGCCGTGGTCGCAAGGTCCCAGTCCCCGCCCCCGCGCGGCGCCTCCCCGCCGCCGACCTGGACCTCGGCACAGGCGGCGACCCGACCGCCCCGCAGGGCCTCGATCCGGTAGGTCCCGGAACGCGGCCCGGCCACCCTGCCGGAGAGGCCCCAGGGCGGCCCGCCGGTCGCGGCGGTGCGCAGTGTTGCGCGCCCCCCCGCCGGATCGGTGACCTGCACCTGATCCAGGGCGGCATCGGTCGCGACCGCGATGACCGTGAGCCCCGCCCCGGGCCGGGGCCGCAGCGGCGCGGTCCAGACCCGGACCTGATCGTCCTGGCGACAGCCAGGGGCGGCCAGGGCCGCGGACGGCAGCAGGGACCCGGCGAGCGACAGGGCCAGGGCCAGCAGGGCAGGTACAGAGTTGGGCGCTAGCATCGAAACCAGGGGCAGGTGGATCGGGGTGCCGCGAGTGTAGCCCGGACGGGCGCCCCTGGCGACCGGGACGGCCGGGCGCCGGCGCGGAGAATAACGCAGGCGCGGAGAATCACGCCTCATCCGCCCTGTCGCGACGCAACGCAAAACGCATCAGGTCCTGGGAACGGCCGCCGGCATGATGGGTCAGGCCGTCGGCCTCATCCGGGCATAAACTCACAACCTTATGACTTTAAACACGATAATCTCTTTGAATGCCGCGCTTGTACCAGCCGTCGGCGACCCGCTCCGTCGTGCTGTTCGCCGGCCCCGCCGCGGCGGTCCGCGGACGCATCCGCGTGGAAAAGTTTTTACTCGCTATCTCAGTTTGTTATGTTTTATGATTAAGCACTTAGAAAGGCTCATTCGTGCAGGCATCAATCGCCACTTATGGTTGATCACGACGGCTTCAAGACAAGCGCACCGGAACCCGCGGCCGCACCCATGGCCGTCCGGGTTTCCTGCAACATCCCACCGCGCCAAGGTCCCCAGGGCCTGACGGCGCCCCAGCGGACCGCCCGACCGGGCAAGGTGACGACATGACGCCCTTCCCGCTTATCGACTTCGCCGGTGCCGGCGACCTTACCCCACGCTGGAACCCGTCCGAGGCGCTCACCCTGGGCCTCGCGAGTCCCGATTCGCCCCATCGCCGCTGGCTGATCTGGCACCGGGACGGATCGGTCGCATCGCACTCCTTCACGCCACCCGCGAGCCGTGCTGAAGTCGAGTTCTGGTATCCGGGGGCGGCACTCGTGCCCGAGCCGGAGGAGCCGCAGTAACGGCCATGGCGCCCGCACCACCCCGAAAGATGAACGTTGGGGGCGCCATGGCCGTTCCCTCTCCGCGGCCCTCCCCAGAGGGGGGAGATGATGGTCAAGGCCCCGGAGGCGACTTGCCGAAGCTCTGCTGGACCGGCAGGCCCGCCATCTTCCATGCTTCAATGCCTCCGCGATACCAAAGCACATTCGTATACCCCAGGTTGATCGCGCGCAACGCCGCGTTATAGGACATCCAGCATTGCGGCGACAGGCAATAGAAGACCAGCGCGATGTCCTTCCTGCCGCCCGTCTTCTGCTGTACGAAAACCCCGAACTGCTGTTGCGTCTGGTCGTTGAAGCTGCCAGCCTGCGAAGCTGCGGCGGCTGGGAGCGCACCCGGCAGCGTCTCCGCCCCGCCAAGCACGTCAAACAGCAGATACGGCGCCTGGTTACCCTGGACCAGCCCGACGAGCCCTTTCGTCGTCACGACTTGGCCGCCCGGAATACTCGTCGGCGTCGGCCCGTGCAGTTGGCCGGAATAGAGTTGCGCCGTCGGCTGAACGCCGAAATCTTGACGCTCCATCGGCATCAACTGGTCGAGGTTCGCGTTACCGCCGACACCGGCCTGTGGCGGGTAGCCGCTGGGTTGTTGCGGAAAACCGCCCGGTTGCTGGGGAGATCCGCCTGGTTGCTGCGAATAGCCACTCGGTTGCTGAGGAAAGCCGCCGGGTTGTTGCGGATAAACGCCCGGTTGCTGAAGAGGGCCGCCGGACTGTTGCGGATAGCCGCCCGGCTGCTGGGGAAAGCCACCAGGTTGTTGCGGAAAACCGCCCGGCTGCTGTGGAGAGCCGCCGGACTGTTGCGGATAGCCGCCCGACTGCTGGGGAAAGCCCCCGGGTTGTTGCGGATAGCCGCCCGACTGCTGGGGCGAGGCACCAGACGGTTGCGGATAGCCGGGCGCAGCGGCGTATCCCGGCTGCGACTGCTGGTCACCGAAGCTGTTCTGGGCGAGCGCTGATGACGAAATAGCGGCAATCGCAGCCGCAGCGAAGCACAGGCGCGGACGGATTTTCATTCTGAGGTCTCCAGTTTCCGGCCTTCAAGGCCGAGGTCTCTCCAGGGTTCAAAATCGGCGGCGTTCGTCAGGACGTAACTCCCGTCGTTCAGTCGCCATGCGTGGCCGTAATTGTGAGACAGTTCGACCGTTCCGCCCGGCGCGTCAGTGTCCCTGTAGGTCTCGACCCCGCGCATCAACTCGCCGAATTCGCGCGCCCTCCGGTCAGCGCTTTTTTGATACGAGTTCCAGGCGTCCTCGCGAATACGCGAAATCTCCGCGTTTGATCGTGCGATGCTGTCGGCACGCTTGCCGCTTTCTTCAAGCGCAACCCTGTTGATCGCGGTATTATGGCCTGCTATCCGCTGCTCCCATAGCGGGTTGGTCTGAATTGTGCGGCGGATCGCCTCGAAAAAGCCGAGGTTGAGCTGGCCGTCGGGAGCGGTCACGCCATAGGCCGGGAGTGCCATTGCCGTCAGCGCACTCATGACTCCCATGCCAGCGTCGGTCTGCATCAGGGAGAAGACGACGGCGGCAGCCACTGAACCGCGCATGTCGCGGCCACGATCATTGTACGCGAATAATATCTCGCCCGCTTCGACCCACGTGCGGCTGGTGCCTAACGGCATGGGCGTCTCGGTATTGAAATTCGCCAATGGCTGCTCGATATCCGGGCGTCGGCGATAATCGAGGATACGTGCGTCCGGCCGCCGGCGTTGGGCGACGCTCTGCAGATAATCCTTCGTCGTCGTATAGGGAGCACTCGCGCATCCGGGCGTCGACGGCCCCGCGCCGTAATTGTTGAGTTCCCACTTCTCCTGAGGAAAGATCGCGATCGTCGTCAGTCCATCGGGCGACGCCGCCGACCAGTCGATGTTGTAACCATTGGTGCAAATGAATTCGCTGCCCCATCGCACGCCGCCTTGCGTCACCCAACCGTGGGGAATGAACAGGGTCGAAGCCGCCAATGGCTGTTCAAACCCGCCGGCATCGACAATGACCGCCCGCTCGAAGCGCATAACGCCCGGAGGTAGACCCTTCCCGGTAAGGCTCTGCATCTTCGGTGCCGCACCCGAGGCCGCGTTCATCGGGTCCACCGCGCCCTGGTCTGCGGTCGCGCCCCACCGAGTCGACTCAGCCGGCGAATTTTCAGTGCCGGTTGATCCCGCGCCCCCCGCCGCTTCAGTATCATTTTGCGGCCAACAGGCGATGGCAAGCATCGCGGCGACAACGACGAATGATTGGTACCCCAATGAAACCTCCTCATCACATTTTTTCTCCCCGACCACGTTGTCTCGTCCAAATTACGCCATTTTCCGGGATTAGTCTAACGTTGTCGCGGCGGACTCGTCGCGACGCAGCTCCCGATCGACGATGGCGGCCACCACCAGATCGCCCCAGACATTGATGGCGGTGATGGGGTAGTCGAAGAAACGATCGACGACCAGATAGAGGGCCAGATAGGTCTGCGGCAGCCCCAGTAGGTTGAGCATGAAGGCCATCATGGCGATGCCGCCGCCGGGGATGCCGGCGGTGCCGGCGGAGGAGGCCATGGTGAGCAGGACGATATAGACGGCCTGCAGTGGGCTCAGATCCGCCCCTGCCAATTGGGACATGAAAATCAGCAGGATGGATTGGTAGAGCGCGGAACCGTCCATGTTGAGTGTGGCGCCCAGGGGCAGGGTGAGGCTGGTGACCCGCTCACTGATTCCGGCCGCCTCCAGGGCGCGTTTGGAGACCGGATAGGTGGCGTTGCTGGAGGCGGTCGAGAGTGCGGTCAACAGCGGCTCCCGGCAGGCGATGGCGAAGGGCCAGGCCGCCCGCCCGGCGCGGACGCGATAGAGGATCGGCAGGAAGACCAGCGCGTGCAGGAACGCGGCCAGCCCCACGGCCCACACAAAGGTGCGCAGTTGGAAGACCCCCGCCCAGTCCATCCCCGCCAGGCCCGCGTAGACCAGGGCCGCCACCCCCACGGGGGCGAGTTTGAGCACGCCGCCCAGCGTCTGCATCAGCAGCGCGTCCAGGGCATGAGCACCGCCCAGCAGGGTCGCGCGATGGCCGGCGGCGATCCGCCGGGAGGCCAGGGCCGCGAGCACCGCGACGAAGACGATATGGAGCACGTTGCCCGCGGCCAGCGAGGCGAACAGGTTGCTCGGAATGAAGTTGTCGATCAGCCGTTCCAGACTGAAGACCGCGTCGGCGGCACTCGCCGCCGGGAGGTCGAGCAGGCCGACGGCCAGGCCGCGGGAGAACGCGACACCGATGAGGGTGCCCAGGGTGGCGGCCACGGTGGTGGTCATCAGATAGTAGCCGAGCGCCCGCCCGCCGATTTGCCGCAGTTGCGCGCTCCCGGCCAGCGAGGCATAGATGGAGACCAGGATCAGGGGCAGGATCAGGAGCTTCAGCACCGAGACGAAGATCTGACCCAGCCAGGCGACATAGGGCGCCCCGGCTGGGAACAGCAGCGCCAGCGCAATGCCGAGCAGCAGGCCGACCGGGACCGAGTACAACCGACGTAACGTCATGATGAGTCCTCGATCCTGAATCCGGGAATTGCTCTCGCAAAGCGACCGCGGCCTTGGGTGTTGCGCCATGGCCGCGCCGCACCGGGGTGCGGCGCTCCCAGTGGGCGCAGGGATGATAAAGGCCGGCCGGGTCGGGCGGAAGGGGGATGTTCCGCGCCCCACACCTCAAGTGCGTCGCCGGGCCTCGGCGGGGCCGGGGAAAACGCTCCGGACGGGGCGCATGCCCCGTCCGGCCCGGGGCCTTCCCCATCCCCCGCCGGGGCTTGGGAACCCTTCGTTCGCGCTGTCGATCACCATCAACATTGCGCAATGTCCGTCCGGCTGAAATCGTCGCCAACGAACAGCAGCGGCTCGCCCACCGCCTCCGCCAGCGCGTACACCGCACAATCACCCAAGTTGAGTTGGGCCGGGTGGCCTTGGCCCTTGCCGTAGCGCTGAAACGCGACATCGGCGAGGCGCGCCTGCTGCGCGTCGAACGGCATGACGACGGCGCCGATCTCCTCCAGGAAGCGCTCCAGCTTACCCAGCATGGCAGGGTGCTCGCGCGCCCGCACCACGATATGCGCCTCCAACACGCTGACCGCCGAGATCCGGCAGATTGGATGGGCCTCCAGCGCGGCGACGATACGCCCCCGCTCCGGCTCCTGTTTGAGCCACGCCAGCACGGCCGAGGTATCGATCACCATGCGCCGTGCTCGTCGTAGCCCAGGATCTCGTCATCGCTGCGCGGATCGGCCGGCGTGCGCGGGGGCACGGCGTCCACCTCGCGCGCCAGGAGCGCGAGACGCTCGCGCAGCGGGGGACGGTCGGCAACCACGCAGCGCAGGCTGGCCAGAGACAGTAGACCTTCGCGCACCACCTCCGTAATGGACAACCCTTGCGCACCCGCGATCTGTTGCGCCAGGCGCTCGATTTGAAGATCGTCAATCACAATGGCCATCGTTAGCTCCTGTTTCTTCGGACGATCATGGAACACTTTCACGGACTGTCGAAGTCGTGTATTCCCGCGCGACCGGCTTGACGCCCGCTTCGTAGGCTGGGTAGAGCGCAGCGAAACCCAGCAATCGACGACGCGGGCGCGGGCGAATGATGGGTTTCGCTGCGCTCTACCCATCCTACAGGACTGCCGCCCGGGGCTTCAGGATAGCCCAAGCCGGGGCGGCGGGCGCGCGGGACGCCGCTTCCTCGAAGCGGGACGGGGTATTCACCCCGTCCCGAACGTTTATTCAGTCGCCGGCGTTAGCGCGAGTCGGCGAGTCCGGGGAAAACGCTCCGGACGGGGCGCATGCCCCATCCGGCCCGGGGGTTGAGCGCCGCGGCCCAAGCGCCTGGAGTCCAAGGCTTCAGCCTTGGAGCGGGCCAAGGCTGAAGCCTTGGACTCCAGGCAGAGGCGACGCGGTCGGCGAGTGCGCCTTGACTCAATGGCAGTGCTGCTTGCGCGTGGGAACGAGAGACCCGCGCCGGGCTTCACTCAACGGCACTGGGCGCAGGACCCGTCCGGCCGGAAAGCCCCCCGTGGGAGCGGCTTCAGCCGCGACGAGGCCGCGGCGGCTTGCGCGGTCCCGTCGCGGCTGAAGCCGCTCCCACAGCGTCGCTGCGCGACCTTCACGGCAAAGCCTCGACCTCCCGGCCGATCAGGCGCGAACCGGAGGTCGAGGCTTCAGCCGGATGAGGCACGGTGCGCCAAGGGTAAAAGGGTAAAAGTGCCAAGCTATACGGTCCTCGAAAGGCGGAAGCCGAGGCCGACGTAGCGATTGGACGGGTGCCAGTAGTGGCGGGACGCCGAACGGCAGTTGTCAGCCCCGTTGCGCCAAGCACCGCCGCGGCAAACCCGCTTGGAGCCGGACTCGGGGCCGCTCGGATTTTCACTGGCAGCCTGCTGTACGCTATTGGCGGCTGCCGCACTTCCACTGGCGGCCACTGCAGCGCCACTGGCGCCCATTCCGAGCGCGCGTGCGATGCGCTGCCGCCAGCCCGACGCGGGCTGCCCGCCACTCGCGCCCACTGGCGGGTTGCTGGGGATTGCTCCGAGCCTGTCGACGAGTTGCTGATAGTAGTCCGCCGCATACCAATCCGCACACCACTCCCAAACATTGCCGTGCATATCGTAGAGTCCCCAGGGGTTCGGCCGCTTCTGCGCCACGGCGTGCAGTTTGCCGCCGGCGTTGGCGGAATACCAGGCGTGGGCGTTCAGGACGCGCTCAGCGTCGCCGCAACTCCAACGGGTATCGGTGCCGGCGCGGCAGGCGTACTCCCACTGCGCCTCGGTCGGGAGTTGGTAGCACGCCCCGGTCCGCTCGCTGAGCCAGGCACAGTAGGCCGCAGCGTCGTCCCAGGCGACCCCGACCACCGGCAGGTCCGGTGCCTCGCGGCCGACGCCGCAACCCGCATAATATCTTTCGCTCCCCGTATCCAGGTGGTAGTTGCTGCCCTGCTCCAGCCACGCTGGCCAGTGCCGATCCGTCGCCTCGCAAAAGCGACGGTACTCGCCCCAGGTAACCGGGGTGCGGCCGAGCGCGAAGGCGTCGAGCCGGACCTGGTGTACCGGCTGTTCGTCCTCGGAGCTCCGCGCGTCGCCCATGCGGAAGTCGCCGCCGGGCAGATAGACGAGATCCGGGGCGTCCAGGGAGCGCTCGCTGCCGTCCCGGCCGACGATGACGAAACGGTCGCGGAAGGTCTCGCGGGGGGCATCGCGGCGTAACCGTTCAGACCCCCCATCGGTCTCAGGCTCCTTGGCGCCGTAACCCACGGATTCATAGTTCGGGGAGGCAGAATCCGGGATGGGGGTCTGAACGGTTACATCGCGGCGCTTGTCGGCCCGCGGTTCCGGCGCGGCTGGCCCGGACGGCTGCTCCGGGTCTTGGCTGGGGGGTACCGCGCGGCCAACGGTAATAGCGTAAGAGTGCCAAGGGCCAGTCCTCGAAAGGCGGAAGCCGAGGTTGCCGAAGCGGGAGGACGGCGCGTCCCTGAAGCGGTACGCCGAACGGCAGTCGCCGGCGTCGGCGTCCCAGGCACCGCCCCGGCAAACCCGGTAGTAGCCCGACTCCGGTCCATTCGGGTCTTCGGCCAGTGGCTGCTCGCCGTTACTCGCTGCCACTGCAATGCCACTGGCAGCAGCGCGAGTGGACTCTGAGTCGCCGTAGGGTCCGCTGTGCGGACCGGCCGCCGCGTCGGCATTGCGAGCATCGGTCCGCACAGCGGACCCTACGGGCTGCTTGTAGTAATCCGCCGCGAACCAGTCCCGGCACCACTCCCAGACATTGCCGTGCATATCGTACAGGTACCAGGCGTTGGGCTGCTTCGCGCCGACCGGGTGGGTCCGGCCACCGGCATTCTTGGCGTACCAGGCGTAGTCACCGAGCCGCGACTCATCATCGCCGTATGACCAGCGGGTCCGGCTGCCGGCGCGGCAGGCGTATTCCCATTCGGCCTCGGTGGCGAGGCGGTAGGTCTCGCCGGTCTCCTTGCTCAGCCACTCGCAGTAGGCCTGGGCGCCACCCCAGCTCGCATTGATCACCGGCCGCTGGTCGCGGCCCCAACCCTGATCCTCGGTCTTCGGGCGGCCGGTCGCCGCGCAATAGCGGTCGTACTCGGCGAAGGTGACCGGGTACTGCCCGATGGAGAAGGCGCCGAGGCGCACCGGGTGGGCGGGCGTGTCGTCATCGTAGGGGCTGCCGTCCTGGCCCATGGTGAAGGTGCCGCCCGGGAGCCAGACCATGGCCGGACCCGCGGTGCCGTCCGGGAGCGGGTCGCGCAGCCCGGGGATGGGTGCGGGTGCGGGTGCGGGCGCGGGCGCGGGCGCGGGCGCGGGCTCGGACTCGGACTCGGACTCGGGCTCGGACTCGGGCTCGCGCGGGCCAAGGGTAAAAGGGTAAGAGGGTAAAGGGCCAGTCCTCGAAAGGCGGAAGCCGAGGTAGTTGAGGCGGAGGGACGGGAGCCAAACGCGGCGGGACGCCGAACGGCAGTGGTCGGCGTCGTAGTACCAGGCGCCACCTCGGCAAACCCGGTAGGAGCCCGACTCGGCGCCACTCGGGTCTTCCGCCAGTGGCTGCTCACGCTTATTTGTGGCCACTGCAGACCCACTCGCAGCACCGCGAGTGGACTCTGAGTCGCCGTAGGGTCCTCTGTGCGGACCGGCCGCCGCGGTGACATCGCGATCATCGGTCCGCACAGCGGACCCTACGGGGCCGTTCCCGAACTGGGCGTAGTAGTCCACTGCATACCAATCCTGACACCACTCCCAGACGTTGCCGTGCAGGTCCCGCAGACCCCAGACGTTGGGGAACTTCTCGCCGACCGGGTGGGTCGACCCGCCCGCGTTGTCGGCGTACCAGGCATAGGCGTCGAGCCCCGCCGGATCGTCGCCGAAGCAGTAGGCAGCCGCGTTGCCGGCGCGGCAGGCGTGCTCCCACTGCGCCTCGGTCAGCAGGCCGTAGGTCTGGCCGGTTTCTGAACTCAGCCAGTCGCAGTAGGCGTGGGCGTCGTTCCAACTGAGGCAGACCACCGGGTGTCGGTCGTCCTGCTCCATGTAGGGCTTGCGCCAGTTCGCGTCGGGCTTCGTCCCCCAAGACCCTTGGTCGCGAACATAGGCGCCGTCGCCGGTTTCCGCCTCGGTCCGATACCCGGTCGCCATGACGAAGCGCCGGAACTCCCCGACCGTGACCGGGAACGTGCCGATGGCGTAGTGCTCGAGCCTGACCGCGTGGGCCGGGCGCTCGTCGCTGGAACCGACACCCTCCGGGCTGCCCATGCGGAAGCTGCCGCCGGGGAGCCAGACCATCGCGGGACCAGGCGCGGCACCGCCGGAGAACGGATCGGTAAAGTCCAGCGGGGCGAAGGGCACCGTCTCCAGCGTGTGCAGCACCAGGTGCGCCGCGTTGTCCGCCGCCGCTTCAAGGCGGGGGGCCGCGTCCGGCGCGGGGTCGCTCGGGCGAACGTCGGTCAGTCCGCGCACGCCGATCCAGGCCAGACCGTCCCGCCCGCAGGTCGCGGCAATGCCGGGGGCGGCATCGAGACAGGCGCAGGTATCAGGCAACGCCAACGCGGTCTGTCCCCCGGACGCCTGCCCAATCACCCCGCGATGGACGAACGCGCCCCGCCAGGTCCCTAGCGCCAGGGCAAAGGACTCGATCAAACGCGGCGTGGCCGGGAGCACCGCGCCGCCGCGATCCGTCCTGACCCCCTCCCCGATCACGACCTCCCCGGACCTTTGGGTCGCCGGATCGGTGCCGACCGCCAGGCCGATCTCGATGACCGTCCCCGCCTCGCTCGCCTTCAATGCCCGCGCCAACGCGGCCTCGGCGTCCGCCGGGTCCAGGCCCGGTTCGATCAGACAATGCAGGACCCGGGCACCGTTGATGGTGCCCAGGTCATCGTAGTCGAGCGGACCGCCGCGGTGCGCCGCCGGGTCGGCGCCCGAGCGCTCGGCATAAGCGCGGCGCAGGGCGGCGGCGCTGAGCGGATCGCGCGCGACCAGCAGGACCGCGCCCGGCGCGACCGGCGGGGCCGGGAGCGGATCGGGGGCCGCCGCGGCGCGCTCGCAATCGGCGATGTGCGCGGCGAGCGCGGCGGCCCGGGGCAGGAAGCTGCCGCCCATCCGCCGCCAGACCTTGAGCCGGATGCGGGCGAAGGGCAGGCTGCGGGCGTCGAGCCGCAGGCGCCGGGTGCCGTCGGCACTGGCGATGAGGGCGAAGAAGTCGGTGACCTGCCCCAGGCGCTGCTCCACTATCAAGGCCATGCGCCGGTCGATCGACTGGACCTGCCCCGGGGTCAGGTCCTCCAGCAGGCGCTCGCGGATGGTGCCGATGAAGTCGAAGGGGATGGCCTGGGGGTCGCTTATGCGCTGCTCCGGAGGCCACCGGGTGTCGATGCGCTCCAACAGACCGCCCAGCAAGACCTCGGCCAGGTGCGTCAGGCGCCCGTCGCTGCCCATGAGGACCTGCTGGGCCAGGCGCATGATCGGCAGGTTGAGCGGCAGGACGGCGAAGTCCTGGGCGAGGCGCCGCGCCTGGGGCGAGGCGCGGTCGCGAAACTCGGCCAGGCGCTGCGCGTCGGTGGGCGCGGGGAGCGCCGCCGCGGGCGCCGCGGGCGACCCGGCCGGCAGGTCCGGCGGGGCCTGGAAGGCGAGCCCGGCACACCAGGTGTCGGCGCGCCCGTCGATGAGCGCGGCCCAGGTGCGCAGGGCGTGGGGGTCGAGGGTGAGCACCGGGAGCTTGAGCGCGCCCGGCGGCCAGGGCTTCAAATCGGCGCCGAGCAGTCGATTGGGCCGCGCCGGGGCGGCGGCGCACAGACTGACCTCACGCATGGCCCCCAGGGCGGTCGCGGGCCACAATCGCTGGGGGAGCAGTTGCACCAGCGCGACCGGACCCTGTTTGGCGCGTCGGCGCAGCAGCCCGGCGAGCGGACCGGCGCCGTCCCAGTCATCGGCGACGCAGTCGCTCAAGACCCACAGCAGGCGGCGGCGCAGCGGGTTGGTCACCGGCGGCTCGCCGCGTTGCGGGCGGCCGGACTCATCGACCAGGGCCAGGCCCCGGCCGGCGGCAAGGCGTTGCAGGCGCAGCACCCGCACCCGGGCGAAGGCGTCCTGGCGCCGCAACAGCAGGACCAGGGCGCGGACCGCCGACTGCCAGATGACCATGGAGGGGGCCGTATCCACCACCAGGTCGAGGTCCAGCCAGGGCTCGGGGCGGGCGCGCAGGACCGGGAGCCAGAGGCCGCGGTCGGCGATCTGCTCCACCGTGGCGTCCAGGTCGAGCACCCGGGCGCGCGCGGACGGGATGCGCCGGCGCAGCGGGCGCAGGGCGCGGCTCAGGCGCAGGGCCTGGGGCAGCGGGGTGACGCCGGGGGCACGCAGGGGCGAGACCGGGAGGTCATCGGTGCCGAGCGCGTCGCGGGCGGCGGCCGGGGGCTGGTCGCGGTAGAGCGGGACCCGCGGTTCCGGCGGGGGTTCGGGCGGACGATAGCGCTCACGCGGGGGCTCGGTCTGGGCCTGCGCCGGGGGCTTCGGGGTCGGCACCGGGTCGGGTGCGGG
>Ga0247838_1005820_pt1 | contig 12068 bp, 6 predicted proteins | sample LaCruzMarch2015__5_FD_189097 | JGI IMG/M metagenome (GOLD analysis project Ga0247838, IMG submission 189097) | Freshwater microbial communities from meromictic Lake La Cruz, Castile-La Mancha, Spain - LaCruzMarch2015_15m | ecosystem: Environmental > Aquatic > Freshwater > Lake | place: Spain... | reverse complement strand
TGTCGTGGGTTTGCCAGAATTCCTGGGCGGTTTGGGTGGGGCGATTTGCGAGGGATTTTTTAGAGAGGCGATCGAGGGGGAGGGAGCGGAGGGGTTCGAGATTTTCGGCGAGGGGTGGGAGGACGAGTTCGCGGAGGGTGGGGATTTTGGCAAGGGGAGTGAGGTCGGTGACTCGTGTTTTATCGCAGCGGAGGGTTTCGAGCGGGGTTGTGGCGAGGGGCGAGAGGTCGGTGGTGTTGGTATTGGCAATGTCGAGATGGCGGAGGGGGATGTGTGCAAGGGGGGCGAGGTCGTAGACGCGGGTGCCGGAAAGAGTCAGGCGGCGGAGGGTTTGCATTTTGGCCAGCGGGGTGAGGTCGCCGGCGCGGCTCTGGGAGAGGTCGAGACTCTCGAGGGGGAGGTCGGCGAGGGGGGAGAGATCTTTGATGTGGGGAGCGGAGGCGATGAGAGATTGGAGGGGGAGGCCGCGGAGGCGCTCAAGGTTGGATATGATTGTGTTTCGGATCGAGAGATGCTGGAGGGGCATGCCAGAGACATCGGGGATTTCCGCAAGGGGAAGGTTGTCGAGGACGAGGTGGCGGAGCGGCATGCCGGCGAGTGGGGAGACATCGCGGACGGGTGTGGATGAGAGGTCGAGGTGTTCGACGGGCAAGCCTGCGAGGGGAGAGAGGTCGGCGACGCGGCTTTGCTTGAGCGTGAGGTGCCGGAGGGGCAGGTCGGACAAGGGGGTGAGGTCGGATGTGTCGGTGTGGTCGAGATGGAGGCGTGAGACCGGTTGGCCGGCAAGCGGTGCGAGGCTGCCGACTGCGAGGTGGGTGAGGTCGACGGCGAAGGTGCCGTCGGGCTCCAGGACGATCCGGTTTTCGGACCAATCGGGCTGAGCGGTGAATTGCTTGAGGCGGGCGCGCAAAGTGGCTTCGCGGAGGGAGGAGTCGGGGTCGATTTTTTCCGCAAGCGGCGCGGCCTCGATGTTGCGGTTTTGTCCGCGAAGGGTAGCGAGGAGCTGGCTCTGGCGCTTGGTTTTATCAGGCTCGGCGAGGAGTTGCCGAGTGACGGCGAGGTGTTTAGCAGCCTCGAAGTCCTGTGGATGGGAGGAGAGGATTTTTTGAAAATCTGCGGCGGCATTTGGCAGGTCGCCGGATGATTGGCGAAGAAGAGCCCTTTGCAGGAGGGCTGATGGCGAGGAGGGATCGAGATCGACTGCGGCGGATGCCTTTTCGAGGGCTTCGGGGAGACGGGCCTCCTCGAGGAGGGATCGGGATAAGGCGAGGAAAGCGGGGGCGGTGCCCACAAGGGTGGAGAGGGCATCCTCAGCGCGCTGGCGCTCGCGCACGGCGGTGTTTTTTTCGCGAAGGATCTGGAGGGAAAAACCAGTGGCGAGAACGAGGATCAAGAGCAACGCGGCGGTGAAAGTCTTGTGCCGGAGGGCCAGAAGCGAAATCTGGCGATGAAGTGGGGCGTTCTCGGCTTGGGTCGCGAAACCGGACTGGTAGGCGGTGAGATCCGCCTGGAGGTCGGCAACCGTCCTGTAGCGATCCGCAGCTTGGAAAGCGGTGGCTTTGCGAATGATGGCGCGGAGGGACTCTGGGATGCGTTTACCAAAGGCATCGAAGGGGGGTGGGCCGGACCGGGAGGGGGTGGCGACTTTGGAGAGGACTTCCGTGGCATTGCTTCCACTGAGGCGAGGCTCGAGGACGAGCATGTGGTGGAGAATCGCGCCGAGGGCATGGATATCCGAGCGTGCGTCGAGGGATTGGTTTTCACCGCGCGCCTGCTCGGGAGCCATGTAGTGGGGACTTCCGAGCACCTGCCCTTGGAGGGTGCTGAAAAAATCCTGTGGATTGATGGCGGGGGAGAAGGACTGTGCGGGAGTGCCGAGGGCTTTTGCAATACCCCAGTCCATGACGAGCACTTCGCCGAAATCGCCGATCATGATATTGTCGGGCTTCAGATCACGGTGGAGGATTTCTTTCCCATGGGCGAAGGAAACCGCATCGCACACTTTCTGAAAAATGGTGAGGAGAACGGGCAGGCGGGTCTCGGCGGCTGTGGCTGAATCGCCGCGGGCGGCGGATTCGAGCAGGGCGCGCAGCGTTTTTCCCCTCACAAATTTCATCGTATAAAATGGGGCCTCGTCCGGTGTGGAGCCGATGGTGTGAACCGGAACGATATTCGGATGTTCAAGGCTGGCGGTGAGGCGGGCCTCAGCGGTGAAGCGCTGGTGGGCCTCGGGAGAGGAGGAGGGGTTGAGAACCTTGAGCGCGACAAGGCGCCCCGTGGAGTGCTCACGGGCGCGGAGGATGGTTCCCATACCTCCGAGGGCAGCAATGCCTTCGATGGTGTGGCCCGGAGGTGTGGGGAGGTCTGCGAGAGACTTCACAGAAGGGGTTGGTCGGCTTGACTGAGGAAGCGCGTCTCGCTGTCGTTTGCGGGAATGTGTGGGAGCATGGCGCGGGTGGACTCGGCGATTTCACGCCAGCGCGCGGCTCCGGCAGGGTCTTGGGGAACATAACGGCCTGCAGAAAAAATCTCGGCCATTTCCCATTGGGCACGGGGATGGCCGAGGGTGGCGGCGCGGTGAATCCATTTGACGCCCTCCGTCTCATTGCGGAGTGTGCCTTGTCCTCGTGTGAGGAAAATTCCGACTTGGTAGCAGGCGGTGGCACGGCCATTTTGTGCTTCCTTTAAGTGGTCGGAAAAAATTTTAGGCAAATCGGATTGGTCGGGAAGCCGACCCGTCTTGATGAGCGATTCGAGCATGATATCGGCCTTCGTCTCTCCGTCGTCGGAGGCGATGCGCAGCCAGTAGGCGGCGTCAGGAAGGCTTCTCTCCACACCCAACCCCTCGGCATACAGGGTTCCGACCAGCAGACGGGATTCAGGATCGCCCTCCTGGGCGGCGCGGATGGCGAGGGCGAAAGCCTCAGTGGGATTCCGCTCGATGTCACGGCCGGCGAGCAGGTGCGCGGAAAGATCGCTGACGGCATCCCAGCGGCCGGCCTCGGCCCCCAGGCGCAAATGGTGGATTTTTTTTACAGGGTCTGGAGGAATGCCGCGACCACCGGCATACATTTTGACGAGGTGGACATGGGCCGGGAGAAAACCGCTTTGGATTGCACGCTCAAACCAGTGGACGGCCTTGTGGCCATCCTGCGCCACTCCGCGGCCACGCATGTAGAGTTCGCCGAGGGCGCTCATGATCCTGGCGTCGCCGGCCTCCGCGAGGGGAAGCCAGTAGTCGTGAACGCGTTTATGGTCGAGGGGCTGTATGTTGAGCCAAGTCCAAAGAAAGCTGTCGGCGCGGGCGCTGCCGGCCCGCGCTGCCTCGGTGAAAAGACGCGCTGCGGCTCCCCGGTCGCGGGGAACACCGTTGCCTTGAAGGTGGAGAAGCCCGAGTTCAATCATGGCATCGATCCCACCCGCTGCGGCGGCGGCTTGGATGTCCGAGACAACAAGGCGACGAGCGGGCGGTGCCTCTGAAATTGGGAGTGTATCAGTGGTGCGGGAAGAGGGGGTGGGCATGGTGTCGGCCACCTGCACAGGAGGGCGGATGAGGGCAAAAAAAAGAGCAAGAACGGCGAGCAGTCCGATCGCAGTGAGCATCCGTGGCCCTCGGCGCGGGCGGGGCTCCTCAAGAGCGCGCTCGAAGAGCAGGGAGGCATTCATACCCCCGAGAATTTCGAACTCCGGAGGTGTTGCGCTTTTTTCAGACATAGCCTTGGAGGTCGCGCAGTTCTTGGCGGATTTCCTCCTCGCTGGGATTGTCAAGCGTGTTGCCAACGGTTTCAAAGAGGAGGGATTTCCAACGCTCGCGCATGCGGTGGACATGGCTTTTCAGGGTGCCAACGGGAATGCCGATCTTAGCAGAAATTTCGTCGTAACGATCCACGGGATCAGGGCCGAATCCAAGAAAGGGACGCAGGGCATTGAAGAGGCTGCCTTTGCCTGCGGTCTGAAACTCGACTTGAAGAATCTCCATTGCTTGACCAAGCATCGTGAGTGCCCATTCCCGCTGGAAAAGGCGGTCGGGGGAGGTTTCATTGACCTCGGTTGATTGATAGCGGTCCTCAGCCACAGCGGCATCAAAGGAAGTTACGATATCCGCGCCTCGCTTTTGCGCCCCTGCTTTGTCACGGGCGTTCGAGGCGTGGTTGCGGAGACAAGCGAGAAGAAAGTGGCGCAGTTTTCCTTTGAACGGGTCGGTGGCAGCGAGAATGTTGTTTTTTATAAAGTGCTCAAAGAATCCCTGCACGAGATCCTCGGCGTCGTGCGGTTTGTTCCCGGCGCGTCGGAGGTATGTGTAGAGCGGTTGCCAGTAGGCATTACAAATAGCCTCCAACCCTTGGGAGGCCTTCAATTCATCATTGCCAATGGCTTGGCGAACGACACTCCATTGCGTCGTTTGAAAATTTGGGATGAAGTTTCGAGTCTCGAGACCCACAGGAGGAATTTTCTGCGCGCGGAATGTGGAGTCAAGAGATTGAAAACAACAACTTCAACCTGCAGAGCTTTTGTCCTGTGAGAAACTGTTTCGGATAATTAACTGAAAAAAAGGTTCTGCGCACAGGCACGCGCCTACGCGGCTGTCGCCGACTCCGGCGTGACAGCCTTCGCTCTTGCTGCGCTGCGAGCTCAAAAGTGGCGTCGAGCAAACTCCCTTCCGGAGCCCGACTTCAGATAACGCTCGAAGGCCGCAGCCTTGGATTCATCGCGAAAAGCGACAGTGGTTTCAAAGGTCCAAGGCTTGAATTTCGAGGTGTGCGAGACCTTGCCCGAGTTGTGTGCGGCGAGGCGTTGAGTGAGATCGGATGTCATTCCGATGTAATGGCGCCCCGGCGCAGCCTCGCTTCTGAGGATATAGACAAAGTGAAACATGCGTGGATTTCAAAAGGCTGGCTTGCCAAGCCGTAGTCTCGCAGCGGCGGGTGGGTCCGCCTACGCGGCTGTCGCCGACTCCGGCGTGACAGCCTTCGCTCTTGCTGCGCTGCGAGCTCAAAAGTGGCGTCGAGCAAACTCCCTTCCGGAGCCCGACTTCAGATAACGCTCGAAGGCCGCAGCCTTGGATTCATCGCGAAAAGCGACAGTGGTTTCAAAGGTCCAAGGCTTGAATTTCGAGGTGTGCGAGACCTTGCCCGAGTTGTGTGCGGCGAGGCGTTGAGTGAGATCGGATGTCATTCCGATGTAATGGCGCCCCGGCGCAGCCTCGCTTCTGAGGATATAGACAAAGTGAAACATGCGTGGATTTCAAAAGGCTGGCTTGCCAAGCCGTAGTCTCGCAGCGGCGGGTGGGTCCGCCTACGCGGCTGTCGCCGACTCCGGCGTGACAGCCTTCGCTCTTGCTGCGCTGCGAGCGAAGGCTGGAGGCGACGGGAGTCGAACCCGTGTCCTTAAAATGATCTACACAACCTTCTACATGTTTAGACGATCTTTGATCTCGGAGTGGGCGGGCGAATCGTCACGCATCCCTCTCCAGAGCGTCCACGAAATCGATTCACTTGGGGTAGCGGTCGCTCCATCCCAAGCCAGCCTGCTGTCGTCGCATTCCGGACCAGCAGGCGTCAGCCGGAATGCGTCGTGGCTCAATTAGGCCGCGAGAGCGAGATCTTCGTAATCTGCATTTATTTGTTTGATCCGATTTTTTACGAGGCCAACGAATCATCCTCGACATGCGAGCCGGGCTTCACACTCAAAGTCGAAACCTTTACGCCCCCTAACGCTTTTCAACATAGATTCGGTTTGTGAAAAGGCAAGTGGTAGCGTGATCTTTTTGTCGGGCTTTTTTGATGTGTGCTTTTTCAGGACGGCAGGTAGTTTGGGCTACTTATGAGATTGGAGCCTGAAACTCAAAAGTCGCTCAAGGAAATGACGCGATCGATCGCGGATCACAAGGGCGTGCTGAGTGTTCAACCGGTTCCGGGCAAGTCGGCATTTGAGATCGAATACGATCCCACGGCTTTGAGCGAGGAGGACTTGAGGCAGATCGCGGGGAGTCATGTGCCGGATGTGTCACTTCAAAAGCGGACGATGCGTTTGGATGGCAGTGCCTGCGAGGCTTGTGCGATCCGCTTGGAAAACAAGGCGAAAAAAATCCCTGGCGTGCGCAAGGCGACGGCAACCTACATCGGGAAAATTCTGTGCCTCACATTCGATGAAAAGCTTGCGGACGAGCAGAGCGTGATGGCTGCGCTGCGCGGTCTGGGTGCGGAGGTGCGTCCCTACGAGCCTCTGGAGGATGCCGAGCAGGGTCTCTGGAGCCGCATCAGGTCGGGCTCACTCAACGAAGAAATCTCTGCCGCGCTGGGCTTTGTTTTTTTGATCGCTTCGTTCATCTGCGAGAAATCCTTGGGCAATGCTGCGGTGGCGACTCTCTCGCTTTATGCGGGAGCCTACATCTTCTGTGGGCAGCAGGGCGTGCGCTCGGCGATTGCTTCGCTGCGTGGTGGTGTGCTGGATGTGGATGTGCTCATGGTGCTGGCCGCAATCGGTGCGGGCATCGTAGGCCAACCCTTCGAGGGAGCGTTGCTTTTGTTTCTCTTTGCCTTTTCAAATGTCCTCCAGAGTTATGCTCTCGAGCGCACCCAGAGGGCGATCCACTCGCTGCTGAAGCTCCGGCCCGACAAGGCGCTGGTGAAGCGCGATGGTGGCACCGAGTTGGTGCGGGTGGAGGAGCTAAACATCGGCGATGTGGTGGTGCTGCGCCCCGGAGAGCATGTGCCGGTGGATGGAATGGTGGTGGAAGGTTCAAGCCATGTCGATGAATCCAGCCTCACGGGCGAGTCTATGCCGGTGACAAAAGCGGTCGGCAATCCGGTCTTTGCTGGGACGCTTAACCAAAGCGGCGGCTTGGAATTTTCTGTGGCCAAGCGTGCGGAAGATTCCACGCTTGCGCGGATGGTCAAGCTTGTGGAAGAGGCGCAGGCCGAGAAATCCGGCACTCAGAGGTTCCTCGAGCAGGCCGAGCAATACTATGCCACCGGGGTGATTGCCTTCACCGTGTTGGTTTTTGCCGTTCCCTTTTTTTTCATGGGCGAGAAATTCTCGGATGCGTTTTATCGAGCTATGACAGTGATGGTGGTGGCCTCGCCCTGTGCACTGGTTATCAGCACACCCGCGACCGTGCTCTCAGCGATCGGTGGCGCGGCGCGGCGTGGCATCCTGATCAAAGGCGGTATGCACCTCGAGCGGACCGCGCAAATCGATATCGTGGCGTTCGATAAAACCGGCACCCTCACAGCGGGAAAACCTGTTGTCACCGAGATCGTCAATGCCAGTGGACTTCACAAGCTCGACACCCCGCTTTCTGCGGAGTTGGAGGATCTGCTCACCCAGACGGCTGCACTGGAGGACAAGTCCGAGCACCCTCTGGCGCGTGCGATCGTAAAGACCGCCCAAGCCCGTGGCATCAAGCTCCCTGAGGCGCGAGATTTCCAAGCCACTGCAGGAAAGGGTGCCGAGGCGATCATTGGCGGTCGCCGTCTGGTGGTCGGGAGCGAGAGACTTTTCCAGGAGCTCGGGGCCGTTGGGATGGATCTTATTGCGGCGCATGCCGCTCCTCTCGCTGCAAAGGGAAAAACCTGTGTGTGGACTGGCGTGCGTGATGGAGATTCGCTGACGGCCCTTGCCGTTCTCGCCCTCGCCGACACTCTCCGGCCTGAGGCGTTGAAAATTGTCGCAAGCCTGCGTGCGCTGGGAGTCAAAAAAATCGTGATGCTTACGGGGGATCAGAAGGCCGTTGCGGCTGCGATTGCTGAAGAGGCAGGGGTGGATGAGGTTCTCGCCGAGTTGCTCCCCGAGGGGAAAGTCGCCGCCATCCGCACGCTGAAAAAGGCGGGGTGCGTCATGATGGTTGGTGATGGAGTGAACGATGCTCCCGCGCTTGCTACATCGGACATCGGCGTGGCCATGGGGGCGGCGGGCACCGATATCGCTATGGAGACGGCGGATGTCGTGCTCATGGGCGACAAGTTGGAAAATATTCCAATCCTTCTGGCGACCGCGCGCCAAGCCAAGCGCGTGCTTTGGCAAAATCTCACTTTCGCAGGCTCAGTGATTGTTGTGTTATTGATTGCTGCATTCGGGATCAATCTTCCGTTGCCGATGGGGGTGGTCGGCCACGAGGGCAGCACAGTGCTTGTTTGCCTCAATGGTCTGAGACTTCTGATTTACCGACCCAAAATGTGATTGCACCAAGGCACATCATGCGGCAATTTCCGTCTCATGTCAGAAGACAGTCAGTCCCCTCTTGATCGGTTTATAACAAAACTCAAAAATTCCCGAGACTTTACGATCTCGCTGTTGATTCATGTGATCTTCGTGTCGATTTTCGGTGGAACAGTGCTCTTTCAAGCTGTGCAAGAGCCGCCGGACTTCGAGGGTGGTGGCGAGGGGTTTGTGGGAAGCGCAGAGGAAGTAGCTGCGCCTCCGCAGCAAACTCAAGTCATGCCGCCGACTCAGGATATTTCTGTGATGGCGACTCCCACAAACACATCTGCTGTGAACGCGATCACGACCACAGCGACATCTCCGATGAATTTTAATATGTCGCAAATGGTGATGGCTCCCCCCGCGCCCACGGCACCCACAACTATGTCGGCGCCTAAGCCTATGGCCCCTTCGGCAGGACCCGGCGTTACGATGTCGAAGGCTGACGCCTCGGCCATTAAAGCGTTCACGACGGGATGGGGCAAGGGAACCGGTAGTGGCAGTGGCACACGCAGCAGGGAATTTGAGTTTGTCGCCTACATCGGCCAATACGGCGCAGCCAATTCAGGGTGGAACTCAACCATCAGCACCGTGGGAAGTGACAAAACTGTGATTAACAACGGAAGCCTTCCGAACCTCCTTGCCTACATGAGCACTCGCTCGAAAAACAAGGTTAAGACCAACTACGACAAGGTCAAAGCAATCAAACTTGATTCGCAGGAGCTTTTTGCAGTGAAGCCGCCCTTCATTTTTATGACCGGCTCGAAGGATTTCCGCCTTACAGAACCCGAGGTTGAAAATCTCCGTAAATACGTGAGGCTCGGCGGGGCTATTTGGGGCGACAGTTCCGTTCCGGGCCGCAATTCCCGTTTCGATCTGGCATTCCGGCGCGAGATGAAGCGCGTCATTCCGGACAAGGACAAAGACTGGGAGGAGTTGCCTAAAAACCACCCGCTTTTCGACGCCCGCCAAGCTTACTTTCCTGAGATTGTCACCGTGCCGCCGGGTATCAATTTCTACAAAGAGCCTGTCTATGCCCTGAAGATTTACGGCGAGGTTGCCATCCTCTACACCGCAAATGACTATGGTGATATGTGGCAGGTAGGACTTCTGCCAGACGGCAATATCGATGGCCGCAAAAATGAGCTGAATCAGTATGTCGCTCTCAACCAAAACATTTGGAATCCGCGAAGCTCTATTATAGGTCTCTACATCCGAAATATCAGCAAGGAGTCCCTGGATGTCAGCTACAAGTTTGGCACGAACCTTGTTTTGCATCTCTTGACCCGTTGGGATGCGAAGGTGAAGTCAGCACCCTCGCTGTAGCGACGCCAGTTTTGCAATGTGTGGGCTCTGGGAGCCCTAATAATCGGAAACAATCGATGCCACAAATCATCCCGCTCGAAGATCAGTTGAGTGATGTCCTTGCCAAGGCCCAGTCTGGACTTTCCTTTGGGGATGCCGAGGTGATCAAGCGCGCAGGGATTGACATGCCTGCTTTTCGGGCTCTGAAGAGCGGGATTCTCGATGAGTTGGCCTTGGCCAAAGTCGGGGAGGCACTGGAACTCGGAGTCGCTCCCCTGCTCGTGATGGCGCAAGAGCGATACCGCCCTGCGCCGATCCCTGATATCGAGGGTCTGGCGTGCTTCAACTCGGTCTTTCATGACATGACGGTGAACGCCTTCCTTGTCTGGGATCCCTCAAGCAAAGAAGCCGCCCTCTTTGACACCGGCGCCGATGGCCAGCCCATGCTGGATTTTGCCGTCTCGCAAGGCCTGCGAATCACGCAGATTTTCATCACGCACATTCACACGGACCATGTTTTCGATTTAGACCGGCTTCTTGAAAAGACCCGAGCACAGGCCTGGGTCTGCGAGAGGGAACCGCTGGACGGAGCGCATTCCTTCAGCCCAGGGCGGGTATTTCAAATAGGCCGTCTCGAGGTGGAAACCCGCCTCACCTGCGGTCATTCGGCGGGTGGGGTCACTTATTTTATCAAGGGTCTCGCCAAGCCCATTGCGATCGTGGGCGACTCGATTTTCGCGGGTTCGATGGGAGGCGGCAGGGTGTCTTACTCGGATGCTCTGAGGAATAATCGGGAGCAGGTGCTCACGCTCCCCGGGGAGACAATCATCTGCCCAGGCCACGGCCCGCTTACGACTGTTGGGGAGCAAAAGCGTTGTAACCCGTTTTTTGCAGGTATCACTGCTCTGGGCTCATGAGCGCAGCAGCTCGGCACTTGAGCCTGAAGAGAAGGGATCCATCCTCGAATGCACGCAGGTTCTCGGGTTTGCTCTGGTCGAAATCCGCAAGAAACATGGCTTCCACATCAGCTGCGAACTTTTCGTCCTGAACGGCCGCTGACAGCTCAAAGTTGAGCATAAACGATCGGTAGTCAAAATTGATCGAGCCCAGAAGCGTGAAGTCGTCGTCGGTAAGCATGACTTTCTGGTGCATGAAACCGGGCTGGTAGCGCCAAAGTTTCACCCCTGCCTCTCGCAGCTTCGGGTAGTATGTGAACGAGGAGAGCCACGGCAGGAGGTGGTCGGCCATACGAGGCAGGATGATTCGCACATCCACTCCGCGAATGGCCGCATGGCAGATGGCGTAAAGGAGGGGGCTTGATGGAACAAAATACGGGCTCGCAATCCAAAGGCGACGGGTGGCGCAGTGGATGGCCGAGAGGTAGACGGCCGGGCAAATGCTCCAATTTTCCGCTGGGCCGGAGGCTACGGGAAACACGGTTGCCTTTCCGCCATGGGAGATCGAGGGAGAGGGGAGGCGGAGCTCAAGCATCTCTCCTGTCGTGTAATTCCAATCCTCCAAAAACGAGAGTTGGAACCCGGCCACGGCTGGCCCCTCAATGCGGAGGTGGGTGTCGCGCCATGGGCCAAACTTCTTGCTCCAGCCCATGTATTCGTCACCGACATTCAGGCCGCCGAGAAAAGCGACGCGGGAGTCAGTGATGACGAGTTTGCGGTGGTTGCGGAAGTTGATTTGGAAGCTGCGTCCGAATTGGCGGTTGGTCACGAAGGCGTGGACCAGGATTCCTTGCCGACGCAGGTTTTCCAACCACGAGGTGGGAAGGCTTTTGGATCCCACTTGGTCGTAGAGAACGCGGCAGCTTACCCCTCTTCGGGCGGCAGATATTAGTTTTTCAGAGAGTCTGCGGCCAATTCGGTCATCGTGGATAATAAAAAACTGCACCCATATGGATTCCGTTGCCTCGTCGATCGAGCGGAAAATGGCATCAAAAGTGGCGGTCCCGTCGATGAGGAGTTCCACTTGGTTTGAGCCGGTGGCCGGGAGGCCTGAGAGGTTTTCGGCCATGCGGGCGGGCTCGTTGAAACGATCCTTGAAGGCTGTCTTGTAGCCGTCCAAGTGCCCTGCAATGCCCTGCAACGCCGTGCGAAGAGTGCCTGTGGATGTCACCGCCAATTCATAACCGGCGAACCGCGATTGGCCAAAAACGAGGAACAAAGGGATGCCGATGATCGGCAATACGACCAGCACACCCGCCCACGCAATCGCAGATTGTGGGGTTCTGGCGATGAGGATGGCCCGCATTGCCAGAAAAATGCCGGCCAACTCCAGCAGAATGGTGATCGCTGCATAGACTGGATTCAGAAATGACACTGACGAGGAGAAATTAGACCTGCTTGGTCTCGGGAGCATTCACGCCTGTTGTGGCATCGAGTGGCGCTGTGAGTGGCGCTGTGAGTGGCGCTGTGAGTGGCGCTGTGAGTGGCGCTGTGGGTGGCGCTGTGGGTGGCGCTGTGAGTGGCGCTGTGGTGACTTGCGTTGAGGCTTTTTTCTCGGCCTCGAACACGCGCAATTCTTTTTGCAGGGTTACGATGCTATCCGTG
>Ga0247838_1005805_pt1 | contig 12113 bp, 13 predicted proteins | sample LaCruzMarch2015__5_FD_189097 | JGI IMG/M metagenome (GOLD analysis project Ga0247838, IMG submission 189097) | Freshwater microbial communities from meromictic Lake La Cruz, Castile-La Mancha, Spain - LaCruzMarch2015_15m | ecosystem: Environmental > Aquatic > Freshwater > Lake | place: Spain... | reverse complement strand
GTCTTCGGCCTTGATGCCGCCGCCGTTCAGCAGGTCCAGCACGTCGTCGAGCGTCTTCTGGCGAGGATAGAGGCGATTCGCCGGGTCATTGGGGCTAAATAGGACGCCGATTTCCTCGGAAAGCGCCGCACCCAGCCAGTCCAGAAAGTGCCGATAGGCCACATCCTGATGGCCGGTGTTAAAGAGCCGCTCGTCGTCTTCATGCTCGGCCAGATAGTGCTTCACCCCATTGGAATTTACGCCCCGGCTGACCGCCTCGCGGAATTTCTGTCCGCCGACGTAGACCTCGCGCGCCTCCATCATTTTGTAGGCGCAGAGCCGGTTGAGATGGGTAAAGGCGATTTCCCGCACCAACTGATCGAGCGCGTCCTTCGGCTTGAAACCACGGGCTTCGATGTGGGCGAAGTGATCGAGAATATCCCGGCGCGACACCTGCTCTTCGTCGCTCAAATGGGCCATGCTGGCGTTGGGATCGGCGGTGACGCGCTCCTTGCGGGCGAAGATGCCGTATTTCCCTTCCAACTCTTGCGAAATCGCGTCCTCAAGCAGCTTGCGGCATTGCGTGACGACGTTTCTGAGCTTGTTTCTGAGTTCTTGGTTCATTGTTATTTGTTATTTGTGGTTTGGTTTTTGGTGATGTTGCGGCTGATGGAGTTTAGATAGGCGTTGAGGCGAGGGGCGAGTTCGTCGAGTAATGGTTTCAGGGATTCCGCCTGTGATTGAGTGAGAAGTCCTCTTTTGAATGCTCGACGTAACCAATGCCTTGTTTCATTCAGCGATCCGCGTGCAATGCGGACAAACCGCCGATTGTCCTGAAAGCTGCCGCGCCCACTTCCCTCGGCAATGTTGGCGCCGATACTATCGACAGCACGAACCAATTGTTTGCCAACGGTATCTTTTGCAAAAGCATCCCACGACAAAACAACGATCCACAATTCATCCGAAAGCCTTTCGGAAAGCTGATAAATCTCAAGCTTCTCAAACGAAACCGTCGCCAAAATTATCACCAATAACCAATAACCAATAACCAATAACCAATAACCAATAATTATTCTAAAATAATAATCGCGCCTTCGTCGATGCACTTCTGGAGTGAATCCCGAATCAGATGGAGGGCTTGGTCGAGTTCTGCTTGCGTTTCGATGGGCCGGTTGAAGAATGTTGATACCCGGATCTTTCGCACCGGGGCTTTTTTCTCGCTGCCAATCGAAAGTTCCTGCAACTTGACCATGACCGATGCTTTCAACCCCGCTGCGGCGGCAAGGTCCGATTCCATTTCCGTCAAACTGGCCTTGCCCAGCGACTGGCCGTTGACCACGGCCTCTCGGTCGGCGTCAGCGCCAACGCGGCTCAACAGCGGCGACAGCAAGGACGCCGTCAGGCTGGGGTTGGTCGCGTCCAACGGTCCCCATTCGGGGCGGTTCTGGATGTCACCGATGGCCGCTTCGTAGGACTGCTTGCGACGATCAAAGAGATCGCCGTAGGCGGTTTGGTAGGCGTCCCGGATCGTCCAGGTGTGCTGGGCAATGGCGTCCCACGAATCGATGAAGTCCTCGGAGGACAAGTGTGCCGTCAGTTCCGCCACGGTAGCGCTGAGTTCTGGGGAGGAGTGGTGGGCGGCCAGGCGCTGCCACACCTGGTCCGTGGCTTGGCGGGCTTGACGCAGGATCTCGATGGCCTCGGCGTTCAGTCGTTCGCGCAGTTTCCGCGTCTTGTCCCTGGTCTCGCCGAAGTCGGCCCCGTTGTCGTTGAGTTCGCGCACGCAGTCGTCCGACGTGGCGGACTGGATACCGGTCAGTCTCTGTTGGTACTCGAACAACATCGGCAGAATCGGAAGCTGGTGGGCTTCAGCCGTGGCCTTCAGCGGGTAAAGCTTTTCCAATTCCTCCGCCGCCACCTTCTTGAAGGCTGTGGCGATGGCTCCCTCTTCGACATCGACCTCTTCGCCCATCAGGTCTTCGAGTTGCTGCACCGCTTGGGTGAGCGTCTTGAGTCCCACCGATTGTCGAGGGGAAAACAGCGACGACCGGAAGGCGGGGTTATTGGTGAAGGGCGTTCGAGCGGCCGGATCCTGGTAGTTGTGGAAGCGGTTGCCTTGATGAGTGACTTCGATCTCGCCCGCCCGGAACAGCGTGGCGAGAATCAGCCGCAGCATGTCACGCTCCCAGCCATAGGGCGTGCCACCGAATCGCTTCTCCAACGCCTTGCCCATACGGCTGTCTTTGTTGCCGTAACTGTGTTCGCTCTTGAGGTAGACCAGCACTTCCCTGGCGACATCGGCTTGGGTGTCGACGATGTGCTTGGGTCCCTCCTTGATGACTAGTCCTAGTCCTGTTTCTCCGAGGTAAAAGACGGTGGGCAAGGCTTTGAGATCCGCGGCCTTGAGAATCTGTTCCGCCTCGTCGCCCTTCAGGGGCCGGGAGCCCATTTGAAGCTTCGGATACAAATCGGGCACGAACAGACCGAACAACTTCTTCAGGATGTCGCTCAAACCCTTGCCTAAGGCAGATGCATCCTTCTGCACGCCGCGGAACAGGCCGGTGCCGCGTTCCATGGCTTCAGTCAACTTGTCCCGTAGGCGGGTTTCGTAAGCGTTCTTCGCGTTCTTCTCATCCTGAAGGCAGGTCGCCTCGTCGGGGCTGATCTTCTGCTGGGCGCTCAGTTGGTTGTACTTGTCCACCATCTTGCGCGAGGCGTGTAGTTGAGCGACTAGCTCATCGATTTCCGGCGTCAGGGAGAACAACCAGTAGAGGTCGGACGCATGCGACGGCTGCTGGCTTTCGGTCCGCATGTCTTCAATACGGACAGTGAGTTCGTCGGCATCCTCGATCACACACAAAGTCAGCTGAAGGTCGCCGTCGTCGCCCGTGCTGGCGCCATCGATGTTGATACCGATGCGGAATGATCGGTTCTGGTAGCGGAAGGTCTTGAACTCGGGTTCATCGAAGGTTTTTTGAAGCGCGGTACGGACCAGTTCGTTACGTTCGCGGGGCTTGGGCTCCAGATGGCCCCGCCGTTCCGTCTCCCAGTTCTTTTCTTGGGCCGTCTGGAGCTTCCAGCCGTCCTCACTGTTGCGAATGAATTGCGAACGGGACAACCGCTCGACCGCACTCTGAACCGCATGGAGTGGCGTTGCCTGGCCGACTGCATCGACGAGCACTGCCGCCAGGTTAGCTTCGGTGCGGGGCAGGTCGCGAATGAATTCCAACAGGCAGATCGCCTTGGCCACGCGCAGTGACCAACCCTGGTCTTCCGGGCCAGGGCTGAAGCGTTCGGCAATCTGGTAAATGTCGGTGCGTTTCTCGTTCGAGAGGTTTCCTTCCACCAACTCGAAGACCTTGTCCAAGGTCACTAAGGCCCCGATGGGCTTCCTGGCGAAGGCGGTGCGATCCGACACCAGCATCTCGTAGGCTTGTTTGATGATGGTGCGGTTGCTGCCGCCGTAGTGCCGGGGGGCGCCGGGCTGAAGCCGAATCCCCGACATGATCCCGATACAGAGATCGATGTAGTGCGGGGGGTAAGGGTAGAAGTGAACGAAGTCGTCTTCGGTGATGTCGGTGCGTCGGGCCGTCCGTTCCAGCCGCAGGGCGGCGTTCAACTGCCCCTGATTGGCGGCGAAGAGCGTTCGCAGCGGTACCTCGGCCTCGGGCTTCTTGGCGAGCACGCGCTTCGTGGCGACTTCCCGAATGTCGGACGGGGCGAGATCGACGCGATAGTGAAAACGATCCTGCAGTTTGGCTAAATCGACCCGTTTGGAGTCGATGGCGGCAACCACTTCGTCGAGCTTTTCCTGGGAGGTGACCACGATCCAGCAAGGCGCGGTAATCTTGTGGTTCTTTAACAAGTTCTTACCAACCTTGCCGAATTCTTCGATGGTGGCCCGCAAATCTTCGATCTTGTCGCCGCTGCGGGCGACATGCTGACCCACTTCGTCGATGATGAAGACCAGCGCCTTGCCTGGGCGGCGGCGGCCCCAGAGGTCAAAGGTGCGTTCGACGACCTTGCTGACCGAGATGGCGGCGTCCCGGTTGCGCTGGGCGTGCGACCAGGAGTCAGCGGCGGGATAGGTCGTCGAATCAAGCTGATGCAAAATGGCGCTGGCGCGCGAGACTTTCTGCGCCCCGGCCCGGACAGTTTCCCACTCCTTACTATGCAGTGACCGGCAGGTGGCGATGAACTCGGGGAGTTTGCCTTCGGCTTCGAGTTCGATTTCCAGTTCGGCGATGTCGAAGTCTTCCGCGTAGTCAAGCTCACGCAGGAGCACGGTGTACATCAACTCGGCAATCCGCTGGGTGACTTTCCGCGTATCCGCTTCCTTCGCTACTTCAAACAGAATGACATCGGTCGGGGTCTTGAGGTTAATTGGGTCGAGTAAGTCGCCAATACGTTGATCATCGAGCTGTTGCTTGAAAAGATCGGCAAAGCGGTGCCCGAGCACCGGTCGATTTTGTAGTGCGTATCCCAGATTCTTTGCGAATGAGCTTTTTCCGGAGCCAAAAAAGCCGGATGCCCAAATGCCAATGCTTTCATGAGGATCAGCAGGGGCTTGCGCAATGGCCGTCAGCAGTTGGTGATACTGCTCACGAATGCTATCGGTGGCAATGTACTCCGTGATTTCCGCATACACGGATTCCTCATCGGCTTGGTCGACCTGGATGATTTCTTCGATCTTGCGGCTGAGGTCGCGTACTAACAGTTCGCCAATGGTCGTCATGTGTCCTAATCCTTGCCTCAGCCGTAGATTTTGACTCGGTAATTGCCTAACGCATCACGGTCTTTCAAATCCATGAAACGAAGCCCGGTCGTGCCTTCGATGGAGCCGGGATAACACAGGATCGTGGTGACCCTGGTCTTACCGTGCATCTTGTCGAGCAACATCGACATGTGGAAGATACCCGGCGACATGGCCGCCACGCGGGTGAGAAAGACGATGGAATGCGTTGGGTCGATGGAGGCGAGCCGTTCGGCGAGCACATCAAACAAGGGCATCCAGACCTTGCTGGATAAGTAGGTGGTCAACTGCTGTTGAGCCTCGACATAGCCCCGCTCTTGTTCCAGAGCGATGATGGCGTCTAACCCTTCGTCGTCGTTCTTGGCATGCACTTGCTCCAATGCGGTCCACAGCAACTCCGACATGGAAATGAAGTGAACCACTTTGCCCATCGCCTCTAATCGCGTGGCCAGCAGTTTAATTTCCCGGCGCAGTGCCCATTCTTCGGTCGCGTCGTAGCGCATGATGGCAAAGGGGAGATCCTGATAGACGTTGATCCGGGTCGGCACGGCCTTGAGATCGCTCTCAAGATGGGCGATGCTATCTTTGAGCGAGGACATTCGCATACTCTTCCAGCGTGCCGGCCGGAAAGGTCAAGCGAGTGACGCTGCCGGCAACGTGGTATTCCAGTAGTTCATGTTGATGGGCTTCAAACAGCAGACGCTCCACGTCATTCCTCTCCAGAAGAAATAGTTGCCAGTCCGCAAGCTCAATCAGCTTCGCTCCAGAGGGCTGGTGTTGCTTCAGGTAAAACACGATATAGGAAAAGGCTTCGAGTGGAAGAAATAACGGGGCGATCTTTTTATTGATAACACCCTGAAGCACGCCGAAGTCCCGCAGCGCGGCGAGTAAGCCACTGGAAATACGCTCGATCGTGGACGCGGACCAGTGTCCGGCGGTCTTTCCTTCTGCCACCCACTTGGTCAATGAACGCTGGAAGTTCAACGGACTGATATCCACCAGGCCCTGCGCGTGGAGCGGCACAAGAATCTCGGTTACTGCGTCGCTAAGCAAAGGGTCCGCACGCGCCGAGTGGAAATACAAGATCTTGTCCAGCGCAGCCGCCGAAAAAGTTCCCCGCACGAGTGTCACGAGCGCCCTCGTTACTGAGTCTTCGGTCAGGTAGCGCTGCCGAAAGATGGCCAGGATGTCTTGGACGCGCGAGCGAGAGGCTTTACCGAGGACGTTCTCCCGCTGCACGCGCGCGATGTTTTCCGCCACTGAGGCGGCAATATCCCAATGCGATAGGAGCGTCTTGGTGTCCCCGATCAATGCTCCGGCTTTGATGATTCTGGAGGAGTACCGAGCCGGAGTGCGGGTCTGCTTTGGCTTGCGTAGGGTCGCATGATCTTCGATGCTCGCCCCTCGTACCGTCGCCGTCATAGATAGGTCGCTGCCTCTGCTAGAGTATTGCGGTTTGTCGGCAGGCGCGCTCCCCCACAGCAGCGGGCGGCCGGCTCGTGCGGACAACCGGTTTGCTGTGCGATGATCGTAAGGCGCCGCCAGCGGGGTAACGACAGTCGTGAGAACCGGAAGAGGTGAAGGATACGCGTCTCGTTGAGCCAGTTAAAGCGCTCCACCGCCGCGAGCGGCCGGCCCTCGTCCACGTTCCGGCCATGCCCGTGCGACGTTCACCCGCGCCTTCGCCAACGCCAGGGTTCTGCTGGTGGTCATGGGCTCGCTGCTGTGGGAGGCGCTCGATCGGCTGCAACCCACCGTCGCCGCCACGCCGGCTGGACCATCGTCGTTGCCGCCCTGATGGGCTTGCCCACGACGGGATCTGCATCCTTTTGCCGTCGCGTTCGTCTCCTTCTCTGTAGCGGGCCATCCGGCGCCGTCCCTGATCCCGGTGAACGAGCTGATCTATGATCGAAGTCAACGCATTGGCCGGGCGCGCCGCCCCACCGGCTTAACCGTGGTCACGCTCGTCCTGGCCGCCCTGCTGACCTTCGCCCTGACCACGCTCTTCAGCATGGCCGGGGTCGGTGCGGCGCTGATCCTGATCCCGGTCTTTCTGGCGTTCGGGATCGAACTGCAGACGGCCATGGCCACGGCCCTACTGCTCAACGCGGTGGGGATGTCGATCGCCTCCATCACCTTCGTGCGCAAGGGGCTGGTGGAATGGCGACTGGTCCTGCCGATGCTGGTGCTGGCGGTTGGGCTGTCGCCGCTCGGGGTCTGGGCCGCCCACGGGATGGACCCTAGCCTGCTGTTGTGGCTGTTCGTGGGCTTTCTGGTCTTTGCCGCGGGGATGATGGTGTTGTACCAGCCCAAGCCGCGCGAGAGTCGCGCCTCCCTGGCGGCGACCCTGGCGCTGGGGTTGCCGGTGGGCGGGGCGGCCGGTTTCATCGGCGGTCTGCTCGGGGTGGGCGGCGGCAACGTGATCGTCCCGGCCCTGGTGGCATCCGGTCTGGAGCCCAAACGGGCCTCGGCCAGCGCTGCATTCGTCGTGATCTTTGCCTCCATCAGCGGCTTTCTGGCTCATGTCCAGGTCGCCCGGATCGACACCGCCCTGCTCGCCGTCACCGCGCTGGCGACGATGGCCGGCGCGGCCTTGGGTGCCTGGCTGGCGACCGAACGCCTGTCGGCCGCGCAGTTGAAGCGCGCCATTGCCCTGGTCCTGATCGCGGTCGCCGCCAAGACGGCGTGGGATCTGCTGTGGCCCTGATGCGGCAGGGCACATTGATCCATTCTCTGAACGAATCTTTCCTGAATCAGGAACCCGAACATGAACGATGACCGTCAAACCCTTCTCAAGGCGCTCGAATTCCATGGTCACCGCTGCTGGGCCAGTGTGGCCGGAGTGCGGGTGGGGCTCGCCGCGCTGCGGGTCCTGGAGGTCAAGCGCTCGGGCGGGCGCCAACTCCACGCCTTTATCGAGATCGGCGAGGACCACGGCGGCATGTGCTTCGGCGACGGGGTGCAGTACGCGACCGGCTGCACGCTGGGTAAGGGCAATCTGGAAAAGACCCCTTACGGTAAGCTCGCGGCCACGGTCATCGAGCGGGCAACCAACCGGGCGATCCGCGTCAGCTACAAGCCGACCCTGCAGCAGCAGATCGGTGCCTCCGCCTTCATGACCAAGCGCGGCCAGGGCATCGAGCCGGATCACATCCCGGAAGCCGAGCAGTTGGAACTGGTGGACCTGGTTTGGAATGCCCCGGAAGCGGACATTCTGACCCTGGGCGAAGTTTTCGCGTTCGAGCGCGATTGGCTGCCGGAGGTCATGGGCTTCGTCCCCTGTCCCGCCTGCGGGGAGCTGGCCGCGCGGGCCTATCTGCGGGTGCTGGGCGAGAAGCACGTCTGCATCCCGTGCTCCGGGTACGAACGCTGATCACCGACTGAGACTCCCGCCATGACCCCGGAAACCGTCACCACCGCCGACACCCACGCCTTGCGCCCCTGGCTTTGGGGCCTTCCCCTGGCTGCCGCCCTGTGGGTGGCGGTCTATTGGCATCTCTCCGATCTGGCCGACCTGCTGGTGTCAGCCGCGGGGCTGTCGCGCGCGACGCACTGGGGCGAGGCGACCCACTTCTTCCTCTACGACACCCCCAAGGTCCTGCTCTTGCTGACCGGCATCGTCTTCCTGATGGGGGTCATCCAGACTTTCTTCGCCCCGGAGCGCACCCGGGCGCTGCTGGCGGGGCGGCGACTGGGGATCGGCAACGCCATGGCGGCGAGTCTAGGGATCGTCACGCCATTCTGCTCCTGCTCGGCGGTGCCGCTCTTCATCGGCTTTCTCTCGGCCGGGGTCCCGCTGGGAATCACTTTTTCGTTTCTGATCGCCGCGCCGATGATCAACGAGATTGCACTCGCCCTGCTGCTGGGCCTCTTCGGCTGGAAGGTGGCGGCGCTCTATCTGGGGATGGGGCTCCTGATCGCGATCGTCGCCGGGCTCATCATCGGCCGGCTCAAGATGGAGCGCTATCTGGAGGACTGGGTGCGCGCCATCCACCAGGGTGGGGCGGTGGCCCCCGGTGACACGTCGTATACCTGGGTCGAGCGCTTCGAGGCGGGTTGGCGCCATGTGCGCGAGATCGTCGGCAAGGTCTGGCCCTATGTGCTGGTGGGCATCGGGCTCGGTGCGGCCATCCACGGCTTCGTGCCGCAGGACTTCATGGCCAGTTTCATGGGCCGCGATGTCTGGTGGGCGGTGCCGGCGGCGGTGGTGCTCGGGGTGCCCATGTACACCAATGCGGCGGGGATTCTGCCGATCGTCGAGGCCCTGATCGGCAAGGGGGCGGCGCTTGGCACTACGCTCGCCTTCATGATGAGCGTCATCGCGCTCTCCGCGCCGGAGATGCTGATCCTGCGCAAGGTGCTCAAATGGCCCCTGATTGCGACCTTCATCGGGGTCGTGGCGACCGGCATCCTGCTGGTGGGCTATGTCTTCAATCTCGTTCTGTGAGGCGTTACATCATGAAAACAATCAAGGTTCTGGGTTCCGGCTGCCGTAACTGTCAGACCACGGCGCAATTGATCGCGGAGATCGCCAAGGCCAAGGGGGTCGACATCGCGTTGGAGAAGGTCGAGTCGATGGCCGAGATCGTCGGCTTCGGGGTCATGTCCACCCCCGGCGTGGTGATCGACGGCCAGGTGGTCCACGCGGGTGGCGTGCCCGACCGCAAGCAGATCGAGAGTTGGCTCGGCTGAGGCTAATCGCCGGCAGGTTGCCGGGTGTATGATCAAGGCCTCGTCACCACTCCCGGCACGAAATTGATGAGCAGTTCCGGGGTCGCGAAACCGATACGGGCCTCGGTTTCCGCGCGCCCGGTCTCCATTGCGCGCGTTGCATCAGCCAAGGTTTCTTTGAGAGAACGCACTTCAAGGATGACGGTTTTCATGATTCCACCCGACGGGATTTTATATCGGCGATGATTTCGCGTGCGGTCATGTCCCGGAACAGGCTGGCGCGATCGGCGGCATAGTCACCATGCCCGGCGCGAAACTGATTCAAAAACCGAATGGTGTCGATGACCCCGACCTCTCTGATCAGCGCGTCTTTGGCGCGCTGATTGATCTCGGCGATCGGATGAATGCGTGTCGTCATTTCAGAATCTCCGCTACGACACCCAAGAGCGGGGTCGTGGTGCAATCAAGATAAGTCATCGCGCGAGCCTGTCCCACCCCGCCGCGCCCTGAGAGTCATTGCTTGACGGCTTATTTCATCGAGACTCAGGTCTTCGTCCAGCGCTTGTCTCCATGCGGTGTAATCGAAGGGCTGTCGTTGGATCAGTGCGACAAACCGCTCCGCTTCGATGTCGCCCAAATATTGAGTCAGGACGCGCAGACCCTTGGCCCTTATCTCTGTGTCTGTGATCATGGGAAGACCTCTTTGATGAAGCCGATCGGGTCGGTGACGCGGGTGCCTGGGATCGACGCGGCCCGCTTTAGGATGCCGTCATCGGTCGTCAGAAAGAACCCCGCACCGGCATGGACGGCACAAGCCAGATGCAAGGCGTCGATCTTCTTGATGCCATGTTCTCGAAACCCGCGCGCCAGATCGAGCACGCCGGGGCTTTCCTCGATGTCCGCGGCAGCATAGGTGCGCCATCTGGCAATCTGCTCCCGCCTTTCCTCGAATGGATTCTTGCTGTTTTCGTAGTCAAGGATATACGACCACACCAAATCATAAGCGCCGTTGCGGATCGCCTCTTGAACCATCAGCTTGGCCTCCGATTCAAGCATGATCCGAGGACGCGATTGGTCGTCGTAGGGTCTGTTGAAGCAGCACATGTCAAGATAGATTTTCATTGCCGAGTTGCCGGGTATGGGCTTTTATGACCCTGCCACAGATTCGCCGGCAGGGCTCCTCACGCCGACTTGCTGGCCGCAAGCGCGACCAGCGGGACGCGAAGCGGAGCTTCGCAGCATTCCCAAGGACAACTTGGGAATGAGTCAGCCTCAAGCGAGTCAATCAGGGCATAAGCATTCTGCATACGCGGAAACCGATGGCCCAGTTGTGATCGCGGTTGGGCGGGTATCGACGCGCAGACCGCAATAACCACGGAGGACAACCGAAACTGCCGCCGCGCACCACCGGCCGCCCGCGATCACCACTCCGGGAAAGGCTACCGTCTATTTCAACACCGACGTCGCTTTCGTTCCAGCAGTACTCCGTCCATTCATCAACGTTGCCATGCGTCTCATAGAGGCCCCAAGGGTTAGCCGGTAGGCTTCCCACCGGGACAGTCTGGTTGCGGCTCGGACTTGTTGGTCCGCCGCCGTAGTCGTATTCGGTGTTGTAGTTCGCGTGGTAGGGGGAGATCGTCTCGCCAAAGTGAAAAGGGGTCGTCGTCCCGGCCCGGCAGGCGTATTCCCACTCCGCCTCGGAGGGCAGCCGATAGGTCTGGCCGGTCTGCGCGGATAGCCACCAACAGTAATGCACTGCGTCGTCCCAGGATACATTGATGACCGGGCGGCGACCGCGTCCCGAACCCTTTTCGTCTTTAGGCTTTTCCCGTCCGGCGGTTGCGCAAAAGACATCGTATTCGTCAAAGGTGACGGCATAGCGCCCGATGGCGAAGGGTCGGGAGAAGGTCACCTGATGTTGCGGACCCTCGTTGTTCGTCCGCCAATTCTCACTCTCCGGCGAGCCCATGATAAAGGAACCGGCGGGTATAACGACCATCTCAGGTGGCGCCACGGTGACGGTGATCTCGCGCTGCTCGTAGATCGGTTCGTACTCTTTGGGGCGAAACAGGGGGCTGCGGACGAGGCGTTCGCCGACCTTGACCTTTTCCACTGCGCGCGCCCTGGTCTCGGGGTCGCGGAAGACGACAGGCCGCCCCAAAGTCGCGGCGGCGGCCTGTTGCAGCGCCTGGACTTTGTCGGCGGGCCAACCATGAATATCAGGGATCACGTCAAGCACCTCGGTCAGGAGTGTGGGAATCGCAGACGCTCGCATTCTCAGGCGCGACGGGTATGGAACGCTTGACCCCCGCCCCGGCGATGGAGTTGATGGCCTTGGCGATGCTGTCCATGCGTCCCAGGTTAGCAAATTCGTCGATGCAGAACAGCACGCGCTCGCGGTTGGTGGTCAAGCCCTGGCGCTCCTGCATACCGCCGATCAGGATCTCGATCATAGTGCGCAGCCAACGGTCGAGGGGGTCGCAGTTGTGCGCGGGCAGGCAGAGAAGCAACCGTTGAACTCGCCGGGCCGTTTTTGTATCTTCCCGCCGGCCAACCCTTGGTCGCGTACCCGAGCCGAAAACTATGACACCCCTCGCCGGCACCGCCAACGCATCCGCCTTCGCCGAGCACCTCGCCGTGCTGCCGGACTTCCTGCCGCCCGAGCACTTCACCGCGCTGGCTCGCGAAGTCGAGGGGCTCGGGTGCACCG
>Ga0247838_1005792_pt1 | contig 12136 bp, 4 predicted proteins | sample LaCruzMarch2015__5_FD_189097 | JGI IMG/M metagenome (GOLD analysis project Ga0247838, IMG submission 189097) | Freshwater microbial communities from meromictic Lake La Cruz, Castile-La Mancha, Spain - LaCruzMarch2015_15m | ecosystem: Environmental > Aquatic > Freshwater > Lake | place: Spain... | reverse complement strand
AAAACAAAGATGAAGTGTTTTTTAAATTATTTTGAATAATTTTCAAATCAGCTGCAATACCAGCACCACCAAGAGTATTTACTGTTAAAGTATCATTTATATTTTCTTGAAGATTTAAATCTTTCCTGAACCCTTGATTTTTTTTCGTCATTTTATTCGTATACGATAGACCAACCTTTTGATTTTAAAATTTCAATAGTTTCCAAAGCGGTTCCACTTGGAAGATTATTACCACGTAAATTAACAGTAATACCTCCACGAGTTACTGCTTTATAATTTGTATACAAATCATCAATAATTTTATTAATTGCTTGCCCTGTTAGTAAATTATTAGATAAGTCAATATAATTAATACGAAAAAGTTTTGTAAATGATCCAGATTTATATTTTGTAAATTTATTATTATTTAAAAGTAAATAATATAAACTTGGACAATCTCCAAAATCTGGTATTTCCCCAGTTATTTGATTATTATATAGATACAAGTAAGTCAAATTTGGTAAATTTTGAAACTGAGTTATACCAGTAAAACTATTATTATATAGATACAAATAAGTCAAATTAGACAAATTTTTATAACCTGGAACATTTCCAGAAAAAGAATTATAAGATATATCTACATAATAAATATTTGGATTTGATGTAAAATTTGGAGATGATCCACTAAAATTATTATAATGTAATACTAAATATGTTAATTTTGAACAAACAGATAAATTAGGAAAAGATCCCGTTGTTCTACCGTAAGAAATATACCACAAGTAATACAAATCTGGCGTATAAGTAAATGCATTTGGATGTATTGGAGTTGTAAGAAGATTTCCGGACTGTAAAAGCATATATTGAAGTTTTGGAGATTGTTCAAATGTTTTTTCTGGAATTACAAAAGAATTATCTCCATTTGGATTTCCTCCAGTCAATGAAGTATAACGAAGTTCCAAATAACTCAAACTTGCATTTGTAAATTTGGGCATTGCGCCAGTTAATGGTGATGCATAAAAATATAAAGTACTTAATGAACCACAACCATCAAATTTATAGGTTCCCGAACTATTAAAAATACTACCAATAGCTCTAGCATAATACCCATAAAAAGTTATAAGTGATTGCTTACCACTCAAATCTGGACAAGGTAATGCAGTTGAACTTATATCAATATATTGTATTTTATTATTATTTGGTGATATTGAAAAATTAGCATCTGATAAGTAGTAATTACCATGAAGCGTCAATGAAATTAAATTAGTTAGTTCTTTAACATTATACGAACTTCCAGTTGTTGCACCTATAGTTCTAAAATCATTACTATAAACATTATAGGTTTCGCAACTATCAGGAACATTTGGTAAATATGATTCTGGCCCAGCATCATCTGGATAAAAATACCCTCCGCCTCCACGCGAAAGATTCAAAACAATCAATTCAGTAAATCTATTTCCTATAAGATTCAGTGGTATTGAACCATTAAAGGTGCCTCCAAGATATAACTCTTTTAGGTTTGCCGGAATTTTATTAATAACATTAGCATTAAGTGATCTTTCATTTGCAGTTTCACTTAGATAAAATGGATTTTCTACCAAATATAAATTTTTAATACTTGGAGATATAAAATTTAAATTTGGGAAATTTTTAAGATTATTATATGATAAATTTAATGTAGATAAAGCACTAAATTTAACTTCTGGTATTTCTGTAATATTTGCAGAATTAATTGTAATAGTTAATATCTTATCTGGATTATAATAAAATTGAATATACCTTTCTTTACTTCTGGAAGATCTAAAATTGATTGAGGTCGATGTTCCGCCTTGATTTTTAAAATTTACAAACGAATTTGCATCAGCAGTATCAACAATTTTCCAACTTGCTGAAGTTCCTCCAATTAATTCTGTTAGAGTTATAGTTGCATCTAAATTTCTAAAAAATCCTGTAAAAACTAATGGAACACCTTTCATTGCATAAAGTGTTACAGATTCTCCACCAATTGTACAATTAATTTTATGAGTTGGAAATTCAGAATCAAATTCTTTTGGTTGCGGAACTATTGTAGTCTGTAAACGAACTTGACCAGAAGTTGCTGCAGTTCCAAACTGTAAAGCACCTCCACTTTTTACACTTACTTGTGCTCCGTAGGAAATTGGTACGGTGGTTCCAACTCCAACAGAACTCCAAGCACTCACTCTTGATGTTGAAATATCAGCAATTTTGACCGATGCGCCAGATCCTGTACCATCTATATAACGATATCGAATAGCACTACCACTAATCCTTCCATTAATATCTAAATTACCAAAAAGTATTCCGTCGGTTCCACTTTTTGTTTGAAGAAGTGGTAAATATTGCGAAGAATCTGTTAGAAATCTATCAACTGTTTTATATAACGGTTGCGTAAGTCTTGAAAAACTTACCCAATCGTGTCGGTTTGCTCCGATATTTGCAGAACCGCGAATTACATCAAGGTCTGAAATACGAAGATTTAATGCAGAAAGAGCAGAATTTTTATCTACTATATCTGCAAGATTGCTATTTACATCAAGGCCAAATAGTTTAGGATTTCTTAAAGTCATATTATACAGTTCTCATAATGTACGCCAGAGCATAGTATGGTGGTCTGTTTTCGTGGAATTTGCTGTCGCCTGCTGATCCTGTATTAGTACCTGCATAAGGTCCTAAATTAGATGAATTCCCCCCTCCAGAATAATTTCCACCAGTTGAATTATTAGATTCTGTTGTATGACTATGAGAAGCAAGTTCTGCAGTAGTAAGTTGGTGTGCGGTCTCACCACCAGAGTTTCCTGGAGTATAAGTACTACTTAAAGTTCCATCATCTGCATTAAATCCAGGACCTGCAGTTAAAACAGTTCCAATACCAGCACCACTATGAGCACCAACAACAAATCTATTTCTTAGATCTGGAGTTGAATTTGAACCATTACAAAGTGCCCAACCTGTTGGAATATTTGCAATCGTTCCAGACCACATAATAATTCCACCAACAGGAATTGTTCCTGCTCCAATGAATGTAATAGCAGTAACAGTAGTAATTCCAACTAAACTATCACCAACAGGAAGTTCTTGTATTTGATTTGCAATAGCATTAACAATTAAAGGTACACGAGTCGCCATTATTATCTCTTTTTTTCTTTATTTATCATTGTTCTTTAAAGTTGAGACTTGCTTCTACTATTCCGGTGCCTGCACCATCAATTTTCTTGGCTAAAATAAATGTTGCTCCTGTGTTATTATTATCAGGTGTAATCACATTCCTATCAGCACCAAAAATCTTTTTCATATCAATGGTTTCGGTTGAATTTGCACCAACATAAATTGTATCTCTTTCTATATATGGTCTTAACTCTTGATCATTTTGAATATCAATCAATGCAGATGATGCTCTAGTTATTTCTTTGAAATTAGTTGGTGCTGTTCCTAGATTATCAGTTTTTCCGTAAAGTTCTATTGATGTTTTATTATTAACGTAAAATTGGGGAGAAATTGTTCTTTGGAAATTTCCAATAGTTTCTTTTACTGAAATATTATTAATTTGTGCGTAATCTTTTAGTTTAGCAACAAGATAAAAAGGAAATGGATTGTAATTATAAAGTTTAGTTTTATTTATATTACCGGTTCCGGTAATATTGACTGGACGAATTAAAATTGTAAAATTAGATCCAGGACTTCCTAATGATGGAGAGACTTGTATGTATGAAAATATACTATTTCCAGCACCAACATAACTACTTACGACTCCAACAAACCTAGATTCCGTAATATTTGTTGTATTATTATTATCAAGAATAGAAATTTGTCCTCCGTTATACTCAATATTAGGAAGAGTGCCCGAAACTTCAATCCAATTTCTTCCTTGTGCATCTTGAACTGTTAATCCGGAATTATTTGGTTCATAATTACGTTGATTTGCATTATTAATTTTCAATGGATCTTGAACTTCAATAGTAAGTTTTGAGCAAGTTCCACCAGCAGGATTTACAAGTCCTGGAATTCGATAATCAATACCCATTCTTAATGGTGGTTGTAATGGTGCCCATCCTTCTGCAGTTTCTACCGCATTTTCATCAACACTTGCATAACTGTGAGTATGTTCACCAAAAAGAATATTTGAATTTGGTAAAATGGTAGTATTAATTCCAGCAGAAATTTGAAATCCTAATAAAGTACTTGAACCAGTTACGATTGGTTTTTTATCTGTAATTCCAATCAAGAAATCTGCAAAATGTGCATAATTATCTCCATTATTTGGATTTACAAATTGAATTTCAATTTTAGATCCAGTAAATGCAAAATCTGATGCTGCATAAGCATCATAATTACTTAGTTTGATAGGATGCGGATAAGTACTTCCAATTCCAACTGCAATTGTAGTTACAATTCCTGCAACACGATCATAAACTGTTGTTCCTCCAATATCTCTATTTACAAGTTGAAATCCATAAGAACCACCAAATCCTTTTATAGTTGCACTTCCAAAAGATCCAGAGCTTCCTACTTCTTCGCTTACGCTATGAATATATGCATTATAAATTGAAGGTGCAATTATTTTAGCGCCAATATCACTTTCACGAAAATAACTATTATTAATTGATGTAATTTGATTTGCATCCAAAAATTCAATATCAAGATATCTTCCAAATTCGGTAGTTGCAATTCCCGGAGTATAAACGTGACCAAATCCTGGACAAGCAGAGCAACTCACTACTTTTATTTCTGCAAGACAATCTGAAGAAATATTTATTTGAGTAGGAATAATTAATTTTTTATTTTCTATTTCTACACCTTCATTATTTAACAAAAATTCTTTTGGGCGAACTCCAATTAAAGATTTACTTTTTACTGAACTAATATCTTTTTGCTTTGAATTCGCAGAATAAATTTGAGAAGATCCTTCATCTCCGCCATCAATATAATAAGATGCTCCGTATTTGTAGATATATTGAGGAGTTCTAATATCACCAGTATTGAAAACATCCAAAGAATATTTAAATCTAAAATACGAATCTCGTAAACAAGGGGCACCAAGAGAGTTTTCAATAACTAAAGTATGAATTACAACCCATCTTGCATCACCATTATTAGTAGGAATATATGCATAAAATCTAGCCCCAATTGCACCATACCAACCAAATTCAATTTTATACATTGTAACATTTTCTGGTTGTATAAGATATCCAGAAGGTCCATTAGAATTCAATGGATCCCCGTTAAATTTATCCCTTGGAATTTTAATCGTCCAATATAATTCATCATCAAAGGGATCTCCACTTACTATTCGTGTTTGATCAAAAAGAGTTAATTTATTTCTTTCAAGTACAGATCTTTCGAGTGGAATTGTGCTTCTTCGAATGATAGATAATTGTCCCTCCTGAATTCTAAAAACATATTGGTCCGTTGGGTTTGATATTCCCCACTCAAGAATTATACCAGGTTTTGTTTCTGTTGATACTCTTAATCCAAAAGTAAATCCACTAATTCTGCCTGGTTGATATCTAAAAACTCTTCTAGATTGTAAATATGCATATCTCTGTTCTGTGTCTGAATATCCAGGTCTAGTATTTCCAGAATCAAAGGATGAACCGATAATCTCTGATACTTTTGAGAAATCAAATTTCTCAAAAGTTATAGGATCAATAAGAGATCTATCCCTAATATCTCTCCAAGTATCTGTCCAAATATCAATTTGCGAAAATGATGCTGTTATTCCTGAAGAATATATTACATCACCACCAGCAACAGTAGTAACTCCAGAAGATAAAAACTTTTTTTTCCAATCATTTGGATATCCAGAACCATCTCCTGTATTGAAATAATCATACAAATCATTTCCAAGTTTAATAAACCTCAAATAATTTTGAAATTGCGCTTGATTATAAAAACCCAATTTTTCAAATTTTGGACCAAATGGAAAAGAGTATGGAGCAGGAAATGCGGATAATTTAATTGCAGATTCTTGTACTTCTTCAGTAAGTGTTGCTAAATATCTATTTCCGTAAATTTCATTTACTCTATTTTCCCAAGATCCAAAACTAATTCCAGAATTAAAAGAATAAAATTCAAATTCATCAGGATCTAATCCATAGGAAGATACATTAGAAAATAAACTTAATTGTGTTTCTGCGCGATTAACCCCAAGCAAAGAAGTACTTACCTCACTTGACTCCTTAAATTGCTCAACGACTTTCCAAACTACATTAGATTTTTTAAGTACGGAACTTGCTCGTCTAACACCAATTTTTGCAGTCTGTATTCCGGTTAAAGTTGTATTATTTGATAAAATTAATGTATTATTATCTGAAACTCTAGAAACAAATGTACCATCAGGTATACCTGCCCCAAAAATCTTATCTCCAACCTTCACCCCAATTATAGTAACAATACCAACAGAATTAGAAAAGTCAAGTATATTATTTAAACTACCATAAGTAGCAGTTATTATTCCAATATTTTCATATTCCAATCTAACATATGGGGTATTCTTATCACAAAAAACTACAGAAGTTGATCTTTTTTTTGTTGCATCTTGTGTATAATAAGTATCAACTTCAGTAATTAATGGAGTTCCAAATTCATCAGTTAATAATTCACCATTTGAAATATTGAAAAGATTTTGCTCATTACTAGGTATAATAGAAACTGGTCTTTTGTCGTCTCCTATTTTTATATCCTTTCCGCCATTCATATATCACTGCTCCTCCCAAGTGATACTTGCCGAAATAACAGCAGCAGGTGTTGCGCTATCATAATTAGTTTGCGAAGAAGCGCATAAGTATAAACTTTCAACTTTATCGGTAAGTGGGAATGATAGATACTCTTTATTATAATCAAAATAAGGAGACAAATCATATTCTTCACCAGAAGCAGGAACGAAAATACTTGAAACGACCGTACCAGTATTTGGAATTGGGCTTCTAATTTGAGGATTAATTTTAACAGACGACAATTGCGCTAAAGTAAATTCTGTAGTAGTTGCAGAAACAATGGTTCCTACTGAATTGTGATTTTCTTCTTTAAGAAAATTATCATTTGTAGTAATAATAATATCATCTGATGTGGATTCTAATGCATAAAAGTAATATCCATTAGTTGTTCCTTGATTTTCAAGATATCCCAAAATACTAATTTTTCTTTGAGTAGAATCATTTTTAAAATAACCTCTAAAATAACCATATATTCCAGTATTTGAAGAGAGATAAGACGAATTCGTTACAGATATTGAAGTTGGTTTTCCTCTTTTCCCAATATTGGATTCTACTGAAAGTGCTAAAACTCCGACAGTAGAAGATGTAGTTTGAAAAATTGGTGATTTTAGCAAATCAAGTTTTACGACTCCAGTAGAACCAGAAGAAAGTCTTGTTGGGTATATTTGAGTTCTATTTCTTACACTTTTTCCACTACTACTTTGAATAAAATCTCTACATTTGATACCAATCAACGGGACAACACGATTTGGAATTATAGTAATTGGACCAGCAGAAGAATTCAATGGTGCATTCAAATAAAGATATCTATTTGTAATATCTACAAAGGTAACTTCAATATTTTGATCTAAAGGACTTGCAGTAATAATTTTAGAACCAACATAAAAAGAAGTAGAAAGTCCTGACGTTGCTCCTGCAATAATATATGGGTCAGATGCATTAGTAGCATTGGTTAAAGATGCTTCAGTAGTACCGGAACCAACTGTAAAAATTCTTTTAGATCCATATACACTTTCTGATACTGGTGTAGAATAACTAAACAGTTTTACTGTTCCTCGATCTCCTCCATCAATATAATAAGAAGCACCATACTTAACAATATGTTCTGATGATGATCCATAGGAAAATACAGATTCTAATCTTTTAGCATTTGCATACCCAAATCGTGATGCATTACCACCACCATAAACCATATATGTAATAGGAAGAGTCGCATTGCCCAGCGAGGAGACTTTCAGTTGATTAGATGCCCTTAGGTGATGCACACGTACCCAACGTGCTTCACCACTGCTTACGGGGACATATGCAAGGAATAAAGCACCAACAGCACCATACCAAGAGAATTCAATTTTATACATAGTAACCTTAGTAAGGTCAATATCCCAAATACTAGTATCTAATATTTGTTCACCAGTGTCCTCAGCAATAACATCTTGCCCTGCTCTTTTATCACTTACCGCATCACTATATAATAATTTATCTGTTATTCCATCCAACCTATCACCACTAAATCTAGATCTTGGAACACGATATTCATAAACATTCCAAAAATCTTTTTTAATATTTTGATTTACCCATTTATCATAATATAAATTAACATCATCGATTTGTTCCTTTAATGTTGAAGTTTGCCCTACTGGTAAAGAAGTATCAATATAACCTTCTTTAATTCCATCAGCATTCGTATACATATACGGAAACATACCGGTCGGTTTTATTGTAGTATACTTATTAAGAGCTGCATCAATAACAGTTCCAGAAGTTGGTTGAACAAAAGGAACCGGAGTAATTAATACGTGAGACGAAATACCAGATACTGTAGCAATTCCAGTAAGAGCACTTCCATCCAATTTATTTAAGGTAACAGTACTAATTCCAGTTATAGTATTAACACCAACTGAAGCAAGTCTATAAATTGAAGTATCTGCTATAAATCCAGTAATTATTCCAGCATTACTTCCTTTTGAATATGAAACGTGCTGTCCAGTAGAAAGACCAATTGCATATCCACCAGAAACATAAAATGTAGGAACAGTCGAAACACCAATATTAACAGTAAAAGAGGTTGACGAATTTATAATTAATACATTATATCCGGTTATTCTATTTGGATAAATCTTTGGAACAGATGGATCCAAATAACAAGTCATTGCAATACCAGTGAGAGTAATAAATCTACCTTCACCAAATCCGTGAGCACTACCAGTCGTAAGGGTCATCAGACCAGTTCCAATATCATAAGTAGCATTAGTAATACTTTTAGCAAGACCAGCTAAAGAAATAGTATTTCCATTATAAATTGAAGTAATTCCAATTTGGGACTCATTTTGTAAAAGAGATGGGTCATATACTCCAGCATGAGTCATTAAAAGATTATCTCTTAATATGACCAAATCGCCAAACTTTTTAGATTTACCTGCGTCTTGTTTATGCTTAGGATCTGCTAATGCTCCGCCAGAGTTAAAGGCATATGCTTCAGATTCAGATGTTCTTGGTGCTAACGGTTCTAATGGATTAGTTCTACCATAATCTTGAGTTTGCCCTGCGGTACTAAAAACAATAGAATTTTCGTAAATTAAAGACTGACTTCTTCTAACTACAGAAAAATTATCTTCAGTTCCGTCATTTCTAGATTCCCAATAATATCCATCATAATTATCAAAAATACCATATTTACGAACACAAGGATTTTGAACGGAAGCTCCATTATCAGCAATCAAACTTGTTTTAACACCAAATGTCGCTGCAGAAACTCGTCCTGGTTGATATCTAAAAAATCTTTTTGAAGTAAGGATAGCAGTTTTATCTGCTGGAGATTCAATTAAAGCCCCAGATTCTTCTGGAACGTGAGATAATCCCCATCCCATAGGTTGCAAAACTCCAGCATATGCTCCAGTATTAGATACAGTGGCAAATTGTTCGGGAGTTGAAGCCCATTCAGTTGGATTTACATCATAAGTGTTTACGTCAGCAAAAATACCAAGAGCAACTTCAGAACGAGGAATTCCAAGTAATGATAATGCAACTTCTGATTGCACCTTATTTTGTTCTTCTACTGGGATTGGGCTTTGGTCGCTTGCAACAACAACAGGTATCGATTTTTCTGCTTTCTGTTGACCAGGAGGAACAGGAGCAGTTCTACCTACAACTACGACTGCTGAACTATTGTTGACGTTAGTGTTATCAGGCATCTTAAATTACTCCGACTCTTCCTTTTGCAATGGTGAAGGTATTCCTTATAGATATATATCCACTCTCGTCGCCGTTAGTTATAGAAGTTGTGGTAAATCCAGTCAATTTCAATCTCTTATCGGAAGCATTTATTGTAATTTTTTCCGAAACGGTCAATTCAAACGAAGAAAGATCAGGTGATACTGAATGATCTACAAGTTTTACAACATCCCCAGTAGAAATTCCAGAGAATTGTTCAAAATCTTTAAGTTTAACCGTATAATTAGTTGCTCCCGCTCCAGGAACATTGAAAGTACCAGTTGAAATACCAATATATGTAGCAAATCCAATTGGTTTTTCTAAATATTCTTTTGCAATGATATCATACCCAAGTGAAGAACTTAATCCAAGAGTATTAGTTTGGTTACTGGTAAGAGACAATTGGATATATCCACTTTGTCTACCAAATACACCAGCATCTGGAGTAGTAATGTTAAAGTTTAAAAATCTTGCCCCAAGAGTTTCATTGGTAGTTCCTTGTCCAACTATAGTTCCAATTCCAGCAGATACAATTGAAACTTGAGTAGAACTAATGTCTTTTGGATCACCATCTTGAATATATTGTAAAACTGGTCCATTGAATGTAACTCCTCTTTGTATAGTGAGATTAATTGAATTAAAATCACTATCATAAATGTCTGGAGTTGGAATATACTCATCAGATGGACCAAGAATAATATTATTACTAGTTGTAATTTTACCAGATGCGTAAGTTCTCAATCCAGTTCCACAATTACGAATAATATTTCCTCCAGTAGAAACAACCGAAGTTACAGAAAGATCAAGAGGTCCGGGATAATTTTCAAATAAAGAATCATTAATTCTTAAAGTTTCTGATTCTTGAGCATTCAATGGTTGGAATGAATATCTATCAGTAATTGCACCATCAACAAAAGAAGAATTTTCTACAGACAATCTTGATGAATTATAAACATACAAACCATGACCAGGAGAATTACGAATTTCTACACCTTTAATAAGAGAAGAAGAAATATTTTCAAAATATACTAGATAATTATCAAGCTCGCCATCAAATAAAATATTATTTCCGCTATTACCATCAATTGTAATATTTTCAATTGTAATATCATATGGATTCGTAGTTCCAATTCCAACCAAATTACCATCAAAAGGAAGCATAGTGCTTAATCCAGTTGGACCAGCAACCTCATCAGTTGAAAAATATTGTTGTTTAATTATGGTATTTTTACCATTTCCACTTAATGTAAATCCAGTAGGAATAATAAGTTTATTTGTTAAATAAGTACCACTTGGTAAATTCAAATAGTTACCGCCAGAAGATATAGTTCCATCAATTGCTTGTTCTATAGCATATGTATTATCGTGTGCTACTTTAACAATTTGATCCGTTCCAATTCCCAAATTAGTTTTATATTGACCGTCTAAAGTTATAGAACTTTGACCAATTGAAACGATTCTATCAATTGCCCAACCTCTTCTATGTCCAGTAGTCGCAATATTTGGAAAATGAATTTGATTATTATTATATTCATTTACTGTTCCTTTTGAAGACCATTCAGTTTGCTCATATGTTCCATAATCTTTCCAAGTTATTCCAGAAGTTGATGATGTTAATTCTTTTGCTCCAAGAATTGCAATTAATTTTGCTTGATTAATATCAGCATTTACTCCAACTTGGCGATAAACTAATATACCGTGATTAGTATCAGTCCTTGCTAAAGTTAGTGTAATATGATTCAAGTCATTAAAATTATCTATGGTAGTCATTCCAATTCCGGATAGTGGAGGAATTTGAGAAGAAATACCAACCTTTCCATTTCTTAAATGATATTGAGAAATCCAATAACGATAAGTAGAAGAGGTAGTTCCAGAAGTTCCTACTTTTGTTGCAAGACAACTTCCAACAACTGGTAAATCAACAAGAGCATTATCTGCAAATTTAGTAATACCAAATGCTTTTACTCTTTCTCCAACATAAAATCTTTCAGTAGAAATTCCACTAATTTTTAATTTATTACTTACCGTACTACCTATTCCAACATAAACATTTCCGTCATTACTAACTTTAAGACTTCTTAATCTATAAGCATCAATATCGTGAGCATCAATTAATTCATAACCAGTTCCATCATTTTTTACTTTAAGTATGCGATTTGCCTCAAATGTCGATTCGTCTGTTGTAGGCAAATCACTAAATTTAAAATTTTCAT
>Ga0247838_1005784_pt1 | contig 12154 bp, 6 predicted proteins | sample LaCruzMarch2015__5_FD_189097 | JGI IMG/M metagenome (GOLD analysis project Ga0247838, IMG submission 189097) | Freshwater microbial communities from meromictic Lake La Cruz, Castile-La Mancha, Spain - LaCruzMarch2015_15m | ecosystem: Environmental > Aquatic > Freshwater > Lake | place: Spain... | reverse complement strand
CGTGCCCGGCTTCGCCAGCTCCCGCGAGAGCTTCACACGCTGCGCCTCGCCGCCGGAAAGCTGCGGTGCCGGCTGGCCCAGCGTGATGTAGCCGAGCCCAACGTCCGCCAGCGTCGAAAGAATCCGAGAGATCGCCGGCACCGTCTCAAAGAGCTGCGAGGCCTCCGCCACGCTCATCTCCAAGACATCGGCGATGCTCTTCCCATGCCACTTCGCATGGAGCGTCTCCGCGGAATACCGCCGGCCCCGGCAGCCCTCGCACTCCACCCACACATCGGGCAGAAAGTGCATCTCGACCCGCCGCTGCCCCAGGCCTTCGCACTGCTCACAGCGGCCCCCCGGAACATTGAAACTAAACGTCCGTGGCGAGAACCCGCGGGTGCGGGCCTCCGGCACCTTCGTAAACAGCTGCCGAATGTGGTCGAACACGCCGGTGTAGGTGGCCGGCGTCGAGCCGGGCGTCGAGCCGATGGCCTCCTGATCGACGAGGATCACCTTGTCGATTTTTTCGAGGCCCTTCACCGAGTCGTGCTGCCCCGGCTGCTCGCGGGCCGCATGCAGCCGACGGGCCAGGCTCCGCCAGAGCACCTCCAGCACGAGCGATGTCTTCCCCGAACCACTCGGCCCCGTCACGGCTGTCAGCAGGCCGAGCGGCACTCTCAGATCGAGACCGCGGAGCGTGCGATGGCGGATGCCGCGAACCTCGAGCCACGATGCCGGCTCGCGACGGCCCTGCTGTCGCTTCCGGGCCAAGACCGCGTCGCAGGCTTTTTTCGCCTTGAGATACGGTCCCGTCACGCTCGCCTTCGTGGTGGCGAGCTTTGCGGGCGGGGCATGGGCCACGATCGTGCCCCCCTCGCGGCCGCTGCCCGGGCCGAAGTCGAGGGCATGGTCGGCCGAAGCCACCACATCGCGATCGTGCTCCACCACCACGATCGTGTTGCCGAGGTCGCGGAGCTTGCCGAGCGCCGCGATGAGCCGGTGGGTGTCTCTCGGATGCAGGCCGATCGTCGGCTCGTCGAGCACGTAGAGCACGCCCGTCAGGCCACTGCCCACCTGGGCCGCCAGCCGGATTCGCTGCAGTTCGCCCCCGGAAAGGCTGCCTGCGGGCCGGGCCATGTCGAGATACTCAAGGCCCACGTCGACGAGAAACGCCACGCGGGCATTGAGTTCGCGGAGGAGATCGCCGGCGATCTTTTTCTCAGACTCGGCGAGCGAAACGGTGGAGATCGCCTGTTGCAAGCGGCCCAGCGGCATCCGGCACCAGACGTCGAGCGTGCGGCCCCAGAGCGTGACGGCGCTGGCCACGTCGGCCAGTCGGCTCCCGCCGCACTCGCTGCACGGCACCTCACCCATCACGGCATCGACCTTGCCGCGAAGGCCGGTCACCATCCGGGCCGCCTCTTCGCAGGCGGCTTCGAGGCCTTTGAATTGGTAGGAGAACCAGACGTCGCCACCGTCGGAGGTCCCATCGCTTACGCTCCGGGCTTGTATGGGGCGGGTCGTCCCATCGCTTGCGCTCCGGGCTTTTATGTCCATAGAAGCCCCCGGCGTGAGCCGGGGGATCACGTCGGTGGCGGTCCCATCGGTTGCGCTCCGGGCTTGTATGGGCCGCTTGACTGCGATCCACTTCTCGCCCGTGCCCTCAAAAAGCACCCGCTGCTGCAGGCCCGATAGCTCGGCCAGCGGCACGTCGATCGGCAGCCCCGTCGCCGCGCAGAGCCCCGCGAGCATCGCCCGGCTCAACTCCCCGCAGTCAGCCCGGTCGAGGCTCGGCCAGAGGTCGAGGGCCCCGTCGCCGAGCGAGAGCGACGGATCGCGCACGAGCGACTTATGCTCGATGCCCGTCCGCGTGCCGAGGCCGTCGCAGGTGGCACACCAGCCCAGCGGACTGTTGAACGAAAACTGCCGCGGCTCCAGCGGCTTGAACCCCCGGCCGCACGAACTGCAGGCGAGCCGGCGGCTGTGGACCTCCACGGGCCAGTCGACCTCGTCGAGCGATTTGCCGTCGTGCCCGTCGACCGCCCGCGCCACGAGCATCGTGCCAGCACCCGCATCGAAGCACGCCTCCACGCTCTGGGCCAGCCGGCTCCGCTCCGCCGGATTGGCCGTCACGCGGTCGACCACGATCTCGATCTTGTTCTTCCGCTTGCGGTCGAGCGTCGGTTTGTCGGCAAGCTGCTGCGTCGTGCCATCAATCCGCACGCGGGCATAACCCGCCGCCCGCAGCCCCGCAAAAAATGACTCCGGTGACTGGCCAACGCGGAGTTCAACCGGCGCGAGCAGGAGCAGCCGTGTGCCTGCCTCGTGCTCGAGCAGCCGCTCGACGGTCTTGTCCACGCTTTGCGCCCCTACCGGCGTGCTGCATTCAGGGCAGTGCATCACCCCCAGCCGCGCGGAGAGCACCCGGAAATAGTCGTACATCTCCGTGAGCGTGCCGACCGTCGACCGCGGCGTGCTGCCTGTTGCCCGCTGCTCGATCGCCACCGCCGGGGAGAGCCCCTCGATCTTCTCAAACACCGGCTTCGGCACCTGGCCGACAAACTGCCGGGCATACGGGGAGAGGCTCTCGACATACCGGCGCTGCCCCTCGGCATAGAGCGTGTCGAAGGCGAGCGATGTTTTTCCGGAGCCGCTCGGGCCGCAGCAGACCGTCATCGCGCCGCGGGGGATGTCGGCATCGACCGATTTGAGATTGTGCTGCGACGCACCGCGTATCGTGATGTTGGGCGGGCCCGGATCGATCGAGGCTTTTTCGATCGCCGCCAGCTGCCGGCGGGCCAGTTCGGCGGCATCGACCTCCTTGGCCCCCTTGCCCCCCTTGCCGCCCGTGCGGCGTCGGACCGGCTTTGCATTCGCATCGGCCCGGGCCTGCGAGGCTGCCAGCATCAATTTCAGCGCGATGCCGGTCTGCGAGGCCTTCACGCGGGCCACCTGCTCCGGCGTGCCCGCGGCCACGATCCGGCCACCGCCGCCGCCCCCCTCCGGCCCGAGGTCGATCACGTGGTCGGCCCGTTTTACCACGTCGAGGTTGTGCTCCACGACGAGCACCGTGTTGCCTGCGTCGACCAGCCGCTCCAAGACCGTGAGCAGCTGCCGCACGTCGGCCATATGCAGGCCCGTCGTCGGCTCGTCGAGGATATAGAGCGTTTTGCCGGTCGATCGCTTGGCCAGCTCCCGTGAGAGCTTCACCCGCTGCGCCTCGCCGCCGGAGAGCGTGGGCGAGGGTTGGCCGAGATGGAGATAGTCGAGGCCGACGTCGCAGAGTGTGCCGAGTTTGCGGGCGATGTCAGGCGCGTCGGCAAACAGCTCCCGCGCCTCGCCGATTTCCATGTTCAACAGCTCGGCGACGTTCTTCCCCTTCCAGCGGACCTCCAGCGTGTCTTTGGCGAACCGGGCCCCGCCGCACTGCTCGCAGGTCACCCAGATATCTGCCAGGAAATCCATGTCGAGCCGGGTCGAGCCGTTGCCCTCGCAGGCCTCGCACCGGCCACCGGCCACGTTGAAGCTGAACCGGCCCGCCTTCCAGCCCCGTTTCTTGGAGTCGGGCAGCATCGTGAAGAGCTTGCGGATGTCGTCCCAGACCTTCACGTAGGTGGCCGGGTTGCTCCGCGGCGTGCGGCCGATCGGCGACTGGTCGATCACGATCACCTTGTCGAGCTGCTCCGCTCCCTCGATGCCGCTAAATTCTCCTGGCGTGGCGATCTCGCTCCCGAGCCGCCGCCGCAGCTCAGGCTCGAGGACGTCGCCTACCAGCGAGCTTTTGCCGCTCCCCGACACGCCCGTCACGCAGACGAGCTGGCCCAGCGGAATCTCGACGTCGATGTTTTTGAGGTTGTTGTGCCGCACCCCCGTGAGCAGGAGCGACTGCCCCGACGCCTTCCGCCGCTGCGTCGGCACCTCGATCCGATCGCGGCCGGCGAGAAAGGCGCCCGTGATGCTCCTCTCGCTGGCCGCCACATCGGCGGGCGTGCCGGCCGCCACCACTTCGCCGCCACGCTTCCCTGGGCCGGGCCCGAAGTCGACCACCCAGTCTGCCGCGCGGATCGTCTCTTCGTCGTGCTCGACCACGATCACCGTGTTGCCCTTGTCGCGGAGGGCCTCGAGCGCGCCGAGCAGTTTGACGTTGTCACGGGCATGCAGCCCGATCGACGGTTCGTCGAGCACATAGAGCACGCCCGAGAGTCCGGAACCGATCTGCGCGGCGAGCCGGATCCGCTGGCTCTCGCCGCCGGAGAGCGTGGGGGCCTTGCGATCGAGCGAGAGATAGCCGAGCCCCACCTGGTCGAGGAAGTCGAGCCGGGAGCGGATCTCCTTCATCAGTTCGACGGCGATCACCGCCTGCGTGTCGTCGAGGACGATGTCGGAGAGAAACTCCCGGGCCTCCGCGATCGGCAGGCTACAGAGACGATCGAGGGAGAGTTCCGCGTCGGGCGAAGCCGTATCCCCGGGCTTACGCCTGGGGCTTTTATGGGAAGCGGTTTTTGCGGAACGATGCGCGGCTGCGCAGGAGGTGATCCGCACCGCCCGCGCCTCCGGCCGCAGCCGCGCGCCCATGCAGTCGTGACAGGGCGTCACACTCATCAGCTTCTCGAGCATCCGCCGGATGATGCCGCTCTTGGCGTTCCGCCACCGGTTGGCGAGCATCGCCAGGATGCCCTCAAACTTTGTCTTCGCGCCGCGTTCGGCCCGGCCCCGCTGCCAGGCGATCTTGATCTCCTCGAGGCCCGTGCCGCTGAGCAAGATCTTCTTTTGGAGCGGCGTGAGATCCTGCCAGGGCGTGTCGAGCAGGGTGCCCGGCGGAAATTTCCGCTTCTCTTCGGCATGGGCCGCCACGCCCGTAAGCAGTCGCCGCAGCCACCGCGGCATGTCGCGAAAGCTGCCGAGCACGCCCAGCGCTCCTTTGCGGAGCGACTTCTCCGGGGCGGTCACGAGCTTCGTCGGATCGATGCCGTAGATGTCGCCGAGGCCTTCGCAGGTCGGGCAGGCACCCTGCGGACTGTTGAAACTGAAGAGCTGCGGTTCGGGTGTGGAGTAGCTGATGCCGCACTGCACGCAGGCATAGCGGCTCGACAGGATCAGATCCGAAAATGGGGACGGGAGCGATTTTTCCGCGCGAGGGTCCGAAAATGGGGACGGGAGCGATTTTTCCGCGCGAGAAACGGCTGCCTTCCTTTTTTTCGCGCCATTTTCTCCAAAAGCGCTCCCGTCCCCATTTTCTTCAGCGACGATCACCTGGCCGCCGCCGGTCCGCAGGGCCAGTTCCACCGCCTCGGCGATTCTGCTCCGCGTCGACTCCGACGGAATCAGCCGGTCGACCACGACATCGATTGAATGCTTGAGAAGTTTTTCAAGCGCGGGCGGATCCTCGACACGGCAGATCCGGCCATCCACACGGGCCCGCGTGAACCCCTGCCGCACCAGATCGGTGAACAGGTCGCGGTGCTCACCCTTCGCTTCGCGAACCAACGGGGCGAGGATCATCACCCTCTGGTCCTTGCGGGCCGAAATGATCCGCTCGACGATTCTTTCCCGCGGCTGGGCCTCGAGCACGCTGTCGCACTGCGGACAGTGGGCCGTGCCGATGCGGGCGTAGAGCACGCGGAGAAAGTCGTGGATCTCCGTCATCGTGGCGACGGTCGACCGCGGATTGTGGCCGGCCGACTTCTGCGCGATCGAGATCGAGGGCGAGAGTCCAGAGACGCTGTCCACGTCGGGGCGGGGCAGCTGCCCGAGGAACTGCCTGGCAAAGGTGGAGAGGCTCTCGACGTAGCGGCGTTGCCCCTCCGCGTAGAGCGTGTCGAAGGCCAGGCTCGACTTGCCGGAACCGCTCACACCAGTCAGGCAGACAAGCCGGCCACGCGGCAGGCCGACCGTGACATCACGCAGATTGTGTTCCCGGGCACCACGGACGACGATCGGGGAAACGTGCATAGGGAGATCGCGTGATGCGTAAACGGGGCAGCGTGGGGCCACTCCGGATTGTAGCGCATCAGCACGCGTAGAGGGCGGGTTTTCTCTGATGTGTGGGGGTGGGGCTCTTCTTGGATGTGGGGGCGAGTTTTTAACTTGCCCGTCCTCTCCCAACAACAAGATGCAATCTTGTCGCCACGGGGGCAGGGGGTGGGGCTCTTCTTGAATGTGGAGGCGAGTTTTTAACTTGCCCGTCCTCTCCCAACAACAAGATGCAATCTTGTCGCCACGGGGGATTGGGGGCCGGCGTGTCGCTCCGGGGCGTCGTCCGCCCACCCGCTGGACAGCCCCGGCCGCGTGCCATACCATCATGTTTCCTGCGGAAAAGATGCAGGTGTTCCCCGCAACAAGGGGCGGTAGCTCAACTGGGAGAGCGCGGCGTTCGCAATGCCGAGGTTGGGAGTTCGATCCTCCTCCGCTCCACTCCTCTTACGGCTGTGCGGCCATCCATGGCCCGTGCGGCCTGGCATGTCGCAGGCAGGGTCAAGGTGTGCGGGGCCCGGCGGGGCCGAGATGCTGTTTGGGTTCTTGCCGGGGTAAATTCATGGTCAGCGAAACGGCTGCCGGCGATCCCTCGACGGAACTGATGATCCGCGTCCGCGACGGCGATGCCGCGGCCTTCGAACAGATCGTGGGCCTCTGGCAGAGCCGCCTTGTCACGCTCTTTCTTCACCACACTGGCGACCACTCCACCGCCGAAGACCTCGCGCAGGAGGTGTTTCTACGGGTCTACAGGGCCCGGGCCGGCTACCAGCCCACCGCCAAGTTCACGACCTGGATCCATACGATCGCCAATAACGTTGCCAGCGACCTGAGGCAGCGTTCGTATCGCCGACGGGAGCATGGGGTGCCCGCAAATGTGTCGGCGTCGTCCAGCGGGATCGGTCTGGACCAGATCGCAGTCGCGGCCAGTGGACTGATGCCCGCCCGGCTCGCCGACCGGACCGAACTCCAGGCCGTGGTGCAGCAGGCGCTCGGCACGCTCAACGAGCGGCAGCGGATGGCCGTGCTTCTGGCGAAGTTTGAGCACTGCTCCTACGAGGAGATCGCGGCGGCCATGGAGCTCACCGTGCCGGCTGTGAAGTCACTGCTTTTTCGTGCCCGCGACCAGCTCCGCGAGGCGATCGCACCCTACATGCAGGGCGACCGTCCATGACCCACTCGCACGATCATGATGCCGACGCCACCGATCCCGCAGAGGCGCTCGCGGACGTCTGGCAGATGCTCGACGCCCTGCCCGCTGCGGCGGCGTCGTCTGACATGATGGCCACCACAATCGAAATGGCTGCGGTGCCGCTGCCGGGAGGTTTCACCGCCACGCGGGCCGCGAACTCCCGGACCAGCATGAGTACGGCCAGCATGAGCACGGCCAACATCAGCTCGGCCAACATCAGCTCGGCCAGCGTCAGCACAGCCGGCAGCAGCGTCCGCACCATCCGTGGCATCGAGCGGTCTGCCGCGGGGTGGTGGCTTCCCGCAGCGGCTGTCGTGCTCGTGTCGCTCATCGTTGGCATCGCCGCCGGCCGGGCTACGGCTCCCAATCCCGAACTCGGCGTGCTCGCCAACCTGCCGATCGCGCAACACGTCGATCTGCTCCGCGAGGCTGGATCGGTGGCGTTTCTGGAGGAGGTCGCCAAACGCGGCTACCCTCCGCCGCGGCGTCCGCCCCTTGCGCAGTCTCCTGCCGACGTGCGGGCCGACGTGCAGGAATTCGACGCCGCCATCGAGGCGATCAGGGCGGTCGCGGCGATCGCGGCGGTCGAAGCTGATGGGTCGAGCCGCAGTGTGCTCGCGGCCCGTCGCGAGCAGGTGCTCGAGCTTCCCGAATGGTCACGGCGGCAGCTTGAGAAATCGGTCGAGTCGTATCAACGCCTCTCCGCGGCCGACCGTCGTGAACTCGCCTCACTCGGCAGGGCATTGGCCGATCCAAAGCGCGATTCGCTGGTGCAGGCGGCCCGGCTCTGGCACCAGTGGATTCAGCTCCGCGATCCCGCTGACCGGCGGGACGTGATCGATCTGGGCACCGCTGATCGCCTCGAATGGCTCGACCGCTGGACGCGGCTCGACGCGCGAAACGAAACACGGATGGAAGTTCGGGAAAACGCGCGACAGTTTTACGAGCGGGAATGGCCCAACCGTCGTCGCCCGCCGCCCGATGCAAACGGTGATGATCTTCCGCGACAGCCGGGACAACCTGGACAGCCGCGGCCGCCGGGACAACCTGGACAGCCGCGGCCGCCGGGACAACCTGGACAGCCGCGGCCGCCGGGACAACCTGGACAGCCGGGACAATTTGGACCACCGCGGCTCCGCGGCCCCTCGATGGGGCCTGGCCCGGACGGACCACGCTTCAACGCCCGAGGGCCCCAGCCTCCCTTAGAAACTCCACCACCGCCGCGTTGAACACGTCAGGCGTCTCAAGCGGCGTCATGTGTCCGGCATGCGGCACGATCAGCAGCCTGGCCTGCGGGATGATCTCCTCGGCCCGGCTCAGGCATTCCGGCGGCGTGATCTGGTCTTCGGCGCCCACCACGAGCAGCGTGGGCACGCCTACCTGCCGCATCGCCCCTGTCATGTCGGGCCGCGCGGCCAGCGCCGAGAGCGCCGCGACGATCGTCTCCACGGTCTGCTCGACGATCATGCCGTGGAGCAGTGACTCAATCTCGGCACGCCGCGGCAGGGAACGGGCCTCGGCCGCCGTCGCCAGCAGCCGCGGCACCATTGCATCGGCCACGATCCTCTGGCCGATTCGCTGCACCGCGGCGGCGAGGTCGGCCCGCGCGGCCCGCGCGTCGGGCGTGTCGGCCTCCAGTTTCGTGTCGACGAGCACCAGCGAGCAGACCCGCGCGGGGTGACGAATCGCGACGTGCTGGGCCACGTATCCGCCCATGGAGCATCCGCAGACGACCGCCGGCTCATCCACGTGGAGCGCGTCGAGCAGCGCCACCGCGTCGTCGGCAAGCTGTTCGATACTCGCAGGGCCGCCGGCATCCCGGCTGCCGCCGAAGCCGCGTTGGTCGGGCACGATCAGCCGGAAGTGGTCTGCCAGCGGTTCCTGCGCCGCCCACATGCGGTGGTCGAACGGAAAGGCGTGGAGGAGGAGTAGCGGGCGGCCGCGGCCGGAAGTCCTAACGGTGAGGCGGATGTCGGGCAGGGCGATCTGATGCGTGTGCATGGGGGACATGATACGTCAGCGGGAGAGTGTTCCGTGGCGGCGAGTGGTGAACGTGACGAGTGGTCGGTGCCGGATTCCACAAGTTGAAAACTCGTGGCCACGATTCGGAGGGACGAGAATGTGGAAACTCGTGGCCACGATGCGGAGGGAATGTGGCGGCGAGTTTTTAACTTGCCGTATTTTTCAGAGGGATTCCACAAGTTAAAAACTCGTGGCCACAAGACAGAGGGATTCCACAAGTTAAAAACTCGTGGCCACAATTCGGAGGGACCAGAATGTGGAAACTCGTGGCCACATACGGCGATTGCCAGAAGGTCGGCGTTTCGGTCTGCCACGCGTGAAAGCTTCTGGCTTCCCGCCTCCTTCGCCTACTTGGCCTGGAAGCGGGCGAGGTTCTTGCGGATCGTGCGGTTGTGCGGCTCCTGCCGCAGGGCCAGCGACTGGGTGCGTACTGCCGCCGCCTTGTTGCCTGCCGCCGCCTGACAGTGGGCCAGCGTGTCGAGGTAGCTCGAACTGTCGAAACTCTTCACGAGCGACAACCTCGAATACCGGGTCGCTTTCGGGAGATCGCCCTCCGTATTGGCCACGAGCCAGGCATACTCGTTGTAACCGTTGGTCTCTTCGGGAACGGCCTGGATCTCGTTCTCAATCTGCTCCAAGGCCCGACGGATGCGTCCGACCATTTCGGCCCGCTGCTCCGGCGTGTTGTCGGTCAGCGCGTACAGACCGATCAGGGCGTCGACATCCTTGGCATACGCCCGCAGCGACGCCTCGAGTGCCGTGCGACGGCCGACTGCGTCGCCGCGGAGAGCGGCGGCACACGACTCGAAGTAGTGCATCCGCGACCGGATCGAACGCGGGTCGCGGCCGATCTGTTGCAGGATCGGATCGCCGCCACCGTCTCCCTTGCCCTTGCGGCCGTCCAGCAGCCGTTGCAGGCAGGCAGCGGCCTCGTCTTCCCGCTCCTGATCGTGGAGAAACTCCGAGAACATGATCGCGGCAAATGCGAACTGCGCAGCCGGCGTGCGCTGATCGTCGACGAGCGAACTGTATTCCCGGGCGGCCCAGTCGGTCTCGCCCCACTTCGACAAAAGGATGGCCGTCTGCAACCGGTCGACGAACTCGGCATTGGTGCCAGTGGGCTTCGCAAAGGCGGCCGCGGCGAGTTCGTCGGCCCGGGCATCGCGCCGGCGTGACTTCTCGGCCAGCGCCGCGGCGTAGCCCACCAGCGGATCGTCACGGATCAATTCCGGGTGATCGGCCGCGAGCAGATCGACCGCCTCCGGCAGGCCGCGGTCGACCAGCCAGGCCAGCGTGCCGGCCACCTCTTCCCCGACCGTGGTCGCATCTTTTTCCGGATCGAAACAGGCCTGCAACAGCCGCCGCGACTCAGCCAGGGCGGCGTCGCGTTGGCCGGCCGCGATGAGCATGTGAATCCGGCAACGCTGAAAGATGCGCAGCGTGGTGTCGCCGATGCCCCCCGAGGCGGTCGTGTCGGCAGGCACTCCGCCAGCCGGATTCGGGACAGCAGCCTGCTCGGCTTCCGACAGCGTGCCGGCGAGTTGCTCGAATGCCAGGCCCGAGTCGACCAGGCCCCGCTCCCGCGCGGCGGCGGAGTCGGCCGATGAAAACGCGACCAGCGCCCGCAGGAAAGCCGCGGCAGGCCGGGTGCTCAGCCCGAGTCCGGCGGAGATCCGCTCCCGCATCCCGTTCCAGAAGGGGTCGTTGGGCTGCCATTCGCGGACCAGCAGGGCGGCCGCCACCCGCGATCCCAATATCGAGCGGTCGAGCCGCACGATTCTCGCCAGCGACTCGATGCCACCGTCGTCGTCCACACGCAGGAGCCTGTGCATCACCTGCACCCGGTCGGCAAAGCCCTTCCGTTTGAACTTGTCGAGCAGTTTCGCCACTTCCGGCGGATCTCGCTGGGTGTCGAGGGGAATGGTGTCGACGAGCCACCGGGCCCGCAGGGCGATTTCGAGATCGCCACTCACCTCGGCCGCCGCCAGCAGCGGATCGACCGCCGCCGCCCCTAGGGCATTGAGTTTCTCCGCGGCGGCCTCCCGCTCGGCGTAGTCGTTGGCACCGAGGCTCTCAACGAGTGCCGCGATCTCTTCGGCCGAGGGCTGCCCGGCGGCGAGTGCCACTGCGAGGCCACCGCCACCGACTAGGCCACCGCCACCGATGAGGCCGAGAGCGATCAGGCGAAGTGCGAGCAGGCGAAGTGCGAGCAGAAGTCCCGCGGCGGCAGCGCCCGCGACTGCCCGACGCCGAATGGAGTCGAACGTCCTCATGATGGTGAGCCTCGTCGTGCCGGGGAGGGACGTGTTCAAGCCGGGGAGGAACGTGCACATGGCCGGTGGTTACTCCGGCTCGATACCGAGATCACGGATCGTGACCAACGACTCCAGCGGTATGCCGCGGGCCGCGAAGGCCTCCTTCGCACCGGCCAGACGGTCAATCACCGTCACCACGCGTTCAACGATCAGGCCGAATTCATGCACCCGGTCGATTGCCAGTAACGACGAGCCACCCGTGGTGGTCACATCCTCCACGATCACCACCCGCTGGCCCGGCGACACCGGCCCCTCGACATATTTTTTCGTGCCGTGGTCCTTCGGCTCCTTGCGGACCATGAATCCCTTCAGCGGCAGCCCCTCGACACCCGCCATCGTCACGACGGCGCTGGTGATCGGATCGGCGCCAATCGACATGCCTCCCACCGCCGCCGGCAACGGGCCGAGCGTCTGCAGGCGTTCGAGAATCGCCCGGCCCACGAGCATCGCGCCGTGGGCGTCGAGCACCACCTGCTTGGCATCGAGATAGAAGCTCGCCTCGCGGCCGGAAGCGAGGCGGAATGTTCCACGCTTGAGGGCTTTGGCCTCGACGATGCCGATGAGTTCACGGATGATGGCAGAAGGGGCGACAGGCGGCTGTGAAGAAGTGCTCATACCGTCCATTATATAGCAGACCACTCAGTAGCCGCCCGTGCCGAACAGGATTGCA
>Ga0247838_1005777_pt1 | contig 12159 bp, 12 predicted proteins | sample LaCruzMarch2015__5_FD_189097 | JGI IMG/M metagenome (GOLD analysis project Ga0247838, IMG submission 189097) | Freshwater microbial communities from meromictic Lake La Cruz, Castile-La Mancha, Spain - LaCruzMarch2015_15m | ecosystem: Environmental > Aquatic > Freshwater > Lake | place: Spain... | reverse complement strand
TTCTCACATATTTTTCAGGGGAACCTTCGGGTTCCCTTTTTTTATACAAATAAATACTAATAAAAAGATGAAGACTTTTAATCAATTTATACATGAGGCAAATAAATTAGGTGTAATTGTTTCTACAAGCTCATATGGACCAGGATTATATGGGAATCCAACAGCATCTGGAGAAACACTTACTCCATCTACCAGAGGAGTTGCACATAAAACTTTACCATTAGGAAGTAAAGTAAAAATTACAGATCCACAAACCAAAAAATCAGTAGAAACATCAGTAATTGATAGAGGACCATATCACGGAAATCGTGAATATGATTTGACTACAGGTACTACAAATGACATAGGATATAAAGATTATAAACAATTTGGCGTCAGAGATCTTGATGTCACACCAATTACAAATAAACCAAAAATAGAAAAACCAAAAGTAACAAAAAGTAAAGGATTAATGTCCGGAAGGTATTGATATGACTTGTTCATTTCCTGGCCAAATTGATAATCGAAATTTCCTATCTCCAGTAGGATTTAAATTTACTTTGGCAAAAAACTCAAAAGTTTCATTTTTTTGTAATTCGGCGAGAATACCAGAAATTACACTTTCTCTGAATACACAATCAACATATTTAAAAAATATTGATGTTCCTGGAGATAAACTTACCTATGGTGACTTATCTTTAAGATTCTTGGTAGATGAGAATTTAGAAAATTATATGGTAATTCATAACTGGTTGACTGGTCTTGGATTTCCAGAAACAACCCAACAATATGATGACTTAATCACAATTCCAAATGATCAAACACAACCTCAAGATCCATTAAGAGGATTTAGTGATGGAAGTCTCTATATTTTGAATAGTAATTATAATACAACTGCAATTGTAAAATTTAAAGATCTATTTCCAATGTCATTAACTTCTTTAGACTTTGATGCAACTCAAACAGATATTCAATATTTTACGGCAGATGTAAATTTCAAATATACTGTGTATAATATTCTAGGAACAGACGGACAACCTTTATGAATTTGGATGAAATTCAGGGCATGTGGGATAGAGATTCTATCATAGACCCTGATAATTTACACGATGAGTCTTTAAAAATTTCTCAACTTCATGCAAAATATTACACCATATACAATACAATAACTCTTCTTCGTGAAAAGGCAAGAGAGACTTATAATAAAGTTCGTTTAGAACGCCATAACTACTACACAGGAAAGGCACCAGCAGAGGTCTATGCCGAAGAACCATTTCCGTATAAGGTAAGGGAAAAGGATGCCATACAGAGGTATATGGATGCTGATGAGAGACTTTCTAAAATAGATTTAAAAATAAAATACTATGATATTACTCTTAAGTTTTTAGAAGAAATCATCAAGATGGTTTCAAATCGAAATTACTCCATTAAAAATAGTATTGACTGGCATAAGTTCACGGCAGGATATAACTAAATAAGAATAAACTATAAGTACAAATGAAGACGTTTAGAGAATTTATTTTAGAAGCAAACAAACATAATATTCTTGATGGTAGAAATTATTTTGTCTTAGAAGTTAATTTTCCTGAAAGTGGTAGAGAAGAAGAGAAGAGAAGATGGGATTCTGCAAATAAACGAAGAAATGCTTTAGAGGATCCCAGTTCAGTTATAATTGGAACTGGCGGTAGAGATAAAAATGGAGTTCAAACATATTCATTAAAAAATGCAGCATTGAGAAAACAACAACAAAAAAACAGAGCATCTAGACTTTCTGATATTGATTCTGATTTAGATCCGGAACAAAAGAAGAGGGGGAATAAAAAAGTAAGTCTAATAGGTCCGGGAGATAAGAACGTAAGTTCACCAATTCAAGGAAGAGAAAAAGAGGCACATCACTTAACTAAAATAGCAGATTCTGCTAAAGAATTTGCGGGATTATCCCCAGAAGAAAGAAAGGTAAAAAGAGAGAAAGATGCTAAGGTAGGAAAATTTCACGGTAGTGATCCAAGAAATATAGCACAAACAGATGGACCAGAAGGTGGAACTGGAATTCCTCATAGAGGAGAAAGTGGATATCATTCCGGACAAAAACCAGTTGGAAAAGGTGGTAGTATCCAAGATTTTGGTAGTGAAAAGGAAATTGTTGCTGTCAAATTAGGTATAAGAAGAAGAGGTTTTAGTGCACTTGCAAAACTGCGTAAAGAAAAAGGTTTATTATCACCGATACAACAAAAAGGACAGGAATTGGCATCAAGAATGTCTACTGCTTATGATAAAAAAGTTGATGATGCAACAACGTAATAATTAAAGGTATATAACTAACCGAATAAATACCTACAACTGATACATTATGAATGTCTCATTTGATAATTTCAAAAAAGAACGAAGTATATTTACTAATCGAAGCTGATCCTCATATTTACTACGAATTGAAAGACTCATTTCAATTTGAAGTTCCTAATGCAAAATTTTCACCATCTTATAAAAATAAATGGTGGGATGGAAAAATTTATTTGTTTAATGTAAATACAAGAGAAATATATGTTGGTCTTCTGGATAAAATAATTCAATATTGTAAAGATTATAATCATACTTATGAATTTAAAGATAATAAATTTTATGGTCTTCCTTTTGAAATAAATGAAAATATTTCTCCGGAAGGAGTTAAAGATTATGTCACATCAATTTCAAAACATACTCCAAGAGATTATCAAAATAAAGGAATTTATGAGGCACTTTATCATAATAGAAAAGTAATTGTTTCACCAACTGCTTCTGGAAAATCTTTAATGATATATTCTCTTGTCCGATATTATACGGAAAAGGAAAATAACATTTTAATTATTGTTCCGACAACATCTTTGGTTTCTCAACTTTATAAGGATTTTGTTGATTATGGTTGGAATGCAGAGGAACACTGCCACCTGATTTATTCCGGTAAAGAGAAAGAAGATACAAAAGAAGTTTATATTTCAACATGGCAGTCCCTTTATAAGATGCAGAAAAAATACTTTGAGAAATTTAATTGTGTAATTGTTGATGAGTGTCATACGGCAAAGGCTAAGAGTATTGTTTCAATAATGTCTAAACTTTGTGATGCCAAATATAGGTTTGGATTTACCGGAACACTTGATGGTATTGAAGTTAATAAATGGGTTTTAGAAGGTTTATTTGGTCCGTCATACAAAATTGTCAAAACTGATGAACTCATGCAAAAAGGTCATCTTGCCAAATTGGATATTAAAGTATTATTACTTAAGCATTTACCTCAAAGATTTGAATTGTTTGAGGATGAAATTCAATATTTAATTAATCACCAAAAAAGAAATAATTTCATTAAAAATCTTGCACTTGATTTGGAGGGAAATACTTTAATTCTGTTTGCAAGAGTTGAAGGTCACGGACAACCTCTTTATGAACTCATAAATAGTAGTAAGACTGATGATCGCCAAGTATTCTTTGTTCATGGTGGTGTGAATACAGAAGAAAGAGAATTAGTTCGTGAAATTACAGAAAGAGAAAATAATGCAATTATTGTTGCATCTTATGGTACTTTCTCAACTGGAATTAATATTAAAAACTTACATAATGTAGTCTTTGCATCTCCGAGTAAATCTAGAATAAGAAATCTTCAATCAATTGGAAGAGTCTTAAGAAAAGGTGATAATAAAATAAAGGCAACACTATATGATATTGCCGATGATATTAGTTACAAATCAAGAAAAAATTACACTTTAAATCATTTAGTTGAAAGAATTAAAATATACTCTGAAGAAAACTTTAATTATGACATTATAAACATACCGCTAAAAAACTAATGGGAGATGAATTTTACTGTATTTTAAAATTAGTATCAGGTGAAGAAATTCTATCATTAATTATGATAGATGAAAATAATGATGACCCAATTATTATTTTACAAAATCCGGTGATTATGAAACCATCGATGTCTTCTACTGGGCATTATTATGTCAAAATAAATTCTTGGATGGAAATGTCAAATGATGATATATTTTTTATTAAATTTGACAAGGTTATAACAATGACTGAAACAAAAGAAAGTAGATTAATTCAGTTATATGAGTATTATATTAATAATTCAAATGAAGAAGTATATAAGTCATATGGAGAAGTAAATCCCTCATCCGTAAAAGGTTATGTTACTTCTGTAAAGGAAGCAAGAAAGAATTTGGAAAATCTCTTTAAGGATTGCAAAGAACTCTAATACCAATCCTTCAAAAGCAACAAACCTATTCTATATAGATTTTGAAGACTTGTCAAGCCCTATAAAGATATGTTATAATAAACACAACTTACACAAGAAGTCCGATGCTATGCCAAAAAAGAAATCAGAACATTATGTAAATAATAAAGAGCTATTGGAAGCTCTTATTGTTTATAAATCTAAAGTCGCAAAGGCATCTGAAATATACTTTGAGAAGTATGATAAGTATCCACCCAAGTCTGGTGCATGGGAAGGAAAACCCAGAATTCCAAATTATCTTGGCGAATGTTTTTTAAAAATTGCCACACATCTTTCATATAAACCAAATTTTGTGAATTATATGTTTAGAGAGGATATGTGCTCTGATGGAATTGAAAATTGTGTTCAGTACATTCATAATTTTGATCCAGAAAGATCTCAAAATCCATTTGCCTATTTTACTCAAATCATTCACTATGCATTTTTGAGAAGAATTCAAAAAGAAAAGAAACAATTGGAAATTAAGACTAAAATTATAGAAAGAACCGGATTTGATGAAGTTATGACTGTTGATGATGGATTACTTTCCGGAAACAATTCAGAGTTCAATAGTATGAAAGATGCCGTTCAATACAGAAATGTAAATCGATGACGCACCATAGTGTATAAATAAATAAAACACTATGGTGCTTTATGCCTAATCAATACTCACAGTCAAGAAAAAATAGATTAAAAGCAATAGAAGAGGGTAAAAAAACTTATACTAGTGAAACTATTTGTAAACACTGTGGAAGTTATGAAAAATATGTATCTACTTCTAATTGTGCCCCGTGTTCTATAAAATCTGGTTTAGAAAAACTTAATAATAAAGAGTTGATGGAACCTTATAGGACAAAGGAGAAAAAGCAAAAATATTGTGAGGATAATAAAGAAAAAGTTAATGAAATAAAAAGGAAATACGCTAAAACTGAAAGAGGTAAAGCAGTAAGTTGTGAAAAGACAAGGAGATACCTTGCAAGAAAACAACTTGGTATTCCAATAGATATTACGGAGCAGCAACTTCGAGAAATACAGGAAGTATACCAACAGGCACAGCACTTGACTTTTACTACCGGTGTGCAGTATGATGTAGACCATATCATTCCTTTATTTGAGGGTGGACTACACCATCCGGATAACTTACAAGTTATTACACACAAAGAGCATCTTATGAAAACCGCACAAGAAAATAGTAGGAGGCAACAAAAGTGAAAATTGGCGTAATTTCTGACACTCATTGGGCCGCACGTAAATCTTCTAAACATCTTCATGATTATTTTGAATTATTTTACAATAATGTATTTTTCCCTACTCTTGAAGAACACGAAATAAAAACTGTTATTCATATGGGGGATGCTTTTGATAATCGTAAAAGTATTGATTTTTGGGGATTAAACTGGACTAAAAAAATAGTGTTAGAACCTCTTAGAAAATATGAAGTTCATATGCTTGTAGGTAATCATGATATTTTTCTTCGTAATTCTACTGAAATTAATTCTCCAGAACTTCTTCTTCAAGATTATTCGAATATAAAAACTTATAGTTCTCCCACAAATACTAAAATTGGTGGAATTGATATAACTTTAATTCCTTGGATTTGTAGTGATAATTATGATGAGACTTTAAAGGTAATTCAAAAGTCAAATGCAAAGATTGCGATGGGTCATCTTGAACTTCGGGGATTTTATGTAAATAAACATCTTGTGATGGATGATCATGGTATGGACTCAACTATTTTTTCAAAATTTGAAAAGGTATTTTCGGGACATTATCATACCCGTTCTGATAATGGAAAGATTTTTTATCTTGGCAATCCTTATGAAATGTATTGGACTGATGTTAATGATATTCGTGGATTTCATATTTTTGATACTGAAACTTTAATACACACCCCAGTCAACAATCCATATAAATTATTTTATAACATTTATTATGATGATACTCCATATCAAACATTCGATGCATCAAAATATTCAAATAAAATCGTAAAGGTAATTGTTCGTAAAAAATCAAAACCAAAAAGTTTTGAAAAATTTATCGATAATCTTTATAAGATTGGAGTTCAAGATCTAAAAATTGTTGAAAATTTTGAAATTAAAGAAAATGATGATTTTGTAGTCGAAGAAGAAGAGAATACAATTTCTGTTTTAAATCGATATATTGATGAGTCAGAATTTAATTTTGATAAAAGTGTTATTAAAGGCATCTTTGAAAATCTTTACAAGCAGGCATGTGAAATCGAATAAAATGTTTCTTCTCACTCTTAAGGGTCGGAAAGATGATGGTGCATATGCAGTACAAGATCGATATGGGGAAAAGGTTTTGTTTTTATTTGAAGAAGAGGATGATGCGACTCGATATGCTATGATGCTAGAGTATGATGAAAATTATGAAAAGGAAATGGAAATTATTGAGGTTGACTCTAAACTTGCCATAAAGACTTGTGAAATTCATAATTATAAGTATGCCGTAATTACTCCAAATGATATTGTAATTCCTCCTAAAAATGATAGTATTTAAAAAAATTAGATATAAAAACTTTTTAAGTTCCGGAAATCAATTTATGGAGATTGATTTTCAAAAAGATAATACAAATTTAATTGTTGGAACTAATGGCGCAGGTAAAAGTACTGTATTAGATGCTCTAACCTTTGTTTTATTCAATAAGGCATTTCGTAAAATTAATAAAAATCAATTAATTAATACTACAAATGAAAAAGATTGTCTGGTTGAAATTGAGTTCTCTGTAAATAGTAGAGAATATTTGGTTCGTCGTGGAATTAAACCGAGTATTTTTGATATTGAGGTGAATGGAGTTGCTCTTCATAAAGAGTCGGATGATCGTCTGAATCAAAAAATTCTTGAAGATAATATTTTAAAACTGAATTATAAGTCTTTTACACAAATAGTTATTTTAGGAAGTAGCACATTTGTTCCTTTTATGCAACTGACGACTGCTAATCGTCGTGAGGTTATTGAAGATTTACTGGATATAAGAATATTTTCGGTAATGAATACTTTGATTAAAGAAATAATTCGTCAACAAAAAGATGAAATTAAATCTTTAGAATTGAAAAAACAAAATCTTAATGATAAAGTTACTATGCAGAAAAACTTTATTGAGGAACTTGAAAATCGTGGTAATGCCAATATAGATGCAAATCAAGAAAAAATTGACAAGTTAAATGCTGAAATTGGCATTTATATGAGAAATAATTCTGTAACAGAAGAAGAAATATTTAAATACATTAAGGAACAAGAAGAAGTCACAGGAGCAGATCATAAGTTAATTAAACTGAATAATTTGAGGGGTAAGATCTCTCAAAAAGTATCTACCATAACAAAAGAGCATAAATTTTTTACCGAAAATTCGGTATGCCCTACCTGCACTCAAACAATTGATGAGGATTTTAGGTTAAATAGAATTGCAGACGCTCAAAACAAGGCCAAGGAACTTCAGAAGGGGTTTCAGGAACTTGATGATACAATTAAATTTGAACAAGAACGAGAGCGTCAATTTACACTTTTATCAAAGGAGATTACAAAACTAAACCATGAAGTTTCTCAAAACAATACTCGAATTTCGCTCAATCAAAGACAGATGCGAGATCTTGAATCTCAAATTCAAACAATTACCGAACAACTTAAGAATAGAAATATTGAAAACTGCAAGTTAGATGAATTTAGAGAAAATCTTCAAAAAACAATTGAGGATATTTCTGAAAAGAAGGAAAAAATAGTTCATTATGATTTTGCTTATTCTTTACTGAAGGATGACGGAGTCAAGACTAAAATCATTAAAAAATATCTTCCATTTATCAATCAGCAGGTAAATCGATATTTGCAGATGATGGATTTCTATATAAATTTTAATCTTGATGAAGAATTTAATGAGAGTATTAAATCTCCAATTCACGAAGATTTTTCTTATAGTTCTTTTAGTGAAGGTGAAAAGGCAAAAATTAATCTTGCTCTCGTATTTGCCTGGCGTGAGGTTGCAAGATTAAAAAATTCGGCAAATTGTAATCTACTGATTTTTGATGAAATTTTTGATAGTTCTCTTGATAGTTTTGGAACAGAAGAGTTTCTTAAAATTATTCAATATGTAATAAAGGATGCGAATATATTTGTAATTTCTCATAAGGAAGGAATGCAGGATAAATTCAATTCTGTGATTAAATTTGAAAAAAGAAATGGATTTTCATATAAGGTGCAACTATCATAAATAACTAAAAAGTATTTCTAGAAATGAGAGATCAAGAACTTATTGGTTTATACGAAGCCTATCAGCAGGTTCATACTCAACAACGATTAATTAATGAGGAAGTAGAAATTGCCTCTCATTATTTTTGTGAAATGGGATTAAATGAAATTGGTGTTGAAATTCTCATTGAAGAACTTGGTGTAGAAGAATTTGCCGAGTTTGTTTATGATATTTCTGAAGATTATTATTTGACAGAAGCAAGGGCAGCGAAGAAAAGAACTGGCGGAAAATCTTATGCTGAGGTGAAAGCAGAGATTGACAATAAAGAAGCGGCGAAAAAGAAAGTAAAAGATGAAAAACAATCTGCTGCTGTTGCTGCTGCTGCAAATCAACAACCAAAAAAGAAAGGACTTTTGGGTCGTGTTGCCGATGCTGTTGCTGCTGGTATTGATAGACATAATTATGCTATGAAGGCTTCAGAAAAAACTGCCGGTAAGATTGGTAAGGCTGCCAGAGAATTTAGAAGAGGACTTATGAGTTCTTATGACAACTGGGTCGGACAACTTATATCCGATGGATATGATCTTTCCAACTGGACTGATGAGGGTTTGTTTGAGTATTATGAGCAACTTTGTGAGAAAAGTGTAGAGATAGGGCAATCCCCTACTCCCGGAGGAATGAACAAACCTAAAAAACCTGTAACTTCGGCAATTCCACCCCTACCCCGCAGAGGAACTCCAGTTAATACTGGTTACAAGGAGTCTTATGATGAACCAAATGTTCTTGGTAAATTTATTGATGCTGGTGCAGGAGCAGTTAAGAAACCAATCGAGAACTTTGCTAATAGGAAAGTTGGTGGTATTCCAGGAGCACTAGGAATACCTGGACGAATTGCTGGGCAAAAAGTGGATCAAACCGCACAGCAACTAAAGGATAAAGATTTTGGGGGAGCACTTAAAACTGTTACTGGTGGAGTACGGTCTTTAATGCAGTCATATGACCTTTACGACACCATTCTAGAATACTTGATTACTGAAGGATATGCCGATACTAATGAAAACGCATTAGTGATTATGGCAAATATGAGTGAAGAGTGGAGAGAAGAGATTATTAATGAGGCAGCGGCAGACCAATCAGATAATCAAATTGAGAAAGGTGTAAAGACTACTTATAAAGCACAAGGTGTTCTTGTTAATCATAGAAGTCCTGGATTAAATCGTGTTCCTTATGCTGATAGGAAGGCTAAAGTAAAAAGAATGGAAGCTCGTCTAAAAACACGTAGAGACGATTTATTCGGAGAACGCAACAGGCGTGAAGATGAAACAAGAGCAGAAATGAAAAGAAAATATGGTCTATGAAGAACCACTTCTCAAACTGGCACACAAGAGGGCTTCACCACCCTCTTTTTTTGTATAATGTGCTCATACCACACAAACCCAAATGTCCACCAATCTTGAAATCAAAGGAATGCTTGCTCGTCTTCTAGCAACAGAAGATATTGTTGTTGAGTATAAGAAAGTTGAGACTGCCTGCTTTAATGTCCATACTAGGGTATTGACTTTACCTATGTGGAAAGCAAGTAATGCTGTTGTAGATTTGCTTGTATCCCATGAAGTGGGGCATTCCAGAGAAACTCCAAATTTTGATTGGACAAAGGACTGTAATGTTCCGACACAATATGTAAATCTTGTAGAAGATGTTCGTGTTGAAAAATTAATGAAGCGCCGTTATGCCGGTCTTGCAAAGACTTTCTTTAATGGATATAAGGAACTTGCCGAACAGGATTTCTTTCAACTTGGTGATGATGATGTTTCTTCTTATACTTTGGCCGACCGTGCAAATCTTTTATTTAAGATTGGTAATTTTATTGATGTTAAAATCGAACCCGGTGAAGAAATTGAGATCATCAAATTGATTGGAGAAACCGAAACTTTTGATGAGGTCTTAATTGCTGCAGAGGTTCTTTATCAATACTGTAAGAAAAAGAAAGAAGAAGAGGATGCAAATATCCCTGATGATTTAAAACCTGAAAATCAACCTTCTTCAGACTTGGAAAATTCGAGTAGTGATAATCAGACACAACCTCAACAGTCTGATGCCGGGGACTCGGACCAAAGTTCCCAAGAACAGAATAATAAATCTTCTGACTTTAAAAAAAGTTCTAATACTAATGAGTCTGAACCAGAGATAAAAACCGCAGAGTCTTTGGATAATTCACTTAAAAATCTTTTGGATAAGAGTGGAGGTGATAATGTTTATTTGGAAATTCCTAAACTTGATTTAAAAAAGATTATTGTTTCAAATTCCCAAATACATGAACGTTGTAGGCAAGATTGGAATAACTTTCTTGATCTTGTGGAACACACTCGTGAAACTGCATTTGGTGAGTTTGATAAGTCTTTTGATGAATTTAAGCGTTCGGCACAAAAGGAGGTTAATTATTTGGTGAAAGAGTTTGAGTGTCGTAAGGCGGCAGACTCTTATGCGCGGGCAACGACTGCTCGAACCGGAGTTTTAGATTGCTCAAAACTTCATACCTACAAATATAATGAGGACTTATTTAAAAAAATCACCACCCTCTCTGACGGTAAAAATCACGGTCTCATCTTTATTTTAGATTGGTCTGGATCGATGTCAAATGTAATGTTGGATACTGTAAAACAACTCTTTAATCTTATATGGTTCTGTAAGAAGGTTTCAATTCCATTTGAGGTTTATGCATTTACCACAGAATATCCAATCGCAAGTTATGATGAAAATAATAGAAGAATTAATCGCGAACTTTCTTATCAAAAAAAGGATGGATTAATTCAGGTTGGTGAATGGTTTTCGATGCTTAATCTTCTGACTAGTAAGGTAAGTGGTAAAGTTTTAAACGAACAGTTAAGAAACATTTATCACCTTGCAATATCTTTTAATCGAAAATATTATTGCCAATTTCCAATTCCTTTGGGATTGAGTCTTTCTGGAACTCCTTTAAATGAGGCACTTATTGCTCTTCACCAACTTTTACCAAAGTTTCAGAAAGAAAATAAACTTCAAAAAGTTCAGTGTATAATACTAACTGATGGTGAAGCAACTCCCATCAAATATCACCATGAGGTTTATCGTCGAAATCAAGAAGAACCTTATATGGGAGTTGCTCATATTGGATCTTATTCATTTTTGAGGGATCGTAAGACTGGAAATACCTATTCATTTGGTGGTGATTTTATGAATGTGCCAGATATTCTTCTTCGAAATTTAAAAGATAATTTTAGTGATATTAATTTTATTGGCATTCGTGTTCTTGAGTCTCGTGATTGTAGTAACTTTATTCGAAGGTATTGTGATACGAATGAATATGAAAAAATAATGAACTCGTGGAAAAAAGAAAAATCATTCTCAATTCATAATTCTGGGTATGATGTTTATTTTGGATTGTCTTCTTCGGCACTTTCACAAGATACTGAATTTGAGGTTGCCGAAGATGCCACAAAGTCACAGATCAAAAATGCCTTTGTTAAAAGTCTGAAGACAAAAAAGTTAAATAAAAAAGTTCTGGGTCAATTTATGGAGTTCGTTGTATAATAAATACCTAAAAAGATTAAAATGAAGACTTTTAAGGAATTTGTGTTAGAATGCTATTCTATTCAGGAAACTTCTCTGACTCGTGTGATGAGTAAGTCAAAAAAAGGTGGAATGGCAATTATGTCTGCTCAACGTGGTGATAAATCTTCATCGGAAAATAAAG
>Ga0247838_1005776_pt1 | contig 12160 bp, 7 predicted proteins | sample LaCruzMarch2015__5_FD_189097 | JGI IMG/M metagenome (GOLD analysis project Ga0247838, IMG submission 189097) | Freshwater microbial communities from meromictic Lake La Cruz, Castile-La Mancha, Spain - LaCruzMarch2015_15m | ecosystem: Environmental > Aquatic > Freshwater > Lake | place: Spain... | reverse complement strand
TTGGTGTTGCTCAGCGTGGGATAGTTGGTGAGCCAAGCGGAGTAGAAGGACACCGGGGAAGAATTCGCCACTAGGAACAGCGAGGTGCCGCTGTTGGATAGCGAGTAACCGGGAACAGCCGGATCCAGAGTCGGCGTGCCCGTGATGCCCCCTGAGGCAGATACCAAGGTGTAGGGAGCGGAGTTTGTCGTCGGGGTTCCCGAAACGCGCACCTTAGAGCCATTCGAGAAGGTGAGTGAACCAGTGGTCGTCGGCGTTGCTGCACCGAGGGTGAAATTCGCTGCCGCGCCGCTGGCGATGGCAATAGAGGATGCTTGGACGCTGGCATCACCAAAGACAACGGTGCCAGCGTTGATGGCCGTGGTGCCGGTGTAGGTGTTGTTGGAGATGGTGGTGGGAGAGAGCACGGAAAGCACGAGCGTGCCGAGTCCGGTTTTTGTCACCGCTCCAGTTCCAATTGCGCCGCAGAGAGCGACCTGAGTGGCATCCGCCACATTGAAGGTGGTCGTTCCACCCAATTCGGCCGACTTGAAGATCATCTGAGCGCCGGCGTTGGCCGTCGCGGTCTTGGCCACCGTGATCGTTTTAGTGGCACTCGACTGGAGCAAAGGGGCGCTGGACAAATTGTTTTCTGTCGCCGAGTTCGTATTGGGATCCAAGGTGATCGTGGTGTCGGCCAGCACCGAGATGGTGTTGGAAATATCGAGAGCGGAGTAGATACCAGCCGAGCCTACTCCTTTGGAAAGGAGAAGGTTGCCCCCGTTCATCGTGATGGTGCCATTTGTGCCCGTGCCGGAGTTGGCACTGACGTTTATGTAAAGGGTCCCGGCATTAACCTGAAAGCCGCCGATGAAACCAGAGGAACCGCCACCGCGCAGCCGGAGGGTACCGTCACCGTTTTTGGTGATAAGGTTGGCCGAGTTGGTGTTGCCGGCGAGCGTATAACAACTGAGCGTCTTGTCGGCATCCACATTCAGCGTGACGGGGCCGTTGAATGCAGCTTCGTAGCCGTTTATGCGGAAAAAGGTGTTGTTACTGTCTGCATAGGTCGACATGCGAGAGATATCCGTGTCGACGGTCGCGTTCAGAGTCCCGCCACTGAGGCTGTTGATGCCGACTCCGAGGGGGGACTGAGTGCTATAGACAAAAACCTTGGGAGATAGAGTGTAACCGGTGCCTCCGCTTGTCACATTAACCGCAGTAACCGCGCCGCCACTGATAGTCGCGGTTGCTGTGGCGCCGGCACCGATCGAGTCACCCGAGCTCTTGCTGATGCTGATCGCGGGGGCAACCGTGTAACCGTCGCCGCCATCGACGATGGTGAAACCCGTGACTGCACCACCGCTGATCGTCGCCAAGACCTCAGCCAGGCGGGTTGGTGCCGCGGAACCTTTGACGTTCAAGGTGCCTGCGCTGAGAGTTGTCCCTGCGGCGCTACCGCCGAAGGTGTTGGCAGCGCTCAGGTTGAGCGTGCCGCTCCCTGTCTTGTTGATGCCATAAGTCGCGCTGGTGCCAGTCAAGACCGCATCAATATTCAAGATTGAGCCCGCGGAGATATTCAGATTCCCGCCATAAGCAATCTGGACGGTCGAGTTCGTGGGGGTGGCACTGGAATTCAAAGGAGAGAAGGTCACAACGGAATTGCTGGTGAGGTAAACGAGGTCGTTAGCCACTCCGGACACTGAGTTGGTGAAAGATGTGCCGGCGTTTGTACTGCTTCTCCCCATGTAGAAGGTCGTGCTACCGTCTGGCTTTAGTGAAGTGAGCGTGTAGTTTGAGCCGTTGGTTACATTCCAACTCTGTACCGATAAAGCAGCGGCAAGCGTAGTCAGATCGGTAGCGCTGGAGGCCAAGGACACGTCTTTGAAGCTACCAACACTAGTGGTGGGTGTGGGTGGTGCGCCAAGCGACCAAGAGGCAGCAGTGTTCAGGCTGGGGTTGGATCCACTGAAAACGTTGAGTGGGACGATAACCGTGAGAGAGAGGCTGAACAGAGGCCCGGTTCCAACCGAGTTGGACGCGGTAAGGACCGCAGTTGTCGGGCCACCCAAGGTCGTCGCTGTGCCGCTGATCAGACCATTTGTGGTGTTCAAGGAGAGACCTGCAGGCAGAGTGCCAGAATTCAGCGCATAGGAGGTTGCGCCTATGGGGTCCGTGACGATTTGGTAGGTATAAGGAACATTAAGCAGCGGAACACCATTTGATGAACTAGTGATGGTAGGTGCTGCTGACGCTGCAGGGGCTGAGTCGGAGGCGTAGACGTTATCAAAGGTGACATTGTAGGGCTGGGAACTGCTCCCTGCCCACCATCCAAGTTTTCCGATGCTCGTCGCCGTATTTGTTACTGAGCCGCTCACCGATAGGACAGACGCTGGCAGCGGACCCGTAGAAGATGCATTGCTACCGTAGAGAGACCCGTTGATGTAGACCACGAAAGAGTTGGTGTTAAGCTGATTGGAAACACCGCTCGGGTTCGTGTAGCTCATAGGGGTGGCCGTCTTGTTGTACCAAACTTGGAAAGTATTTTCGTTGGTCGGGAGTGTGGAGTAACCGCTGGCTGGAAATACTTGAGCAGGATTGTTCGTGTTGCCAGAACCGCTATAAATTCTTAATTGGTTCGCCAAGGGGTTAGTATTGTAGAGACGAATCTGAAGATAAGTACTTGCTGCGGCAGACATGGAATTGCTGTCATTCGCACCGAGGACATAACTCAAATAGGAGCTTCCAGTAACGTTGGTGCCAATGGTGGCTTTGAACGAAAAGTAGCCTTGAGGGCGGTCCGTGGACAAATTGTCGGACAGTTTGTAAATAGTCCCTATACCACTTGCGCTGGCAATTTTATTGTACTGAACTTTTTTGTTTCCACCGACATCGACAATGACGTTGTTGCTACCAGCTGAAGTTAGGAGCGCCGGGGTATTGGTCGTCGCAACAAAGTCACCCACGGTGTAATCGGAGTAATCTTGATTGAGCCACGGTGTCTGCGCCCGGGCAGACACCGCCGAGAGGAAGGCGAGACAAATAGCGGAGAAGCAGCTGAGATGTTTGGGGAGGACGCGGAGGAAGGGTTTCGCGGATTTCATGAGAGGTGTGAATTAAAATATAATATTTATTGCACTAAGCAAGATCTCTTTTCGACTCTTGGTACCATTGGGACAAATAAAGATACGCGGTCAGGCATCGGGCACAAATGGTTTCCTTTCGGCCGGAACCGGGGCCCGGCCGTGACGATCAGGACCAACCCTCGACGACGCATGCCGCGGGTTGGGAAATGGCCGTGATGATGAAGGCACTCGTGCCGGCGTTCCCATTTGAAGTGAAACAGGGGTCGCAGAAAAAAGACTGCCCTTATGGATCGGGCTGGTCAGATCCGACCAAAAGGTCAGGACGTTGCCTGGGCCCAAGTTTTGCACGTTATCAGGGCCATAGCTTCCGAAGCCCGTCATGGCTGTTCTCCCGAGCCCAAAGTCAAGGAACCACACGGTGTGCAAATCGAGGCTGCCAAAGACCTCGGAAATGCCGCTGGCGCGGATGATCGTACCGCCCGAGGTAGGGCGCGTGCGATAACCGAACTCGCACCGGTCTTAAAGTATGCCACGCTGGCCGCACCAGTAGACACCAGAGGGCGGCCGCTGCAATGAGGACTCCTTAACCGCTCGGGCAGGTGTCCGCCAAGTGCTCAGGATTTGCGCCGGCGACGGACGAACCAAGCGCTGCAAGCCAGGGCGGAGACACCGAGCAGGGCGTAGGTCGAGGGTTCGGGCACAACGTAGTTCAGGTTCAAGTTATTGCCCGATTGGCTGATGGTGAACCGCCCGGCAATGCTGCCCAACGCGGAGAAGCTGTTCGTATCCACCAACCAATCGCCGGAATCGAATCCCGAGATCCCGCCGGAGGCTGTGAGTATGATCCATGAGGTGTCGACCTCCGTGAAGTTGGGCACGTCGCCCGCGACGTTACCGGCGGTGAGCGAGATCACATTCAGCGTGTAGCTGCTTGTCGGCAGAAGATCGAGGGATCCGGCAATGGAAATCTGGTCAAAAGCGGTCCCCGCCGTCGTGCCGGTGAAGTTGTTGAGTTCCCAGTCGTAAGTAAAAGAGGACCACGTTTGGTTCGGGGTGAAACTCTGGATGCCGGGGCTATTTCCGGGAGAAAGCACATCGTTGAGCGAGTTCAAAGCGACCGCACTGTTGATCGTTCCGGTCCCGCCGAGCACGGCGCGTCCGGAACCGCCGCCACCGACTGTGATACTGGAGGCCAAGGAAGAGGATCCGTTGTAGCGAAAGGTGGCGCCGTTGGATATCGAGACGGCAGAACTGCTGAGGGAACCGGTCGATGCAACAATCAGGCTGCCCGCACTGACCGTGGTGGGGCCATTGTAGGAGTTGGCGCCCTCCAGCGAGAGAGTTCCGATTCCGGTTTTAGTCAACCCTCGCGCGACGGCTGTGTTGGTGTTGAAGATTACGCCCTTCACCGTGGTGTTTCCGGCACCGCCAAACGTCACGCTGTTGCTTGTCGTAGATCCGATATCCATCGCACCGTTGAAGATCAGGCCGAGGTTGGTGCTCTGGTTCGCAACGGTGCGGCCTCCGGCGCCATCGGAACCGCGGGTCACATAATTGGTGGCAGCGGTGAAGGTCAGCGTGGCGGCCGATCCACTGCTGTTGGTGAAACCGATGTTGTTCCCGTTTTTGTTGGTGCTACCGAAGGCGCTCAAGACATAGTTCCCGCCCCCAGCCAGTTGCAGTGTGCTATTATCGGCCGATGACGAAGACCCGAAGATCACACCATTGGTGGATAATGCGCTTGTTCCACTAAGCAGGAGAGTGCCGGCGCCGATCTCCGTAGTGCCGCTGTACGTGTTCGCGCCGCTGAGGGTCACCGTGCCGCTGCCGGTCTTGATCAACGATCCCGTGGAACCAGCGAAAGAGTTCGAGATGTTGCCGCTGACGATGATTTCGCCTGTGCCGTCGAGGGTAAGGGTTCGGCTGCCAGCGCTGTTATTCAAATCGATCCCCCCGCTCAAAGTGATCGATCCGCTGGTCGCCTTGATCGTGGAACTGCTGCTCGGAGTGATGTTGCCGCTCCAAGTCGCTGCGCTGGCGCTGCTGTTGAAGATAGCGCCGCTGGAAGAAACACCAGTACCGGTGATGGTTAAGGCCTCTGCACCAATGGTCTGTCCATTCAAATTAAGGGCACCGCCGCTTTTGATCTCGGTCCCACCATTGGTGGCGCCCAAGGCTGTAGCACTGCCTAACCGGAGAGTGGAGCCACTGCTGACGGTGGTCGTGCCGAAGTAGGTATTGTTGCCGGAGAAGATCGTAAGAGCAGTATTGGATACGCTAATATTTCCGCCGCTTGTGTTTGTTACAGAAGCTCCTCCAGTGGTAATCGAGCCACTGACCGTAATGTCGCCCGAACCAGCGAGGAATAAGGTCCGGCTGGCAGTGCTAGTGGGGGTCGTAATATCGATACCGCCAGCGAAAAGCAACGAACCGCCTGCGTAAGATCCGTAGACCGGATTGGCGCCATTGTTGATGACCTTATTGCTGAAGGTCTGAAGGCTGGCCGATGCGTTTGAAATGCCACCACCACTGCCGACGGTGAGCGCGCTGCCGGTGAACGTGTAAGCATTGGCACCGGACACGAAAACCAGACCATAGATGCCTCGCCCACTACTCAAATTCACGGTATTGAAGCCTGCTGTGGCGTTGGAGAAGGTGGCAATGTTGCCGACGAGACCGTTTTCATTGGTCGGCCCGTTGCCACCGACCCAACTGCTGCCGTCCGTCCACTGCAAGCCGGTGTTGGCCCAAGTCGCTCCCGTTGCAGTCTGCGCCAACAAGGTACGCGGGAACAAAACAATCGAACAAATGACCGCGATCGAAAGAACCTCGCCCAACGCTCGAAATCGCGCGGCGAAGGCTTGGGCGTGATGGAGAAAAACGTTATTGCGGAACGACGAGGTAGCAACACGGGGGGGAGTTGAGGAGATCATGGGGATATATTTGATAAATATTAGACGGACCATGGCGTCTGGGCAAGTAAAATTTTGCCTCATTGCTGATCAATTTTTGGGCGTGTGATAGCCGCCTCGCGACTCCTGCTAAAAGGCGGTATCCTGCGCGCTGGCCACGGCTTCTGTCAGGTGGCCGAGTAGGCGGCAAGAACGGCCACGATGCGCCCGAAAATTATCCCTCGACAGCCGCTAGCCTTTGCAGTTTGGTGGAGAGGATATGAAGATTATTACCCTCGCCCTCATTGCTCTTGTGTCCGCCACCTGCACGGCGGTTCAAGCCCAAGCCATCAAGGAAACCGACCTACCGGCCGCGGAGCAAGCCCAGTTCAAGGCGGCGAAGGACGCGGCCTACAAATCGGGGGACGCTGACCTGAAGCAGAAGAACCTCGATTACAAGCAGACCTACCGCGAGGAGATGGTCAAGCTCGACCCATCGATCTTCCCGTTGCTCGACAAAGTGTTCCCGGTCTCCGGCAAAGCACAGCTAAAGGTGGACGAACTCGCGCCGGCTGATGCCGATCGCTACAAAGCGACGCAAAAAGCGGCTCGCAAAGCCAACCCCGCGATCAAGGAGAAGCAGCAATCGGCACAACAGGCTCTCCGGGCCGCCATGCTCAAGATCGACCCGACGATCGGACCGATCGTCGACAAAGTCTATCCGCCCACCACCGGTTCGGGAGCGGAGGCGGGAAGCTCCGAGCCGTAGACAGGCACGGCCGGGAGACAAGCTCAGGCGGACTCGCGCGGTTGTAATAAGTATTGTAAAAGATTTGCGTTTCGGTTCCGTCCGGTGGAGATTGGCGTTAGCAATGATGCTCCCCCCCATGCCCTCTCGATACCGCCAGGCGGCTTTCACCCTCATCGAACTGCTGGTGGTCATCGCCATCATCGCCGTATTGGCCGCCATCGCACTGCCGGCCTACAGCGGGATGATGGCCGGCTCTAAATCATCCAAATGCTTATCGAACCTGCGCCAAATCGGGGTGGCCATGATTGGCTACACGGGGGAAAACAACGGCGCGTTTCCGGTTGATCCAACCGGAGAGAATTCTTGGGCCAAGTATTTGGGGCCCTACATTCCGACGGCAAAGGGTGCGGATGTCGGAACGGTGAAAGATGCCGTCTTCCGATGCCCGGCGGAAACCAATCTGCCCCCGAGCGGCTTCGCCAACAGCGTGAACCACTACATCGCCACCTACGCGATCTTTAAAGGGAGCAGCCAAACAAGCGGACCCAGCAGCCTCGCCGCGGTGCAAAACCCCTCGCAAACCCTGCTCATTGTGGACGGCAGGCTAAACCCGGCCAACAACAGCGGGTACAATTGCAACACGGCATGCACCTTCAACGCGTATAGCGCCGATTGCGGGCAGTCCGACCCGACCAAGACATCCAACGTGGCGTTCCGTCACAAAGATTCGGCCATGAATGCGGTCTACGCTGACGGGCACGTTGGCACCATTCGCTGGGGCAACCGAACGGCGGTCACGAAGGAAAATTGGACCGGCAAAACTAAATGAAGCGTGCCCCTTCCGCCGACCGCAACGCGCCCGCACCGCTCGGAATCTGCGTGCCACCTTCCGCCTGATCAGGTTCGGGATTTGGCCCCCAGCGCTTTGCCCCGCGCGACGGCAGCTTTGCCGGTGCTTTCCCGCCCGACAAGTTCCGAGTCGATGACCAGATCGAAGCAGCGCGCGCGCTTGGCTTCGGACTGCTCAAGAAGCAGTTCGCCCGCGGCGCGGCCGATTTCCTCGGGGTCGGCACTGGCGCCGGTGATCGACGGCGATTCATCGCTGAGAACGCTTGTCTGGTCGAAAGCGGCCAGGCTCAGGTCCCGCGGGATGCGCAGTCCCTCGCTGAGGAGGAAATTGACCGCGCCGCGCGCCATCATGCCGTTGAAGCAAATCCACGCCGTGGGCATCTTGATGCCGCCCGCCGCGCTGAGCATCTGTTCGGCCGCCTGACGCCCGTCGAGACGGTCGGCTCCCCTCGCCCACTGGCAAAATTTCGGTTCGATCTGCAGCCCGCGCAACCGGAGGGCACCGACCAGGGCGATCCAACGGCTGTCCGAACGCTGCCGGTGCTCGCTGCCGCCGAGCCAGCCGAACTGAGTGTGGCCGAGGTCCGCGAGGTGCTGCACGAGCTGCTCGGCCGCCTGCTCCTCATTGGAAAGAACGGAATGGCAAAGCCCGGGATACTGCGCGGAGACCGACACGATGCGGGGTTCGAGCTCCTTCAAGGCGCGGAGGAAGGAACGTTCCACCTCACCCATCACGACGAGTCCGGCCAGGGCGCCGCCCGAGGCGTAAACTTGACGGAGCTTTCCGAGGTCGAGCTCGTCCTCGGTGCCGAGAAGCAAAAGCGAGATACCTTGCTCCTCGAAATATTCATGCAAGCCGTGCTGGACGTGGCCGAAAAAAGGACTCTGGTTGTAGAGCTTCACGCCGGTGCGCAGGACAAAGCCGACCGATGTCGACTTCGGAGCAGGCAAAAGTTCGGCGGCCATGCCCTTGGGCCGGTAGCCGCGGCGCCGGGCGTAACTCCAGATTTCCTCGTAGGACTCCTTGGAGACCGCGTTGCGTCGGCCGTTGAGCGCCATGGAAACGAGGGTCTGCGAGACGCCCAAGTCTTTGGCGATCTGCTGTTGGGAAATACGAATCTTTTTCACAGAGAGAGTTGTAGACCGCCGCAAGGGTCAGCGGCAAGTAGCCAGAGGCAGGGGCCGCAATTGCCACTTGCCACCGGTGGTCTGATAACTATTATAGTTGGGTAAGAATGAGCGACTCAACCAACACCGCAGAGTGCACCGTCGGGCAACCGGGGCTGGAGACATGGCAAAGCGATGCCGCGTGGGACAGCCGCATCATTCCGGATGGAGTTCCCCAGAGGGTGAAGGAGATCGCCTTGCTGCGCGGGCTCGGTTACAGCTTCCGCGAAATCGGCGATCGGCTCGGCATATCCCCCCAAGCCGTCTCCTTGATGCTCTCGCGCCACCGCCGCGCCGCGAAGTTGCTGGATAGAACACTGCAACTGCGCGGCTTGTCCTCCAGAGCCGTCAACGCGCTGGGCAGACACTCGATCCGCACGCGCGATGAAGCCCGCAAACGCAATATCCTCGCCATCCTTCCCTCCGAGCGCAACTGCGGCAACAAAACCGTCAACGAAATCGAGCGCTGGCTCACATCGGAGTGCAATTGAAACTACCGCACGCTGTCAACGGAACCGGGTCGGCCGCCATCGCGGACGAGAGAGCAACCGACTCGGTCAGCGGACATCGCCCGGAGGGCGGACCGGTCGCGCGGCAAACCACGGTTCTCGTCGCGCTGAGCGAGGCGGAAGAAGCCGACTTTCTTCCCTCCGCAATGAAGGCTCGTCTGGACGCCATGCCGGTTCGGCAAATCGCCATCCGCTGGAACGGCACCGACACCGGGTCGCTCGTCGCCAAGCTGCGCGAGCACCGTCCCGACGTGCTTCTCTGTGCCTGGGCTTTCCCACCACTGCCGGCAGATCTCGAGATCGGCGGGCCGGAGGGCCTGCGCTATGTCGCCTATCTGGCCGGCAGCGTGCGCAAACTCGTGCCCCGCTCCCTGCTCCAACGCGGACTGCTCGTGACCAACTGGGGAAACACGATCAGCGGCACCGTGGCCGAGTGCGGATTGCTGCTCACCCTGATGGCCATGCGCCGTGCGTCGCATTGGGCGGTCGCGATGCACCGGGACGGCGGGTGGAAAGACGGGATGCGCACGGTCACGCAAAGTCTTTTTGGCCGGAGCGTGGGCATCCACGGATTCGGTCATATCGCGCAGCAAATGGTCCCGCTGCTCCGGCCTTTCGGCGGGCGCATCTCGGCTTACTCGCCGAGCGTGCCGGATGAAATTTTCGCGCAGCACGGCGTCGAGCACTCGGTTTCGCTCGAGGAACTTTTTGCCGGCAACGACGTCATCATCGAATTGGCAGCCTACTCGCCGAAGAACCACCACATCGTCACGGAAAAACTTTTGCGCTCCATCCGTCCCGGCGGCGCCTTCGTCAACATCGGCCGCGGCGCGGTGGTCGACGAAGCCGCGTTGGTCCGCGTCGCGAAAGATCGCGCCGACGACCTACAGATCGCGCTGGATGTCTACGAAACGGAGCCTTTGCCAAAAGATTCGCCTTTGCGCGGCCTGCCGAACGTCGCGCTGCTTCCGCACATTGCGGGGCCGACGAAGGACAGGCGCCGCGACAGCACCGCCTTGGCCTTGGATAATCTGGAGAAGTTCGTCCGCGGCGAGCAAATCCCCGGACTGATCACCCCCGAAATTTATGATCGCTCAACCTAACCGCAAACCGGCCGCGACGAAGCGCGAGTTTCTGACCTGCTATTCCACCATGGGTTGCCCCGAGCTTGATCTCGCGGGCGTGATCGAGTTGGCCAAGCGTTATGACATCGACTGCCTGGAATTGCGGTCGTTGGAAAATATGACCGACCTCCCCTCCTATTTCGCCGCATCCCAAGGTGGGAGCGCTGCGGCACGCGGTCTTCTGGAAGCTACATCGAAGCCCGCGCGTGTCCTCGGTACTTCTTTCAAACTGGTCGGGGACAACCAAGCGGGGCGCGATGCCCTGCTGGCTTTTGCCCGTTTGGCCGAGGAACTCGGCACCCCGTATCTGCGCATTTTCGGCGGCGGCGCGTGGGGAAAGCCACTCGTCGACGCGGATTTCCAAAACGCGGTCGAAGTCCTCGAGTGGTGGAACGCCGAGCGCACGGCCAACGGATGGCGCACCGACATTCTCATCGAAACACACGATGCGTTTTCCGCCACGCCACCGCTGCTCGAGTTGTTCGACCGTCTCGGCCGCGGCACGGGCATTATTTGGGATTCGCACCACACCTGGCGGCTGGGCGCAGAAAGTCCCGCGGAGACTTGGACCGCGCTGCGTCCCCACATCAAGCATGTGCACATCAAGGACAGCACCGTCCTTCCCTCCGCACGGCATCCCTATACCTACGTTATCCCGGGGACCGGCGAGATGCCTTTGCGGGAAGTGATGTCGGTGCTGCGCCGCGACGGCTACAACGGCGCGGTTTCCTTGGAGTGGGAAAAAATGTGGCATCCTTATCTCCCCGATCTTTCGGAGGCACTGGGCGCCGCCAGCGAACAGGGCTGGTGGTAGGAGGGAACAGCGCGCACGGGCGCCTTGATCCCGCGCCGATTTCCCGCCGCAATTTTCTTTTCGCCATGGCTGGCGCCGCCGCCGCCGCGACCGGACGTTTGCCCTCCACCGCTTGGACATCCGAGACTAAAGCTCCCGCCGTGAAGCCCTCACTCAATCACCAAGCATGGCTGCGCATCGCAGAAGAAGGTCTTCGACCGCTCGCCGCGCTCATGCAACCGGGCAGAGCGGAGCTTCCGCTCTTCGGCAAAGCAAGCAACCACGGCGAACAAGCCGACCGCCTCGAGTCATTCGCCCGCCCCTGCCTCTGGGCCGCACACTGGTTGCAATGCGACGAAAAGAAATCGGCCGATCCGAATTCCCTTTCGCGCGAGCAGATCGCCGAATGGTTCCGCCGCGGCTTGGTCCATGGCACCGATCCGGATGATCCGCAGTATTGGGGTCCGACGGGCGATCATCACCAGCACAACGTGGAGATGGCCGCGCTGGTGCTCTCCCTGGATATCGCCCGCGAATCGCTTTGGGATCCGCTCGGCCGCAAAGAGCAGGCGCAAATCGCCGCTTGGCTCGGGACCATCCGGGGCAAGAAACTGCACCGCAACAACCACCTATTTTTCGGCGTGCTCACGCTGGAGTTCCTGCGGCGCGAAGGCTTCGGCCAAACGGGCGACGACGAATCTGTCCGCGGCTTCCTCGACGAGTTGGAGGGTATGGCATTAGGCGGCGGATGGTTCCGCGACGGCAGCAACGAAACGGTCGATTATTACAACGCTTACGCCTTTCACTACTACTCGCTGTGGTGGGGCCTGCTGCACGGCGCATCGGACCCCGTACGGCAAAAACGGTGGAACGATTGGACAGCCGAGTTCCTGCCGGACCATGCGCGCTTCTTTGCCGCGAGCGGAGAGAATGTTCCCTTCGGCCGGTCGCTGACCTACCGCTTCAATGCGGTGGCGCCGTTCGCGCTGGCCGAGAAGGCGGGCATCTCGA
>Ga0247838_1005775_pt1 | contig 12161 bp, 9 predicted proteins | sample LaCruzMarch2015__5_FD_189097 | JGI IMG/M metagenome (GOLD analysis project Ga0247838, IMG submission 189097) | Freshwater microbial communities from meromictic Lake La Cruz, Castile-La Mancha, Spain - LaCruzMarch2015_15m | ecosystem: Environmental > Aquatic > Freshwater > Lake | place: Spain... | reverse complement strand
GGTTTCCTTTGTGAGGCTCTCGAGTCGCGAGGCGAGGTTCACTTCGTTTCCGATCACCGTGTAGTTGGATCGGGACGGAGAGCCGATATTCCCGGCAAGCAACGGTCCGCTGCTGATTCCGATTCCTGTTTGCAAGGGTGGGAGTCCTTGCGACACGCGTTTAACATTGAGGCCCTTCTCCGCGCGGAGTGCGGCAAGAGCTGCCGCCATGGCGCGATCGGCGTGGTCCGCTGCGATGGTCGGAGCACCGAAGACCGCCATCACCGCATCCCCAATGAACTTGTCCACGATGCCTCCCGAGGCCTCCACGGCGGTCGAAACGGCAGTAAAGTACTCGTTGAGCTGCATGACCAATTCTTTTGGAGTCTGGGTTTCGCTGAAGGCGGTGAAGCCCCGAAGATCGGTGAAAAGCACTGTTGCCTCGCGGACCTCGCCACCAAGCTCGACTCCCGTGCTCAGCAGTTCGCGGGCAATTTCCGGAGATACGGCCTTGCCAAGAAGGTCACGGACTTTGTCGCGTTCCTCCAGCCCTTCCGCCATCCGGTTGAATGCCGAAGCGAGTTTTCCCACTTCGTCCCGGGAGCGTTGGGGGACTCTGGCACCGTAGTTGCCCCGCTCGATCTGGGAGACACCCTCCGAGAGCGCCACCACCGGACGGGTCACACTAGCGGCAACTACAAAGGCAACGAGGAGGGAGGCCGCAAGCGCAATGCCATTGACAATCAGCAAACGGCGCTCCAACCGGCGGAAAGGCGCAAGCTCGGCATCGAGTGATCGCAACATGACAACCCGTGCCGCCCCGCCGGAATCACCGGGAAATGCGACAATCCGGACGAGATAGGGGCTTCCACCGATCGATACCGTGAGGAGGTCGCTGCCCGCTACTGAGGGAGCCTCTGAAATCGCGCGGACCCAGTCCCCGGCAGGAAGACCGGGCGGCGCAACAAGAAGGCGGCCGCCGAGAAGAAAACCAATCTCAAGGTGGCTGAGTCTGCCGAGTTCCTCGGCAACGGACGCGTCGAGCGGAAACCCCACTGCAATCCAGGCGCTCGGCTCCGGCATCAGCAGGGGACGCAAGACCACGAAATGCAGCGAATCATCCAACACCTCCACGGAGGAGGCCTCCAAGGCGTCGGAATTCTCTGCGGCCTCAATCAGGGATTTCTCAAAGGAGAGACTTTCGGAAAAAGAGGCTGCCAGCGTATCCGCGATGCGCTCGCCATCCAGCGAGCTGAGCCGCAGAAACGAGGCAGTGCCGATTCGTGCCTGATAATTCTGGAGAGCGGAGCGCAGGGTTTCCAGGGTGACCGGATCTTTCGATTCGCGGAGGCGGGAAAATGTTGATGCGAAGGCGTAGTCGCTGGAAAGCAACCGCACCCCGAGCCGCAACTCGGATGCCCGGCGCGCCATCGATTCCTGAAAGGTACGGGTCGTTTCATCCATCCGTTCCCGAACCTGCCTCCTCGCATCCTTGCTGGCAGCATCGGAGATCAATACATACGTCGCGGCCTGAGCGCCGAGAAGCAGCGCAAAAAGCACGGTGACCAACCTGCCGCGGAAGCTGGAGAAGAAGGACATCAACGATACGTGCCGCCCTCGTCCTGAGGAGGGGTTCTCGGGAAGGCAGGCCTCAGCGTGAGAGTGACCGCCGCCTGAGACGCAGACTCACCCTCTTCGGGAGTCCATGCGACCGGATCGCCGCGAAGCCGGGGGTGCCAGATTTTGAGAGCGCGAGTTGATGCGGGCAAATCCTTGAGTGTCGCGATGCCGCTCGCATTCGTTTTTGTAAACCTGATGGTCTCGAGAATGAGGATCGATGCGGACATCCAGTCATGAATATTGCATCCAAGAGTGACGACTCCCGGGCGGTCAAACGTCACGGGATTTGCCGCTTCCCCGATATAGAGCGGGATGTCGAACGATTTTGCCGGGCTGAACGAATAGACGTGGTGCTGCACGGAATCCCGGTTGGGAAATCGCACTTTGCTGCCGACGGGGATCACCGTCACTTCGGGATGGAATTGACGGTTCTTTTGCGAAATCTCGACATCGAGGGGAGACAGGTTTTTTGCGGGTTCGTCCACCCACACAACCGCCCCCTCGATCGGTCGGCCTCTCTGGTCGGCAACCTTAACCTGAATATCGGTTGCCCAAGCGCAGGAAAGAAATCCCACCGGGGTGGCGAGCCAAAGGAGCCTAAAAGCCAGCGTGGATGCCGAGTTCGATAATATGGTTTTCATAGACGAGGCCCTGTCCTTCGGTGATCTCCCACCGATAGGTCGCTTGCAAGCCGAGATCGTCGGTGATGTCCTGTCTCACTGCGGCTTCAATGGAATGCGTGGCCGCCTCGAGGCGATAGACCACCCGCTCCGCACCGAAGACGCTCGTGAATGCGCGGGCTTCTGAATTCGCCACCAGGTCGGGCCGGGGAGGCACCGCATAGGACACCACATCTCCGTAGCGGAAGGTGTACCCGAGTTTGAGACGGGTGGACGGAAAAAGATCATACCAACCGGCGATGCCGACCGCATTGGAGAACGAATCGAAGACCGTGCTTTGTGCAAGAAACCATTCGGGAGTGTAACGAACCCTCAACCCCCAACGTTCGCCTCCCTGCCAAAGCAACCCGATGGAAGGAGCCATCCGCACACCCGATGCTCCCGGTTGACCGTCGCCTCGCATCGTGGACAGAAAATCCGCCAGCAGGCGGGGAGCCTGCCAGCCCAATCCGAACTTCCTCTCCAGTCCCAAATTTACTCCACCTTCCAGGAATCCAAGCTCCGCGAAGCGGATCGCCAACTCCCCCTCCCCAACTGCTGCAGCCCTCCAGCGCCAGTCGCGACCAAACACGCCACCGGTACCCGCACTCACCCGCATGCCGAAAAAACCGTCCGATAAGCGGTCCGCCGCCACATCCGAATTGGAGACATTGCTCTCCCACCGCCCCCAAACAGCGGCATTGATGTCCGGCGGGGCGGCAAAAATCGGGAGAACAAACGCAAAGTCCACCATCGCAAAAGCAGCGGCGACGACACAGCGGTTGAAGATGGGAGTTTGTCTCATCACTGGGGGTTCAGCCATGGGCAGAGTCTTTGAATCGGGCGGCTGCGTCGAGAATGCTTTGCCGAAGAGCTCCTTGCGGATAAGCATTTCTTTGCATGCACAGGTCGATATAGAGCCAGAAATGATGGAATACGATTGGGTAGCGGAGGACGGCACAGGATTTCCGAGTCTGCGTTGGGGGGATCCTGACACAGCACGGGCTGTGATGGTCTGCGTGCACGGGCTTGGCGGGGCTCATGGCAATTTTGAACCTTTGGGTCGCCGCCTGGCGGAAGAGGGTGTCTTCGTGGCGGCGCTTACAGTTCGCGGGCAGGGATTGGATCCGGACCGGCGTCGAAGGGGGTCCTATTTGGACGCGGACGTGATCAGTGCCGACATCGCGGCGTTTGTTGCGGCGCACCATCTGCCCGGAAGGCCGCTTTTTCTTTGTGGAGAGAGTCTTGGTGCGCTTCTTTGTGCCCGCATGCTTGCACGGGGAGTGGCGTTGCCGGAGCTTACCGGAGCCATCTACTCAGCACCTGTGGTGGCTCTTGCCCGTGAGACGCCCTCTTTGGTTCGCCATGCCCTTCGCCTCCTGGCGACCCTCCTGCCCGGCGGCTCGCTGAGCCCGAGCTGGTTTGTGGCTGGCAAAAAAATCCCGCTGGCGACAAGCCGCGATGAGGAATGGATGCGGAGCCAGCGGGAAGGACCGCAACACGTCAAGGCCTTCACTTTCGGCGCTCTGGATGCCATCGGCAGACTCATGGCGGAAATGCCGGAGGCCGCCCGGAAAATCAACTCCCCGGCCCTTGTGCTCGCCGGCGGCAAGGATGTCTTCGTGCGGGAGGAGCAGGTGCGGGGGTGGTTTGAAGACCTCGCCGCACCCGATAAAACCTATCTGGCTTATCCGGATGGCCACCATGTGCTCTGGAACGATTGGGATCGAGCGCAGGTGCTTGATGACATCACCCATTGGATTCGCCTCCGCCTCGCCACCTGAGGCGAAAGTCAGAATTTCCACCTGGGATGCCGCGGATTCGATCCGACTTCCGGTCTTGCGGACGGTCCCACCATACGCGACTACTCTGAGGGTCACCCGCCCGCCTGGAGCGCCAGCGAATCACCGACCCAAAAACATGAAAATCACCAAATCGATTTTAATTCCGGCATCGGGCGGGAAGAAGGCATTTCTCCGTGTGGACACGATCTATGCCGGGCCGACGGGGGTTGCCTTGATTCAGGAATGCGCGGAACTTGTGGCCAGCGACACCTTCGGGATCAGTTTTCTCCGGCACAGTCCGGATGGTGGACAGACATGGTCGGAGCTCCGCCCTGCTTACACGCCAAGGAAAACTTCCTGCGGAACCGAGAGACAGGGGGAGAGCGCCCTGCTCCTCGACGGATCAAGAAACCGGGTCATACGATTTTTCAACCACAGCCTTTATCCCGGCGATACACACACCCGCGAAGTCGTCGGGCTCACCGCGATTTATTTTGAAGTCTCCACAGACGCCGGACGCACGTTTTCCAAACCCCAACAACTGATCATCCCGGGAGGCACACCAGACTCCCCGGCGCCCGGCATCACCCGTGGCGAAAACTGTCAGATGATCTCCTTCAGTGTGCCATTCATTGACACCGCCGGCCGCATTATCCTGCCCATGCAGCGATATCACAAAGCACCCGAAGCGCTCAGCGTCTATCTCATTCCTCTCGATGCGGGATGCCTGATCGGGGAATGCCGGGCGGATGGAAGCATCACATGGAAAACCGGAGGGACGGCTTGCACGGATTTAAAGGAATCATCACGCGGACTCTGCGAACCGTCGATCTCGGAACTCAGGGATGGCAGGTTCCTGATGGTATGCCGTGGCAGCAATGCATCGTTGCAGTCCGTTCCGGGGCGCAAATGGGCCTGCCTCTCAGAGGATGGCGGCACCACCTGGTCGAATCCCGAGCCCTTCCGCTACGACAACGGGGACCTTTTCTTTTCACCAGCGACCGGCTCCCGGCTCATTCGCAGTACGAAAAACGGAAAACTCTACTGGATCGGAAATATCACTCCGACAAATCCGAATGGAAACCTTCCGCGCTATCCCCTTGTGATCGGAGAGGTTGACGAGGAATCCACCCGGCTGATCCAAAGCTCGGTTCATACGATTGACGACCGGGAGGAGGATGAAGACGCAAAGTTGCAGATTTCGAATTTCCGCGCGTTCGAAGACCGTGTGACTGGAGATTTCCGCGTGGCTGCCGCCCGCCTCTTCTTTGACTCACTGGAAACAACGGCGACCTGGGAATACCGGATCGCGGTTACGTAGCGGCTGGGGGAAGAATGGAGGCGGAAAGCGATACTGGATGTGCGTTAACAATATGAAACCCGTTCGGATTGCGCTCATCGGGGCCGGGGGCATCGTTTCGCATGCTCACAAACCGGCGTTCCTGCAATTCCCGCAGGAACTCCAACCCGCCGCAGTCGCCGATCCCAACCGCCCTGCCGCAGAAGCGCTGGCAGGAGAGTTCGGAGTTCCTGTGTTTTCTGATTACCTCGAAATGCTCGACCGCATGAGAGAAGACATTGATGCCGTTCTCATTTCGACTCCCCATTTTTTGCACGCGTGTGCCGCAGCAGATGCACTGAGCCGAGGGCTTCCGGCACTGGTGGAGAAGCCCCTCGTCTGCACGATCGATGAACTGCGTCGGCTGGAAGCGCTCGAAAAAACATCCGGCGCTTTCGTGCAGGCAGGTCAACAACAACGTTTCGGAGCCGAGGAGAACTGGCTCAAAACCTGGCTCAACGGACCGGAGTTTGGAGTGCCGAAACTTTTCAATCTCGATATCTACCAGAATGTCGAGAGCTACGTGACAGGCAAACCTGACCATTGGATTCTAGACAAGAAACGCGCGGGCGGGGGAATTGTGATCTCAGTCGCGATCCACATTCTCGACCTTGTGCGCTACTGGTTTGACGATGATTTTGTTGAGGTCTATGCGAAAGGAACATTCGATGCACCGCTCGCCAATGGCGCGGAGTCCTCTGCGGCGGCAACCCTGACTATGCGGTCGGGAGCGATCGGCACCCTCAACTGCTCCTACATGGCAAAACGCTGCCCCTATTCGCAACGCACCCTCCTCTTCGGGTCCCGGGGATCCCTCTATCAGCACATTGATAAACCCGGCGGCGGATATGCCGGCGAGTATTACACGAGCACCGACAGTGGAAATCCTTCGCCGGATTGGGGAATGATGTATGAGGGGTGGGAGCCAGTCTCCGCGCGGCTGGGATCCGCAGCTCAGACCAGCGCCTTCGTAACGCAGTTGCGCGAGTTCGCAAAAAATGTCCGGGCCAATGCGCCCGCGGAAAACTCCCTCGCCCGCAACCTCAACACGATCGCCGTCGTTGAGGCGCTCAACAGGAGTCTGCTTAGCGGAATCCCTGAGCCAGTCACCACCGCATGAAAGCCGAGGTATCGGGCACCGGGATTCACTTTCGGGCAGGCGAGCGCCTCGCTGGACTCTACGTGTTGGACGATCCATTCAAACCGCACTTCGCAGTTCTGAATACGCCGGACGGACACAATGTGGCGGTGGTTTCTCCGCCTGATCATCGGCACCACAAGGGGCTCATGTATGGACTGCGGTGCGCGGATCTCAATTTCTGGGAGGAGGATCCCGGAACGGGAGCGTGCGGAATCCAGCAGATCCTCTCCACAAAACCTATTGCGTCCGGATTCACACAGGAACTGCTCTGGCGCGAAGAATCCGGCGGTCTGCAATCCTACCGCGAGCGACGGACGATCACCTGCCGCAATATTCCGGAAAAATCCGCCTTTGAGTGGCGCTGGCACTCGCGCCGTGAATCGCTTCGCGCTCACCGCCTGATCAAGAGCCCGTGGAGCGCCGTTCTGCAAGACGGGCGATCCATCAATTACCATGGCCTCGGTCTGCGGCTGCCATGGGCCTGGGCCTATCCGGGCGAAACCACCGCCGGAATCGAGATCGATTCCTTTCCGGCAGATGCGCCGCATGTCATGGGATCCAGCGGTCCCGCAGTGACGATGTGGGGACTGATGGATGGCCAATGGTCTCCGGCGAAGTGCGCCGTGACGATCCACCAAAGCGGAGGCGGCACATGGTTCGTGATGCGGCAGCCGTTCGCCTACATCGCCGTCGGCCCATCCAACGCGCAAGAGATGGATGTCCGGGAAGGCGATTGCTTCGATGACATTTACACCATAACGGTGGCCGACCGTTAGCGGGACTTGTGAGAGGCCGACACGTATATTTCTCTCACGTCATGAGCGTATGGCTGCCCGTGTGCCCGAGATCCTGCTGAAAATTCCGGTTCGCGGGAGCTGAGAAGAGGCGGGAAGCAATATTTGGCTCAAACGCACGCCATGTGCTCAGGAAATGGTCCCCGGGCGACTACACAGGTTCCCGGCCTGCGGATGCGGGCAGAAGGCGTACGCGCCGGTCGGCGCGGGGGAGGCGGATTGTCAGAGTGAGCCCTTTGCCCAGAGAGCTCTCGAGGGCAAGTTCGCCGCCGTGCGCGCGCACAATGCGCCTCACGATAAACAGCCCGAGGCCCGACCCTCCGGACTTGGTGGTGAAGTAGGGTTCGAAGATCCGGCTGATGACCTCTGCGGAAATTCCGCCGCCCGTATCCACAAATGCGATACAGCAATGGGTCTCATCGGCCCATGTCCTCACGCGCAAAATTCCGCCGCTCTTCATGGCCTGCATGGCATTGCGAACCACGTTGTAGAGAGCCTGCTTGATCTGGTCCCGATCGAGTTCGAGCACCGGCAGCGAGCGGTCGAGTTCCACCTCAACCAGGATGTCGCGATCCCGGATCTCGGCATTGAGAAAGGCCAACGACTCCTCAAGAACGGCATTCAGGTCTCCGGGCTTGAGGGTGGGAGGCTGGGGCCTCACGGCGCGCAGGAACTGCGTAATAATATGATCCAGGCGGGCGACTTCCTGCCGTGTGACCTGAACGGATTCCTCCAACTCTGCACGTGCTTTTGCGGGCAGCTTTCTGACGCGCCTTTGCATGAGCTGGAGATGGATGTCGAGGGAGTTGAGAGGATTGCCGATTTCGTGGGCGACTCCCGCTGCGAGCAGGGTGAGGGCCGAGAACCGCTCGCTTTCGATGGTCTCCTCGGTTACCTTGCGGCTCTGGGTGATGTCCCGGAGGATCATTGCGGCCGCAACCTGTGCGCCCCCGCCTTCATCGTCAAAAATGGGAACGATATAGAAATTGAGCAGCCGGTTTTCCGGATAGAAAACCTCCAGATCCCGGCTCACCACCTCACCGGCACCATCAAGGAGACCCCAGTCCAGTCCGCGAACGACGTCGCCGAGCCCGCGGCCCAGGCCCTCCTCGGGTGCCACACCGAAAAAGGAGCCCGCAGCGCGGTTGAGATACACGATGCGGCCCTGCAGATCGGTCACGATGATCCCCTCGAGCAGCGCATTGAAGAGCGTTTCGAGGAATCCTTTCTCCCGCCCGAGCTCGGCGAGGTAATTGCTCACATCGCCCGGCTGCATGATGCCGACCCGCCCGATCAGCTTTTCGAGAAACGCACGCTTCATGGTTTTCTCCAGTTCAGGATTTCCATTGGACGGCCTGTTCGTGTGCGGCGAAGCGAGCGAATCCACGGCCGCCGGGTTTCCCATTGCCGGCGAGCAATATTCCTCCGAAGGGAAGTGTTGATGGAGAAAAGGTCGTTGGCAGGTTGCAGTAAAGGTTGCCAACCTCGAGGTCATCGGCAAAGAGCCCAAAGACCCCCTCGTCCTCAGTGAATACCGAGGCTGTCAGTCCGCACGTGTCGGCTTTTTGAAGGGCGATGGCAGACGGAATGTCGGCAAATGTTTCGACCTGTGCGACCGGGCAGAAAAATTCCTGTCCGCCGAGGGCGTCGGGCGTTGCCACGTGAATGACCGCCGGCGAGGCAAAGTGGCCGGTGCCGGCATCGGCCCTGCCGGGGACAATCCAGTCTCCCGGGGTGGATATCAGGCTCCGGTAGCGGTCGAGCGCGGCGGAACTGACAAGGGGGCCGAGCATCGTTTCTTCAGAACAGGGGTCGCCCTGGCGCCGGCCAGCCAGTGCCTCCCGCAGGGCAGCGACAAAGACCGGAAGAACCTTCTCTGCGACAAGGATGCGTGAAGTCGAGTTGCAGCGCTGACCGGTTGTCAGACAGATGCCGTCCGCGGCGGCGGAGGCAGCCGCCAGAAGATCGGCATCCTCACAGACAATAAGGCAGTTCCGCCCTCCGAGTTCGAGAGCAAGGGACTTCGAAATATCCTCCGCCAAATCAACCGCGAGCTTCCGTCCTGCGGCAAGCGAGCCGGTGAAGCATACCGACCGCACCCGCGGGTCGAGACAAAGGCGGCGCGAGACCCCGGTCCATCCCTGCACGATATCAAAAACCCCGGGGGGCAGGGCCGCAGACATGATCCGGCCATAGGCCGCTCCCACATTGGCGGCGAGGGGCGAGGGTTTGAAAACGACAGGATTCCCGGCCAGCAGATAAGCAACGGCCGCACCGTGACCGAGGTGAACCGGAAAGTTGAAGGGTGCGACCACCGCCGCAACACCCCGTGGACGGCTCCGCACAGCTCCGGGATGAGGGCCGTCCGTGACTCCTCTCTCGGCAAGATGGAGGTCCGCATCCGCGAAGGTGAGTTCAAACTTGGCTATGGCCGCAGCAATTTCCAAACGGGCCTCCCGCAGGGGCTTGCCAACTTCGCGCGCGATGAGCATCGCAAGCTCCTCGGCTGATTCGCGAAGCCGGTCGCGTGCGACGGTCAGGGCCGCCTTGCGTTCCTCAAGGGACGTGCGCTTCCAGAGATCGAAGGCGGCAGCCGCCCGGTCCACGGCCTGAACCGGATCTCCGGCGGTGACCTCCGGCAATGCAATGGAATGATTGCCTGGCGAACAGTTGATCCAGCGGGCGGGATCCATGATATTCAGTCCAGCAATTCCTCGAGTTCGGCAACCCGCCGTTCGAACAAATCAAGCGCCGCCTCCACAGGTGCGGGAGTCAACATGTCCACGCCCGCTGCCGCCAGAGTCTCGATGGGGAAGCGGCTTCCACCACTGGAGAGAAAGCCCAGATAACGGGACGTATCGCCGGTCTCGAGAACCCCCCTGGCGAGGGCCGCTGCAGCGGAAAGCCCGGTCGCATATTTGTAAACGTAGAACGCGCTGTAAAAGTGCGGGATGCGCAGGCATTCGAGTTCCAGCTCGTCGTCGATGGCAAAGTCCGCACCGAAGTAGGGATCGAGGATGCCGCGGTAGATACGGCGGAAAGTTTCCAGGGTCAGCCCCTCACCGGCTTCCTCGGCCGCATGGGCGGCTTTTTCAAATTCGGCGAACATCGTCTGGCGGAAAAGCGTGCCGCGCAGGTCGTCGATTTGCCGGTTGATGATATAGGCACGCATGCGGCGGTCCCCGGTTTGAGCGAGCAGGTGCTCGGTGAGGAGGATCTCGTTGAACGTCGAAGCGACCTCGGCAAGAAAGATCGGGTAGTGGTAGTTTTGAAAGTTCTGGTCCCGGCGGGCATACCAGGTGTGCATCGAATGCCCGACCTCATGCGCAAGGGTATACACATCCGAAAAGACGTCCGCCTTGTAGTTCATGAGAATGTAGGGAGGTCCCGCGTAGGATCCGGAGGAAAATGCCCCGCTGCGCTTTCCCTTGTTCTCGTAACGGTCGCACCAGCGGCCCTTCCCGAGACCTTCCGCAAGGACGGACGTGTATTCGTCCCCGAGGGGATGCAATGCGGACAGCACTTTCTCCACGGCATCATCCCACGGGACATCGGTTTGGATGTCCGCGACCATGGGAACGTAGGTGTCGTAATGGTGAATTGCGTCGAGACCGAGCACGCGTTTGCGCAGGGCGTAGTAGCGGTGCAACGCGGAGAGCCGGCCCCGCACACTCGATGCCAGTGCGTCATAGACGGCCACCGGAACCTGATCCGGATAAAGAGCGGCTTCCAGCGCAGAGGGGTAGTTCCTCGCACGCGCGTGAAAAACATCGGCCCGCACGGAATGAGCCAGTGACGAGGCCAGAGTGTAGCGGTGCGCACCGATCTCCGCGTAAAAAGAGTGAAATGCCTCCCGCCGCACGCGGGGGTCCCGGCGGGTGAGGAATGATGACAGCGAACTTTGCGTCACAGCGCGTTCCGTGCCGTCCTCATCCTTCACGGTGCCGAAGACCATATCGACGTTGGTGAGCTGGGAGAAGGTTTCCTGGTGGCCGCGGAGTGCCGCCGACCCGAGCGCGAGCAGGCGCTCCTCCCCGGCGGTGAGCGTGTGCGGCTTCATGCGCTTGAGCTTTTCCAGCGAGGTCTTCCACGGAGCGAGTTCCGGTGCCGCAAGAAGAGCATCAAACGCCTTATCGCTCAGCGCGAGCAACTCGGGCGCTACAAACGAATAGGCCTCGGCCAACTGCACCATCTCGGCATCCAGGCGCGCCTCGCGCGCCAGCGACGGATCATAAGCGCTGTCCTCGCTCACTTTCAGTCCTGCGTATTGGGAGAGGCTTTCAACCCGGCGTCCGACCGACTCCTCAAGGGTCAGCGCTTCGCAAACGGTGGAGATCCCCTCCGCGAGCCGGCCCCGGAATTCCTTGATTGCCGGATACCCGTCTTTCAGCCGGGCGAAGTCCTTCTCCCAGGCTGAGTCATCGGGGTAGAGGGCCGCAAGGTCCCATGTATCGGATTCAGCGACTTCAGAACGAGGACGGGCCGATGAGGCAGCATCCGGGGCCGTGTGAAAAAAGAGGTTCATCAGGCAGACAGTTACCCCTTCCCGCCGAACGGTAAAACTAGAATTTTGAATGGACCCCTCCTAATCCGGCGGGGCCGGTGCCAAGAGCGGGTTTGTTGGCAAGTGGACCCGGTGAGAAATAACCTCCGTCGCCGCCGGATTAGAAAAATTTTGCTTCGCAAAATGAGGCAGCGCAAAGACCGGGCCACGGTCTCCATGGATGCATAGGGGCATCAGCTCCATAATTTTATCCTCTGCATCCCTTTGCTTCCTTCCCCTCCTTTGCGTGAGGCACTGCATTGTTTCCGGAAGTCTTGCGCTTTTTGCGCGGGACTTTAGCG
>Ga0247838_1005755_pt1 | contig 12196 bp, 9 predicted proteins | sample LaCruzMarch2015__5_FD_189097 | JGI IMG/M metagenome (GOLD analysis project Ga0247838, IMG submission 189097) | Freshwater microbial communities from meromictic Lake La Cruz, Castile-La Mancha, Spain - LaCruzMarch2015_15m | ecosystem: Environmental > Aquatic > Freshwater > Lake | place: Spain... | reverse complement strand
CTCCTGTCGGGATCGCGTTGACGAGCTTGAAGCTGGCGCCATGCCTCGACCGAACTGCGGCGACGAGGACGCTCGTGTCAAAAACGACTCGCATGGATGGCACCATCCTCAGGGGCGGCATGCCAGGAGGCCCGCGGCATGTTCACATAATTCGTTTATCGACGCGAAAACCAATCGAAATGGCAACCGGGAACCGCTGCAGGCCCGGTGTCCCCCGGCTTACGCCGAGGGCTTGTATGGGAGCGGTCATACAAGCCCGGAGCGTAAGCGATTGTGTCGGCACGACCGTCGACGCGGCATCGCCATGTGTGGCATCCGATCCCCCGGCTTACGCCGGGGGCTTGTATGGGATTCGCGTGGTGATTGTGTCGGCACGACCATCGATGAGGCATCGCCATGCGTGGCATCCGATCCCATCGCTTACGCTCCGGGCTTGTATGGGAAGGAAATCCCGGCACGGATCACATCTTGAAATTGAAGGTCTGCCAGAGGAGCCGCAAGAGCCACTGGCCCACCGTGCGGCTGCCCACCTTGATGCGTGCCGTGCCCCGCATGCCAGGCGTCAAGACACCGTCTGGATCTTCAAGCGACGTCATCACCTCGTAGCTCGTCGAGATCGGCAGCTCACGGCCCGATTCGTCTGTTTTCGTCGGCACCTGGCCCCCAGCCTTCACGCTGAGCCGCTCCGAGCCAGTCTCGATGTGGGTCTCGGCCAGTTCCTCGATGGTGCCCTTGAAGGTCCGCCAGGCGAAGGCGTCGAGCTTCAGATCGACCGGCTGGCCGCGGCTGATAAACTCCACCTCCGACTGGTCCACCACCATCACCCCCTCGAACCGCTCGGCATCACCCACCATGCACAACACCGTTCCCTCGGTGTAGGTCGCCCCCAGATTCTTGTCGTCGAGCGCACTGCCCGACCAGGCGGGCAGCTTGCCCGCAGCCGTCGCCTCCTTCGAGGGGGGCACGCTCATCGGCGGTAGGACGATGCCGCTGCGGGGGGCTGTGAGCACAAGCTCCGCACGATCCTTCCGCTTTTTCGAAAGCTGGTCCTCCACGCTCTTGAGCGACTCCTCCACCGTGCCGATCTCTAGGCCCGCCGCCGGATCGGTGAACCGCTCCCGCTGGAGACTGTTGAGCCGGGCCCGCGACTGAGAGGCCTTCCCCTCGAGATCGGCCATCGCGAGTTCGAGGTCGATGCTCGAGAGCCGGGCCAGCGGCTGCCCCTTCGTGACGATGTCGCCGGTCTTTACCTCCAGGCTCTCGAGCCGCCCGGCCACCGTGACATAGACCAATTCCTCCCCCTGCGGCCGCAGTTCGGCGGCACACCAGACCCGCTGGGGCAACGGAATCAAGCCGATCGCCGCCAGCACCGTCGCCGCCACGATGCCCGACACGGTCACATTGAGAGTCTTCACTTCGTCACGCCTCCCGGGAACATTCAGAAACTTGATCATCCCCTGCAGCGGTCGGATCACCAAGCCCCAGAGGGCACCGGCGGCCAGAAACTGCCCCAGCACCTCGAGCCGGTAGGGTTTGAACACACTCCAGGTGAAGATGAAGATCGACGCCGTCACCATCCACATGTAGAGGCTCGACGCCACGGCGTAGAGCGCGAAGAGCGCTCGCTTCCGCTGCGGCAGGAAGGGATCCTCCGGCTGCTTGATCCCCAGACACCAGAGGGTCGCGGTGCGGCCGAGGATGGAGGTCGCCTTCTGCCGAAGGTTCGGAATCTCGAGGATGTCGGAGAGGATGTAGTAGCCGTCATACCGCATCAGCGGGTTGGCGTTGAAGAGGATCGTCGACACGCTCGAGACGAACATCACGTCGAGACAGAGCTGGTTGAAGATGCCGGCATGCGAATTCCACCAGAGATAGGTGGCAATCGAGGCGATGATCACCTCGACATACATGCCCGCCGCACCGATCGCCGCCCGCTTCCATTTGCTCGGCAGCATCCAGCTGTCGGAGACGTCGCAGTAGAGACACGGCGTGAAGACCAAGAGCATCATGCCCATCTCGTGGCACTCGCCGCCGTAGTGCTTGCAGGAGAGGCCGTGGCCGAATTCGTGCAGCACCTTCGTGACCGCAAGCGCGATGGCCAGGTAGAGCCAGTTGCCCGAGGCGAAGAACTGGTGGAAGTCGGGCAGCTTGGAGCGAAAGACGTCGAAATTGACGAGCACAAGCAGCAGGGCCGAGGCCACGAACGTGAGGGCCGCGACGATCGCCGGCGGCGAAAAGAGCCAGCCAAACCAGGGATCGAGCTTCTTGAGCATCCAGTCAGGGTCGATGCCGCGGAAGCGGAGCGACATGATGTTCGCCAGCCAGGCCATCCACTGCTTCCAGATCCGCTGTCGCCGCCGCTCGTAGAGTTGGGGCCCCTGCCCCGGCCGGTCGCCGATGACCAAGCCACTGCGGTGCAGCGTGGCCACAAACCGGGCCAGCTCGTCGACCGTGATCCGCCGCGGCGGAAACCGGGCCTCAAACTGCTCCTTGAGGAGTTCCAGGCTGGCCGTGCCGTCGAGCATGTCGAGCAGCGCGTATTCCTCCGGTCGAAACCGGAAATAGGAGAGCGAGATCGGGTCTTTGACGACCCACCAGGCCTGCCCCTGATGAACCTGCCGGTTGGTGATCAGGTCGCCCCGCCGGCGGAGTCCGACTGGTCGCGTGATGCTCGAACGGAAGGCGTCGGCCGTGGCCATGAATGTGTTGCTTTACCTGCGGACCGGGGGGAGCGGCGGTTCCTTGGAGTGGATGACGAGCGTGGCGGTCTGGCCGGCCCGTAGCAGCCACTCGGGCGTGCCCTCCGACTGCCGATTCTCGACCTCGGCAAACACCCGGTAGTCGCCCCCGCTCTCCACGATCGGACTGGTGAACACGATTCGTCCCTTGAACTGCTCCCGGAGGTTGTCGGCCAGCACCACTTCCACCGTCACCGGACGGTCGCAGACCTGCTCGGGGTTCCAGCGGGTGGAATCGACGTAGGCCTCCACCCGCATCTTGTCCTTGCGGACCACGCGGGCCAGCGGATCGCCGGGCTGCATCCATTCCCCCTGATGCGGAAACACCTGCACCACCACGCCGTCGAGCGGCGAGGTGATCAGCCGGCGTTCGACGGCATTTTCGGCGGCATCGACCTCGACGCTCTTCGAGGCCGCGGCCAGCGTCGAGACCTTCCTCTCAAGCTCCGCCTGCTCGATCTGGAGCTCGCTCTTCTGCTCGTTGAGCTGCAGCCGGTTGAGCTCGACGCGGGTCACGCTCCCGGGCACCTTGCGATCCGACTCCGCCGCCTTCTCAAACTCGATCTGAGCGACCTTCTCGGCGGCCACGGCATAGCGGACATCGACATCGCTCTCCGCCTTGGCAACCGCCTGATCATGTTCGGCCTTGGCCTTGCGACGCTCCATCTGCGGCTGGTTGTCGTCGATCTTGGCGATCACGTCGCCCCGCTTCACGACATCCCCCTCGCGGGCCAGCAGTTCCTCGAGCACGCCCGCCTCGCGGGCCGGCACCTTCGCCTCCTCCATCAGCGACACGAGGCAGCGCTCGAGCACAGGCTCCGTATCGACGGCGCGAGCCGCAGCCGCGGGCAGGAGCATCAGTGCGACAGCCACCAGACAGGCCCGGAGCGTGAGCGATATAGAAGCCCGGAGCGTGAGCGATGGGATCTGGCCCTTTTGGGCGGGACGATCGTTACGACCAATCAAGCGAACGCGTGGCATAAGGCTCCCTACCAGAGTCGGAACAGAATCTGTGACTGAATGAATGCTAGTACGTCGTGAAACCAGACAAAGCCCAGCGACCGCTTGCCACAGGCGATCCGGGCGGTGACCGTGGCACCGGCGCCCAGCTCTTCCTTCTCGTGTCGCTCGGGATCGATCGTCACCCGCACGAGCACTGTGTTGCCCGCCTCGCCGCGAACCTCTGCCTGTTCGTGAATCTCCTTGACAAGCCCGTAGTGGCGGGTGCCGGGGGCTGTGGCGAGGATGTAGTCGACCTTCAGCTCGCGGCCGGCCTGCTTGGCATCGAGCGCCGCCCGGTTGATATAGCCGAGCCGATCGTCCGACATGTGAACCTCAAGCTCCCACGGGCCGGTCTTGTCGGCGATGCTCATCAGCGATTGCCCCTTCTCCACCGGGCGGAGCGTGAGCCGGTCGCGAACCTGCCAGGTGACGATCACGCCGTCGATCGGGCTGCGGACCTCGAGGTCGAGCTTCTTCAGCTCATAGAGCTTCCGCTGCTGTTCCAGGCTCTCGATCTCTCGCTGCAGTTGGGCTGCCCTGCCGGCCAGCCGCGTCTTCTCGTCGGCCGAGATCTTTTTGTCTTCAAGAAGCGCCCGCCGCGTGGAGACGAGCTGTTCCTCGCTGGATGCCTTCCGGCCGAGGACATCAGTGAGCGCCACTTCCAGGTCGGTGTTGCGGAGCGTCGCCAGCAGCTGCCCGCCCGTGACGCCGGCCCCATGCTCGAGGCCCGATTCCAGCTTCTCTACCACGCCGTCGATGCCCGCGAACACGTCGCGACGGTGCACCGGCTCGAGCGTTCCCTTCCCCTCCAGCCGCAGCTCGGCCGGAATGAGGACGAGCGCCAGGAGCACTGCAACCGCCGAGAGCGCCGCCAGCACCGTCCGCGGCAGGTTGCGGGCCGTCGTCAGAGCCCGCGACTTTCCGAGGAGATCGAGCAGCCCGTAGAACGGCAGGCTCGTGTGGGTGAGGGCGTTGGCGATCGCCACCTTGCCGTGCTCCGCGACCAAGTCGACGCGGGCCCGCTTGCCCTCGTCGAAACTGCTCGATGAAAACCATTCGGCCACAATCGCCCCGATCGGCTCGGGGGCCGTTCGCGGCCCGGCCTCCGCCTTCGCCACCGCCACCGCATCGACGCCGCCCGGCTTCACCACCGGCGTGGGCCGCGGCTTCTCCAGCGGGATGATCGCCAAGGCCGTGGCATGCGACTCATCGATGTAGTGTTCCAACTCCTCCTCGATCTGCGGAGGGAGTTCCCGGGCCGGATCAGGATGCCAGAGCGGATCGCCCGCCGTGGCCACCACGCGGACGAGCGTTTCGATGGCCTGCACGGCAGAGGCGCGGCGTTCCACCGACTCCTGGCCGCTCACCGCCTCTAGCCGCATCTTCCGGCGTCGCCTCACGAGCACGCTGACCCGATCACAGCCGATGATTCGCCGCGCCTCGTTGGCGAGCACGAAGGCTGTGGCCACCGGATCGAGCGACTCGTGCACGGCCCGGCTGAACCGCTCGACCTGCGTCAGGGCCGACTGCTGGGTGTCGAGGGTCTTGAGCTGACGCCGTCCGAGATAGTCGCCCGCCACGGCCGACACCTGCTCAAGAAACGTCAGATAGCCCCGCTCCACATCGGGCAGATTCTGCTGGTGAAAGATCTCGATCAGCCCGGCACGCACGCCGCCGCGGTCGATCGGCGTTGCGATCACGAGCAGGCCGGTATCGTTGGCCGCGACGGTCCCGCCAGAGCCGCCGCTGCCGAGTTCAGAGTGGGGTTGCACGAGCAGGCCGGTCGGACTCTGCACGAGCGCCTGCACGAGGGCCCCGTGGGCGGCCTGTGTCTCTGGCGTCGCAGCGATGCCGGTGTTTTCGACGCCGGCATGACAGACCGGCTCGACACGGCCCCCCTCGCCCACGATCCAGACGAGCCCCGCCACAGCCTCCATCGCCATCAGCACGCGCTCGAGCAGCCCGCGGAAGAACTCGGCCTCGGCCAAGTCGCCTCGCGCGAGCTGCTCGATCTCGCCGACGAGCGCCCGGATCTGGCCGCGTGCCCGCTCGATTTCCACCGACTCGTCAATGCTCATCTGGATTCAGCTCGGGGATAGAGAACCATTGCCGGTCAGGCCCGGGAGGTCGGCTGTTGAACGATCCGCCGCTGCACATCGGTCTCCAGCATGCCGAAGGCCTGCTCGTGACGGGCCACCGCCATTGCCAGCGCCGCCGCCAGCCGCTTCGCCGTGAAGAAGTTGACGATGATCCGCTGCGTGAGCTGGATCGTGTCGGGGGAGGTGCCTGCCACCTGCTTGTTGAGACCGAAATCGACGATCAGCTCCTCGGGCGTGCCGGTCACGCGGCAGAAGTTGGCGTAGGCGGCGGCAATGTGCGACTCATCGACGGGCACGGGCATCTGCTCGGCAGGGCGGGATTCTTCAGCCATTGAAAACACTCCGGAAAAAAGGTGTGGAAATAGCCCGGCGGACGTCCCGGTGGCCTGTTGGCCAAGAAACCCGTCCGGGCCCGATAGTGTATCGCCCTTCTCGCGTGGGGGCTATTGTGGCGCCGCCGTTTCCGCCTTTTTTGAAGAGACACACGTCATGTCCACCGAAAAATCCGCAGCGCCACCGCAAACGATACCGCCGCCCAGGCGACGAGCGTGACGACCTCCGTCCAGCAACCGGCCAGCGGCAGCCCCTCGAGCATCACCCCCCGCAGGGCGTCGACGAGGGCCGTCAGGGGGAGCGCCCGCAGCAGGGGCTGAATCGCCTCCGGATAACGCTCCCTGGGAAAAAAGACGCCCGATGCCAGCCACATCGGCAGCATGATCAGGTTGAGCATGCCGTTGATGGCCTCGAGCGTCTTGGCCCGTGAGGCCACCAGCAGTCCGATGCCGGCAAAACAGAGGGCCCCCAGCACCACGAGGATCGCTACCGAAAACGTGTTGCCGAAGATCCGCACGCCAAACGCCCACCGTGAAAAAAAGACCAGCAGCAGCATCTCGGGGATCATCAGGAGGATGCGGCCGACCATGATCGACAGCAGGAATTGCCAGCGGCGCATGGGCGTGGCGAGAAACCGCTTGAGCAGCCGGCGAATCCGCATCTCGACGGCCACGAAGCCGACGCCCCAGAGCCCGCCACCCATCAGCGACAGGCCCATCAGGCCGGGGATCAGGAAGTCGATGTAGCGGCTCCCGATCGCCGTCTGGGGCACATCTTCCACGGCGAGCAGGTCGCGGCGGCCCGCCGCCCGTTCGAGGGCGTCGCGGGCCCGATCCCGGGCTAGCACGCTCTCCGGCCGTGTGGGATCGAAGTGGTAGCGGATGGTGGACGCCTGCGCTGGATCGCGGTCGATGACCAGATCGGCCCGACCGGTCCGCAGGTGTTCAAGCGCCGCCGTCAGGGGCAGAACCTGCGCTGCCATGCCGCCTGCCGGCTCGGCCAGCGCTGGCTTGACAACGTGCGTCGGCATGTCAGCCTGCGCCGGCACCTGAACCAGCGCCGCCATGTCGGCTGCCGCCAGCGGGCCGTCGGCCACGTCGACGCGGAGCTTTGCCAACGGCTGCTCGCGGTAGGCGATACCAAGCGCCAGGGTCATCAACAACGGAAAGCCATACACCCAAAAGATCAGCTCCGGTTCCCGGACGAACTCAAGCAGGCGGCCCCGGATGAGTTCCCAGAACGGCGAATATCCGCCTCGCTGCACGCGGGGCGGTGCGAACATCGCGGGCGGATGGCGAGCTGCGCTGGCGCCGGCCTGGCTCACGCTGGATTTGGCGGAGTTGGATGCGTGCATCATGCGGGTGTCCGGGTGCCTGGGGCCGAGTCGACGTCGGTCCAGCCCGATTCGGTCAGCCGTCGGCCGGCGAGCTTGAGGAACACGTCGTCGAGATGCGTTACGCCAAACGAGGCCACCAACTCCGCGGGCGTGCCGGCGGCGATGATGTTTCCGGCGTCGATGATCGCCAGCCGATCACAGAGCCGTTCGGCCTCGTCCATGAAGTGCGTGGTAAGCAGCACCGTGTGGCCGCTGGAGCGGCATCGTTCAACCAGATCCCAGACCTGCCGGCGGGACTGCGGATCGAGGCCGGTGGTCGGCTCGTCGAGAAACAGCAGCGCCGGCCAGCCCACGATCGCCGTCGCCACGGCGAGCCGCTGCCGCTCGCCCCCCGAGATGTCGCCGACGCGGGCCGTTGCTTTGGCCGTCAGCCCCACCATGGATAGCGCCTCCGCGGGATCGATTCCAGCCGCGTAGAACGAGCGAAAGAGGCGGATCGTCTCGGCCACGGTGAGCCTTTCGGAGAGCCGCGTCTCCTGGAGCGAGACGCCGATCTGCTCGCGGAGCCGACGCTCGTCGGTCTCCCACCGCAGCCCGAGCACCTCGACGGAGCCGCTGGTCGGCGCGAGCAGCCCCTCGAGAATCTCGATGGTGGTCGTCTTGCCGGCGCCATTGGGACCGAGCAGGCCGAAGCACTCTCCACGCCGCACTTCCAGCGAAAGCCCGCGGACCGCCTCCACTGGCGGTCGGCCCGGATATCGCTTGACCAGATCCTGCACGCGGATGGCTGGCGTCGCTATGGTCATGCCGATCCCTCCACGTTCACGCCGGCGGCCGGCCAGCCATGGCGGTCGAGCCAGTCATCAGAGACAAAGCGTCGGGCCAGCGCCCGAAAGGCCCGCAGGGCATCGCGTTGCCAGCCGGTCTCCGGGTTGCTGCCGGCTGTTTCGAGGCCGCCGAACGTGAGCCGACAGGGCCAGCCGCGGGCGGCCGCCACCGTGCTAAACCGCTCCGCAATTCGCAGCGTCCATGCGGCACCGAGCGTCTCCCGCAGTGCCAGAAAGGGCGGATTGATGATGGCCGCCACCGAGCGATCGGGGCTGAATGCTCGGGCCTGCCTGCGGCCCTGCCCCGCCGCAGCACGAACCGCCTGCACGGCCGCGAGCAGGGTGCCAATCAGCACGAGTCCGGCGGCCACGGCATCCGCGATCCCCGTGCTGGCTGTGGGGGTAGTTGTGGTGGCAAAGGCCGCTGCCATATCGAACCCTGGCAGGAATCCCCGCAGCAGCAACAGCTGTCCGGCGGCAACGCAGGTGACCGCGACCGCCCGCCTTGTGCCGGCGAAATTCATCCAGCCGACGAGCACCAGCAGCGGCATGAAGCAGCGTTCCAACAGGTGCACGTCGGGCAGGCTGCCGGGCCGCATCAGCCGGGCCGAGACAGCCGGCATGACGAGCACCACGGCGAGCGTCGCCACGATCAGTTGCCAGACCCCATGCTGGGGCCGCTTCGCGCCGAGGAGCGACAGCGTCGGACAGAGCGAAAGCGCCCCCACGGCCAGACGGCCAGCGGCGGCCGTTGCCGGATCGGTGAGGCCGCCAGCCGCTTTGAACCACAGTTCGGCGGCCAGTGCCAGGCATGCCGCGACAGACCAGACCGCGGCCGGAACGGCCGTGGAGCCGCGGACAAGAAACACTCCCCAGGCCGCCACCGCCGCCGCGAGGCAGGCCGCAGCGCAGGCCGCAGTCGGCGTGAGCCCGGCGGAGGGAATGGCGGCAATGGCAGCGGCGAGCGGCGGCATACTGAAAGAGTAGCAGGCGGTGTGTTGCCGGTCGTGGCGGTCGTGCGGGGGGCGACAGAATTCCGCGGTGTCGACGGGCCGCGCCGCCGATGTCTCACGGAACGTTCCGCCCTGGCCGGCCGGACCTGCACCCTGGATGCAAAGAATGAATCTGAAGTTTTGCAGACGGGCTGGCCGGCAACTCTGCCTGCCGGTCCTGTTCCTAATCGCACTGGCTACGTGGCTGCCTTCGGCCGCCAGCGGAATTGAGATGTTTACCTATTTCGGCGACGGCAGCCGCATCGGACTGCCGAGTCTTGAAGTGCCGATTGAGGCCTATCCCGGGATTCCGCTCCGGAGCGACCGTCTCCGGGCGAGACGGCGGGCCATCAAGGCAGGGCCGGACGCGGCTGTGCGACAGGGGCCCCCGGGGCTTCCGACGCAGCCGGGCGGAATCACCATCCGCGCGATGCCGACGCAACCCGCCGTGGCACCGAGGCGGTAAATCCGATTACAAGCCCCCGGCGTAAGCCGGGGGATCAGATGCCACACATGGCGTTAGGCCGATCGTGGTGCTGACACAATCGCTCACGCTCCGGGCTTGTATGGCGCATGGGGCGATCGGATCGCCCCATGCGGCGGCCGCATCAGCCGCCGTTTGGCTTCTTGAGCGACGCCAGCAGGTCGGCGGCATCGGCGCGGGTGGCGAACATCGCGTCGTTGGCCAGCACGTCCTCGAGAATCTTTCGCGCACGGTCCTTCTCGCCTCGGTCGGCGAGCAGCTTCGCGACGTAATACGCGCCGTCGGTCGTGAGCTGATTGTTCTGCGTGATCTGCGAGAGGATTTTCTCGGCATCCTCGCGGCGTCCGAGTTTGTAATAGACCCAAGCCAGGGTTGTGAGGGCGCCGACCTGATTGGGCGACCCCTCTCGGTGCATGGCGGCGTTGGCCTCGGCCATCTCCAGCGCCCGCTGACGCGGTTCCTTGTCGTCGGTCTCGACAAGCACCAGGGCCAGCGAATTGCTGGCCGGGAAGTTGCCGGGCGACTGCACGTGGGCGTCGTTGAAAAACTTCTCCGCCGTCTTGTAGTCGCGGGCGACACGGGCGATCGCCCCGCGGATCACCTTCCCATCGAGGCTCCTGGCATCGATCTTGAGCGCGTTGTCGGCGTTGACCGTGGCCGCTGCGAGATCGTTCTGACCGACATACCACTGGGCGGCGGCCAGCAGCACGGCAGGATCTTGCGGCGCCGACTGGATCGCCTGCCCGATCAGCTTTCTGGCCGTCTCCCGCTGCTTGGCATCGTCGTAGAGCCGGGCCATCGCGAGTTCGGGATAGACCGCCTTGCTATCGAGCTTTCTGGCCTCGCGAAACTGCTCGAGCGCCTCTTGCGGCTTGGCGAGTTGGAAGAGCACGATCCCCAGTCGCTGGCGTGCACTGGCGTTGTCGGGATCGAGTTCGAGCCAGGCAGTGAGATGCTCTTGGGCCGTTGACCACTGCTTGCGCGACTCGGCCACGGCGCTCGAGCCCGCATGGCAGCGGATCTCGAAGTCGCGTTTTCGCTTGGCGTTTTCGGTGAAGGCCGTGGTTAGTTGCGTCGCCTTGGCGAAGAGCACGTCGGCGTCGGTGATGCGGCGATCCTGGAACGCCAGGTCGCCCAGCATCAGGTAGGGCTCCGGGTCGCCGGGAAACTTGAGCGATGTGTCCTCGAGTTCGGCCCGTGCCGGCTGCAGTTGGTTCACGCTCAGCCACAGCACCGACATCATCACGCCCGGCGGGGCGAGCCGCGGGTTGTTCGACCGTGCACGTTCGAGGAGCGCCCGGCAGCCGTCGATGTCGCGGTCTCGGAAGCGGGCGATGGCGCTGTTGATATCGGCATACTGGGCGTCATCCGAGACGGCCTTGCCCGCCAGCGTTTGGGCCGTGATCTGACCATGGGCCCTCTCGACGGCTGCGAAACAAGAAAGGAAACAAGAAAGCCCGATCGCCATCAGGGCGACGACGCCCGGCAGGGTGGGCCTTCCCAGCAGGATACATTTTGCCGCTAGGGTGCATTTTCCGGTCAGGCTGAGTCTTCCAGAACGGTCGATCATGCTACGAATCTCCGGCGGAGGGGGCCACCCAGGGGATCGCGTCGGTGCGATATTCGGACGGCGTCTGCTACTGTATCGGTGCCGGCTGGATTTATCCACGCTACGGCCGGAGGGACGAACCGGAGAGGACAGATGCTCGGCGCGGTATTTGAACGTGAGGTGCGGGCAGTTCCGCGGGCTCGGGGCCTGTTCGTCGCCCGGGCCGTCTACTGCGGTGCGCTGCTGGGCATCGTCGCCACCTGCTGGCTGGTGGTCACCGGCACGCAAACAGTGACCACGGCCGGTGACACCGCTCGCTTCGGCGCGACCTTGCTGAGAATCCTCGCGCCGTTACAGCTCTCGTTGGCCATGCTGGCCGCCGCCATGACCAGCACCGTGGCCGTGACCGCCGAGAAGGACCGCCGCACGCTCGAACTCCTGCTCATCAGCCGGCTCTCCGACGGCCAACTCGTGTTGGGCAAGTTGGCCGGCAGCCTGCTCCGCGTACTCCTGCTCCTGCTGGCGGCGGTGCCAGTGTTTGTGATCGCGTCGTTGTTCGGCGGCGTCACCATGCCGCAACTGGCCCGCGTCTTCGTGGTGACCGCCGCGGCCGGCCTCGTGGCCGCGAGCGTGGCGACGTGTGTCGCCTTTTGGAAAGACACGACGTTCCAGGCGTTGGCGATCACCACCTTCGCTCTGGTGGCATGGGTCGCGGTCGGCGAGGTCGTGGCCGGCTCGTTTGGGGCCGACGCCGGTGCGGAGGTCTCGCCGGCCCGGGCGGTGTTTGCCGCGCTCCAGCCCGCAGGCGGGGCCACACTGCCTCTCTTCCTAGCCGT
>Ga0247838_1005754_pt1 | contig 12196 bp, 2 predicted proteins | sample LaCruzMarch2015__5_FD_189097 | JGI IMG/M metagenome (GOLD analysis project Ga0247838, IMG submission 189097) | Freshwater microbial communities from meromictic Lake La Cruz, Castile-La Mancha, Spain - LaCruzMarch2015_15m | ecosystem: Environmental > Aquatic > Freshwater > Lake | place: Spain... | reverse complement strand
CTTCATTCTCATGGCCAATTGTGGTCTAGATTATGAGAGGCTACCTTAATAATAATAATCGCTAATAATTAACCTCCAGGGTATCTCTACTCCTATTCTCTTTCCATACAAACTTCTCATATTGGTTGTTGGAGGCCCACGCAGAGTGTTTTAAATTGCCGCCTTTTCGCAAGGGAGCACTGCCGGAAATACGTTTCCAACTTGATATCACTTATCCTTCGATCCAACATCTTAAATGGGACCGGAATCTTGTCTTCCTATCCGCCGAAGACGAGTTATCTCTCTATAACATAAATTGTACAACACGTAATGCGGAACAATCATACCTTGTCCGCTTCCTAATTGAGATTCCGCCATGGGTTCTCGTCCTCCCTCCTACAGTCTGTTGAGTATGCAACAGTACATGACTGGTATAGGGTGCACCAGCCTAGCACCATATGACTCCGCCGAGGGGTCATTTTCCTCCTCTGTGCCCTATTGAGCACCTACTCTGTGCCCTGACGAGCGCTATTCAGACGGTTTGTCCATTTTCCTTCTCTTCCGTCCCGGCCTGTCTGGAGTGTATTCCATTCGGCGTCTTCCTCTATATTCCCATCGTGCCGCGTATGCCTCTCGGACGCCGTCGACTATGTTCCACTGAGTCTTCTTGTATGTGTTTCCGCGCCTCCTCGCCTGCTGTTCCCGTCGTCGTTCGTGTTCCATCTCCGCTAGTGCTCCGTTCATTGCCAGTATCCAGTAGCTTATGTTCTCCATCGGAGTGTCGGTCCTTGGTGTCGCCTCTATCTCGAGAAGGAAATGACAGTCCTCGGGTATATCCGCTTGGTTTGTTCTCATCAGTAGCATCTCAGCCTGTCGTCTAACTTCTTTCTCCTTCCGTAGCCGTAAATAACCGATTGTTTTGTGATGGAGTGTGAAGTTCCGATACAGCCACTGTGAGTGTGACATTTCGTGCAACTGTCTCACCAGCTTAGTGGACCAATCCCTTCCTGTTGTACGCGTGGATGTACGGCAACAGAACCTTGACTGTATCTCGATCAATTTCACCGCCACTTTCCCGTGTAGGAACTCCACCCAACCAATGGAGTCCTGACTAGCTGCTGCAACTTGGAATTCGTGTGGCATCCGGCGAGAGAGGGATTCCATCGTCTCGAAACCTCGGTGCATTAGGTAGTCCTTGATTAGAGTTGCAAGCCGCGGGTCCGTTTGCCTCCCTCTGTTCATCCATTTCTCGAGCTTCCTCACACATTCTCTAAAGAGCTTAACTCGTCCTGGGTCGGTGCATCGGTTCAGGTGTTTACTATCCTCCCCTGATCTTAAGCAGTTGGGGCATCTATCGTCGAGAATATTCTGTATCCTCGATGTATGTCTTTGTGTACGGCAAAATCCGGACTCTTGTTTTGCGAGCCACACCCCGAACATCTCTGGTCGCTTTCTTTGAGCCCTTTCTCTCGCCCTCCAATCTACTGATGCAAATTGTTCTGGTGTCCACCCGAGTCCTCCTTTATTTGATCCTTGTACGATTTCTCGGGGGGCAGTATAGAAGGCTTTTGCCTCAGACCATGCTATTTGATATCGCAGTTCCTTAGCCAGGTTCGATGCTATTTTAACTCCGTTTGATAGTATTGCTACTTGTTCATGTGGGAGCGAGCTTAGCTCGTGTTGTGCTTGGCTATGTATTGCTATTATACCTTTTTGGCACGCCTCGTCTGCAAGTCTGTCACATTCCGTGTTTAACTGTTCTTCCGTTGACATATGCGACCATGCTTTGTGTCTGTCAGTGTGACCCTTAACCCACGTGTAGTGCATGCAAAGGTCATTGTTGAGGTTTGTTATCGCTCGGAGAGTTCGAAGAATATCCGCTTGTGCTGATCCTGGCCGTACTCTCTTTGGTCGTTGTTTCGCTCTCTTCAAAGCCGATGTGCTGTCGCATACCACCTGCACCTCGCCCTTGTGTACCTTGTAGTATATGCTAATTGCTATTGCCAGCGTGTGTACAGCTACGAGTCCCAGTAGTTCACCTCGGAATGATCCGGCGTCTACCGAGATCTCGAACATGCTTCCCTTAATTCTGTTTCTCGTCTTCCGGCAGTAAACTATCCATCCTGCGCTGCATACTTGCGTTGACTGTTTCGGGTTAAACGATCCGTCCGACGCTACGACTGCCGTTCCTTGCTCCATGGCCGTTGCCACCCACTCGACGTTTCTGATATTGCCTGCGACATTTTTCCACATCCACACTCCCCCTGCTTGACCTAGGTATTCCCAGAATGTTGGGGTATGCGTCGGTTGCACCCGTGGAAATTCTCCTTCTTGATCGATTGCAATGATCCGTCCGCGCTCGTCCAGTTTCTTGATCGATATTGGGATCGCTCCGTAAGCTACTGCATTGGTTGTCCAAACTGAGATGAAGTAACCCCCAGAGCGTGTATTGTTTTTAGTAGCTCGTGAGAACACTTTGACTGAGTCGTAGGTTTGTTGATAGATGGTATCGCGACTTTTGTCATACACCCACTCCCACACTCTATGTCCGTGTCCTACCCACGCCCCTAGTCCCTCCGCACTCGTTCTGTTCCTGTACTTCTTCCAGAATTCTCTCCATACTACCCAGTCTCCTGACGTTGGCTGCTCAGGTGCAAAATTATAGTCCGATCGCCGTTCCGTATCCAGCGGTTTACCCTTATAGGCATCCTCGATATCAGTTCCTTTAACCGTGCAAACACAAGATAAAAACAAAGCCTGATGGGCCAGCCGGCATCTGTTTAGCGCCTTGAGTCTCTCTATGTTACGTTCTCTCTCCAGGAATATTGCAACCAATTCTCTATCCCCTTGCCGTGGTGGTATTATTTTCTTATATGCCAACAATGGGGTCAGTGCATAATGATTCATACGCTCCCAAATTGCGATCATCCATCCCCATGTTGCTAGCTTACCCCGAAGCTCAAAGTATTCCTCTAATGGATTTCCGATGCATCCAATTTCTAACTGTATTGCCTCCAATGCTGCCTTCATCTTAATTGCTAGTATTGATTTTGTTCCGTAGTGCTGCAGTAAGGCGTCTATCCATCCTATGCACTGCTCTGCCGTCAACTTATACATCCCAACTCCGCCGAATTCTCTTGCAATTGTTCTCCACTCGGTCTTTATATGGCGATTGAAACCAAGCATTGGCAGGACCTCGAATTCGTGTTTATGCAGTATATTGTTAATTTTCTCTAATGGAGTAGCCAGTGTTGCGAGGCCGTATCGTAGTGCTGGCCATAGGCTGTATCGATATGCCTTCCAAGTCAGTCGCGGGGATAGATGTGAGTTCCCAACCCTTGTCGCCCATGTCCCTGCCCTGCCCAAGATTGCCTCTTTTAGATGCTTATCATCGCTCCCGGTTGGATTTGACCAGACTCCGAGCATCTTCTTGGATTCGTTGTGGTTGACCTGTGTTATCTCCTTTCTAGAGCCATCCGGTAATATTATTGACATACTATGCGATCCATCGTGGTCGTGTTCCCATTCCCCGTTGACGCATTTATATTTGACGAGATACCAGTAGCATTTCTCAGGGTTGAGCGCGCCACCTGTTGCGATTAACAATTCTGTCCATTTATCGAGGTCGCATTGAGCCGAGTCCATCAGTTCGTCTATATCGTATAGGCCTTGTAGGAACTTTAACAAGTCTGTGTCGTCCACGAATATTTGTCCCATGAACTTTGCTACCTCCTTTGTAATTGGGGATATTAAGAAGGAGCCATGGCCGTCCTCCCCGTATATCTTGGCCATTAGCGAGCTAAGGATGAGCCACATTGCCGGACCTGCACCGTTTCCTTGGCAAATCCCGTGTAGTGGGTCCCCGGCTGGCCGTCCTCCCATATACGTGTTCGAATCACCTCTCCCTGTTCGCTGGAAATATTGCATCTGTTGGATAGGTTGCAGCATTGCTCTGACGACCCCTGATTCGCCACACACTGCCCTCAGAACCAACGACAATATGACGTGGTTGATTCGGTCGTAGCACTTATCGGCATCAGCTGAGATTGCCACCATTGGCGCCCTGGATAATTTCGACAGATCCATAGTCAATCTGTTATCTAGTCTAGCATCCTCAGCAGTGCTGGATCGTTGACTGTATTGATCCTCTGGTATGAAGTCCATCTTGTACAGTGTATTCATCGCCTTGAATCCGACTAGTAGTTTGTTGAAAAAGTTGTAATCTCCTTCCATCAGTAAGATTGCCCGCAGTTTCTCCACCATTGTGTTTCCTTCTACCTTCTCGAGCATGACCTGTAGTCCTTTGCTCCATCTGTTGGGAGGGATACCCGTTTGACCAATCAGCGTCAGCTGTTCGCACAAAAACTGTGATATCATCTCTGACCTCATGCTCACTTTCATGTGGCTGAAGTTTACTCCTGATAAGGATGATGATGTTGCCTCCTTTTGTCGTGTCCAATATTGTTTAAAGTCGAATTTGGTAATCTCGGGCGCCTGGTGCTTTTCTCTAAGTTGATCCCACAATACTTGGATTTCCTCAATCATCCTAGTCGTCACATTATCTACATCTTGAGGAATATCAACCACTCCTTGGACTAATTGGTGGGCAAATGGTGTGTCTGCGCAGAAGCCTACCATTGGGGTTAGCGAGGATGTCATGACTGGGGCGCTCCTTGCTAGATCAAACCGTCTCTCTGTTACGTTTTGTATCTCAGTGTTCATTTCGATTCCATCCGTAACGTCTACTGTTATTCCATTAACTACCTTCTGAATACTCTGGATTGCCCCCGTTATTGGTTTGCCTGTTGCTTGCTTGATCCGTCTCCAGTCGTCCTTCACCTTCTCTCGCTGAATTATTGCAAGGAGCTTGGCGTGCTTCTCTTTATCATTTATATCCGCCGTTCGCGCCAGTCTATCCCTTAAGAACTCTCTTCTGTATTGTAGAGCCTCCTCGTTACCTTGTCTTATTCTTTCATTACACGCTTCTGCTCCTGCTCTACATTGGTCGAACGTCATTTGTCTGGGGTTTGGGATCCCTCTTCTAAGTGCCGTCGATATAATGTTACTGTTTGTTGTTTTTCCAGTTGCCCACTTGGCCAAATCCGAGTAAGCATTCCGTAATAAAATTATTTGCTGGGTGAAGTCTGGGCTGAAAGGGATACTGTGTTCACGTGTAAGATGCCCGCACTGCTTTTCTCCTGCAATTTGAATTTCTGTCTTCTGGGTATCTACCGTCTGGATCCCCTGTGCCACCTCCTCTGTAACACCCTTTGTGTGAAACATCTCTTGTAGGGCTGCTTGGCGTTGTGGCAAACGGTGGGCCTCAAGCTGTTCTTCAACGTATTTTCTGTAACTTGCCGATCGCTTCTCATTTCCTGAGTTTAGTCGCCTTGCCTTCGGCTGAATAATTTTAAATCCCAGGTCTCCAATAGCAGACCTTGTTGATATGTCGACTAGTACGTTACGGTGGTCGCCTACACTTTCGTGAAATGATAGTTGGACTGTACTTGTTATTTCGAGATCCTTGGTGTGATAGACGCCGTCGATGGGAAATGACCCCCTGATATGTGTCCTTGGTTCTTCCTCTCCCCATTTGGTATTTGTAGCCTCCTCCATATCTAGTTGCTCAAATAGGCGTCTTGGCAGCTTGCCTGTTAGCACGTGTTCATTTGCGTCGATGAATAGAATTATACGCTCGCCCATTTTCCTCCAATTCTTCATTACTCCTATCAGGTCGTCCTGGAATAGTTGACGCGGTGAGACCTTCAACCCCAAATGCTGGATGGCCCTTCGGTGTTGTTGCAGGATTGTCTTCATTCCCTTGCTATTCTCATTCTTTGTCACCTGGTACGCAAATATGATCCTCGTGCAGTGGTTTGGGTCCTTGCCCACTAGCCACGAGTGCCATCTCCCTAGATTCCGGAAGTCTGGTGTTGCTTTCCTGATGTATTGTCGTAGTTCCTTGCATCCTATCATTGCCACACCGCCTGGCTGGCTCCTCGCAATTGCATCATCACATGTATTGTGGGTGTATGCTGTCTTATATTCGTCCCGATCGGATCGAAACCACGCACTTAGCTTCCCTGGGGTGGTTTCCTTTCTCCAATCTACTCCCACCTCGACTAGCCCGATCGCTTGAATATCCCATTCCTCTTGTAGCCCTACTATACGTGCTATCTTTCCATCTCGATTCACCCTCATTGACATATTATTAACATTACCGCTCATGATCCTGAAAACCCCTTGTGGTCGCGTTTTCTTCATGTCTCCCAACCTTGGCACATGCCATTCGTTTCTAATTGACTCAATTTGTTGTGCTACTAGGTCGTCCATTTCCTGTTCAACCTCTTCATCCACGTCTTCTGGTACCTCCGTAATGGACCGTCTTACTTCTTGTGGTTCTGGAATCGATTCCTGCTCCTCCCCCCTTTCTGGGGCAAATCCTATTCCTCGGATTATTTCCTCGTAAGATAATGTGGTGTTCCGTCTCTGTCCGTCGTCGTTGCTTCCGTTCTTATTTGTTGCTTCTGAATTATTTCCGTCCTTGTTTCTATTATACATGATACTGCTATTATTACAATTCCTAAAATTATGGGCTCTCCTGCTACTCAAGATTGCCCTGCTCCCCGTCCTCCTACTCATTCTTCAGACCCTTCTTCCCTTTTTGCACTTCCTTCCGTGCTTTTTGGGTTTGGGTCCGATGCGAAATAGCCTCGACGGCTGGCTGGGTGTCCTGGATAGTTGCAGTGGTGCTACTCTCTCCTCCGGTGCTAGTTTCGCCCCCTAGTCCGGTGCCCAATTGTAATTCAATGTGTCGTTGTAATGACGACTGTTGTACAGGAGCCGGAGGACCTCCTGGACGCCCTACCCCTGACCCTAGAATGCTGAGTAAGATGTGATTGCTGGGGCTATTTGCACTGCCTTGTGGTAATCCTCCTGTAGCTACCTGACTCCGAGTGTCGGGCACTATCCTGAGTGCAATATCCCCAGGTCCCTCGTTGCTGTCGCCGCGGTCCGATATATGCTCTGGTAGACTTCCGATGGAGCCGATTGATTGTTCATTCTCACTGTTTAACTCCCTCTCCTCCTCTCCTTGTGTTACCTGGGTCAATTCGGTGGTAGTGCTTTGTGTCACGCGCACACCAGCTTCGCCTGTCAACCCCGTGCTCGTCTCATATATAGTGAGTTGTTGTGGCGGATAATTTTGTTGTAACTCAGTTCCATCGTGGCCTGGTGGTTTGCCATCTGTCAGGAGTAGAATGTTGGAGCTCGGACCTCCTTGCGTTACCCCTCCATCTGTTATCTGCCTCATGGTACGTTGGTTGCTTATACAGTATTGAAGATTCTTAACGCGTATCTGTGCGTGTTCATATTGGCTCGGGCCGTATTCAGAATCTTGGTACTGATTGTTGTATGTAGTGGCGGCCGCCTTCTCCTGCACTTTCTCGCTGGACAGATCTGGGGTGGTTTCGTAATCCATCTTGTCTTCCTCCCCGGTCATTTCGTCTGGAACAGCCTGCAGCCTCCGATTTGCCAGTACATCGTCCACTGTTGTTAGTCTTTCGGTTGCCCAACCGTCACTGTCATGAATTGTATTCGCTTGGGCTTCCGCGGCTTCCTCATCCCGTTCTTGCTCCTCCATCCCCGTATCCTCCTCATAGTCCTCTTCTTTGCCTGTCTCAATTTCTTCAGTCGTCCTCTGATTAGATGGCTTGGATCCCCACGCATCGGAGCTTTCTGTCATGGCTGTTGCCGAGCTCTCCCTCTCATATCCTTGATCTAATTTCACCCTGGAAATATCTATGTCGTAGTCGTCATCATCAGATTCGTATTCGGACAGGTCGTCCTCCTCCGAGTCCCAGTCTTGTTCCGCCAAGAAGACCGAGGACCCCAAAGTTGTTCTTCCCCTTGTTGTTGCGGTTGCGTTATCATTGTCATTGTCGTCGTCGAATAGTAAGGCTTCCTCTTCCATTTCTTTTAGGTGTTTCTCGGCTTCTTCCTTCTCATACTTTTCCCTCTCCGCTTTCCCCATTCCTGTCTCGCGTCGTAGTTCGCCACTGAACTGGTTGTTTCGAAAACTTTCATATTTCGCTTTATCTCCTTTCGCCACCGATCTCCGTTTAGACACCACTTGCCCGTCCTCATATTCGGCTTCTAGCGCAGCAACTACTTCCGCTCTTGTGAACGATGCTTTGAGTAGATTGAATATATCGTCCGTGTCTAGATCTCTCTTCATAAGCCAGAACTTGATATAGCCAGATGGGCATCCCCCAATCTCTTGCAGCGAGCGCTCCATCCAAGCGTGGCGAGGCCCTGCCATGTGGTTTATGACGTACCCATTATCCGTAGCTGCCAGCAATGTAAAGGGTCGGACTGCACCTCTGATCTTGATCCTGTTGAATATCCGGCGAATCGTGAGCTTATGTGCCTTCTTCACGTATTTAGTTCCATCAGTGTGATAACCATATTGGCGGACTGTTACAGGCTTATCGGGATGAACAAGACCTTGTAAAGGCATGGACTTGGTCTCCAGTAAGGACGAATTGTGGTAGTGCTTGACTTCTTTGATGAGAATCACCTCGTCTGTACTGGGGTTTCTGTTGATGTTCATGAAGGCGTAACTGCCGCCTCCAATTACCTCTTCTAGTATGCGTTTCCGACTCATTTTTTGGAGGATTGCTTCAAGCAACTGGACGTCCTCTACCCTAGTCTCAATATGGATTGGTCGCTCAATATACCAGGGAATGGAATCATCGTCGAATGATGCGGGATCATAGGGGAGGTGCTGGAAGTAATTGGTAGCCAAATGAAACTCCGGTATGTTCTGCCTATCCGAGTATACTGCTGGTAGCTGGTTTTTAGACTTCATCTTATCAAACGTTTCCTCCATATACATAGACAGCACTGCTGCTAGATTGTCTTTGTTTGCGGAGGTTGGGACCGCTACTAACACGTGCGATTGAATCGTCTTGACAGCTTGGAGGGGCTTAATCGAGATAGTGATTTTTCCGACGTCGTCCACCGTATTCCCCCACAGCAGTTGTGTCTTTGCCACAATCTCAGTAAGGTCCTTGTTTGACCCGATCTTTGCCGAGGCGTTGAATGTGCGGAATCGGTCTGCCTTGGCGTTCTTACCCATTGGCTTCAACTTCTGAGGAGGCATGCCGTTGAAGTACATCCAGTTGTAGTAGATGTCGTTTAGATTCGTTAGCGTCACTTGGGTGCCTTTGGTCTTGTTATTCTTGTTAGAGCCGAACTGTAGCGAGTCCGTCGTAAGATGCAACAGCCGTGCAGATTCATCCTCGCTATGAAGTATTTTCATAGTTTCGGATAAAAGTTTTGGAATCACCGTGGATGGATCTACTGTTTGTAGTGTCTTCATCTCCAAATGAACGATGGTAGTTTCCTTGTGAGTAATACCTGTCGCTATCGCTCGTGCTTGCTGTCGTGCTGTCGTCGATGAGGGCCTGTATCCTGAACTAGGTCCTCTCCCTGCCTTGGTTCCTTCCTCCTGTAATACTGTAACTCCCGGAGGTGTAGACGCTGATAGCTTCTCGCTTAGTCGTTTTGGCTTCAACCGGAGGCCGTGCATCGGGGAGATCTCTCGTAAATCCGTGTCATCTGTCACCGATGACAAGTTTGTATTAGACCTGCTTGATGGTGTCTGCTGTGCTGAACTGTCCAGATTAAATGAAACTGATGGGCTTTTACTCCTCTTAGACCTGCTTGCGACTGAAATCTGACCTTGGCCTTGACTTCCATCATCTGGGCTCTTACTTCGACCTCTTGCCTGAGCATCTTTGGCGCGTAAACTCAAGTTCGTGCTTGGGCCTCCGTCCCCACCTCTGGAGCTTTTACTTCCGTCTTTGTTAGTAGCTTTTAGATCGCTCTTTCTGCTTGGGCCTTGATTGTCTTCTCCGGAACTTTGGCTTCCACTACCACCGTTGCCTTGGCCTCGATTTCCCCCCATGGGGCTGATACTGCGACCTCGCCCGATAGTGTTCATGCTGCCTTCCTTGCTTACACCGCGAGTGTCCCCTCCGAGAGCCTTACTTTGGCCCCTCGCGAAGGCATCCATAATGCTTCCTCCAGGGCTCTTGGAGCGCCCCTGTTTTCCCCTTCCGGAACTTTTGGTGCGACCTCGCTCGGTGGCATCTTTGGCTTTTCTAAATAACATTTTCACCGTCGTATCTTCATTTACAAGTTTGACGAGGTCTTCATAATCGATCCTTACGATCCCATATCTTTTTACTCCTTCAGCCAGAATCTTGGTGGGTTTCTTCCTCATTAATATCAGGTCCATATCGTTAGACAATGTATCCTCCACTTCTCCTCCGCATTCCTCTATAACTTGGTGCAGTGCATGACTTGTCGGTGTTGTGCAGCCGAATACCCCCACCGTTACGCCAATCATTGATTGCGTCTTGGGGATTTCGAGGTATTCCACGTCCTCGCTTGTTATTGGTGGCATGTCCTCGAGGTCCACCTTGTTGGCAACTGAGATGATTGAATTTTCCACTGCCGCTCTTGTAACCAGTATGTACTCCCGTGCGATGGCATTGAGGATATCGAACCTCTTGACTCCATCTCCAAGTATCACGAATCTGGCCCTGTCCTCTTCGTCTTCATCTACAACTTCCCCTCCCTGGAGCTTGATCCATTCCTCCAGAGATAACTCGTCCTTTTTGAAGGCACCTAGTATCCTAAAGACTTTCCCACTTAAGGGGGTTTCGTTGTAACCTGTCACCGTCCTTTCCCCCCCATCGAACTCTGTTGTCAAACGTACCGCTGTGAGAGGGGAGGTATCGTCCGGTTCCTCAGGTTCTTTCATCCTTACCCCCTCTTGATTCCCTTTCTTGTGCAACCTGCTATAGGGTGTTCCTCGGTGCGGGGACGAGACCGGTTTCCTCTTTCCTTGGTTTTCTTGCACCCCTGCCATTCCTCCCTCGTGCCGTTGTGCCCTAGGCGAGAAAAGAGTGTTTACTTGACTCTTATTAATAGATTCACTGTCCCCTTGTTTATGTTTCTCGTGTTTACCTCCCTTGTCGTCATTCCTTTCCGTGCTTGGCCCTGCCGTGACTATCGCACACGCTCCTGGTCCTAACCGGCTGACGAATCTTTCCCCTAAGTCCATGTTGGGAGTGTCCTCTAAATCCTCCAAGGAGAGACCTGGGGTTTTCACTTTCTCCTCGCCCTGTTTTGGAAGATAACGACGGTACTGTTTCGTCATCTCTTTTTATGTTGCTAATAGCTACTATTCGTACTCGGTGCTTTTTTATGTTACTATTATTTATATTCGTGCTCGATCCTTCTGCCGCAACTATTTGTCTCTCGTACGTCCCACAACTAGTTGTAATACTATTATTTCCTCGTCCCTCTTTCCTTGTTGTATTACTGATTGTAATTATTCGTACTCGGTACTATTTTATGTTACTATTATTTATATTCGTGCTCGATCGTTCTGCCGCAACTATTTGTCTCTCCGTACGTCCCACAAATAGTTGTAATACTATTATTTCCTCGTCCCTCTTTCCTTGTTGTATTACTGATTGTAATTATTCGTACTCGGTACTATTTTATGTTACTATTATTTATATTCGTGCTCGATCGTCCTGCCGCAACTATTAGTCTCGCCGTCGTTCCACAACTAGTTGTAATACTATTATTTCCTCGTCCCTCTTTCCTTGTTGTATTACTGATTGTAATTATTCGTACTCGGTACTTGTCTATGTTACTATTATTTATATTCGTACTCGATCGTCCTGCCGCGACTATTAGTCTCGCCGTCGTTCCACAACTAGTCGTAATAATATTATTTCGCGTTCCCTCTTTCTTGTCTTATTATTGATTGTACTTATTTTACTTGCTGATGTTATTCGTTATTGTAATTATTATTGTCGGTGTATCGGTTACTCTCTGCTGTATTGTTGGAATAGTAAATTCGGTAAGGCTTGTACTAGTTCCTACGTAGGTTTCCCCTAATTTCTGTAGGCGATATCGGCAACAGCGGCGGCGGTGGTGCGTCGTCAATTCGATGTTGCTGGGACTATCGCTTTGGTCGGTGGTTGACTTTGGTATTTTACACGTGTGTATAAGTTTTTGGAGCTGTATCTTTGTTGGTTAATTAAATTTTATCTATTATCGTTATTGGCTGTGTTTTGCTGTTTTGTTTGTGACTTCCCTAGCTGTACGAGAAGTCTCCCGTATCTAATCTATA
>Ga0247838_1005749_pt1 | contig 12213 bp, 10 predicted proteins | sample LaCruzMarch2015__5_FD_189097 | JGI IMG/M metagenome (GOLD analysis project Ga0247838, IMG submission 189097) | Freshwater microbial communities from meromictic Lake La Cruz, Castile-La Mancha, Spain - LaCruzMarch2015_15m | ecosystem: Environmental > Aquatic > Freshwater > Lake | place: Spain... | reverse complement strand
GAATTCGTGATGCGGGAGTGACTCCATGAATCCTTTTAGCTCTGAAGCCAGCCGTCTCCTGCGTTCGCAGGATGCCCTCAACCGCCGCGTGTTTCTCGGCGGCTCGGCGGGGGGCTTGGGCTACGCAACTCTGGCGAGCCTGATGCAGCCGGGGGTTGCCCGGGCCGCAGCCGCATCGGCGTTGCCAGCAGAACCTGCCGCCGCACTGGCAAAGTTCCCGAACTTTCCGGCCAAGGCGAAGCGGGTGATCTATCTGTTTCAGTCCGGCGCGCCCTCGCAGATGGACCTCTTCGACCCGAAGCCCGGGCTTGAGAAGCGACGCGGCGAGGATCTCCCCGAGTCGATCCGCCAGGGACAGCGGCTGACCACGATGACCAGCGGCCAGAAGAGCTTTCCCGTGGCACCGTCGATGTTCAAGTTTGCACAGCACGGTGAGAGTGGGATGTGGTTCAGCGAACTGATCCCCAACATCGCCCGGCATGCCGACCGCTGGTGCATGCTCCGCTCGATGGTCACCGAGCAGATCAACCACGACCCGGCAATCACATTTTTCCAGACAGGCCACCAGTTGGCCGGCCGGCCCAGCATCGGCGCGTGGGCGAGCTATGGCCTCGGCAGCGACAACGCCGACCTGCCTGCCTACATCGTGCTCACGAGCTTTGGTTCCGGCCGCAAAGACGACCAACCGCTCTATGATCGCCTGTGGGGGGCCGGGTTTTTGCCCACGAAGCACCAGGGCGTGCGGTTTCGCAATTCGGGCGACCCGGTGCTCTATCTGGCTGATCCTCCCGGGATCGACCGGCAGACGCGGCGGGCCACGCTTGACCGTATCGCCAGCCTCAATGCCTCCCGCAGTGCCACTCTCGGTGATCCCGAGATCGCCGCCCGCACCAGCCAGTATGAAATGGCTTTCCGGATGCAGGAAAGCGTGCCGGAGATCACCCGGTTTGCTGATGAGCCGAAGCACGTGCTCGACGCCTACGGCCCCGACGTCCACCGCGCCGGCAGCTACGCCTTCAACTGTCTCTTGGCCCGCCGGCTCTCCGAGCGGGGCGTGCGGTTCGTGCAGTGTTTCCACATGGGCTGGGATCACCACGGCGGCCTGCCGGGGGCGATCAAGGGGCAGTGCCACGATACCGATCAGGCGACGGCCGCCCTGCTCGACGACCTGCAGGAGCGTGGGCTGCTCGACGAGACGCTGATCGTGTGGGGGGGCGAGTTTGGGCGGACGATCTATTCGCAGGGCGCGCTCACCGAAACCAACTACGGCCGCGACCATCATCCGCGGTGTTTCACGATGCTCCTGGCGGGGGCGGGCGTGAAGCCGGGGCTGACCTGGGGAGCGACCGACGACTATTGCTACAACATTACGACGCCCGACCAGCAGGTGCACGTGCACGATCTCAACGCCACGATCCTGCATCTGATGGGCGTCGACCACCTGCGGCTGACGTTTCCCTACCAGGGCCGCGACTTTCGGCTCACCGACGTTCACGGCAGCGTCGTGAAAGGGATTCTGTCGTAGGGGGTCAAGCGTGGCGATCCCCCCACGCCGCATACAAGCCCTGATACAAGCCTTGGGCGTAAGCGATTGTGTCGGCACGATGATCGACGTGACGCCATGTGTGGCATCCGATCCCCCGGCTCACGCCGGGGGCTTTTATGAGGGCGGGACCGCGATCCCCCACGCCTTATACAAGCCCTGAGCGTGAGCGACGGGATCGGCACGACGTTTGACGCAGCGCCATTCGTGGCATCCGATCCCCAGGCTTACGCCGGGGGCTTGTATGGCGATGGGATGCTCCGTCGCAGAATTCACGCGAAACGCTACTTTTTGCGTCCCCGTTTTGTTTTCGGCAGACCGGCCGGACTCTCCGGCACGGCCTGCAAGAGATTCTGCGGGATACTCTCCGGCACGTTCTGCGGCACGATGATGCAGTTTTCACCGAGTTCGAGTTCCTCCTCGTCGATGATCGGCTTGCCGCGATCGTCGAGCTTCACGTCGGCCTCGGCCGTCTTTTTCTTGGCCACCGCCAAGAGCTGCTCGTAGAGCTTCTCACGGTCGACGCCGTTGATCACCGAGACCGCCGCCGCCACCTCCCTGAGATACCGCAGGAAGATGCTCCGCCGTTGTCCCTCCTGCGCGACGCGGAGCCGGCGCCTGAGATACATGCCGAGATTGCGGCCAACCGCCTGAAGCGCCAGCCGGATCTCCTTTTGAATCTCCGGATACGACGCGATCGCCTCCTTCGACTCGCTCGTGAAGGGCACCCAGACGCTCGCCACGTGCACCATCACCGTGACCGGGCCACTTGGCAGGCTGCCTCGCGACTGCGACAGGCCGTAGGAACGCCAGTTGGTGCCGAGGATCGTCTGCGTGACGGCACAGGCGGCGGGCTGGAACTGCAGCGGCACGCGGTTGGCATACCGCAGCACCGTCATGCTCTGCCCTTCGTCGGCGTTGACGTGCTGCATCGCTCCATGAAGAGCCAGCAGGGCCGGTTTCTTGAGCTTCGATGGCGACTGACGGGAGGCGAGTTCGGCCTCGTTGAGAATCTTGTCGGCCGCTTCCCCGCCGAGCCCTGCAAACGTGCTGGTGAGAAACTGCCGCAGGCTGCGGGCGTCGCTTTCTCCGGCCAGTTCCGAGAGCGCATCCAACGACACTTTCTGGGCGGAGGGCCCGCCACCATAGGCCAACACGGCCTCGATCACGAACGGGTTGCCGCGGTACACGCCCGGGGGGCGGGTGGCCGCCGTGAAAAACTCACCGGGCACCACCTGGCGGATTCCGGCCAGCAGGCGTTTCTCGCCGATCGGCACCACGCAATCGGTGGCCGGCGGCGGAATCTTTGTTTCCTGAATCGCCTTGTAGATCGCGTCGGCCTCACCCCGCCCCAGTTTCCCCGCGGTGATTCTGGTGGAGAGCTTCGCGATGTCGCAGATCTTCTTGGCCGTGCCGTGCGACACGCGGGAGAACGAGTGCGTGAGGAATTGGGCGATCGTGAACTTCGGGTGCTCTTGCAGCATCGTCACCAACCGACCGAGTTCAACGCCGTAGGGATGCGGCTTGATCTCCTTCGGCTCGGGCGGCAGGTCGTCGGTCGACCGTTCGAGAATCCGCTCGGGTCCGTCCGGCCCCTGGAAGTGGATGCGGGCATGGGGGTTGGAGATCGCCGTCTGCTCGAGATATTCCTCGACGCTGCCGCGGCCACGCTGGAACTTCGCCTCCATCTCAATCGTCACGCGTGTGCCGTGCTCGATCGCTGCGCCCCGGTCGTTCTCCGCAACCCATTCGATGTTGTGCTTCGCCATCAGGTCGGCGCCGCTCTTGCCGGCGGGGATGTCAACGCCATCTCCCTTGCCGTTCAGGATCTCCGGCTGGTTGGTCTTCGTGTCGATCCGCAATTCCGAGTAGTGGGCATGTTCCTTGGCCGATGTCTTGGAGATGATCTTGACCGGCTTGCCTGTGGTCAGCACGCCATACATGCCCGCCGCAGAGATGCCGATGCCCTGCTGGCCACGGCTCATCCGCAGTCGGTGAAACTTGGAGCCGTAGAGCAGCTTGCCGAAGATCAGCGGGATCTGCTTGCTGACAATGCCAGGACCGTTGTCCTGCACGCCCATGCGGTAGCGGCTGCCCGAGTCTCCGACCTGCTCGATGTGCACCCAGATCTCCGGAAGGATGCCCGCCTCCTCGCAGGCGTCGAGCGAGTTGTCGACCGCCTCCTTGACGCTTGTCAGCAAAGCCTTGCGGGGGGAGTCGAAGCCGAGCAGATGGCGGTTCTTGGCGAAGAACTCGCTCACCGAGATGTCCCGCTGGCCGGCTGCGAGCGTCTGGGCCGTGGCCCGCCGCTTGGCCGGGGCTGGGGGCACGGTGACAGCCGCCGTCTCCGCCGCAGGTGTGACGGAGGCTGGCAATGCGTCGGCAGGGGCCGCCTTGCGGGGCTTGGTCTTCTTTTTCGGCGGAGTCTTCGGGGTTTTGGCCATGGCTGATGAGATTCTGAAACTGTGATCGGACGGGCTGCGGTTGGCAAGAGGGGTCGAGTTTGACGGTTGAAGAGGGTGGGTCCAGGGTTGGTTGGCTACCACAAGACTTTACCTGCTGGGCAGGGGCGGAGGTGCCTGCATTGCCCAACTGATAGCCCGCCCCTGTATTTGCCGAACTTGCTAGATAGCGTGAATGCTCAAGAGCGTGAGAGCTCAAGACCGCCAGAGTGCGAGCGCTGCCCCGCCTGTGCATGGCGGGAAACGGACCTGAGTCGCGAGGTGATCAGATGCTTCAGTCCACTATGCGTTCCGCCCTACCGGCCATTGCCCTGCTGATCATGGCCGCAGGCCAGGCCTCCGCCGCCCCGATCAACGGTGGTGTCGAGGCTCCGACGCCCGACGTCTTCTACAACTTTTACACGCCGGCGGTGCCCGCCGGCGCCTACCCCGGTGTCGGTGCGCAACTCTACGTGGCGCCCCGCCCGGTGCCGCCGCGGGTCGGCCACACCTGGTACACGTATCCTCCGTTCATGCCCCACGAGTTTCTCTACAAGCACCGGCGGCACTACGTCCGCCCGGCCGGCGCGATGGGCATGCGGACGGACGTTCATGCGTATTGGTGGTGAGCGGCCCCGAGGCTGCGAGGCCACGAGAGATTCAGGCATGAGAGACTGAGACACGAGAGATTCAGGTACGAGACAGACAGGTACGAGACAGACAGTCAGACACGAGACACACAGGAAGGCGCTGCGTTCATGAAGGTTGTCGTTGGTCGGGTGATTGTCGCCGCGCTTGTCGTGGCCTGCCTTGCTGCTGCCACGCGGGCGGCAGTCGCCGGTGGCGAGGACGCCTATGAGAAGCGTTATTTCCTGCGAAGCCAGGGGAAGAGCTGGCACAGCGGGTGGTACGACCCGTGGGTCGGTCGTCCGATGGCTCTGGTCGTGCCGCCGACAGCCGAGTTCACGACGGAATACGGCTGGGGCGTGCCGAGCTCACGAGTAACGCCGATCTATCAGCAGTTTCGCCGTCCCTATCCGGGGCCTGGGGCCGTGCCGGGCGGTTCACGCTTCATGCCCACGCCCAACCAGCCGAGCGACACGGTGCAGTTCGGAGTGCATCCCGTCCGCGGTCCGTGGGGCGCTTACTAGACCGCTTGAACGTGGTGGGTACGGGCTCAGGTGCGGGTGTGTTCGACACCCGCCAATCGCTCCGTGGCCATCGTCGCCCACGGGCTTTCAGGCGCGAGCGATAGAAATGTTTTTAGATGCCTGTGTGACTCGGCTTCCCTGCCGACGTCGTGCAGCACGCCTGCCATGTGCCAGTGGGCGTCGGCATAGTCGGACTGCTGGCGGAGGACGCCGTCGAGCGCGGCCAGGGCGAGTTCGTGTTCGCCCAGTTCGGCCAGCACGCAGCCGAGACTGGACCGTGCCTCGAGATGATCGGCGTCGAGTTCCACGGCGGCGTAATACCGTTCTCGGGCGGCGGTGAGATCACCCGCCCGGTAGAGCAGTTCCGCGAGCATGAAGACGACCTGGGCCGTGGGCCCTGCCGCCTGAAGCACGGCCCGCAACGCCTCGGCCGCCTCCGAGAGCGCCCCGGCGGCCTCCAGATCGGCGGCCAGGTCGAGGAGTTCGGCCACAGAACCGGGGTCGTGCGGATCGTCGGAGCGGGATTCGTGGTCGTCGTCAGCGGTGGTTGCCGCTACGGAGACGAGCATGGCGACGCATGGATGCGCCGCGGTCGCCTCAAGATCTTCCGCCGGCATCGGTTCCATCAGGCCATGGGTATAGAAGCCCAACTGAAGCTGGCCCCCTTCGCCCACGAGAGACTCGTTCTGGCGGATGCTGAGCCGCCGTCCGTCGGTCACGATCCGCTCCGCGATCCGGGCGGCCTCGGCGGCGCCTCCCGGCGCGAGTCCGGCCAGTTTCATGTCGATGTCGCGGAGAGAAAGGCCCGCTTCCAACAGCCGCACCAACTGCCGGCCCACCACGAGTTGCGGGAAATCGAACCAGTCGATCGACCCCGACCGGCGGGCCGGCTCGAGCAGGCCGCCCCGCAGCCAGTGCCGCACCGCCGCCCGCGGTGCCTGCAGCACGTCGGCCATCATGGCAACCGTGTAAAGCCGGCTCACCCCAGGGTGTTCGTCGGCGAAGAGGGGGATCGCCCGGGATGCTGCGGTCCGCCTCGATCCCCGCCGTGCAGCGGTGCCTTGCGATCGCAGGAAGCGGTCGTCCGTGACCTTCGTGGGCATGAGTGGATTCCAGGAGAGGTGGTGATGCCAGCCGTATACCCGGGCCGCCGACGGCACGCGGAATCTACTCGACCGCCAGCCACAATTCCAAAGGCACTCGCGATTTGGCCGTCACAGTAAACTCATGCCGGGTTCGGGTACGGCGGCACACACCCACGTCGGCCTGTTCCACGCAGCCCCCTTTCTGGACTTTCCGGAGGGGCCATGATCCTGGAGGAACAAGCCATGCGCGATGTCGGGTTGCTGGTTATCCGCTTTCTGGTTGTCGGCTTTCTGGTTGTCACCCTGTCATGCCTCGAGGTGGTGCCGTGGCCGAGTGCCGCGGCTGTCGAGCCGACGAATGCCGAGGAGGCGGCGCGGAAAAAGCAGGCGGCGGACGCCGCAGTCAATGAAAAATACCAGGCCATCGTGGCGCAGCTTCCGCCCGCAGAGCAGGCCTGGGAGAAGGTGCTCCAGGAGCATCTCGGCGGCTTCTACCTGCCATTCCACAAGGCAGACAAGGTGGCGGGCAGAAGCAACGCCTGGGACTTCGTGAAGATTGACCCCGCGCTTCCCAACGTGCTTTTGATCGGTGACTCGGTCTCCCGCGGCTATACGCAGGCTGTCCGCAAGGCACTCGCCGGCAAGGCGAACGTCCATCGGGCCCCGGCCAACTGCGGCCCGACGGCCAGTGGCATCAAGAATATCGAGGCCTGGCTCGCCAGTGCGCCCACCGTGGAAACGTGGGACGTGATCCACTTCAACTTCGGCATCCATGACCGCAACACGCCGCTGGCCGACTACACAACGCGGCTCGACCAGCTCGTGGAGCGGCTGAAGAAAACCGACGCACGGCTCATCTGGGCGAGCACGACGCCGATCCCCGACGATCCCGAGACCAAGCAGAAAGCCGTCTCGATCGTGGACCGGAATGCCGCCGCAGCCGCGGTGATGCAGAGTCACGGCGTGGCGATCGATGATCTCTTCGGCTTCATCACGCCGCATCTTGCGGAGGTGCAGCCGCCGAAAGATGTCCACTTCTCGGGCAAGGGCTACGACATGCTGGGGGCAGAAGTGGCCGAGTCGATCGCGGGGCAGCTCGCCGAAGCCTTGCCCCGCTGACCAGCTGCCGCCTGATTACAAGGGCAGGGGCCCCACCGGCGGTACAGAGGCGATCCAGCCTTCCAGTGGGTCAAGATCAATTGGCAGGCCGTAGTGTGGCAGCGATGCGGCGTGCCCCGCCTGGAGCGCACAGATCACGGCGTCGAGCAGGTCGCCGCTGCCGTCGTCGAGGAGCCGTCGGGTCCACGCTGCGCTGATTGCGAGCGTGGGCACGAGCCCCGCCGTGCCGGCCACGAGTGCCCGGAGGATGGTCTGGCGGTTGGCGGCCCGCTCGATGGTCTGCTTCGCCGCCACGTCGCTCTTGTAGGACGTCCGACAGATCCGTCTCGCCGTCCAGCCGGGATAGGCCTCCAGTGCCGTGCGGGCCGTCGACAGATGGGGGCGACGATCGGCCGCCTGCTGCGACGGGAAATCGTGCGCAGGAAACAGCAGGCCGGCGTCGAGCATCCGTCCGACACCGGCATGCATCATCCAGGCGACCGGTGGGTTGGTCCAGCGCATCGCGGGGCTCGATCCCGCCGGCTTGTCGGTCTGCCGCCAGGCAAACTTATCGCCCGCGGGGCGGGCATCGCACCATCGCCGAAAGGTGTCGCGAAGTGATTCCCTGGGCTGCGAACAGTAAAACTCCACGAATGCCGGCCAGTCGGTCGGCCAGCCCTCATGCTCGATGAGCGTCCGTGGCTGGCCGAAGGGCAGGTCGAAGCCTCCCAGCCACGGCCCGCTCTCCCGCAGGAACGCCTCGAACTCTCTGAGGCTGACGAGTTCGCGGATGGTGTCGAGGCGATACACCGGGACCGGTGAGTCCGAAATCCAGAGGCCCATGGCCACGGTGATCGGCTTCCGCCGCGTCGGCGCCGAGGTGAAGTCGACCCCGACGAGCAGCGTGCCGTCGCAGGAGCCGGGCGGTTGCGTCATTTCCCAAACGAACGACTGCTGGAGCTATCGGCCGACGGGAAGTCGGCGGGCACCGGCAGGCCCACCTTGCCCGTCGCGGCCCACTCGGCTCCACGCTGCAGCGTCGTGACGAAGCCGACACACTCTTGCGAGTCGTTGCCATGACCCAGCGGAGTGTGGAAGACGCGGCCCTTGCCGTACTCGATCGTCATCATCATCGGCTCGTGCCGCTTCGTTTTCGGCGACCAGGCCGTGGCCAGCACCTGCATGTTTTCGGCGGGGCCACGGAGGCTGTCGTAGAGTTCGTCCTTGGCGTGCATCCACGTGGCGGGCATGCCCTTGGTGACAGGATGCTCCTCATCGCGGACGACGACCGCAAACTCCGACTGCGGACCGTGGCTGCCTCCCGCGCCGGCGGCCGTGTCGCGGACGAGCGTGCCGTCGTCGGTGTAGTAGACGAACGGCCCGCTTTTTTCATTGCGTCCGCCCCATCCGCCGAGGCCGATCATCTGGTTGTAGGCAGCCCAATCGGGAAACGAGTTGTCGGCGGCATGCACGGCAACGAAACCACCGCCCCCGCGGACGTAGTCCTCAAAGGCGGTCCGCGTCTGGGCGGTCCACGGGGCGGCGCCGTGGCCGAAGTTGCTCACCACCACGGCGTAGTCTCCGAACGCCGGCATGAAAGCCGGATCCTCTCCCTTGGGAGCGTGCGTGACGACATCGATCGTGAAAAGCCCCGAGTCCTCGAGATACTGCTTCATCATCCGCGTCGTCTGCGGCCAGTTGCCGTGGTTGTTCTGCCCGTCGACGATGAGCGCCCGCAGGCGTTCGGCCGCGAGGGCAGGGGAGACGCAGATCAGCAGGGCGAAGCAGAAGACGGGAAGCAGGAGGCGGAACTTCATCGCGACACTTCTTTTCGCTAGGTGAGTCTTCGTAAAGCTGCAGCCGCTTCAGGTCGTATGGCCGTTGACCGGCGGCATGATCCGCAGCAGGCGACCGGAGGTCTCAGCGGCCGGAATATCCTTCGGATCAGCGGCCGGCGGGGCCGGCTCGACGGCGGGGCCCAGCTGCGGTTGCGTGTTGAGCTGGGGCTGCGTGTTGAGCGGTGCGACGGTTGGCGAGGGTGTGGAGACGGCATCCTTCGCGGCTGGCGTGGGGATGTTTTCGATCGGCCGCAGGTCGGCGGCAGACTCAGCCGGCTTCTCAACGCGGGTCGCACCCGGAGCAGTCGCTCCACCGCTTCCCGCCGACTGGCTTCCAGAAACCGGCGGCTGTTTCGGATCGACATGCTGAAGCCCCGAGCCTGTCCAGCCCTCGGCCGCCTTCGGGGCAGCACCGGTCGGCTTGTCACTGAAGGTCTTCGTCGCAGCAGGCTCGGCAGGAGCGAGCGCCGGTGGCGGCACCGGCGTGGGGCTTGAGGCGGGACGGGAGACGGAGGCCGCCGGTGCGGAGCCGACCGCGCTTGTCTGCTGGATGGTCGCCTGCATCGGATTGCCACAGGGATCGAGCGGAACCCGCATCACGACCGTCCGGGGCGACCGCACCGTGTAGGTGTAGGGCACCTTCTTCTCGACCACCCGCGGCACCTGGGCCGTCCGCTGCTCCGTGACAACCTTCATGACCTGGATATTCACCGGTTCGACCCGTTCCTCGGTGACGAACTTGCAGACCTGCACGGGCACCTGACGCACCTGCTCTTCAGGAACCATCCGCATCGTCTGCACGGGCACCTTGTTGTCGATCCGTTCGACGACCTTGCGGACCGTCTGCACGGGGACCTGGCGGACCTGTTCTTCGGCAACCATCCGCATGGTCTGCACCGGCACCTGCTGGACGACCTGTTCGTCGATATACCGAACGGTCTGCACGGGCACCTTGCGGGTGACGACGCGGTTGACCATCGTCGTCTCCGGCACCTGCACCGGTGTGACCGTCGGTTGGTAGACGCGGTTGACCTGGTTGGTGACCATGCCGGGAGACTGCATCCATGTGTAGCCGCCCCGCTGCCACTGCATCAGGCCGTTGTAGGGGTTGACGGCCCAGCCGCCGGGCACGAAGCCCAAGGCGGTGGCACCCGGCGTGACGACCGGAGTGACCGTGTCGACAGCCTGACTGCCCATCGAATACGTGGTGCGCATCTGGGTGACCGGTTCGGCGACGGTGTAGGCCTCCTCACGCTCGCTCGTCTCGTAGACCGGACGCCTCACGACACTGACCTGCTGCTGCATCGCTGTCTCGTAGACCGGCTTCATGACGGTGAACCGTTCCTCACGCGAGGCGGTTTCGACGATGTCACGGGTGACGTCGTAGCTGCGGTCGACGACCTGTGTCTCGTAGACCGGCTTCATGACGGTGAACCGTTCCTCACGATTCTGCGTCTCCCAGACGGGCCGCTGGACCGTGTAGCGACGCTCCTGCGTCTGTGTCTCCCAGACGGGCCGCTGGACCGAGTAGGTCTGCGTGTCGTAGACGGTTTCGTAGCTGACGCGGTAGGCCGTCATCTGCTGCTCGTCGTAGACCGTCTGGAAGTCGAGGCGGTAGGTCTGTGTTGCCACCGGGGCGGGAACCGCCTCACCGCAGCACTGGGCCTGCGCGTGAGCCGAATACATCGCCAGTGGGGACTGCGGCGCGAGCACGAGTGCCGCACACACAGCAGACTTCAGACGACGAAAAGCCTGGGTCCGCGAAGCGGGAGTTGGACGGCGGGAGTGAGCGTTGAACCGAGCATTGAAAAAGGACATGTTTTTCCTCTCCTCGAAAAAGATGCTTCGAGACTAATCCCCCGTACGCAGTCTTCAAGCAGTTTGTTGAGAAAAAAATCGTGTTTCTGGCCGGAATTTTGGGGGTACAGCCGCTATGAACGCTGCAATCGATCCATCTTACGTCGGTAGGGAAGGGCTGGGCGGCCGGGGCGAGCGAGCGGCGCAATCTGGGGAACGCCGGGGGCTTCTCGTGGCGGCAAGTTTTTAAGTGTCCGTGGCCGAGGTCCTCCCCGTGGCGGCAAGTTTTTAACGTGTCCGTATCCCAGGTCCTCCCCGTGGCGGCAAGTTTTTAACTTGTCCGTGTCCCAGGTTCGGAATCCGCAAGTTAAAAACTCGCGGCCACAAGAAAGGCCGGAATCCGCAAGTTAAAAACTCGCGGCCACAAGAAAGGTTCGGAATCCGCAAGTTGCAAACTCGCGGCCACAAGAAAGGGGCGGAATCCGCAAGTTGCAAATTCGCGGCCACGGGTCAAAATCTTCGGCCACGCTGCCGTGTGCGTCTCTGCCCACCGCCTCGTGTCTCGCCGCATCAGTCCATGCGGTCGAGAAGCCGCCGGCTGCGGGCGTCGAGCCGAGACACCTGGGGGATCAGATACCGCACGCCCACCGTGTCGGTGATGAAGGCCCCGCCGTCGGCCGCGTAGACAATGTCATCGACATGGGCCACGGTGAACCGGCGAGGCCCGCGGTCGGTTACCACAGTCCACTCCGTCGGTTCGCCATCCGATACCGACTCGATCCGGTCGATCACCGGCAGAAACTCCCGCTGCGCAAGCTCCCGCTCAAGGAGCGTTTGAAACGACGGGTCGAGGGCCGCCAACTGGTCGATCCACGCCAGTTCAGCGCCGTCGTCGGAAACGATGGCCACCGGCCCATCCGGCGCGGAGACAGGGAAGGCGCGAAGCACGTCGACGTCGACATGCCGCTGCCCGGTGGCATCGATGAAGTCGAGCCGTCCGTGCGCGGCCCGCTCCAGCCGCCACTCGGGCGGGTCTGCTGGAGGAGGTTCGGCTGGGACATGGCCTGACGGGGCATGGCCTGACGGGACATCGCCTGTTGGGACATCGCCTGTTGGGACATCGCCTGTTGGGACATCGCCTGTTGGGACATGGCGGACATTCGAAGTCGGATGAGTCGGATGAGAAGATGAAGTCATGGTAGGTCTCCGGTGTCAGACGCCGGCGGCAGCCTCCTCGGCAGCCTTCTGCTGGGCATGGTA
>Ga0247838_1005741_pt1 | contig 12219 bp, 10 predicted proteins | sample LaCruzMarch2015__5_FD_189097 | JGI IMG/M metagenome (GOLD analysis project Ga0247838, IMG submission 189097) | Freshwater microbial communities from meromictic Lake La Cruz, Castile-La Mancha, Spain - LaCruzMarch2015_15m | ecosystem: Environmental > Aquatic > Freshwater > Lake | place: Spain... | reverse complement strand
AATCTGCTCGAGCCCGAGGTGCGGGTTGGCGAGGACGATCGTCTCTCCGGTGGCAACATGCTCGTAGACCAGCATGTCCGGGTCGCTGCTCTCCACCGGACGCAGCATCCGCTTCCGCTCGAGCATCACGGCCAGAATGTAGCGGACATTTTTGTAGGCCGGATCGTTTTCCGCTACCAGCCTGCGGAGGAGCCCCTCGGCGTCGTCGCGAGGCAGCGGCTCGGGACGGGGCGGTGCAGGGGGCTCGTATTTGGAACGCCAGAACGAGAACGGCTGAATGTTCTCATTCCGCGTGTCCCAGGCCTCCTCGCACAGGTCCTCGCGGCGGAACCCGTCACCCTCGCGGATCAGAAGCGTGTAGAAAATTTCCCCGGGGGCAAATTCCTTTTCCGTCCTCGCGCAAACATGCGCCCGCGATTTGATTTCCCAGTCAGCTTGCATCGACAGGGAGGTTAGCCGCAGATTCACGCAGATTCACGCAGATTATCCGAAAACCTCCAAAACTTCCGGTTCGCTCGGTGCTTTTTCTAAATCGCCCGAAGTTGGCCTGCAATCCATATTGGATCGCGCCGCAAATCCAACACCCGCCAGACGGAAATCTCCTCGTCTCCCGTGTTGTAGTAAATGGCATACGGAAATCTTCTGCATAGCTGCCGGTGGTAACCAAAGACCCGCCTGTGAATCCCGGCATAGAGGGCAAGGGAGTCGATTTCCGCATAGATCGAATCGAGAAAATAATCCCCGACGCCGCTTTGCTGGCCTTCATAAAAATAAAAACCCTCCTGCAAGTCTCGTTCGGCGAGATCGAGAATTGTGATTTTCACCTAGCAGACACGGCAGCGCGAATCCGCTCCTTGGCCTCGCTCCAATCGGAAAACCCTGCCTTTCCTTCAGCATGGAGTCTCTCAGCTTCTCGAAGTGCATCTTGATGCCATTGCGGGGAGGCGACTCCAGAATCTTCCACTGATAACTCCGCCCAGAGGCTTTCGATCAGCCGAAGCTTTTCAACTTTCGACAGTGTCTTCACGTCAAGATCCGCAATCATGAATTTACTATATCCCGACCATCCTCCCAAGGCAAGGAACAGCGTCTGAAACGGCTTAGAGAGATCTTGAACCCTACATCAAGTTGTCCTGGGCGTAGGCAAGAACCTTGTTGAGCTCGGTCAGGACCGCCATGGCGCGCTCCTCATCCGCAGCAAGCTTTTGAGCGCGGACCGGATCGGCATTTTCCTGCATATTCGCGATATCGGCAACGAGCATGCGCGCGGCGGAAATCACCGCGCGGAGCTGCTTGATCGACTCGCGATCAGAACGGTTTTCCTTGTTGATCTGCTTGAACCACTTGATCTGGAAATCAAACCAGGCGAAGGCGGCGTTGATCGCATCTTTTCCCCCGACAAGACGCCCGTCCGGAGTGAATGTCGGAGGAGTCGGGTCGTTTGGCCGGATCGGGATGACCGCCTCGGGGGTTTCGCTGATCCCGCGTGTGGCCTTCGTGTTGGGAATGATCATCGGCGTGATGAAGATGATCAGGTTTTTCTTGTTGCGCGCACGGCCCTTGCTCTTGAAAAACTGGCCGACAACCGGAATGTCGCGCATCACGGGAATCCCGTCATTCGCAGCCCGGTCATCGGTGGTCTCAAGACCTCCGACCGCCAGGGTATACCCCTGGGAAACTTGCAGCGCCGCGTTGTAAATCCTCGAAGCAGTCACCGGATACAGGTTCCCGGCAATGGATTTGTCCGTCACGTAAGAAGAAATCGTGATGGCCACGCTCATCGCAATGTCTTCCTTGCCGACTGTCTTAGGGAGGATGTTGATCTGCGTGCCGATCGGAAAATAATTGACCTGCTGGGTGGATGTGGAGGACCCCGCATTTCCGGTCGTTTGGGAGGAGGACAGGATCGGGGTGTTGACGGCGCTGCTGATCGCCACCTCCCGGTTGTTCACCGTCAGGACCCTCGGGTATTGCACCACCGTCGTATCCGTGTCCTGCATGAAGGCTTTGATGGAGACCGAGGCCTGGTCCATGCTCAAAACCGCCGAATAAGGCGCGTTAAACATCGCGTTGTAGGACTGCCCGCTGAATTTGTTGCGGTTGTTGAAGGCGAGGTTGTTTTCCGATCCGAGCGTATAGTTGTAAGGTGGCTGGCCGGGAATCACACCGATCGCACCGGTGACCGGATCGTTGAATATGGTCTGCGGGCCGGTGCCGGTTTGCGAAGCGGTGCTGAACTGGTTCGAATTATTGAAGCCGCTGTTGGCGGTGTTGCCGTTGCTTGTATTCACGGTCACCCCACCGGTCCCGCTGGCCGCAGCCTGCCCGTTGAATGTCAGGCCGTTTCCTCCGAAGGTCCCCGCCCAATTGATGCCGTAGGCCTTGCTCGGATCTTTGGAGGTTTCAAAAAATTTCACCTCGATGGCGATCAGGTCCTGCGGAAGATCGACAGCAAGCAGATACTCGGCCACCCATTTGTGCTGCTGCTTCGTGGCCACCACCCAGAGGGTGTTGTTATCCGAATTGTAGATGACCTGCGGCGTCTGAGTCGGGAGGTAGGTGCGGTTCAAGCGGGGAGGAGGCGTTGGTTGCGCTGCGCTGGCAGAAGCGCTGGGGGAGGTCTGAACGGTGGACTCGGTGGTGTATCCCGACCCATCCGTCATCAGCGGGTTGGTCACGGTGCCATCCTTGTTGTAGGTGATCGGCGGCAAGCCGACCAAAACGCGGATTTCATTGACGATGCGCGGCTCCTTGGACTCAAACACCCGCTGGGAGTTCTGAAGGGGAATCGCCGTTGCGGATGTGCCATCATTCTGCTGCGTCTGCGTCGTGGCATCCTTGAAATCCACCCTGTCCACCGGGTCGTAGCTGAGGCGGTAAATGATCCCGACGAGCTTGTTCTCGTCCTCCTCCCTCAGCCGCCTTTCGCGCTCTTCATCCACCGTGTGCAGATACCAGACGCCATTCTCGTAGCTGAGGCGGATCCCGTTTTCACGGGCGACGCTTTCCAGCACGACGAAGGGACTCGCTTCCATTGTGAATGTCACCAGCTTGCGGTTCGCAGCATCGTTTTCGGGGATGCCAATAAATGGAATCCCCGCAGTATCTGCCAGAAATCTGAGCACATCACGCAGGGCCGCCCGGTCGAATGTGATCATCTTGGGAGGCTCGCGGCGCAGGCGGGCGGCTGCAAGATTCCCTGCAGGTCCGTAATCCGGATAAGCCGCATTCGGCGGCGGCTCGACCACAAAGGGAGCAGGGGGCTGTGCAAGCGCCGCCCGCTCAGCCGGAAACAGCGTCAACAATACAACACAAACAATGAGATGAACTTTCACAAAAAAATCCCCCCGCTGTGACTGCGCCCGGTGTCAAACCGGCACGGGTTTTCCGATTGTTGGCTGTGAATAACTGGGGCGCGTGATTCCAAAGGTCAGGGCAGGTTGGGATTGCTTATACTCAATGAAGTGCGGCTTGTGCTAGTCAAATCTATGCAACAATGCAACAATATTATTGACTTCGATTAAGCTTGCCGATATACAAAAGCCATGAAGGCGATGAGTCCCCCGGCGAGCGCGAATGGCTTCACGATGATCGAGGTGTTGGGAGTCATCGCTGCCATCGCGGCAATCAGCGCCATCGGCTACGTGGCCGTGACAAGAACCCAGCAATCCGCCGACGCCACCAAGCTCGAACAGGACGTCGAGTCGCTCAACAGGTCCATCCAGATCTACCTCAGCAGCGGGGGCAGCACGAACGGCATGACGGGAGCCGATGACGGGGCCCCGAATTATTGCGACGTGTTGACAATTCTGAAAACCAGCGGCGCCGCGGACACCATCGGCATCCGCAGCAGCGTGATCGACCGGAGGATTTATGCGGACCGCACAAATGGTGGCAACACCACCCGGCTTCGGGCAACGTGGTCTCCTTCCACGAATTCGGCTGTCCCTCCCCGCTTTGTGATCGGGATGGCCAACTCCGGGATCGTCGAGTTCCCGATCAATGAAGCGATTTCGGCAAATGCCTCACTCACGAGCAACCGCACCGGTGCGGAAAATGTCGGAACCAACGGGTGGGCATGGAACTACTCTCCCGCCAGCGAAACCCCTGAAACACCCGGCAACTCCCCCGGGTCGGCAGTGGCCGTCAATCCTTCCGTCGCCGCGCTCCTGTCCCACCCCAACCTCACCGGCGGTGTCTCGATTGTCGGGGCCAACGGGACCGTGACAACAAAAAACAAGGTTTATGACGGCGCCGGCTACCGCGGAGAATTGGGAGTGTTCTCTTTGGATGGAATGGGAGATCCCCCGTATAATTTGAAAACGGCAGAGGGGTTGATGGCGTTCATGAAGGAGGCCGTTCGGAGGGTTTTGGAGAGAGACCAGGGCGGACGGGCCATGGACCGCGACGGCAGAGGCGATCCGGATGGCGCCAACTATTTCGACCCCGGCACTGCCGTCGCGTTTATCCTCATCCCTGATAATTCCTTTGCCGGGGCTGACTCCTTTCTTGATTCCAGGACAGCCTGGCCGACTGGAACCATCTCGGATACAAGATACCCCCTCAGCTCGCTCTCTTTTGACACCGGCGACGTGGCCGGGTTTTCCCAGAGTCAGGCCGTCAGCCTTGGAAACAACGTGTTTGCCATCGAGGATATCGCCGGCGGTGGTGACCAGGACTACGAAGACGTCGTCTGGCAGAGCGAAGGCCTTACCCAGCCCGACTGGTCCACCATGCGCGAGGTCGATGCCTCCACCTACTACTCGACAGCAAAGTTGAATCAACTGGGCGATGCCGTGCTCGGGGCTCCGAGGCAAACGCTCCGCCAAGCCCTGCAGGGCGTGGGAGTGCTGCCATGATGCGCTTGCCCCAGGCCATCCCGTGACGGCGCTGACGCTCCCGCATTGATTATCCTCACACAAACCGATAGACTCCCACTCCCATGCGACTCCTTGACCTCCCGGAAGACTCCCTCGTCGGAGAGCGGATCCGCGATCTGTCCCTTTCTGACGGGGTCAGCGATTTTTACCTTACCCCCGGCGACCCGCTCTCCTACAAGTTCAACGGGCAGCTCATCTACGACGAGGCGGTCTTTGAAATGGCGGTTCCGGAATATCTGGAGCCGGGCTGCGATGACAGCGCGATGGATCTCCACGGCCGGCGGTTCCGCGTCAGCCAGATGATTACGCAGGGCCGCCTGCGCTGGGTCATGCGGCTCCTCCCCAACGAAATCCCCCACCCTTCCTCGATCAAGGTTCCCACTCCGGCTCTCAAGTCCTTCCTTGAGGCAAAAAACGGGCTCTTCCTCATCTGCGGGGCAACCGGAAGCGGGAAATCCACCACCATTGCCTCGATGGTCCTGCATCGCGCCCTCCGCCGGCGGGAACACGTGATTTCCTTTGAGGACCCGATCGAGTTCATCTACCCCGACGGCCTGCCGTCCCTCATCTCGCAGCGCGAGATGGGCAGCGACGAGATCGACTTCGGCAAGGCCCTGAAAGCCGCTCTGCGCCAGGCGCCGGATGTCATCATCATCGGGGAAATCCGGGACGGCGAAACCGCGGAGATCGCCCTCCAAGCCTCCGAGACCGGCCACGTCGTCGTCGCCACCCTGCACACCTCCTCCGCATCCCAGACCGTCCAGCGCTTCTTGAAACTCATCCCCTCCGAGCGCCTCGACAGCTCGCAGGAAACCCTTGCGGACTGCCTCCGACTCGTCATGTGCCAGCGGCTCCTTCTCGATGAGCGGAAATCAAAACGCTTCCCCATCCATGAGGTATTGTTGCAATATGACGGCGTGGTGAACATCATCCGCCGCGGAGACTTCAAAAAGCTCGACCAGGAACTCGAAACGGGATGGAAAAAAGGCATGTATAATTTTGAAAAAAGCATCTCCCTCAGAATGGAGGAGGGGTTCATGAGCGGAATCGCCCCGACTGAAACCGCCTTCTCATGGGATGAGGTTTCCGACTATCTCGAACGCCAGCCGGAGATCACCCGATGAATTCTGTCGACCTCAAATCCATCCTGAACTTCTCCGCGTTCCGCCCGGAGCCGGACGACTCCTCTGCGCCCTGGAGAAAGCGGTTTCCCGGCGAGCGGACCGTCCTCATCGGCCTTGGACGCGCCAAGCTTTCCTGGCGGGGCATCGGCCGTTCCGGAAAGCCCGCCGAATTCGAATCCGTGCGGGCCGACCCCAAGGAGGCTCTGACCCAGGCTGTCGACCACATCAAATCCCTGACCGACCGGGGCTGGTGCTCGCTGTCTCTCAACACCCGGTATGTCATCAGCCTGGAAACCAACCTCTCCCGCCGCGCCGGCAGCGAGGACATGCTGAAATCGAACCCCCGGGCAATCCTCGGAGGCAAATTCGAAAGGGGCAAGCGCTACGCCCTCACCCACAACCCCGAAACCAATTCCAGCATCCTGCTGACCTTCGACGAGGACCAGACCCGGAAAACCGAGGCGATGTTCGCCGATGTCGGGTTTCGCGTGGGCAGAGTCTGCTGCGGAGCCTACATCCTGCTCCGCTACGCCCTCTCGGAAACGAACCGCTCCAAGGGTTCGGAGCAGCCGGTCAGCAGCTTCTACATCGTCTGCTGCGAGGGAGCTGTCTGCGCGCTCGTGCAGGACCAGGACCGCTGGCTGGAACTCCGCTCCCGCACCGATGTCTATGACGGGGAGGCCTCCCCGATCGCGGATCTGCTCGCCCCGTTCCACTCCCGCCTGTCGCCCGGAATCGGGATCACCCTGGTCTGCGACGAGCCGATTGCCGGCCTTGCCGGGCGCCTTGAAGCCGCCTTCCCGGGCCGCCCCGTCAACGACCTTTCCGAGCCCGGGCTTCTAGCAAGCCTCATGGTAAAATTCTAGCCGCATGCAAATCAACGCCCGCCAGATTGACGACTTTAAAAACGACCGGAAGGACATCACTCCTCCCCTCCCCCTCGTTCTCCGGCTTGTGCCGATCCTCTTTTACTGCTCGATCGCCGTCACCGTCATCCTCTGCTCGATCTTTTTCATCCAGTTCCGCGTGGGCATCGCGAAGCGGGACAACCACAAAGCCCAGACCGCCGTGCTCAATGCCCAGACCCAGGCATCCAGGAACGAGAGGGCGGCCCTTGAGGCCCAGATCAAAAAGGCAACCGACATCCAGGACTGGGTGCAGGGCTCCCAACCCCTCCAGCCTCTGATCGTCGAAATCACCCGCAGCATGGGCCCGAAAGCCTCCCTTCTGGAAATGCGCATCGACCGATCGGCAGATGACCCCGCGCAGCTGAAGTTGGAGCTTCAGATCGGCACCGATTCCACCAAACAACTCGACGCAACAATGGAGCGGATCGCCTCCCTCGACTTCCGGGCGTTCTCCCCGACCCGGGAGCTCGGTCGCGGGCTGCTCGATTACAAGGCCATGCTTGTCCGCAGGACCGCCCAGCAGACGGAGGACTCCCAAGCGCCGAAGACGCCATGAACCACAAGCATATCTCCTGCGGCATCATCGCCATCCTGATCCTGGCTCTGGTCCAGCTCACGCTCTGGGTCCAGAACCACCGCACCAAGGTGCAGAAGGAAGCGGCCGATGCGCAGATGGAAGAGGAGACTGCTGGAAGCCAGCTCAACCGGGAGCACTCCCAGCTCTCCGACCTCCGCCGCCAGTCCGCCAACCTCATCGAGTTCCTCAAAATCTGGCAGCCGTATTTCACCACCGTGGACACGACCCAGAGCGCGGAAATCAACATGCAGATGAAAGTCAAGGATGCCAACCTCGTCAACCTGTCCCAACGGTTCGAGCCGGCTCCCGTCAAAAACAACACCTCGATCCCGACGTCCCTCCGCGCCCTGCTGACCTTCGAGGATGATTATGCAAAACTGTTGAACTGGCTTGGAAAACTTGAAGCCACCATGCCGACCATACGCACCAGCAGCGTCCACCTCTCCAAAGGAACCCGCGCAAACGACCTCCGGATGGAAGTCGTCCTCGAGCAACCCCTCCTGAAACAATGAGACCTTTCAAAGAAAATGCGGAATGTGATTCTTCGCTCGCTCCCGCCCTTCGGGCTGCCTGCGGCAGGCTGCCCGGCCAGCTCCCGCTGGCATGTGCTCCGAATTCCGCATTCCGCACTCCGCATTTCTTCCTCCTCTTCCTTCTGCTTTCCGTGAATGCGCCGGCCGCTTCCGAATCGCTGCTTTACCCGGACGGACGGCAGGTTCTCGATGTCCGGTCGAACGAGCGGAATCCTTTCGTGCAGCAGCTGGTGGAACCATCCAGCACCACCACATCCCCCCAGGAGGGAGCCAGCGAGGAGGCCCGGCTGCGGCGCATTCTCAAGGCCGTGAAAATCAGCGGGGGAGCCAGCAAGTCGGGTCATCGGCAACTCCTCCTCGGCTCGCTGATCCTGAAGCCGGGGGTCATCCTGCCTCCCCTGCTCAGCAACCAGTCGGAAGCGCTCCGTGTCATTTCGGTGGATGATTCCTCCTTGACCCTCGAATTCGTCGAAAAGGACCCCTCCTCGGATGCCCGGAAAATTCTGATCCCCTTCGATCTCAAGCCCGAAGTCACCCAGTTCCTCTACGGCGAGGCAGTCGAAGAGCTCGCCCAGATCGGCCCGAGGGGCCAGACCAAAATGCCTCCTCTCACCGCCGGAGGCGTCACGGAGATTCTCAAAGGCAGTCAGGACGCCGAACTTCAAAACATTGCGGATCGCGATGTGAAATTGATGGGAGTTGTCCATGATGAACAGGCCCCAAAAAAAGACCAATAGCGTCCCTGCGGACCAACACGATTCCGACAGCCGTGGCATCGGCGTCCCGCCGATGAAGGACCCCCGATCATGGCCGGGACGGCCATGCCACTTCAAGCAGCAGCACCGGAATGACAGCCTGGACTTGATGAAGAAAATGCGGAATGAAGATGCGCAGCTCCCCCGTCCTTCATCCTTCGTCCTTCACCCTTCATCCTTTTTTTCCGGCTTCACGTTCGTCGAACTGGTCGTCGCCCTGGGGATCGGGGCGATGGTGGTCGCCGTCGCAATCATGGCCTACGGGGCGATCAATTCGCAGGGCACTTCAAAGCGCCAGTTGAACGTCAACATCGGCATCAATAATGCCTTCTCATTCTACGGCTGGACGGATCCCCGCACAGCCGTCAGCGAGTCCCCCAGTTTTGGGGCCACCGCCATGGCGAACAGCCTCCGCGAACAATTCCTCAGCGATGTTTCGTCGGCCTCCGCCGTCGTCTGCCTGGCACGCAATATGCCCAACATCAACGCCCTGCGCCCGACAAACCTCGCTCTCCCGACCAATCTCGATGCCCGCACGCTCGTCAGCCCGGACAACTTCCGCACCAACCTCATCGATCCCAGCAGAGCGGTCTATACCAATTTCAGCTCGAACGCGCTTGGCAACGGAGCGACCTTCGCAACCAATTTGTCCGTTTACATTCTCAGTCCCGGAAGCAGCTCCACCAACATCTCGGTGGACGCCATCTACGAGACCGACTGGGTGGCCGTCACCAACGCTCCGGTCGGGGTCTATGCCTCGGTTCGGCGGTATGTCGGAGCGAACATGACCGGCTACTACCATGTGTTCTATCCCCAGGTGGACTCCCGTGCCACCAACTCGGATACCGGCCTGCAGTTCACCCCGATCCAGCGCCCGAACCCGCTCCCCTGTGCCGCCTACTTTTCCAGATCGAATGCCAGCACGACCAATATCTTTTCCAAGGCGGAAAATCGCCCGTTTTACTTCATCTGGTGGCCGGACCCCATGAACCGCACCGTCCTGCCCCAGGCCCCGTTTTCGGGCCAGGGAAACAAGATTCTGAACCCCACGAATGCGAGCGACTACTACACCCTCCAATTCGGGGCCTCCTCGTATTTTTTTGTGGTCCCTGCCTACCCCGCGTTATGAAGGCTCCGACAAGACCTGCCTCCCGCTTTGAGGGCACGATCATGATCTTCGCTCTCGTCGTCATCCTCGCTGGATCCCTCGTCCTGGCCGGATGGGTCCAGATGCTGGCAACTGCCACCGTCTATCCGGACACCACCGCCGAAAACGTGAAAAACCGGATCGCCATCGAAAATGCCCGGGCCATGGCGAGGCAGTTTCTCCTGAACTCGCTGCCTTCCGGCTCGAGCGCAGACTCCGGCTTGATGGGCCTGGGAAATGGCTGGGGCCTCTTCCGCATCACCAACAACAGCGGGCAATTCTGGACCAACACCAACTCGCTCGTTGGCAATCCCTTTTCCCCGTTCGGCAACCGCTGCTTTGCCGTCACCAAAGGCGCCCTGTTTACCTGCAATGATTACAACGTCGAGTGGGAGTTTCTCATCAAATCCCGAAGCCCCATCGTTGCGGGCTACCCGCTCGTCGTGCATAGGACGGATACTAATCCACCGAACAGTTTGACACCGACAAATAGAAGGATCTTCTCCAACAACATCTACTTCAACACCAACTCCGCCTTGGAAATCGCCAAATTCCCCCAGATCCCCTTCACCTCGTCAACAAACAGCCCCGGCTATACCGGAAGCCTCTCCGCACCGCTGAGCACAAATTATCCCCCGACCTATGTCGTCGTAACCAACCAGGCCCGCTTCCCCTCAAATACTTTCACAACAAACCAGCTTATCAGCAGCGCCGGCACAAATTACAACGGCGGGACGGTTTCCGTCATCCTGGATGCCGCCGATACCACCTCGTCCTACCTGAGGTATGATGTGCCGAACAGAACTCCCGCCAACATCTTCTTCACAACCAATATCTCCGGAACAAACCGGAGATATACCAACGTTGCGATCACGAACCTCTCGATCGTGGGATACACCGCCACCAATTCCCTCCACATCATCATCCCGGCAAACCCTGCCATGGGCACAAACACCAACCTGGCGGCCATCACCCTCACCAACACCGCCAATACCCGGAAAATTTATCTCAGCAAGCAGAGCACCGGCAACCTGACGCTTCGAACGGCCACGACCAACGCCAACTATACCTGGTGGTTTGCGGCAACGATCCTCCCCACGAATGTCACGCTCTCCGTGATCCCTCCCACCCAGAGCGGCCGCTCCCTGAGAATCACCGGCGGATTCCGCTCGGCCGGGCGCATCACAAACTCCGGAACACTCACCCTCACCCCTGAAACCATTTTCACCGGGGTGGACATGGACGCCGTCGAGTTCATTGCCGACCGCGTTCTCTGGATCGAGGACGGACGCGACCGCACACCATGAAAACCGGCTTTCGCATGGACCAATGGTTTCGCCCCTCCGCACCGGATGATCCGAAAGACCGGGGTGATCTCTCTTCCAGGTGGAGGGATGGCTGCCCTGCCGTCCCGTTATTGAAGGGCGCTGACAGCGCATCGCCCTCCGGCCTAAACAGACCGACTGCCCCCTCTTTCCGGAGCGGCAACCTTGCCTACTCCCTCATCGAGGTTCTCATCGCAGCAGCGATACTGGTCGTCGGCATCTCTGCGGCTGCGATTCTGGCAAATGCGATTCTCGTCCAAGAGGAATCGAACGGCTACTCTCTCCGTGCCTTCAACGCACAGGAACAGGCAGCCCGCCTCTGGCAACTCGGACTCTCCCCTGCCACGATTACCAACATTCTCCCGGAGCGATGCTCCACGAATGCAACGAACCCGGGTGCTTACTCAGTGTACCTCGGGTTCTCGAACTCCACAACAAACGTTGGCGGACTCACTGTCGAAATCCTCAATCCCCTCCGCATCGTTTTCCACTCCGGGTTTAACAGCACCAACAGTCCGACCTACAGGACAAACGACATACTTGTCGTGCGACCTACTAACAGGTAGTTGCTCATCACGAGCATATTACGAATGTTAAAGCCCTCACTTCATCGGAATATTGACCTTTTGTTACGCAACATTTTTACGCAACAATTTTCTTGCGTTTGAAAGCATATTGGAATACTTAAGTGACTAGCCCGAAAAACTCATAACGAGAAAGAAAAATAGCGACATTGGCGGCGTAAGCCGTTATGGTTTAATGTGTTCAGCAACAAACCAAATCCAATATCGCTATGACAGAGTGTAATCAGGAAGTTTTTGAATTTCAAGCCCACATCAATCGGAAAGTGACGTCGGATTTCAGCGGGGGCTATTTGAGCAGCGACGGAGGATTGCTCTTCATTCGCGAGATGGAAATGAAGCGCGGGACGCTCTCGAGGTTGGCGGGATGTTTCACGGATTTTCGGATG
>Ga0247838_1005740_pt1 | contig 12219 bp, 13 predicted proteins | sample LaCruzMarch2015__5_FD_189097 | JGI IMG/M metagenome (GOLD analysis project Ga0247838, IMG submission 189097) | Freshwater microbial communities from meromictic Lake La Cruz, Castile-La Mancha, Spain - LaCruzMarch2015_15m | ecosystem: Environmental > Aquatic > Freshwater > Lake | place: Spain... | reverse complement strand
GCGGCTGCCCCTCCACCGTTTCGAAGCGAAGCTTTCGCACTGGGCCGTCACCAGTGATCTGAACACCGCGCAAACCGACCACGATCGCCGTCGGAATGGTGTTCTGCGGATCGTCCGCGAAGAAGCGACGAATACTGTTGATGCGGCTCTTCTTCGGCTCGCGCTGCGGGCCCAGGCGATTATCGTGAGCGAGGCGGTCGACATCTGCCCATGCGGCGACGTCACCTGCTGGTGCGTGGAAAAGTGCGAGCGTAGGGCCGTTGTGGTCGGCGCGCTGTTGGAAGACGAATGCGTCGTAGGTGTATTCCATCAGTTCGGTATCCAGTTTACGCTTGTGCGGATATCGTCGTGCACACGCAAATTAAAGAAATCATAGCCCTGGTCCGGGTCGATTCGGACTGGCGGCTCACGCGGGCCGATCGCCAGGAGGCCATCCCGCAGGGTACTGCCGTTCTGGTGTGCGTAGGTCATTGCGGCACGGACATGCAGCGCCATCTTCACCTCGCGCTGTAGGCTTTTGAGACCGTTGGCCTCATCGACGTCGGCGAAGACCACCGGTTGGATCCACGCCATTTGCCATGCAGCGATATGGCCCTTGGCGCTGTTGCATGAGGGGCACGCGGGGAGAAGGTTTTCGTCGATCGTGTCGCCACCGAGCGCCCTTGGCCAGATATGGTCGGCGGTCGCGTTGAGGCCATCCGGCGCGGGAGCATCCTCATAGATGGCGCCGAATAGCCGACCGCAACTGTAGCAAGCCTTGGGACCATTCTGGATTACGAGCCGCTTCAGCCCAGGGCCTGGCTCCCTAGGCATCTGCTCAGCGCTGGTGAGCACCTCCTCTATAAGCGCGCCATAGTCGCCGTCATACTCGATAGGCGTTAGCTGGATAACGTCGCACGCGCGCGCGCGAAGCTCGATCGCTTGCTGCCAGCGATCAGGCACCTGGTCGCGCACGTCATGCGCTAGCCGCAGTAACCTTTGTTGGAGGTGCAGCACCGACGCTCCTACGAAAAAATTCGACAGGTTGTCGTAGCGTCGACCGAGCCGCAGCTTGGCGTCCCTCAGCGAGTCTGCGAGCACCCTCCATTCCTGGTGGTTCCGAAGGAGCATAAACAAGAGCCGCTCGCCCGACGTGGTTGCCACCCACGGATCATCATCGCCGATCAATTCGATCATTGTGCCCCACTAATCCTACTGCCAGCTAGATGAGACAAAATACAAATAACATCAATGTCGGGCATCTCGTCTCTTGCTTGTCCAGAACGCTGGATGCAGCACACTATCTATCGAAACGGAACCCAGGAAGCGCAAATAGGTCCCCTTAAGCGCGAGCACCCGTCGCAATGCTCGAACCTTACTACAGAGGCCGCACGGCACGTGAGTTGATCAACAGCACCGCGCAGACCGCGTTCAGACGGTCCGTCCGACGCGCGAAAGCTGCCAGCAACATCGCTGTCGATGACTATCCATTCGTAGGCCCTGACGCATGAGTTGGCCGACGAAACGCACCGAGAGGACAATGCACAAAACAAGAGTTGAGAGGTTGCGCTGCGCAAAGGGCGGGTGTCGCGCTTTTCCGTCTAGATGGCTCTCCACACCTGTCCGCGCTAAGGCGGCTTCGCTGTGGTAGCCTAAGGCATATGAACGACACCGTTGAATTGTCGCAAATCGACACCGATAGAGACACGTCCGGACCTTGGCTCACCGTTCCGCAGGCGACGTTGTTTTGCGCCCACTCCGGCCTTCCCCGCACGATCAAGACCATTCGCAGATGGGCTCAGAGGTCAGCAGAGAATCCGGATCAGCCCGAGGTCATTGCCCAAAAACAAGACATGGAAAACGGCTTTCGCTGGCTGATCGAACGCAAATCGCTTGAGGTGAAAATCGCGCAGGAACTGGAGTTCGATCGACGCGCGATTGAAGGCCAGGTGCGGACGCCTGAGCACACGTCCCCGACGGGTCCGGACACGCGCGCAGGTGTTCCGTCGCAAGAACCAGCACTGGACACATCCGCACCCGTGGACGACCCGTCCGGACAGGAGCGGACCAACGCAGCGGAACCCTCAAAGTCCGACGCCGATGCAAGCATAGTTGAGTTCTTGAAGAAGCAGATCGAGGTTAAGGATCGACAGATCGAAAGCCTGATGGATCGCGACCGCGAGACGAATGTCTTGCTCCAGGGATTGCAGACCTCACTGTCCGGCGTCGTGAACGCCTTGCCGCGAAGGATTGAAGTTCGCTCCGAGCGGCACGACGCGCAGTTCGGAGTGGACAACGGCCGTGACGAACATCCCGGTAGTGTATAATGGGGGAATGGGAGAATTCAAAGACGTCGGGGGGCTCTTCGACAAAGCCAAGTTCAAGAAGCGTCCGCGCTACAGCGTAGTCCTTCACGATGTTCGCGAAAAGCTGGGCCTATCGCTCAACACCTATGTCGTAATCGATAGCATCCACAAGCTCTCCACAAGCGACCACAAATTTCCATTCTGCATCATGTCCAAAGAAGACCTCGCGGACTTTTTGATGATCAGCAGGCGAACGGTCTTCCGCGCATTGGACGAGGCCGTCGAGCTTGACCTCATCGAACGATCCGAGCGCGGTTTGCGCGCCACCGAGAAGTGGATACGATCGGTGGAAATCTATTCGATCGGTACGCGCTGATACTCCGAGTGCCAAAAAGGCACCCACAGTGCCATGACTTACCCGCCACCCGCGTTTGCCAGTTTGACACTCTGTCGGTGCCAACTTGGCACCGCAGTCGTGCCACTCTGACACCGGTGCAGTGCCATCTCGGCACTACTCTATATTAGTAAGATAAGTATATGAAATTATTAGATATTCGTAAGGAACAACGAAAAAGAAGGCGACCGGCGACGATGGGTGGGCGGTACCCGATTCCTGAGGAGGGGACAGGGATCGTCTCAGAACTGGCGGATTTGATCGCGAAGTTTTGCGAAGAGTACCACGCCCTTGTAGGCACCCGTTGTGAGAAGCTCGACACGATCGAGTGGTGACCATTGTCTCCGATGCAGTTTACCCTGCGAAGACTGGCCGCGCCGTTTGCACTCCTTACCTCTTCAATCGGGCGGATTGCACCCTCAGGACTGGCTTGCGGGAAAAGCCTGGAGCGCGGCACTCTCTTGATTCATGTAGTTCGCTCCGGGTTGCAAAAACCCATCGGGTCACCTATTCGATTGGATGGAACGGACTGCAACACGATGAGCGTGCCAAATCCGTGCCAAACGCTCATCAGGTAAGTGCGCAAGTGCCTGAGTTGGCGGGTGTAGCTCAATGGTAGAGCAGAAGCTTCCCAAGCTTACGACGAGGGTTCGATTCCCTTCACCCGCTCCAGCCTCCTTAAATCTGACATGACTGCGCTTCGGCCCGACGAGTGGCGCGAGGTCGCGATAGCGCTTTGCGGGGCGAGGCGGCGCAATTCCATCAGAATAATACTCGTTCATAGATTGTATGCAATGAACTGTAAAATGCCTAAATTGTAGGCATTTGTTGGAAGGTCGGATATTTGATGGGCAGGTTGGATTGGCAGCCTTTCGTGTCTGTCACAGTCGATGTCCGGTCAAGCTGTTGATCTGAATTAACATTTCCGTCTCGTGCCGTGGCGTCCAGCTTGGCACGTGGATTGCATTGTTGGTGACAAGGTGTCGCCGGCAGGCGTCGCCGTACAGGTGCAATCGGGGAAACAACGTCATGACCTTCACTTCCATCTCGCGTCGATCGCTGCTGCGTGTCGGAGCCGCCGGGCTCGCCGCTACGGCACTGCCGTTCGGGTTTGCGCGCGCGCAGACCAATGTGGTGCTCGGCATAGTCTATGTCGGACCAAAGGATGATTTCGGCTGGAACCAGGCGCATGCCGTATCGGTCGCGTCGCTGAAGGCGGTGTCGGGCATCACCGTGGTGGAAGAGGAGAACGTGCCCGAGACCGACGCCGTCTCCAAGTCGATGGAGTCGATGATCAATCTCGATGGCGCGAACCTGATCCTTGCCACCTCGTTCGGCTACTACAGCCCGTTCGTGGTCGAACTGGCCAAGAAGTATCCGGATGTCACGTTCCGCCACGCGGCGCCGCTGTGGAACAAGGATACCGATCCGCAGAACGCCGGCTCCTACTTCCCCTACCTGAACCAGGCGCACTACGTGGATGGTGTCGCGGCGGGGCTCTCGTCGCCGACCGGCAAGATCGGGTTCGTCGCGGCGAAGCCCATCCCGTCGGTGCTGTCGAACATCAACTCGGTGCTGCTCGGCGCCCGCTCGGTGAATCCCAATGCGACCGTGCAGGTGATCTTCACCGGCGAGTGGAGCCTGCCGGTCCGTGAGGCCGAGGCGACCAACGCGCTGGTCGATGCAGGTTGCGATGTGATCACCTGCCACGTCGACAGCCCCAAGGTGGTGATCGAGACGGCCGAGGGCCGCGGCGTCAAGACCTGTGGCCACAACGCCTCGCAGGCCCCGCTTGCGCCGAAGGGCTTCATTACCGGCGCCGAATACAAGTGGGAGACGATCTACAAGACGTATGCCGACGATATCGCCGCCGGCAAGACGCCGCCGAACTTCCTTGTCGGCGGCTACAACAACGACATGCTGCGCAACACGCCCTATGGCGCCGGCGCTACCCCCGAGGCCATCAAGGCAGCCGATGCAGCCATCGAAGCGCTGAAGGGTGGCGCGCCGATCTACAAGGGCATGCTGAAGGACAATGCCGGCAATGTCGTCGTCGACAAGGACTACGACAACTACGACCCCTACCTCGACGGCATGAACTGGCTGCTCGAGGGCGTGCAGGGCTCGATCACCTGAGTCAAGGCGCCGACGGTCCTGGTCCTCCCCGGCGAAGCGGGGGAGGGGGACCGCCATAGGCGGTGGAGGGGGCGAACACCCGCTCTGTACCCTCCGCCGCCCCCTCCACCGGCTTCGCCGGTCCCCCTCCCCCGTTGCACGGGTGAGGATCCCAGTGCCCAGCGCGGAGCCCAGTGGATGACAGTTCAAGCAGCCGACAACGCCGTAGTTCCTGCCGAGAAGACCGGCAACCTGCAGTTCCTGCGCTTTGCCGAGGCCATCTCCATCCCGGTTGGCGCCATCATCGCATCCGCCCTGCTGTTTGCGGTGTTTCTGCTGCTGATCGGCAAGGACCCGCTGCAGTTCTACGCGCTGGTCTGGACCGGTGGCTTCGGCTCCTCCTTCTCCATCCAGAACTCGCTGCAACGCGCCGCCCCGCTGATCCTGACCGGGCTGGCCTTCGCCATCCCGGCCCGCATTGGTCTCACCATGATCGGCGGCGAGGGGGCGCTGGTGCTGGGCGGCTTTGCATCCGCCGCCATCGCCATTCCGCTGGTGTCGGGTGGTGTGCCGCCGCTGGTGACCCTGCCCGTCATGGCGGCGACCGGCATCATCACCGGGGGGCTCTGGGTCGGCTTCACCGGCTGGCTGAAATACGCGCGTGGCGTCAACGAGACCATCGCCTCGCTGCTGATGAGCTATATCGCCATCGCCATCATGAATTTCTTCGTCGAAGGCGCGCTGCGCGACCCGGCGTCGGCCAACAAGCCGTCCACCATGCCGATCGGCGACGCCTACCGCATCGGCTCGATCCCAGGTACCGACGTGCACTGGGGCCTTGCGGCGGGCATTGTGCTCGCCATCGTGCTGTGGGTGCTGATGAGCCGCACCACCTTCGGCTTCGCCGCTAGGATGACTGGCGGCAACCTGCGTGCGGCGCGGGCCCAGGGCCTGCCGGTTGGTTGGCTGATGGTGATCTGCTGCATGATCGCCGGGGGCTGCGCCGGGCTCGCCGGCTTCTTCGAGGTGGCGGTCATCCACGGGCAGGCCAACGCCTCGCTGGTCGCGGGCTACGGCTTCACCGGCATCCTCGTCGCCTTCCTCGCCCGGCAGAACCCCATCGCGGTCATCCCCGTAGCGATCCTGTTCGGCGCGCTGGCGGCGGCGGGCGGCGTGATCCAGCGGCGCATGGACATGCCCGACGCCACCATCCTCGTGCTGCAGGGCATGCTCTTCGTGGTGCTGCTGGTGTCGGACACGCTCTACGGGCGGTTCAAGATATTCCAGGTCAAGGCCACGGGGGATCGCACGTAAATGGACAACGCCGTCCTCACCGTCCTCATCGCCATGCTCGGCGGCGCCATCCGCGTCTCCACCCCGTTCATGTTCGTGGCGCTCGGCGAAACGCTCACCGAGAAATCCGGCCGCATCAACCTCGGGCTCGAGGGCAACCTGGTGCTCGGCGCCATGGTGGCCTACGCGACCTCCTACCTCACCGGCAGCCCGTGGCTGGGCGTGCTGGCGGCGGGGATGTCGGGGCTCTTCCTCGGGGCGCTGCATGGCTATATCTGCAAGCTGCCCAAGGTGAACGACATTGCCGTCGGCATCGCCATGATGAGCTTCGGCACCGGGCTGGCCTTCTTTTTCGGCAAGCCGTTCATCCAGCCGCAGGCCCCCAAGCTCGACTCCATTCCGCTCGGTGACTGGACCGGCAACCCGGCTCTGGCACAGGCGCTGCAGGTCAACCCGCTGTTTTTCGTCGGGATTTTCCTCGCGGTCGCCATGTCCTGGGCCTTCCGGAACACCAAATGGGGCCTCATCGTCCGGATGACCGGCGACAGCGCCGCATCGGCCAAGGCGATGGGTGTGTCGGTCGATCTGGTGCGCTTCCTCGCCACGGCGGCCGGGGGCTTTCTTGCTGGCATCGGCGGGGCGTTCCTGTCGCTCTACTATCCCGGCATCTGGAACCAGGGCCTGTCCTCCGGGCAGGGACTGATGGCGGTGGCGCTGGTGATTTTTGCCCGCTGGGACCCGATCCGCGCCATCTTCGCCGCGCTGTTCTTCGGCGCGGCCGGCGCGATCGGACCGGCGCTGCAGGCGGTGGGCATCACCTCGGGCTACTACTTCTTCAACGCCGCTCCGTACATCCTGACGCTGGTCATCATGATCATCTCGGCCGGATCGAAAGCCTCGGCCCGCGATGTGCCCGGCGAACTGTCGATAACCAAGTGAGCCTCCCATGACCGTTTCCGACGAGCGCATTATGGAGGCCATGGTTCCCGCGGGGATAACAATCGCCTCGACCCCGTATCCCTGGCCCTATGACGGTGATCTGCGGCCGGACAACACCGTGCTGATCGTCATCGACATGCAGACTGATTTCTGCGGGCGCGGTGGCTATGTGGATTCAATGGGTTACGACATCTCGCTGACCCGCGCGCCGATCGCGCCGCTGCAGCGGCTGATGGCGACGTTCCGCGCCAGGGGCTATCCGATTATCCATACGCGGGAAGGACATAAGCCCGATCTCAGCGACCTGCCGGCCAACAAGCGGTGGCGCTCGCAGCGGATCGGCGCTGGGATCGGCGACCAGGGTCCGCTGGGCCGCATCCTGGTGCGGGGCGAGCCGGGCTGGGAAATCATCCCGGAGCTGGCGCCGGTGCCAGGCGAGGCGATCATCGACAAGCCGGGGAAGGGCTCGTTCGCCTCGACCGATCTCGAATTGATCCTGCGGCTCAAGGGGATACGCAACATCGTGCTCACCGGCATCACCACCGATGTCTGCGTGCATACCACGATGCGCGAGGCCAATGATCGTGGCTTCGAGTGCGTTTTGCTCGAGGACTGCTGCGCCGCAACGAAGGTCGAGAACCACCTCGCGGCCATCGACATGATCAAGATGCAGGGCGGAGTTTTCGGCGCGGTGGGCAGCAGTGCTGACCTGATTTCGGTGCTCGGATGAACGAGTTTCTGGCCGCTTCGGGCCGGTTCTGAATGTAAATGAACGTTAGGGAACGCCACATGAACGAGCAGAAATCGCGGGCCCCATCGCTGCAAGCCATTGGCATGACGAAGATATTCGGGCCGCTCCGGGCGCTCGACGATGTTTCGATCAATGTTGACGCCGGTTCGTTCCACGCCTTGCTGGGCGAGAACGGCGCCGGCAAGTCGACGCTGGTGAAGTGTATCATGGGCTTTTACAGCGGGGATAAGGGGCAGGTCCTGCTCGATGGGCAGGAAGTGTCGATCAAGTCGCCCCGCGATGCCCGCGCCCACGGCATCGGCATGGTCTACCAGCACTTCACGCTGGTGCCATCGCTGACGGCGGCGGAGAACCTCGTGATCTCGCGCGCCGATGCGCCGGACATCATCGACTGGGGCAAGGAAACCAGGGCGCTGGCGGCGTTCATGGACACCATGCCGTTCCGCGTGCCGCTCAACGCGCAGGTGTCGTCGCTGTCGGCGGGCGAAAAGCAGAAGCTGGAAATCCTGAAGCTGCTCTATCTCGACCAGCGCTTCATGATCCTCGACGAGCCGACCTCGGTGCTGACGCCGGGCGAGGCCGATGAGATGCTCGGGCTGCTCGGCGGCATGGCCGCCCGCAAGGAAATCACCGTGCTGATGATCTCGCACAAGTTCCGCGAGGTGAAGGCGTTCTGCGACCACTTCACCGTGCTGCGCCGCGGCCGCTTCACCGGTTCGGGCGATGCCAAGACGGTGAGCGTCGCCGACATGAGCGCCATGATGATCGGCGACACGCCGATCCGCGAGCGCTCGGGCCGGGTGCAGAGCACCGGGGGACGCGATGTGCTGGAACTGGCCGGGGTGTTCGCCGACGACAATGACGGCGCCTCGGTGGTGAAGTCGGTCAACCTCAAGGTAAAGGCGGGCGAAATCGTCGGCATTGCCGGGGTATCGGGCAACGGGCAGTCGGCGCTGGTCGAGGTGCTGAGCGGGCAGCGGCCGCTGGCCGATGGCGGCATCTTCATTCGCGGCGAGCGCTTCGAGCCCAATCGCGGCGCCTACGACAAGTTCAAGGTGTTCGGCCTGCCCGAAGAGCCGCTGAAGAACGCAACGGTGCCCAAGATGAGCGTCGCCGAGAACATCGCGTTCCGCTCGTTCGACAAGCCGCCGGTGGCAAAGCTCGGCTGGTGGATGTCGCCGGGCCCGATGAAGGCCAAGGCGCGCGACCTGATCGCCCGCTACCGGGTCAAGACGCAGGGACCGGACGCGCCGATCGAGACGCTGTCGGGCGGCAACGTGCAGCGCGCCGTGCTGGCGCGGGAGTTGTCGGGCGATGTCGATGTGCTGATCGTCGCCAATCCCTGCTTCGGGCTGGACTTCGCATCGGTATCGGAAATCCGCTCGCAGATCATGGAACAGCGCAACAAGGGCGCGGCGGTGCTGCTGGTCAGCGAGGACCTCGACGAGATCCTGGAGCTGTCCGACCGGGTGGCGGTGATGTCGGGCGGAACCATCAACTACGTGTCGAAGATCGAGGACACGGACCGCAATACGATCGGCCAGCATATGGCGGGGCATTGATGAGGATCGCTCTGAGCTCGGTGCATACCCCCCTCCTAGCTTCGCTACCTCCCCCCCAAGGGGGGCGGTCGAGGTCGGGTTTGTTCGCCGCCCGTCGAAGGTCGCGCAACGCCCCACCGCCCCCCTTGCGGGGGAGGTAGCGTCGCTTGGCGCGTCAGCGCCTAGCAGAGCTAGGAGGGGGGTATCGCCGAGCGTCGAAGCCGGCGCTACCTACATCCAGGTACCAATTCCGGGGCGAGGCTCCTTCGTGCTCAGGTCCAAATGATCAACATCCCAGCCAGACCCTATCCATACCCGCTCGATCCCGCGCACACGGCGCTGGTGGTCATCGACATGCAGCGCGACTTCATCGAGCGCGGCGGTTTCGGCGATAGCCTCGGCAACGACGTGGCCCGGCTCGAGGCGATCATCCCGACCACGGCGGCGCTGATCGCATTCTTCCGCGCCCAGGGCTGGCCGGTTATCCACACCCGCGAAGCCCACAAGCCCGACCTGTCCGATTGCCCGCCATCCAAGATCCGTCGCGGCAATCCGAGCCTCCACATCGGCGAGACCGGCGCTATGGGCCGGCTGCTGGTGGCCGGGGAGCCGGGCAACCAGATCGTCGATGCGCTGGCGCCGGTCGACGGCGAGATCGTCATCGACAAGCCGGGCAAGGGGATGTTCTGGGCCACGGGCATCCATGAGCGGCTGCAGGGTCTCGGAATCACCCATCTGGTGTTCGCGGGGGTCACCACCGAAGTGTGCGTCCAGACTTCGATGCGCGAGGCCAACGATCGCGGCTACGAGTGCCTGCTGATCGAGGATGCCACCGAGAGTTACTTCGCCGAGTTTAAGGCGGCGACCATCGCCATGATCGCGGCGCAGGGCGGCATCGTCGGCTGGGTGACGCCGCTTGCCGCGCTCAGCGCCGCCGTCGCCAAGGAGTAGACACCATGACCGAGCAGGGACGCTGGGCCGGCCGCAGCCCGGACAAGGACGTGATCCGCCACGAGATCTGGCACAGCCTCGAACTCACCGGCACGGCCGTTGGTCCGGCGTGGAGCATGATCCCCAACTTCGTCGGCGCCGATACCGCCGCCTGGCACCTGGCGCAGACCGAAGAGTGGCAGCGGGCGAAGACCATCAAGACCAACCCCGATGCGCCGCAGATCCCCATCCGGCTGCGGGCGCTGTACCAGGGCAAGCTGGTCTTCGCGCCGGTGCCCTATCTCACCGCCGAGTTTCCATACCTCAGGCTCGACCCCGAAAAGCTGAAGGCCAAGGGCATCAGCTTCGAGCTGGCCGCGACGGCGCAGGGTTTTGTCGAACACGGCGACCGCATCGAGTTCACCGAAGTCGCGCCGCTCGATTTCTGCGTCTGCGGCTCGGTGGCGGTGACCCGCGCCGGCGGCCGCACCGGCAAGGGTGCCGGCTTTGCCGACCTCGAGACCGCCATCTTCCGCGAGCTGGGGATTGTCACGGCGGCAACGCCCATGGCAACCACGGTGCATTCGAGCCAACTGGTCGAGGATGCCCGCGTGCCGACGCAGTCCCACGATTCACCGCTCGATTTCGTCGCGACGGAGAAAGAACTGATTCGCACCGGCAACACCGCCACCCGCCCGATGGGCGTCGATTGGGACAAGGTACGGCCCGACCAGTTCGAGACCATCCCGTTCCTGACACGCCTGCGCGACGAGATGCTGAACCGCCGGAAGTCGGCGTGATGGAGATCGACAAACCCGAGGTTCTGGCCGAAGTCGAGGCCGTGTTCGCCCGCTATGAGGCGGCACTGGTCGGAAACGATGTCGCGGTGCTCGATGAGTTGTTCTCCGCCGCGCCAACCACCATCCGCTACGGCATGGGGGAGAACCTCTACGGCATCGACGCCATCCGCGCCTATCGGCTGGCCCGTCCATCGGCGGGGCTGCAACGCCGGCTCGCCGAAACCGTTATCACCACCTACGGCGATGACTTTGCGACGGCCTCGACGCTATTCTATCGCGACTCGGCGCCCGGCAAGGTTGGCCGGCAGATGCAGACCTGGGTCCGCATGCCGGCAGGCTGGCGGGTCGTCGCGGCGCATGTGAGTATCATCGACGAGCCACCGCTTTAGAGTGGCAGGAGCAGGCAGTGCTGAAGCGGACCTCCGCCGAGGAAATCAGGCGCAGCCTCGCCGATCGGATCATCACCGGTTCACTGGCCCCCGGGCTGGCGCTCGACGAGACGCTGCTCGCGGTTGAATTCGGCGTCTCTCGCACGCCGGTGCGGGAAGCGCTGCGGCTGCTCGCCGCCTCCGGCCTGGTCGACCAGCGGCCGCACGCCAAGGCGCTGGTGGCGAAGCCCGACGAGCAGGAACTGGCCGGCATGTTCGAGGTGATGGGCTATCTCGAAGCCCTCTGCGCCGGGCTCTCCGCCATCGCCATGACGCGGGAGGAGCGCGCGAGCCTCGATGTGCTGCACGCGAAGATGTCCGGCATGGTCCGCGACGGTGACGCAGCCGGCTACGCCGAGGCGAACGACGTGTTCCACACCGCCATCTACGACGGGGCGCATAACGGCTACCTGGCCGAGATCACCCGCTCCACCCGCCAGCGCCTGCAACCGTTCCGCCGCGCCCAGTTCGGCCAGCTCGGCCGCCTGCTGAAGTCGCACGCCGAGCACGAACTGATCGTCGAGGCCATCCTGCGCGGCGAACGCGACGCCGCCGAAGCCGCCATGCGCACCCACATCTCGCTGGTCGGCGACGCAGTGCAGCGCATGGGCCGACGCTAGCCCGGATATCTCACAGCTCCGCGCTGTTGGCAGGGTATGAAGGCGGGCGGAGGGGATTTGGCCATTGCTGGTCTGCTTGGTGCGATGGCGTTGGCTTTTTCACGACGTGGGAACGCGCGGCGA
>Ga0247838_1005717_pt1 | contig 12256 bp, 10 predicted proteins | sample LaCruzMarch2015__5_FD_189097 | JGI IMG/M metagenome (GOLD analysis project Ga0247838, IMG submission 189097) | Freshwater microbial communities from meromictic Lake La Cruz, Castile-La Mancha, Spain - LaCruzMarch2015_15m | ecosystem: Environmental > Aquatic > Freshwater > Lake | place: Spain... | reverse complement strand
CGAACCTTGAATCCTCCCGATCTTAATCGGGATGCGCTACCGGGCTGCGCTAAGCCCCGAATTTATCTTTTCCCAGTATTCTGGACTCCAGGTTTCGAACCTTGAACCCTCCCGATCTAATTCGGGATGCGCTACCGGGCTGCGCTAAGCCCCGAATTTCTTCGGCTATTGCTTCGCTACATTCCAAAGAATGTGTGAGTGCCTGAAATGTTTGCTTGCGGTGGAGCCGGGATTCGAACCCGGGGTACCGTTTCCAGTACGTCAGTTTAGCAAACTGGTGGTTTAAGCCACTCACCCACTCCACCTTGGAGCGAAAAAAACAAGTCATTTCATTAAATAACCGCGTTTTTCCCGAAGCGACTGCAAAGATATATGCTGCCGTGATTAATACAAACGAAATGGAAAAAAAATTCCAGTGGATTCAAACTTTTTTTTCGGTTTGCCCAAAAAGGTTTGATTTTCAAAAAATTGGGAAAAGTTTTATTTTTCTTTAGATCAATAAATTCTGAACAACCATGAGTCCATTTGCCCAATTCAAAACCTATCTTCAACGGGAATCTTTTCTTACCGAAGAGGACTGCGCATTATTCGAACCCTACCTGCGCACTCGAAACATCCCTGCCAAACATCACTTTGTGGAAGAAGGGAAAGTATGCCGCGAAATCGCATTCATCAATTCCGGCGTATTCCGAATGTATTACCTCATGGACGGCAAGGAAGTCAACTCCCATTTTTTCTTTGAAAACGAGTTTGCAGTGGATTACGACAGCTTTTTGGAACAAAAACCGAGTCGCTATTACATTCAGGCCTTGGAAGATGCCGAAGTGGTTTGTTTCAATCTCGAAACCCTGGAAAATGCTTACACGGCCTCTAAAAACTGGGAAAAGTTTGGTCGGCATATCGCTGAATACACCTTCAAGGTCACGACTCGCCGGGTTGAAGGCTTTTTATTTATGGATGCGGAGCAACGGTATTTGCAATTGCAGGCCCAGGCACCACACATTCTCGAACGCATCCCCTTGTACCACATCGCGTCTTATCTGGGCTTGGAAAGAGAAAGTCTAAGTCGCCTACGCAAAAAAATTAGAGACCAACATCGATTGTAACATAGGTCAATTTTTTAGCGCTTGCACGCGCTGATCTTTGTGGGGTCAATCAAATGATTCATCAACACAAAGTTCAACAACATGAAAGCACCAATCATCATTTCCTTGTTTTTTGCAGCGCTGGCAGGATTCACAAGCTGTTCCAATTCCAAAACCGTCATCGTTCCATTAAGCACTGTAGCCAAAATCGAAGACACCTACACCATCATTTGGAATGGTGTGAGCAATGCTTACCGCTATACCGATGGGCAATGGAAACGAGACGAGACTTATGACTACGTATTTGACGTCATTCAGAAGCGCTACGACAACGAATGGAAATCAACCAAGAGCTTGCACCGCATGCACCCCAACTACGATGGCCGTGCTGGAGACCGCGATCAGAGCATGTATTTCGAGCTAAAGTATGCGAAGGGAGCTTCTGATCGACTATTGCGTACCGACATTTTTTCGTCTCTGGGCACTGGCCTCGGGAAATCTGACCCTGAATTTCGGGAGCAACAATTCACGTTAAATCTTACCGATGTGAGTTCCTTTTCACCCTACAACAAAATCAGGATCACCCAGCATTACCAGTACGAAGCAGGGCTTTTGACCGAAACCGTTGAGTTGTTGAAGGAAAAAAATGGGCAAGACACCCCGTTTATGAAAATGGAAGAAAAGGCTTATTTTTACCTGCGGGGGAAATTGGAGCAGGCACCAACCGTATTTCAGCCTTAATTTAGCTAGATTTGTTGTGGCATCCTTGCCACAACAAATCTAACATGCCCTCATGATTCAAACTTTCCGACTTAACCTACTACCCCTCAGCTACGATCAACTGCAGAAATACATCAAAAACGATCAGTCACTTGAAAAAGAACTCAATCTCAAAGACAGTACCCGCAGCATTTCGCCAGAGCTAATAGAAGCGCTTCAACAAACCATCCTGCCAAATGTGGCCGATCCTGCTAAAAACTATTTGTATTCCACCCTCTGGACAATCATCAATAGGGCAGATCGCCAAATGGTTGCGGATTTGTGTTTCGTAGGAGAACCCAACGCAGATGGGGAAATTGAAATTGGTTTTGGTACTTATGAGCAGCACCAAGGCCACGGATACATGACCGAAGCGGTAACGGGCATGATCAAATGGGTACGGGAACAAGCTGGAGTCAAGTCTATTTTTGCCCAGACTGAAATGGGCAATTTTGCATCAATGTCGGTTTTACAAAAAAATGGTTTTGTACAATTGAGTTCTGGAGAAAAATTAAGTTCCTGGAGACTGGATTTAAATAAATGATTCAGGATAGACAGTAAATTTGTATCTCTCCTCAAAAAGTCCCACCTTCACTGTTCATTTTCGTTCAAAGACACTCCATGCCACCAACACCCCCTTTGAGAAAGGAACTCCCCAGTGATGAAACAATTGTAACCCAAACCCAAGACTGGTTGAAAAACGTAGTGATCGGCTGCAATTTTTGTCCTTTTGCCAGTCGCGAGGTGCAACGTGGCAGCATCCACTACGAAATTGTTCATTCTGAAGACATGGAGATCTGCATGGAGGCCATGTTTGCCGAGTGCGAGCGCCTCGACAATGACGAGAAGATTGAAACAACCCTGGTGATTTTCCCGGGTATGTTTCGCCAATTTGCGGATTACCTGGACTTGATCGAAAATTGCGAAGACATGCTCGAAGACAACGACTACGATGGCATCTACCAGGTAGCCGGCTTCCATGAAGATTACCAATTTGCAGGTGCCCCTGCCGATGATCCCGCCAATTATACCAACCGTTCTTTGTACCCCATGCTGCACTTGCTGCGGGAGTCAAGCCTGGACAAAGCCTTGGAAAATTACCCAGATCCTGAAAATATTCCCCACCGCAACATGGAGTATGCCCGCAATCTCGGCTTGAAACAAATCAAGTTGCTGCGGGATTCTTGCTGGTAGATTACCATGAAGACGACGTTGTTTCACGCAGATTTAACGCGGATTTTCCCGCAGATTTGACACAGATTTTTCAGCGAAAATCTGCGCCTAAATCTGTGTCAAATCTGCGCGAAACAAAAATCACGAAATCAGAAGCATCCTATTTCCAATCCACCAACTTCGACTTGTAAAAATTCACGCCCATGGCCGTCAAACGTGGCCCGTGTGCAGCCAAACGCTTCTTGTAAGCATCCCAGGAACGCGCTGATGCCGCAGACCAGCCAATTTCAGCATATCCAGGCAAGCGAGGGAACACCATGTATTCCACTTCTTCAATGTTGTCCACAGTTTCTGACCAAAGCGGTGCCTCGATGCCCAGCACGTCTTTTTGTGCAAGTCCGGGCACCAAAGTAGCCGGATCCCAAATGTACGCGCTGTCCACTTCGATGTAAGCCGCCCAATGCAAGCCCCATTGCGTAGTGGAATCGTATTGCATGTCGGTATACGCTTTGCGGGCGGGCGACATCAAGACTTTGGAGCCTTGTTTTACGGCGTTTCTCGCATTGTCTTCATCTGCCCAGTGCTGTACAAATACGTTTCTCTTCAACGTGCCCAGGGCAATTTCGTCCCAACCAATCGCACTCTTCTTGTGGGAAAGGACGATGTCTTGTACCCGATTCACGAAGGGAATGTAATCTTCTTTTTTGGTCACATGCGATTCATCGCCACCAATATGGATGTAGGGGCCAGGGGTTATTGCTGCCAACTCCCTGACTACATCATCAATGAATTTGTAGGTGATTTCATTTTTGGTACACAGGGTGCTGAAACCCACTTCCGTACCCGAATACAGTTCCCGTGGCTTACCGTCGCAATTCAGCTCGGGGTAAGCGGCCAGTGCGGAATTGGTGTGCCCGGGCATGTCTATCTCTGGAATGATGGTGATGTAGCGATCCTGAGCGTACTGAACGATGTCTTTGTACTGCTCCTGGGTATAGTAGCCGCCTTTGCCACCACCGACCTGGGTTTTGCCCCCGTATTCAGCCAGTTTTGACCAGGATTTGATCTCAATGCGCCAACCCTGGTCATCAGAAAGGTGCAAGTGCATCACGTTCATTTTGTAGGCCGCAATCAGGTCGATGTAGCGCTTGACATCGTCTACACTGAAAAAGTGGCGTGCTACGTCAAACATGGCGCCACGGAAGGCATAAGTCGGCATATCCCGAATCGTGCCGCTGGCCATCAACCAGGGCCCCGCTTGCTTGCTGGAAGATTCAACATTGGCAGGCAACAATTGGCGAATGGTTTGAATGCCCCGAAACAATCCCGCAGGAGCATTGGCTTGCAGGTGCACTGACTCAGCAGTAATATTGAGTTCATATCCCTCCACGCCAAGTTCTTCATCTTCCTTGAGAGAAAGGTAAATGTTGCCATCTCCGGGATCGGCGGTGCTGGGTTTTACGGTAAAGCCAAAACCGGTTGAGGGATTCAATTTGTCGGCAAGGTACTGGCCAATTTTCAGTAGATCTTCAGATCCAGTTTGTACATAAATGTCCGAGGCGTCGGTCAGCTCAAAAGAACTGTTGGTGGCGCTTACAGAAACTGGAATTGGAATGATGCTTTCCTGCGCGAGATCCATTGAAACAGCTGGTTTCTTGGGCGTACAGGCCATAAAAGTCATCAAAACTACGAGCAACAGGGTTGCTGAAGAATAACGAATGCGATGTGTAGGCATGAGTTTGTTGATTTTGGGGATTAAGTTAAGGATTTTTGGGATTTTCCCCTTTTGATATTCATCCTCAGCACAAAATCAGCAACATTTCATTCGGGAACTTATTCGATCTCCGCAAAAGTCCCTACCCCTGCATGGCGCAAACTGGGCAAAGTTCCCAATCGCAGGAGTTGCAAGCAGCGCATCCCGGCAGCCTGGGCGGCATCCAGTTCTTCTTGAACATCCGAGAGGAAAAGAATTTCGCCAGGAGGAAGTCCCAATTGGGTGGCGATGTTTTGATAAGAACCAACTTCGCGTTTGTGGCCAACGTTGGTGTCAAAATAGTGAGAAAAAAAAGCATTCAAATTGCCGTATTCGCTGTTGCCAAACAAGAGTTTTTGGGCAGCTACCGAACCGGAAGAATAAATCCCCAACCCATAACCGGCCTGCTTCAAGCGCTCCAAAGCCGGAACCACATCCGGGTAAACATGCCCTTTGAATCCGCCACTTTCATACCCCTCTTTCCAGATCAATCCTTGCAAATTTTTCAGGGCTGGATGCTTGCGATCAGCCTCAATCCAGCTGAGCAAGCCATTGATCAGGTCATCCAAATTTTCAGCAGGAAGATTTTCTTCAATCAATGTCTTTTTCGTTTGCTCCAAAGCGTCCGCTACAGCTGGGTCGCTGGTATTGGCATGCACAAAAGCCGGAAGGTTTTCAGCAGCATAAGGAAAAAGCACCTTGTGGACAAAGTTGATGTCAGTGGTGGTGCCTTCGATGTCGGTAAGAATGAAATGCATAAGATTTGTTCAATATCCAATGTCCAATAATCTCTGTTCAATAACCAATATCCAATAATCTCTGTTCAATGTCCAATATCCAATAATCAATGTCCAATATCCAACGCGGGTTGAGGGTTTGAATAAACTCAGCACTATCGCCCGCGTAGAAAAATCTCCTAGACCTTGCATTCGCGAGGAAAAATAAATTTATCAGCAAGGTCTCAAACCGCGTTGGATATTGATTATTGGATATTGATTATTGGATATTGAATTTTAATTGAGATTGTATTTCGAATCAACGCCTGACTCCGTGTAATGCGGAACCCAACCCGACTGATCGATGAATACCCGGATGGCTTTGACAAATTTCTTTGGGCCCATATCAAACCAGTGCTTGGTGTTGGCTGGAACCGAAAGGAGGTCGCCGGCATGGCAAGTCACGCAGAATACATCCTCGTCCGCCCAGGTTGAACCAAAACATGCCTTCACCATCTACGAAGAAACGTACTTCGTCTTCGGTGTGGATGTGCTCGCTCAAAAACTTGGTGCGCAACATTTCTATTTGTGGGTGATCAGGCGTTACGTTGATCACGTCGGCAGTTTTGTACCCGTTGGCTTCCATGTATGGCTTGAGCTGGTGGGCATACGCACTAATAATGGTATCCTGATCGGCATCATCGGCAAAAGGAACAGCGGCTTCCCATTGCTCATAAATTACCCCACGAGCGTTGAGAAATTTTTTGATCTCGGCTGGATCGTTCAGCACAGTTTGCTTGTCTGGAATGGTTATGAAAGCCATGAGTAAAGATTTTGGATTGAAAGCAGAAAATGGAGATTATGCCTTCAATTTCAGTTTAAGGTATTCGCATTCTAAAAGGAACTCCACCACTTCCACATGCCGCTTGGCATCTGCAACAGTAGCCCCCCAGGTATACATGCCGTGTCCAGCGATGAGGAATGCGCGCAATTCGGAATCGTTTTTGTGCACAAAATCTACTAACTCGATAGACAAAGAAGCAATATCCTGAGTGTTAGCAAAGATGGGAATTTTTATGGAAACATCGTGGGTTTTGATGCCACTAAAACCTTTCAAAATTTCATAATCCCGTAATTCAAGGTAACCTTGTTCCTGAAAAAGTTGAGACACTACCGTATTGAGTACCGTATGGGTATGCAGCACACAATGCACCTCCGGAAAAAGTTGATAAACGGCGCAGTGCAGCAAGGTTTCTGCAGAGGGCTTGCGGGAGTCATTCACTGGATTGCCCTCAGCATCCACTTGCAGAAAATGAGCTTCGCCAAAATCCCCCTTGTCCATGCCACTTTGTGAAACATAAAAATTGCCTTGCCCAGGTTCCCGAAACGAGTAATTGGAAGAAGTAGCGGGGGCCCAACCCTTTTGGTGCAAAAAGTGAATGGCCTTGACGGTATCTGCGCGTTGATTCATTTTTTTGCTGCAAGTGTACGAAAAAAAGATTGTTAATGCGGCTACTTTTCTCCTTTGATGTAGGCCAACAAATCCGCCATTTCGGATACCGTAATTCCCGCTTCCAGTCCTTCAGGCATCGCCGAATTGGCCGCTTGCTCCATGTTCACAATCTCGTTGCGGCTGTAGGTTTGGGTTTGTCCGCTCAGGGTTTTCAGGCTTACGGTAGTAGAGGTCTTGCTCGTAACGATGCCCTGGGCGTTTTTGCCTCCTTTGAGTGCCAGCTGCCAGAGTTCGTATTTGTCTGCTATAGAGTGATTCGGAATGATGATTTCTTGCAGAATAGACTCTGCCCGGCGGTTGCGCACTGAACCCAGGTCTGGTCCAAAGGCTACACCTTGCCCTTTGAGGGTATGACAAATTTGGCAAGTGCGCTGGTAAATCATTTTCCCTTTGCCCGCATCACCTTGCTGATGCAGCGCAGCTTGATAGCTGGCATAAACAGCCTCTCGTGCCAATCCATTTCCAGCCAGCACTTTACGCGCCTGATTCCGAACTTTTTCGTCGTCATTGTTCATCAAGCGCACCATCCTTGGCCAGCTTATCGCGTCTCGATTTATTTTTTGTGCAGCTATTGCGGTGAGCAAAAGTTGACAATTTTGCGGTGTTTCCATCAAGAGTCCAATGGCCTGATCTCGCAGGGTTGAATCCAGTTTAGTCCAATTGTTGGTGACAAAATCGGCAGCCCCGATGCCTGAACACTTGCTCAATCCTGCCAGAGCCGCTTGCCGCAAGGGCAATGGCTCAGTACCAATGACCAATTTCATCAATTCCTGGCGTTGAATATCGGGGTGGATCAACGCTTGCAGGGCGATGGCATCCGCCCGGTAGTCCGCATTTGCCTTGGGGTTTCTCAGGGCGAGCAATGCTTCTGACGACATTCGATTACGTACCGATTCTGGCACGCCACACACCTGAATGAGTTCCAGCGCGGCGTGGCGCAAGGCAGTTGGGGTTTCCACCTTCATATTGGTCAGCAATTTCAATTTTTGGCTTTCCTTTACCCAGTTTGGTACACCTTGGTAATCCCAGAGTTGACTCAAGCCTTTGAAAAGCGCGGCTTGTACAGCGTTGTTGTGGCCCTCCCACAATTTGGCTAGGGCATTTTGCTCCCCAGCGTTGGCGATGGTAGTCGCCAAAATACTGATAAAAACTGCCTGTTTTTCCGTGAGTTGCTGGCCAAATTTATTTTCCGCCAGGGTCAATAGTTCCGACTCCCGACCTGCCGAACCAGCAATCAATGCCATTTGCACCCACTGATCGTCAATGTCGCGTTCTAAAATGTTGATTTTGGCGGTTTCCCCAGCTGGCAATGTTTTTAAGACCCCCAAAGTATTCAACAACTGGAAACGTACCCGTGGCGATGGGTCTTTTTGCAAGGCGGTAATCTTACTGGCGAGCTCATTTGCCCAATCGGGGTGTTTTTCCAGGATTTTTAATGCGTTTTCGCGCAAACCTGCTTCTGGATGAGCCAGGTTGGCTTCCAATTCTGCTTTACCGCTTTGACCCAAACCCTCCAACAACCACAAGGCATGTACCCGGCCTTCCGCTATACTGGAGGTATTGGCCAATTTTTTGAGGGCATCAGTGGCTTTGGTTTTGCGCTGAAAAAGCAAGCGCTGCGCATTACGCCGGTACCAAATATTGTCATTGGCCAACAAGGAAACCAACTCATCATCCGATTGCCTGGAAAGCTGGAGCTTATTCAACCAGTTCATCGGCAAGCCTTTTTTGGGCGTGATGCGGTAAATCCGCCCTTTGTCGCTGCCATTGTACAAAGCGCCAGATTTATTAACCTCTTCCGACATCCATTCCGGGTGCTCAATGATTTGACGGTAATAATCCACCACATACAACGCCCCATCCGGGCCGATGTAAAAATTGACCGGTCGGAACCAGGCGTCTTTGGAGGCCAGAAATTCTTTTTCCTCCAAAATTCGACTGGCGTTAAACGCGGCGCCTTTTTCGTTGATGCGGTCCACATGTACCAGATTGTGACTGGGCTCGGCCACAAAAGTAGTGTTTGAGTTGAAGGCGGCAGGAAAAGCACCTCCCAGGTAATACGTAATGCCACAAGCAGAGGTAATCACACCCACGTCGGTGAGCAACTGGTGATCTGGTTTTTCGGTGATGGGGTACACTTCGCAATTGGTTTCATGGTCAGAAATGCTTTCAGCTGCATTGGGTACGAGCAGATTGGGGTTGTTTTGGAGGTAGCGCGCTTCCAGCACTTCTTGATAAATGTGGTTGGCATTTTCAGTGAGAAAATGCCGGCCCCAGGCATCAAAGGCCTGACCAAATTGGGTTTCCGATGCCAAAGCTTCCATTTCATAGGAATCTGGTTTGAAGCGCACATTGCGGTCGTCGGCATTTTTGCCCAGTCGGGTAGCATTGGGCTGATCGGGGAAACGAATTTCGCTGCCTTCATCCGAAAATTCTTTGCAAACCGTTGGGGTAAATGCCCACTGATGCGCCAGATAAATCCAGTTGTCCAACCCAAATACGGGATTATTGAGGTTGTGTTGGGGGTTGGAAAGGGCAAATCCGGTGAGCAACACCTTGCGCACATCCGCTTTGTCATCGCCGTTGGTATCTGCCAGGTAATACACATTTGGGGGATCGGTTACAATGATGCCCTCCCGCCAGCGCATTACACCGGTGGGCAACAACAGGCTATCGGCAAAGATGGTGGCTTTGTCAGGATAACCATCGCCGGTGGTATCGGTCAGGATTTTGATGCAGCCTTTTTTGCTCAAATCCAGCGGGTAGCCCGACATTTCAGCAACGTACATGCGCCCATCCTCGTCGATTTCCATGGCTACCGGATCTCCCAATAAGGGTTCGGCAGCGACCAATTCAATCTGGAATCCATCCGCGATCTGGAATGCCGCTAGTGCAGCTTTCAATTCATCAGATACTGGAGGCGGATTGGATGCTGGATCAGTCTGGCAAGCAAGGCAGCAAAGGAAAAGTACAAGGAAGGATAGGGTACGCATGGCATATGAGCATCTGGTTCTTGCCAAAAATACGAGAAAGCAACAGTTTCCGGGAATAATTTCCTGGAGTTTTTTTGTTCCAAAAAACAAAAGCCTGTCTTCGCGAAGAAAACAGGCTTGTTGTTGTAGCCTCGAGTGGAATCGAACCACTATCTTAGGCTCCGGAAACCTACATACTATCCATTGTACTACGAAGCCGAAAGAGATTTTTTTTCCCGGAATGCAAAGATACAAAAGCGCATACCAGAATTTCTAATTTTTTTCAAAAAAGGAAACTACTTTTAACAAAATTTAGTTCCCTTGGAATGAGAAAAATAGTTATTTCGGACATCCATGGCTGCAATGCCACCTTTAAATCTTTACTCAGCAAATTGAGGCTAACGCTCAAAGATGAATTGTACTTATTGGGCGATTACATCGATCGTGGCCCTGATTCCAAAGGAGTTATAGATACAATTTTAAACCTGCAAGAAAAAGGAAATCTCGTTCATTGCTTAAGGGGAAACCACGAAGAATTGTTGCTTTGGGCGGTTGAAGGAAAGGGAGCTGATGTAAACATTTTCCTGCGCAATGGAGGAGACGCTACCCTCCGGAGTTTTGGTGTTGAACATGCTGCCGACATTCCTCAACTTTATCTCGATTTCATCGAAAACCTGCCCATTTACATTGAGTCTGAAGAATATATTTTTGTACATGCCGGTTTGGAATTCACCAAGGGTAAAAACCCGTTTGCCCACCCTGAAAAAATGATTTGGATCAGAAATTGGTACAAAGACCTGAATTACAAATGGCTCGGCAACCGCTACATCATCCACGGCCATACACCCATGGCAACTACCTCCATCCTTAAAATGTTTGATCGTTTTGACGCAGACAGGATACTTGACATCGACGCAGGATGCGTCTATGAAGCTACAGGATATGGCCAATTGTGTGCTTTTGACCTGGGCAACCGCAAGTTGTATTTTGTTCCCCGCAAAGGAGCGGACAACCGTAAAGATTGACCTGGCAAGGGAGAATTAAACATTTTGCCCTTACCAGGTCTAATCTTTTGCTACCGCATTGCCTTGTAAGCATTGATCAAGCCATTGGTCGATGCGTCGTGTGAGTGTACTTCCGCAGCATCTCCCAATTCTGGTAATATCTTATTGGCCAATTGCTTGCCCAATTCAACGCCCCATTGATCAAAGCTGTAGATGTTCCAAATGATGCCCTGGGTAAAGATTTTGTGTTCGTAAAGCGCGATCAGGATACCCAAAGTGCGAGGATTGATTTTTGTTGCCAATATCGAGTTAGTCGGTTTGTTGCCCTGGAATACCTTGAAAGGGGTTAGTTCCGCAATTTCGGCTGCCGACTTGCCTTGTTTTTCCAATTCGGCCACCACTTCTGCTTCCGTTTTGCCCATCAACAAGGCTTCCGTTTGAGCAAAAAAGTTGGACATCAATTTCACGTGGTGATCACCCAGCGGGTTGAGGCTTTGTGCGGGAGCGATGAAATCACAAGGGATCATTTTGGTGCCCTGGTGGATCAGTTGGTAGAATGCATGCTGGCCATTGGTACCCGGCTCACCCCAGATGATTGGCCCAGTTTGATAAGCCACCGGATGGCCATTGCGGTCTACATATTTTCCGTTGCTCTCCATGTTGCCTTGCTGAAAATACGCAGCAAAGCGGTGCATGTACTGATCGTAAGGCAAAATGGCCTCGGTAGCAGCGCCAAAGAAGTTGTTGTACCAGACGCCGATCAAAGCCAGAATGACTGGAATATTTTGCTCCAGAGGAGTATTGTGGTAGTGCTCATCCATGGCGTGCATGCCTTCGAGCAACTCACGGAAATTGTCAAAACCAATCACACAGGCAATCGGCAAACCGATGGCAGAACTCAGGGAATAACGGCCACCTACCCAATCCCAAAACTCAAACATATTGGCGGTATCGATGCCAAACTCGCCTACGGCCTTTCCATTGGTCGACAATGCGACGAAATGCTTGGCTACATGGCCTGGATCCACGGCAGCATGCAAAAACCAGGACTTGGCGGTTTCCGCATTGGTCATCGTTTCCTGAGTCGTGAAGGTCTTGGACGCGATGCAAAACAGGGTCGTTTCTGGATTCAATGGTTTAAGCGTTTCGGCAATGTGCGTACCGTCCACGTTGGATACGAAATGTACCGACATGCCGCGCTGCCAATAAGCCTTCAAGGCTTCGGTTACCATCACCGGCCCCAAGTCTGAACCTCCAATGCCAATATTGACAATATCGGTG
>Ga0247838_1005716_pt1 | contig 12256 bp, 12 predicted proteins | sample LaCruzMarch2015__5_FD_189097 | JGI IMG/M metagenome (GOLD analysis project Ga0247838, IMG submission 189097) | Freshwater microbial communities from meromictic Lake La Cruz, Castile-La Mancha, Spain - LaCruzMarch2015_15m | ecosystem: Environmental > Aquatic > Freshwater > Lake | place: Spain... | reverse complement strand
CCGCTTGCTTGATCTTTGGTCCATATTCGGCTTCGCCATGCCCGGCGTGCTCGGTACGCGCGCCAGCTTCACGCGGAACTTCGATGGCAAGGAAGACCCCCTGGCCCGACGCCGCCTCGCCGCACGCACACGGCCCTTCCTCCTGCGCCGAACCAAAAAGGAAGTCGCCAGTGATCTGCCCGACCGTGTGGAGGAGGATATGATCATCGAACTCGAAGGCACTCAGGCAGTGCTTTACAAGGCCGAGCTCAAACGCGCCCGTGCCCAGCTCCTCAAGGCCGAGACCAGCCAGCAGCTTGACAAACTGCGCTTCAACATACTCACCAGTCTCTTGCGCCTGCGTCAAATCTGCTGCCATCCACGTCTCATCGGCCTGGATAATTCAGCGCCCGCAAAAGGCAGGAAAAAGAAGGCGGATGCGGAGGGACAACCCGCAGAAAGCGCCAAGGTCGCCGCGCTGCTGGAACTGCTGGAGCAGCTCATGGAGGAGGGGCAGAAGGTGCTCATCTTCTCCCAGTTCGTCGAGATGTTAGAGATCATCGAAAGCGAGATCGCGGTGCGCGGCTGGCACAGCTTCAAGCTCACCGGTCAGACCGAAGATCGCGGCGCGTTGGTCAAAGAATTCCAGGAGTACGAAGGCCCGGCCACCTTCCTCATCAGCCTGAAGGCAGGCGGCTTCGGCCTCAACCTCACCGCCGCCAGCTACGTTGTTCTCTTTGATCCCTGGTGGAATCCCGCCGTGGAAGCGCAGGCGATTGACCGCACGCACCGCATCGGCCAAAAGCAGACCGTCTTCGCCTACCGCCTGCTGATCAAAGACAGTATCGAGGAAAAAATCCGCGTGCTGCAAAAGCAGAAAGGCAGCCTCGCCAACGACATCCTGGGCGAGGAAAATTTCGCCCAGGCACTCACCTTGAATGACTTCCAGTTCCTCCTTGGTGGGGAGTGAGCCGCAGCAGGCAAATGACGGCGTCCTGGCAGGCCTAAGCACAACGAATGGTAATTCGGAGATGGTATTAGCTACCGCCGAAGAAGCCGCCCAGCTTACGAATGCGTGTGGGGTGACGCAGCTTTCGCAACGCCTTCGCCTCGATTTGGCGGATGCGTTCGCGAGTCACTTGGAACTGCTTGCCTACTTCCTCCAGCGTGCGGCCAGAGCCGTCCACGAGACCAAAGCGCTGTTCCAGGACTTCGCGCTCGCGCGGGTTGAGGGTATCTAGCACATCTTTGAGTTTGCCCCGCAGCAGGTTCATCGCGGTCAATTCCATCGGATCACGAGCTTCCTTGTCCTCAATGAAATCACCAAACTCCGTGTCACCATCGCCATCGCCAACCTTGGCCTGCATGGAAACGGGCTGCTGTGCCATGCGGAGCACGGCGTTCACACGATCAACGGGTAGATGGATTTCTTCTGCGATCTCCTCGGGCGATGGGTCACGTCCAAGTTCCTGCACGAGCTGCTTGTGAACACGCATGAGTTTGTTGATCGTTTCGATCATGTGGACCGGGATGCGGATCGTGCGTGCCTGGTCGGCAATGCTGCGGGTGATGGCTTGCCTGATCCACCAGGTGGCATAGGTGGAAAATTTGTATCCGCGCCTGTATTCGAATTTCTCCACAGCGCGCATGAGGCCCATGTTGCCTTCCTGAATCAGATCAAGAAAAGACAACCCACGATTGGTGTACTTTTTGGCGATGGAGATGACGAGGCGTAGGTTGGCCTCGATCATCTCAGTCTTGGCGCGGGTGGACTCGGCGACACAACTGCGGGCCTCGGCGGCGATCTCGCGATAGCCTTGCACCGTCTGCCATGCTTGCAGTTCAAACTGGCGCAGCGCCTCGGCAGCGACTTCGTTGTCCGGATGCTCACGCACCTCACGGTCGAGCTGCTCCATGTCCCTTAGCTTTTGTTGGATGAGGGCGACGAAGTCCTCGTTGATCTTCTGCTTGAAGAAAAACTTGCCACTGAGCTTGAAGAAGGAAACGCGTAGGGCGTTAAATGCGTCCAGCGCACTCTGCTTTTTCTTCGCGGGGGCGCTGCTGGCCACCTTGTAGAGTTGGCAGCACTTATCATAGGACTCATGCGCCTGGATCAGCAGCGGACGCAGTTTTTTGTAGTAGCTGTCACGTTCTTCGACCTTGCGGTCAATCACCAGGCGTTCGAATCGTTCCAGCCCGTTGGCGAGGCTATCAGCAAACTGGAGGAAGTGGTTCCCCACAAATCCGACGTTTTGCAGGCAGTGCTGAAGGCCAACTTCCGCTTTTTCGATGCGCTTGGATATTTGTATCTCCTGGTCTCGTGTCAGGAGTGGTACCTGGCCCATCTGCTTGAGGTACATGCGCACTGGGTCGTCGAACATGTCCAGCTTCGGTTCCGGGCGGTCATCTGGCACCTGTTCATTGGTGGCAGGCTTGGGGGTGGCATCAAGTGCTGCGCCCTCGCCATCTTCAATGATTCGGATCTCCATCGCGCGCAGGCGTGTCAGCACCTCGTCAATGAGATCAGGTGTGACAATGCCCACAGGCAGAGCTTCGTTCACATCATCCCAGGTGAGATGATCTTGATCCTTGGCCAAACGGATGAGATTGCGCAGGTGTGTCTGCACCTCCGGCATGTTGATGTCATCGTAGATGACTGGCGGGAGGAATACCGCGCTGCTGTTCTTGGGCGGACGACCTCGTTTGCGTTTGACCGGCTGGCCAGCATGTCCGGCTGTGGTTGCTGCCACTGTGCCGGTGGCTGATTTCTCCATGACCGGATGGATGCGCGGGCGGCCACGTTTGCGCTTCACCGACTCCGCGCCATTGGCAGGACGTGACTCACCCGCCGACAGGCGGGCAGGCTTCTTCGCATTGGACTTTGCAAGGGCTGGGGGTTTGGGGACGGCCATAAGTGCCGCAGTTTTTCCAGTGGGGGATGGTCCAACACCGGTTAGGCGAGGGGATGAAGAATATCTGGGAGGCATCCACGCGGTCAAGGCATAGTTTGGTTATTGGCAAAGCTGACCAAACCATGTTTTCATGTCTGGCGATGCTGAGTGAAGTGACCTCCGCAAAGTGCTTTATCTGAGTAAAACGTCCTTGCAATGCCCCAGTCACCCGCCAATACTCGCGGCCCTCCGAAAGGATGGAAATGGGTAGGTGCCCGAGCGGTTAAAGGGGGCAGACTGTAAATCTGCTGGCTTACGCCTACGCTGGTTCGAACCCAGCCCTGCCCACCATTTTCATTCTGAGGAAGTTACGAAGAAAAGCCCAACTCATTGAGTCGGGCTTCTTTTTGCACCACTGCCATTCCACTGCCACTTTTGAAGCTAACCCCCCCCCGGCAATGATCGCGGGGTGACATGGCAAAAGCAGATCGAGCGAAGCAAACCGTCGTCGGGCAGGGGGCGTGGTCATCCGCTGCCAGCACTGCCTATACGCCCCCGGCACCACGGCACCCCCAAACCACCGCAGACGCGGCTTGTGGGGAGGCTCGAAAAAATTTCTGCCCACCTCTCCGGTGATTTCATTGCCAGATGGCCCTTGAGAGTTTCCTCAGGTGGTCAAAAGGCCAGAGCTGGCGCTTACATCTCAGGTTGCGAATCATTCGCCTGGGTGGAATGCTTGCCGCATCACACCATGAGCACCGCCAAAAAGTCCAGTGCCGCAGCAAAGGCAACGCCCACCAAAGGCGTGAAGATTGCCCGTGCCAATCGTTCGGAGTGCAACGCGCTTACCAATGATGAGCGTGCCACGCTCACCAGCCGTGCCATGAACATCATTTACGGCAGCCATGGCCCAAAAGTCCCCGCTCGTCGCCGTTGATACCAACGTGCTCCTCGATCTCGCTGACGAGAACGAGGATTGCTGGGACTGCTTGGAAGCACTCAAACGCCGCCGACAGTTGCCGCGCTTTGTGGTCATGCCCACGGTCCTGCAAGAGTTGGCCCATCTGGCGGACAACGGCAAAAGCAAGGCGGTCAGGGCGCTGGCAATGACAGCGCTTCAATCGCTCCTCTCCTGGGGTTTTGAGCCGTTGGACTTGCAGCCCGTCGGTCATGGTATTGTGGAGCGGATCGGTGATGAAATTCGCGCCAAGGGCTTGTTGCCCGAGGAGGAGCGAAACGACAGCTACATCATTGCGGAAGCTGCCCTCTGTGAGTGTGATGTCCTGGTGTCTTCTGACACAGAAATCACTGGAGTCGATCAGGTGAGTCTGAAATCCCTGCTCCAAGGCTTTCACGTCAAACCCGTGGCGATTTTGTGGCCTCGGCAGGTGGTCCGTGTGCTGGGCAAATAGCGTGCCTCGAAAGATGCCGCCTGCGGCCACCACGCGATTGAGAGTATCAGGCGAGGCAAAGGCCATCCCGGCCCGTGGCCTTGCCGGGCCTGCCTGCCGTGGTAGAATGGCGACCAATGCTCAATCCACGCCAGGAACGCTTTGTCAGCCTCTACGCTTCCGGCCAGACGGCAGCGGCGGCCTATGCCGTGGCATACGGGAAGGCCGGGCACAGCGCCGAGTCCAGCGGGGCGCGTTTGTTGAGAAATGTTGAGGTTCAGGAGCGTCTTGCGGAGCTGCGGGCCAAGGCCAGCCAGGAAGCCGTGATGACTTTGGCCGATGTGCTGGGCCACCTGCGCGATCTCTACGAGACGCCCATCGCCGCCCTGGATGAAAACCACCCGTTCACCCGCCGGATGGTCGTCACGGAGGCCAAGCGGGCCGGGCAGGTGGTGCGCTCGGTACGGATCGTGGAGAAGAATTCGCCCCTGGCGATCTTGTGCGAGATGGCCCGGCTTCTAGGCCAGGGCCAGACTCCGGCCAAGCCCGGCAAGGCCAAAGGCCAGCCTGGGGCTGGGGATGTCACGGTAGCAGAGTTCATGGCCCAGTTTGGAGTCAAGTGACCGGTGGAGGCCGCCAGCCCGGCTTTGTGATTGATTTCGGCCTGGGGAGCCACCAGCCTTGAGCCGATGCTTTTCGCCTCTCTGTATGACAATCATCCTGGGCCGGGGGCGATGCTGCTCCTGGTGTGCCTCGCCAGGATCGTCGGTGCCGTTTTCCCGCGCTTCTTTGACAGTCATGGGGAGATGTTGGAATTGACTTGGCCCATGCGGCTCTACATGGGCATGGCCGGGCTGCTGGGGCTTGGTCCTTTGCTCTTTGGCAAAAACGGGGCGATTCTCTATCCCGTGTTTTTCGTGGTGGCCTCGGTGGTGGCCTTTAGCCCTTTGACTTGGCTCTTTCAGAGGCAGCCGAAATCAGACAACGGCCACTCCAAAACTGGAGAGGAACTGGCGTCATTTGCCCTTCTGATCGCAGGGCCGCAGACTTTTGTGCAGTTGCTCTCGCTCTACTCAGTAGCGGCCAGCTCGGTGCCGTTGTTCTGGCTCTGGGCAGTGCCTCTGATTCTGGCGTCCCTGCTGGTTCTCTGGCACCTCGCTTACTGCCTGCTCATTCGGCGGCCATTGAACGCGCCTGTGCTTGTTGGCGGTCTGCTGTTGCTGCTGGTATTGGGCTATCTGGGCCGGAAAGGAATAATCGAGCACTACGGGGTGCCGGTTCCTGGCTCATTTTGGGAAGCGCGGGAATACACGACAGAGGCCATAGCCCAAATGAAGCCGTATGGCGATGATGGGAAAACGGGCCTGCGATTTCGGGCGCGAGTAGGCATAAAGGTGGGCAGCAGATTCGATAGCGATACAGACAACGAGGGGATTGAGCACTTTTACTCTGTCCGTGAAGCCCAGATTTTGTGGTTTGAAGTCCTGGGCATCCAGCGGCGGATCATCCAGCAGGAAGGAACGCTCTACCTGGATGCCGAAAGCGATGCTGTCGTGGTGCGTGACCACCTCGGTAAATCCTACCAGATCGAATCAGGCTTGGACTTCACGGCGGCCAGGAAATCATGACTTTCAAGCCTGTGGGAAGCCTCTGCTCTCCGAAGATGGCACGACGGCGGGCGGCAAAGTCAGGCCAGCGCACCGGCGCGGCGGCAGGTGCGGGCTTATCATGGGCGGCTTCCGGTGGCACAAGCCGCGCCACCTCGCGCCCGCCATCCGTGATGGCGACGGTTTCACCACGCTGAACGAGGGCCACCCACGAGGGAAGGCTCTGGCCGAATTGTTGGAGGCTGGCGACGCTCATGTTGGAGAATAGCCGCCGCAAGAGAGCGGCAAGGGTGAAGTGCGGGCCTCGGTGTCGATAAACGGAAAGCCCGGAATGCACTTGCAGGAACCGGCCCAAAGGGATTTGCCCCAGCGCTTTCGGCAAATTTGGCATTCTTGGCGCGGTGAAGAACAGTGCGTGACCATCCCCTGACTCGTCTGTGTGAATGAGGCAGCGTGTGCGCTTGGCACTGCGGTTATGGATGTGGATGCGTGCTCACTGTCAGACATTCGCGTGCTCACTGTCAGACATTCGCGTGCTCACTGTCAGACATTCGCGTGCTCGCTGTCAGACATTCGCGTGCTCGCTGTCAGCACTGGTCTCTGAGTTTTCGCGTGCTCACTGTCAAAGCGGCGGCGTATGAGTCCCTTTTGAGCGCAAAGTTTGGCCCCTTCGCGAGCTGGACGGCGCTTAGCTCCGATGATGAACCAAAGGCGGGTTTCAATCCTCTCAGGGAGCCAGGGGGCGCGAAACTTCACCTGACGGTGCATTCCTTCCCGGTGGCTGATGTCTTTAGCGAGATAGTCTTGAAGTCTCTTGCCACCGCCTTTGGCATCGTGTTGGAAGGCGCGGCCTCGATTGTCTGGGAGCGCATGTTGTGCAAGCCACCATACAGCGAAGGTCTTTTGCTGCTCGTCCGAAAGAGCGGAGGCACAGCCAATGTGAAAGTTGGCGCAAAGATCGCCATCAACGCCATCGCCATCGAACTCTGTGACCGCAATCATCGCCGGAAACCCCTTTCTGCGGTGCCAGTTTGTCAGCGTGGTCTTGAGGGCACGGAGGGTGTCGCGCAAGGCAAGCCAAGTCTTGATACGTTTAGCTGGCGGCGGGTTCAACGTCACCATGGCCTGCCAGTCCTGGCTGTGCGCCGTGGCCCACAGAGCATTCAATTCCTTCACTGAGTAGGGACGTGGCTGGCGTTCCCCTTTGCCGGGCTTGGGTGGCACGATAGCACGCCGCTTGCGGTCACAAGCCGGAGCACGAGCTGCTGATTTGTGCAGGCTGTAATCCATTGCCAGCCTTGGTGAGGATTAGGCGATGGCTTCGCGCTCGATGCGTTCGATCTCCGCCATTGCGAAGCGGATGCCGCGTCCAATGTGGTGAGTTTTGAGTTTACCGGCGTGCCGCCAGCGTCTCAATGTCATCGGCGTGATTTTCCACCGGGCGGCAAGCTCGGCGGGAGTAAGAAACGCGGGAGGATTGTTTGGTGCTGAATGCTCTTGGGAGTTCATGAGGCAGCGAGTTTCACACTGCCGCCTCAAAGAACCTCTTGGCATGGTTGCGCATCCATTCCGCATCCTGTTTCAAGGGTTGCAGGTGTCTTAGCTATCCTCTCGCAAGGGTTGTCCCGCCATCGGGCTGCAAATCATTTCTTCTGAGTTTTGAACCTCCCTGTCCCGCCGGGACCGCTATCTCGCTTTTTCGACTCGTATTGCCCACCTGCGCCTTTCGGTGCTCGTGGCTTGCGACGTTTTTTCTCCGCGCCCTTGCGGCCCTTGATGCTCGCACGCTCACGCATGGCGTTTAGCATGATATAGATGTGCGTCTCAGCTTCGTGAAACGGGACGCCACGTTTGAGCCAGCTCCGACGGTCTTTCCTGTTGGCCGGAAAGAACGTTCGTAGTCCGTCCTCGACAGGGTCGCTCTCTAAAGGCAAATAGCCAACAGGCCAGGGACATCCGGTTTGAGTGAGGACGAGAAAGATAGCTCTGAGCTGGTCGGTTTTGCCAAGAGCTGCCCACCGTCGAGATTCCTTGATTTCCTTCAATTCGGACTCGCTCGGCTTGATTCGATGAGCCTGACAGAAAGTGACGATTCTCTCCATTGGCACAGGCTTGGGACCATAGGGCGCTTGTGTAGCGCGCTGGATGATACAGGTCGGAATTTCCAGCCTTTGAGAATCGGCAATATCGAATTCCGCAAGGAAGCTCCTTATCCTCTTGGTCGTCTGTTCGGCAGCGCGGTTTGCTTCATGCAGAGAGATGGCTTCTGAGCATGAGTCAAGATATTGGAGTGCTGCGGCCAGATCGTTGAGCGCTGATGTTTTCGTCACGACTCCCGCTTGAATCAACGCGGCGGAAAGATGGGCAAGCTCCAAAGGCGTTGGCGGCTGGTTTGTGCTCATTGTGGTTGGCTGGTGAATGCTCATGCTCTCTGCTTCTTTGGCTGGAGGATTGAAGGTACTGTTTGTATCTCATCGGAGGGCATTGGAATGACGTTGCTTTCCGTGCTCGCCAGCAGGCCCGCAAAAGCCTTTGGCGTGACGGTCTTTTTCTTGTCGGCGTAGATGGCGCTGGTGATACGGATGTCTGAATGGCGGAGGTAGCGGCTGGCCTCGAAGATGCCGTGCTCGCTGGCGATGATGCTACCAATCTCTTTCCGCATGGTGTGGAGCGGCTTCATGGTGTCCACGCCCTGAATTCTCAGCCATTCGTTCACGCGCTCAAAAACGGCATTGCAACGGTAGCAGCGGGCCTTTCGCTCGGCGCGTGGCGCATTCGGGCTTTCGATGACAAAGAGGGACTTCGGAGCACGGGCGCGGAAGCCTTTGAACAAGGCGGCGGTGTCGGCGTCCAGGTCAATCTCTCCCGCGCTGTCCTCGCTCTTGAGCTGGTGGTACTCGGTGTTTTCGATGTGAAGCAGGCCACGGCTGAAATCGAAGGTGCGCCAGAGCAGATGGTCGATCTCCGAACGGCGCAGGCCGCAGACGAGGGCGAGGATGAGCACCTTGAAGGCTTCCGGCTCGCTCTCTGCCAGTTCCTCCCTTGCTCGGGCAAGGATGGCGTAAGCGTCCACTTTGGAGACGTAGCGCAGCGAGGGGCCTTTCTCCATGCCCACGTCATTGAAGGGCAAGGGGCGCGGGATAGTGAGCTTCTGTTCCACAAAGGGAAGCACCTTTTTGCCAAACAGCGCCTTGGCATTCCGAATGAGGGAATTGACCGTGGTGATGGCCCGGCGCTTCGCCAGCGGATCACTCTCCGCCTTGCGCAGACGGCGATTCTTCCACGCCTGTACATCGGCAGGCAGCAGCGAGGCGAGGGGAACGGCGTCCACGCGCTCCCGCCATTCCTTCGTGCCGCCTTTGAAGGCGTCGAACTTCCGCCCATCATGAATCCCTGCCACCTCGGACACGACGCGGCGGAATGCCTTGGAATAGGCTTCCAGCGAGTGTTTGCGGGCGCTGGACGCAGCGCAGGCGACTTCGATCAATTCGCCCACGGTCGCAGGCTTGCCGGTGTCACGCAGCGTTTCTGGCTTGTGCTTCGCAATGGCGGCATCCCATCCCAGCGCCACCACGTCGTTGTAAATTTTTGAGGCCTTCGCGGCGGCGGTTGCCTTGTTCGTGGTTCGCAGCGGGAAGAACTCGCGCCTGCCCTGTGACTGGATGCGGCAAGCGAACGCGCCACCCCACCGTGCATCCGAGACGAGCTTGCCAGCTTGGAGCCAATAACGGCTGTCTCCCTTGCCGGGCGCTTTGCCCCTGGAAGCTACCACTGCCACTTTTCTTGTTCACCACTGCCATTTCGCGTTTGCTCAAGTTTGCATCATGTGACGCTTGAAGGCTTGATTTTACTTGGTTTGACGCGCTCATGAGGGATTATTAGCAAACACGAGAAAACACGCAAATGAAAGACTGTAAATCTGCTGGATTACGCCTACGCTGGTTCGAACCCAGCCCTGCCCACCATCTCCATCTTTCAGGTGCCATCGCTTCAGGGCTGCGAGTGACAATCGCGGCATTTCCCTGCACGGCAATGGCTCAGTTCAGACCCATCCGTGATAGCCCGTAGAAGCGGGGCTTGACGTAACGGAAAGTATGGTGAGGTGGCGCAAGTTCATGGGGGACTGTGGGCATGAGGGCGCTGTCCAGAAGTAGGGACACGCGAAATCCATGCGCGCCGTCCTCACGCCGCACCTGTGGGCATTCGACGACAAAGCCGCGCACGGTAACCCATTTTTCACCTTCATTGTTTGTCGCTTTCCCGCAGGGGCAGAGCAGCACATCGCCCCGGATGCGGATTTGCAACTCTGCCCCGATCTCGAAGCGCTGGCGTGACCAAAAAACTAGGCCACCCGTAGTCACCTCGCAAAGTTCGACGACGGCCTGACCTCCACCGCTGCGCTTGCTCGCGGAGGTTCCCTGTTGGTGCTGGCTGTGACTAGCCATGAGACATGAGGATTATGACTTCTCACCAGCCCGCAGCACTGGCTGCGAACACTGGAATGAAGCCACGCGGCTGGGCAAAGTCAACGGGCTAGTCGGCGGACTTCGGATCGAAGGCATCCCGCAGGCCGTCGCCAAGGAAGTTCAGGGCCAGCAGGCTGAGGCTCATGGCCAGGGCGGGGAAGGCGAGGAGCCACCATTTGCTCTCGATGGGGTTGATGACCTGCGCGCCGTCTTTCAGAAGGGATCCCCAACTGGCGGCAGGATCTTCGATGCCCAGACCGAGGAAGCTGAGGAAGGATTCGTCCAGGATCACGGCGGGAATCGTCAGCGTGAGGTAAGTGAGGATGAGCGTGCTGAGATTCGGCAGCAGGTGCTTCCACAAAATGCCCTGGCCGCTCTGGCCCATGGCGCGGGAGGCGGTGACGAAGGTCAGCTCCCGTAGCACCAGCACCTGCCCGCGGATGATGCGCGCCATCGTCAGCCACTCTACGAGGCCGAGAGAGAGGATCATGACAAGTATCTTCGAGTACGGGATAAGGTAACGCGCGGTGCTCTCCACCTGCGTCAACTCCGCCTGCTGCGCCCACAGCCGCGTATCGTCGAGCCAGTCCTTGAAGATGCTGTCAAAGGCGGCAATGAAGATCATGATGAAGAGGATGCGCGGCACGGCATAGAGCATGTCCACCGCGCGCATCATCAGCGCGTCCACCCGCCCGCCGCAGTAGCCGCTGACCATGCCATAGACCGTGCCAATGACCAGGGAGATGAGCGCGCCGACGATGCCCACGCCGAGCGAGACCTGCGCGCCGGTGAGCAGACGATAGAGCAGATCCTGGCCGTTTTTGTCCGTGCCCAGCAGATGCGCGGGGCCGCCCGCTGTGCCCGCAGACAGGGGCGGCAACAATTGGCCGCTGCCCGTGGCTTTCAGACTTTCCGGCAGAAAGAACGGCAACGTGAAGGCCAGCAATACCAGCACGGCCAAAAAGACGAGCGAAACCATCGCCGGACGATTCCGGCGCACGATGGCCCAGCCGCCAGGCCGACCAATAGCTGAAGCGATGGGTGAGTCAGCCATGCAGGCGGATGCGTTTGTCGAGCACGCTGTAGAGCAGGTCCACGACGAGGTTGAAGAAGACAAGCAGGGAGCAATAGACGACCACGGCACCGCAGAGCAGGAAGGCATCCCGGTTCTGGATGGCGTTCACAAAGATGCTGCCCGCGCCGGAGATATTAAAGACGCTCTCGACGATCATCGAGCCAGTCAGCAGATGCGCCGCCAGCGGGCCGAGGTAGGTCACCACGGGCAGGATGGCCACCTTCATGGCATGTCGGGCGAGCGCCTGTGCCTCGCCCATCCCCTTAGCCCGCGCGGTGCGCATGAAGTCGCTTTTCAGCACATCGAGCAGGCTATTGCGCATCAGCCGGGCGACGTAGGCCACATACGGCGCGGCTAGGCAAACCGAGGGCAGGATGAGATGGGAAACCGTGCCCCAGCCGCCGACTGGCAGCCAGCGCAGCCAGAGCGCGAATACAGCGATGAGCACCGGCCCGATGATGAAAGAAGGGATGGAGATGGCGATCAACGCGCCCAACATGGCCGCCCAGTCCACCACCGTGTCCCGCCGCATGGCCGCGAGCGCGCCGATGAATACGCCGGTGAGACTGGCGATGATGAAAGCGATGCCACCGAGCTTTAGCGATGTCGGCAGCTTCTGCCCCAGGATCTCCGCCACGCTCCAGTCGCGGTATTTGAAGGAGACGCGCAGGTCCAGCCGCACCAGGTCGCGCAGGTAGGCGGTGTATTGCTGCCAGAGGGTGCCGTTGAGCTTGTACTTCTCAAGCAGAGCCTCCTGCACCTTGGCGGAGGCCGCTTTCTCCTTGTCAAACGGTCCACCCGGTAGCGAGCGCGTAAGCAAGAAGGTGAGTGAGACCGCGACGAACAG
>Ga0247838_1005709_pt1 | contig 12274 bp, 7 predicted proteins | sample LaCruzMarch2015__5_FD_189097 | JGI IMG/M metagenome (GOLD analysis project Ga0247838, IMG submission 189097) | Freshwater microbial communities from meromictic Lake La Cruz, Castile-La Mancha, Spain - LaCruzMarch2015_15m | ecosystem: Environmental > Aquatic > Freshwater > Lake | place: Spain... | reverse complement strand
TGATGACCAAGCCAAAGCCCACACCAAAGCAATCGAGGCAGCCTTAGAACAAAATAACTCAGAACAGGCCAAGGTCTTGGCCACCAAACTGGATTTGGAGAAGTCGACTCGCATCGTCATCACCACCATTTTTGGATTTTTAATCGGTTTTGCCACACTCATCCTTGCCGGAGTCTACTTCCTCATTAATCAATCTCGTTAACCACCTCTGCCTCGCCCCAACGGGGCGAAATACCTTAGCCCAGTCACGACCCGCCTCGGGTCGGGACTGGGGTCATCGATCAAAATCATCAGCCCTGAAAGGGCGACACATCCACTCTTTCGCCCCTTCAGGGCTCTCCTCTCTTCCACCTAAACCTAGGGCTTCACCTTAGGCTAAATTCTTACCGCCCCTTCAGGGCTCTCCTCTCTTCCACCTAAACCTAGGGCTTCACCCTAGGCTAAATTCTTACCGCCCCTTCGGGGCTCCTCCGCCAAGCGGGTTAGGAGCGTAGGAAGGCCAAATCCAAAATCTCCCGCACATGCGGGATCCCGCAACCGCGGGGCGAATTTCGCATTCCCAAATCAAATCCCCTTTTCCGTCTCCACCCCGACCTGCCCCGATCAGCGTCGGGGCCAGCGTCGGGGCTTTCCGACCTTTGCTTACGCAACTCTTTCGAAAAAGAAAGAGCCCTGAGACTGGGCGATGCAGGGTCGCCCTACTTCGTGATCGTCGCTCGGAGGAACCTCTTCGAACCCGACCCTCGATCCACACTGACCACCTTGCGGACGGTATTCGCAGGCACGGGAGAGGTGTCTGTTGAAGGTTCGACCGTCACTCCGCTCGTGCTCCAGCTGCCAGCCAAAGCCAAATCCGTACTCGTCTCCCCACCTAGTCCACTCAAGGGCAGAGTGGGGTCATCCGCGCGATAAACAACAATGAGCCGCAATTTATCCGGGTCGCTCATATCCTGCACAGGCAGGATCGGTTGCGTGTTAGAATCCCCACCAAACGCATAGTTCGCCAGATAGGTCAGCCCATTCGGTGCGACATCTGTCATGCTCTTTCCTGGGTAGGCCCCCAAAAACGTGCTGCCCGTAGGCGCCGCCGGACTGACCGTGATCGTCCCCGAGTCGTTGCTCCAGACACCGTTGATTCCGCCGTAAATCCAGGTAGCACCGCCATCTAAGGAAAACCGACTGGCCGTATAGTAGGTTCCTTCCGGCAAACCCGTGATAGTCCCCTTGTACTCATCGTTGTTCGCAGACTGCGCGTTCCATGACGCATCCACCCAGGCATCGGACGCCCAGGTGCCCGGGTTGGTATTAGTGGCGTTGGCTCCTACTTGAGCGCGCACCTGCCCCAAATTCGGTGCCCCCGGAGCATCAGTGATAAGCGCGGCATAAAACTGAACGTATAGATCTACGCTGCCCCCCGCGGTTGCCGTGGCGGCCGTGGGAAATTGGACATTCGCAAAGGTGATTTCCGCAGCACTGACGGTCAGGATGCCGCTATTGTGAGTGGTCCCGTTCCACAAATTACCGTTGGCCCCTGCAGTGATCCCTCCATAGAAAAAAGCGCCATCGCCAATCTGAAACCTGGAGGCGTAGTAATTCGTGCCGATGCCGATGGAAGCTCCTGTCAGGGTGGCCTCATACTGGTCGTTACCACCGGTTTCCCCGGCATCGTAGGTGGCTGGTTGCCAGGCGGATTCGCTCCAAGTGTCCGGGTTGTTGGTGTTGTTAGCCACCCCGATCCAAGCCCTGATCGCTGGCGCCTGTCCCGACCCCGGCGTGGCGTTGGGCACGTAGATCTGGGCAAAGGCCTTGGCACTATCGAGTACGCTGATGCTGATCGTGGGCGGATACTGCAGATTGTAATAAAGGTAATCACCGGCGGTGAGATCGCCGACGACGATCACACGGTTGACACTGGCGGAATTTCCGGCGGCATCTGTGGCGGTGTAAGTGACCAGCGCATACGAATCAGAGGACGTATCAACCGATTGCAAATCCAATCCGTTCACCCGGTATGACAAGACTGGAGCGATACCCGTGGTCACATCATCCGTGACCGTCACATCCGAGGCAGCCGGAGCTGTCAGCAAACCGTTCTTCGCAACACAGGTAAGTTTGGCAACTCCGGAAGCCAGCTGAAGGGTGGGCGGGGTCACATCCAACACCGGATTGCCACCATTTTGAAACTCCGCCAGGTTGTTGATGCCGTTCCCATTTGGGTCAGCCGTCGGCTCAAGGTTGGTCTCCGGGGTGGAGAGCTGTGCCCCGTAGAAAGCCTCCCAAGCGTCTGGAATCTGATCATTGTCGGCATCTGCGCTCGCCAACGCCGCCGAGGAATACTCTCCGGTCGACTCGTTCAACTGAAAGACATAATAACCTTTGGCGTTAATCGCGGTGGCCACCAACGCCCCCGGATCATCGGTCACCCCGCCCGCCTGCAGATCCTTACGAACGGCAATTCCGGCGGCCGTGGTGGCATTGGTGCCCCACTGTTTGGCCCAGCTGCTATCGGAGAGGAATTTGTAGTTTTTGTTTACCGGCGCGTTGGAGTTACCCCAGTAAAAAATCCCCCGCCAGGTAAAATTGGCCACGGGAACCAGATCCAAGATTTTGGTGGGCGGATTTTCGGTCCAGGCGGGCGTGGTGAAGTCTCCGGCCAAATGAATACGGGTGGAGATCTTGGAGAAACCGATGCCAGCAGCCCTCGGATTGCTGTTGGCTTGAAACTCAAGCAGGTTGCTGATGCCGTCCCCGTCGGGATCGCCGGCTCCACCATGGATTCCCGTTGCACTTAGGGGATCCAGTTCATAAGTAATCTCCCAAGGGTCGGGCAAACCATCGTTATCCGTATCGGCCGAAGTGGGGCTTGTGATGAATCCATAGGTGCCCGCAGCCTCCTCAAAATCAGTTAGATTATCCCCGTCGGTGTCATTAACTGAGGGATTGGAATTCAGATTGTATTCCTCCTGGTTGGTCAGCTGGTCGCCGTCATCGTCGGCACTACCCTCACCGATTCCGTAGGCCGTTGCATAATCGGCATAAGTTGCCGGCTGGGCGGTACGCCCGATCGTGTAGGCCAGCGTGTCATTGTTGAAAGTGATGGTGTGCAATCCCGAGGCTAGAACCTGGAAGTTGATCGCGTCCCCCTTAAACGAGGCCACATTATTGGAAGCGGACCGGCCCCACTCTTTACCCCAGTCACTGTTGGCGACAAACTTCAACATGAAGTTCCCCTGGTTGGTCATGTTCCTTGTCAGGGTCCAGCCAAACTCTCCCGACTTCGTCATCGCGGTGTTGTTGGAACCATTGTTCGCCCAAGCCCCACTAAACGCATAATTCCCCGGGGCGGCCATCGTGGCGTAGTTGGGCTTGAGAGGATTTGTGGCGACCGCCAAGGCAGACGTTCCGTTCACCTCGGCCCCGTCGTTGTATCCATCACTGTCCGTATCCGCCAGAAGGGGATTGGTTCCGGTGTCGTTTGCGTCCACAAAAATTCCCGTGTTTGTTTCCGCGGTGTTTGCCAAACCGTCCCCGTCAATGTCAGGGTCTTCCGCGTCGGGAATGCCATCCCCGTCGGTATCCAGCGGAGCGGTGGTAATTAGGAAATCATTGAAATAAGGTTGCCGCTGATCTCCGCCTTCCATTTTGCTGGCATACAGACGGAAGGAATCCGGAGCGCCTGAAACTGTGAAAATCTGGTTGAAGACCACATTCGTGCTCTCCCCACGCCCCGTGGCGGTGACTTGCACACTATTTGTCTCCACCATCGTGAACCTCCAGACCATCGCATTGGTTCCGAAACCGATGGAGGTGTTGGTACCATTGATCGTAATATCCCCCGGAAACCCACCTTGATTCACGTTGAAAAGTTGCGTGCCAGAAGGCCCGCCAGAGAAAAGATTGAAACCCTTGTTGCCTCCGGAGCCCGCGTCCAAATTCACCGCCCATTTTATGGAAAAAGTTTGGCTTTTGACCAAGGCACCGGCCGGGAATTGGCGGTTAGCTGAAACTTCTGCCGTGCTGGAATTTGGATTCGCATAAAGACCGAAAGATGGATTCGGCAAGCCCCCCGTGCTGGTATTGGTATTGATTCCCGCAGCGCCTGGGTTCCCGAGGAAAGCTCCGGCAAACCCTCCCCCTTGAGTGATGTTATTTGACCATGGCCCGAATCCTGTGCCCCCATTGGCACCATTGGTCCATCCACCCGTATAACCAGTGCCATTGTCATACGCATTGGTGGTCTGCGCTTGCGCGCTAAAATTCAAAAATGAAGCGAAGCCAAAGGCCGCACACAGAATTGCAAGACGATTGATTCTCATACAGCTACCTCCAAAGAATGATTTATAACTATCATTTTCTAAGATAATATCGTTCATAGATGCATTGATTGCAAGTGCTACTTCATGGAACAGTTCTATTGTAATCCAAAATCTCTAGCCGTTCTAAAATAACAATAGCGACCACCACCTATAAGTAACTGCCATTACAAAATCTAATAAAATAAAATTACAATGTATTTACATTTGCAATTCGTCGGATTTGATGAATCCTTATACTCATGGCTCCTTCCTTACCCGTAGTTGGCCTCAACCTATCTTTTATCTTCTATTTCCCATCCTCTCTTCCGCGCGTTCTACCATCCTCAACGCTTCTTTATCTTAATCTCAATTTGCCTACCTACCTCTTGACCCTTGGACAAAGGAAGGTTCTACTTCTGACATGAATCCAAAATCCAAAATCCAAAATCCGCGCGTTAGCGTCTCTACCCCGTACTCCTGTCGGGGCCGCGAACGCGGGAGCTTAATCCCTTCATCCCTTAACCCCTCTCTCCGCACCATAGCGGCCTTCACCCTCGTCGAACTCTTGGTGGTCATTTCCATCATCGGCCTCCTCGCCGGTCTCGCCGTCCCCGCCATCAACGGTGCATTGAAGTCTGCCAAAAAGGCGGAAGTCGCCGCCGTCGCCCAATCCATTCGCACCGCCATCATCGCATGGAACTCCGAATACGGCACTTGGCCCACCAACGGTGTCACCGCCAGTGGCACCTCCTTTACCACGGACGACAAATTCCTTGGCATGATGACCACCACCACCAACACCAACAATCCCCGTGGAATTATTTTTCTCGAGGTTCCAAACAAATTCACCAACTCGACCGGTATTGTCACGCCCACCGGATATTTGAAGGGCTCCAACGTCTCATTCCGCTTCGCCGTGGATTCCGCGGGCACAGGCGTAGTCTCAAACGTTGGATTCGAAAACACTACTCTCCGCAGCTCCGTCGCAGCTTGGGCCCCCGATTCCTCCACCCCGACCACCAAAAGCGTCGGCACCTGGAAATGACCTCCCTCGCCCGCCCTTCTTGTTTCCGAGTTCCCAAACCGGAAACTATGAAAGAGCGGGCGAGCGCAGATGGCAGATCGAAGATCGCAGATAGGCTTCAGCTTGAATCCTCAAACAACCCGTTCACCGATTCCCGACCACCGACCACCGACCACCGACTACCAATTGCAATTACCGCCCTCCGCCCTACGTCCTCCGTCCTCCGTCTTCCCGCCCCTCACCTTCCACCTTCCACGCCTCGCGCTTTACGCGCTGCGGCATTCTCCCTCGTCGAATTATTGGCCGTCGTCGGCATCGTCGCCATTCTTTCCGTGGCCGCCGTGCCGGTGATGCGGGGCTTGGGCGGCTCCCAATCCTCCCGCGCCACCGCCTCCATGCTGGTCAGTGCCCTGGAGCAGGCCCGCACCGCCGCCATTCTCTCCGGCACCAACGCCTATCTGGCCTTGCCGGACGCCGGCACCACGACCATGAATCCGACCAACCGTTTCCGCACCTATGCCGTCATCCGACAAACCGCGGATCAGGACGCGAACGGTTTGGACGACTACCAAACGAATGTTTCCACCAACTCGGGATGGGTTTTGCTATCCAAATGGGAACGCCTTCCCGGCGATCTACAGTTCAGCGCCAACAGCCTCGTCGCGCTGACCAACCGCATCACCCCTACCGGCGTTCCCTTTCCCGGCAATGCTCCCGCCAGCGCCATGCCCGCGATCGGATTCGCTCCTTCCGGGGGGCTAAGCGATGGGACCGGAACCAACGGCCTGCTCTTCGCTTCCTCCGCGAAGGTCACAAATGGCAGGGCTACCGTAGCCGACCGGATCGACATCTCCTTCTACTCTGGCCGGGTCCGTTACACCGGCATCATCACCAACACCAATTTCTAATGAACCCTCGGCCCATCCTTTTTTCCTTCCGGAATCCAAATTTCGAAATCCGAATTTCGAATTCCCCTCCCGCCTTCCGTCATGCGACTTCCACTCCCTTTATTTTCTTAACCCCTTCTCCCCTTAAACCTTTAATCCCTCGCCGGCCTCCGGCCGGCTTCAGTTTAACCGAGGTCGTCATCGCCTTGGGCATCTTTGCCGTCTCCATGATCGGCGTCCTCGCCCTTTTTCCTGTCGCCTCTTCCGCCGGTCGGGAAAGTTCCGAAGAAACCCAGGCCGCAATTTTAGCCGAAACTGTTTTGGGCGATGTGCGAAGCTCCACCTCTGCCAAAGGCAAGTCGGCAGGATGGATTGTCCGCGGACCAAACACGTTCACCAACGTACAATGGATTAAGCCCATTAATCTGACCGTTCGGTCTAATTACTTCATTTTATACGACCTCATTTCACGAACCAACTCCAGCGGCCCGAATGGGGTGGGGATGATTGGAAACCCGATTGCCCTGAAAGCGATGACTACAGTGGTTAATGAATCAACCTACAGCAACGCCGTGAATTCTGCGGGAGCGATATACGGCTCCCAAGTTGCCATCGAGCCTGTAAGTACACTTACTGGCCTTGCCGCGGTGACGGTTACCGTGAATTCCCCCGTCTCGGTGACATCGACCAATCGGCGAAGTTACTCATTCAGTACCCTGATCTTTGCACCATGAAATCCCGCGGTTTCACATTGATTGAGTTGATGGTGGCCGCCGGCATCACCACCCTGTTATTGCTGGGCATGACGGGAATCTTCGACCAATCCATGAAGGCGTGGCGGCTCTCCTCTCGTCGGGGGGACGCCGAGCGCGAAGTCCGTGCTGCCTTGGCCACCCTCAAGCGAGATCTGAAAGGTGCAGTGATCTCTTCCAGCCTTCCCATGTATACGGGAATCGCCGATACAAGTTTTGTTGGCATCTCCTCAACAAACTTCCCGAACCTCGCTCCCACCAATGCTTCTGGGACTTGGAGTAACGTTAGTTCGATCCTTTTTTTTGCAACAACTCAAGGGGCAAACGCAGCGGGGACCGGAGATCTTTCTGGCGTGGGTTATTATGTTGCCTGGTCGCCTTCGGATAATGGCGGAAGGGGCGCATACAATCTCTACCGTTACTACCAAACTCCCTCCCTATTTTTCTCGAACGGCCTAACCAACTTCTTGGTTTCCAGCAACCGCTTGTATAGGGCAAATGACCGTGATGAAGTTGTCGGTGCCAATGTGATAAATTTTTGGGCCCAGTTGGTGGTCGTACCACCCGGAATTCTGGCAAATCCAAGTAATTTTCCTACTAGCGGTTCTATTACAAGCCGACCGACCTACGTCCAAATGGAATTGACCGCTTACGGATCGGAAGCGGTCAGAAATTTCACCAAAAACGATTGGGGAAACACCAACAACATCACCAAATTCGGCCGCTCCTTTATCTGGCGTGTTGACTTATGAATCCGTCATTGGTTTTAAGTGGAAGGGGACAGGGGGCAGGGAAATCACGCCTCCTGCCTTCCACCTTCCACCGGCTTCCGACCCCCGCCCTCCGTCCACCGCCCTCCGGCTTCCCGCTTCCCGCCTCCCGCTACCCAGCTTCCGTTCACGTTCACCTTCAGGTTCACGAATCCTTACACCACCCGCCTCTCGCCACTCGCCACCCTCTCCCCAAATCCAAAATCCGAAATCCAAAATTCGAATTCCCGATCTCCCATCTCCCATCTTCCACGCGGCCTTCCACCTCCCACCCTCCACCTTCCACCAAGTCCGAAATCCAGAATATAAAATATAAAACTCTCAGCTTCTTAACCCCCAAAACCTCCTGTGGAGGTTTTGCTCTCGTCGCTACCCTTCTCATGATCACCGTCATCACCGGTGCGGCCGTGGCCTTTTTCCAATCCACTCGGATTGAACGCTTCGTGGCACGCAACTACGCCGATCTCGCTCGTGCCCAACTGGCCGCCGAGGGCGCCGCTGCCGCCGGCCAGGCGCTGATCACCTCCCTGTTCACCAACTATCCGGACAGTGCCGTGGGTTGGGCCCGCTTGGCCGACACCGAACTGGCCACTTTTTATTTTCGCACCACCAACGCGAACGGTTTTCTCACCAACGGGGCCAATGCCGCCACCCCCGCCAGCCAGCCCGTCTTTCTCTTCGCCTACCCTCTTGCCTCGGGCGCTAACGCTGTCCAAGTCTCGGCCTTTTCCGCTAGCGCCCCTGTCTTCACCAACACCGCCACCCCGGACGGGCAAGCCGGCCTGACCGCCGCCAACCGGGTCGATCTTAACTCAGACAACTGGATCGGCACACCCCCCGGAGGAACCAAACCAGCCCTTCGGGCCAAATGGGTGGAACTGCTCCAGGAGCCTTCCCAGCTGAAAAACACCAACCTCAACAGCGCCGGATTCCCCATCAATCCCGCCATCGCCCGCTACGCCTTCTGGGCCGAAGACGAAAGTTTCCGCGTGAACCTAAACCGGTCCGGCGCCGCCCCCCGAGGCAACAATACCCCCGGCACCAACCCAGCCGAAATCGCCCTGCAAGGCGCCTTGTCCGGCAACAACGCCATTTTGGCCCAGGGAGTCACCAACCTCCAAGTGGCACTCCGTTCCAACATCCCCACCCCCGCCACCATGGGACTCGCTAACCCTTCAAATAACTACACAAACAACCGTTTTGTGGTGTCGGTCCACTCCTCTGGGCTCAACCTCTCCCGGGGTGGTACCCTGCGGCTCAACCTTAACCAGGTTGTTGCCTCCTCCACCGATGCAAACACGATCCGTTCCCAATCGGATCGAATCTTGGCTGGCATCACCAACGCCAACACCAACGCCACCCCCTCCAACACCGCGGCCATGCCCGCCTTCGGCCAACGCTTTTATCGACTCAATACCAACGGCACGACCCTCAATGACACCTCGGTGGTCACCGGCACCGCCGGGGCCAACCAGCGGACCGCCATCTACCTCCAAAAGATCGCCGCGAATATCCGCGACTACCTCGATAGCGACTCCCAGCCCACCATCGTGAATAACGATAATGGATTTTCCGTCCGGACCGGCTTACCAAGTGTCCCCTTCAACAGCACCAGTGTTAGCGGGAACGGCAGCCTCACCAGCTTCAGCGAGGTGGCGGGGGTCGGCAAGGAGGCTGTGCCCATGTTGACGGAGTACGCCGTCCGAGTCCTGCTTACCTCATGGGTCACCAACGCCACCGGGGCGGACTTCACCTTCCGTTTGTTTCACTACTTCGAGTTCTGGAACCCCACCACCAAGGACATTCCTGTCTCCGCTCTCGGCGCCAACCCCACCTTACGCATCATGAATATGTATAACTTCAACGTGGGCTCCGGAACGATCACTCCTTCGGCACCTCCCGTGGTCTCTGTGCCGCTCAGCCAATTTCAGGGACTGACCACTTTCCCAGCCAACAGCTTTACGGTTTTAACCACCGAGTCTTCAGCTGATGAGGGAACGTGCCCGTTCCCAAATAATGGATCCTTTTTTCGAGCCCCTGGCAGCTCCACCATTTACTCGGGTAGGACCACTCTTCGTCAAGGGACCGGCCCTTACCGTGTCAGAGCCATACTGGGGACGGCCGGAGGCGGGCGCGCGGGCACTTCAGTAAGTGATTATGATCTCTGGATGATGCTGTTGAACAACGATGGTATTCTGGAAAGTTTCAACGCTCTAGCCACCGCGTCCTCCACGGCAGGATCCACGGAAGCCCACCTCACGATCCATAACGACACCGGCAATAATATCAACAGCTCCCAGTTTTTAACCCTGCCCAGCAGCCTCCGCGGGAACGACTTCCTGAGTCGCTCCGGAGAACCCCGCTCCCTGAATGAACAACTCGTGACGGTTCGTTACACCACCACAGGAGATACGGGGAATCAGACCCGCTTTTTCAACGCAAGTACCGCACAAAGCTCTTTCGGAGCTCTGGGCACCTTTGTAAATCCCGCGAATTGGGTCGACTACTCCCCTGCCATCACCTCCGGTTCTGCCACCGCTCCTTACATTCAGCGGGATGCGGTCCTCGATACCATCGGTCGCCTCGGCGACGTTTTTGATCCCACCCGTTTTCTTGGAGCGGGCTCCACGGAGCTTCTTCTCATTCGCGGCGGCGCCCGCACGCTCAAAATCGGTCAAGCCGAACGATGGAGCACGCAGAACGCCTACGGCCTCTGGGATGGGGTCGAAACCAGCGCCAGCCGGAACTGGACCTCGTGGCGGCTCGCCGATGTTTTCTCCGTCACCAACTCCACCAACCTGCCGGGCGTTATCAACATCAACGGTGCCCTCCGGGACACCAATGCCCTGTCTGCGCTCGTTTTCGGGCTGATTTATGAATCCTCCCCCGACGGTGCCCAAGCCACTTCCGGTCGAAACCTAAATGTCGCCAACTTTGTCAGCGCCGTCCGCAACCATCTGGCGGGAGGCACGGTGGATACCAATCCCTCCAACGATCGTCTTATTTGGGAGCGAGGCCAGCTGGGGGAGTTGGCCGACGCCCAGAACCGGCCTCTCCTGTCCTCACCGCTAAACACCTTGGCGGGGGTGGCGCTCAGCACAACCCAGGACCGCGGACGTGAGGAACTTGTCCGCCGGATGATGGAGCTGATCACCACCAAGGGAAACGTGTATACGATCTACGCGATTGGCCAGGCTCTTAATCCCCGTACCGGTCAACCGGTCTCCACCCAAAAGATGAAACGCACCTTTCGCATCGATCCAACCTTCACCCCCGCACTGCCCGCCGACAACGCCTTTGATCCAGCCCAAGCCGGGACTGGATCTGCTGCCGACAGGTTTCGAAGACCATCTGGCTTTACGGTCACCGTCCTGCAAAACTCCGTCGAATGAAACTTTTATTACCCTTTCTGACCACTGCCGTATGCCTCGGATTGTCTTTGCCTCCGTGCGTTGTGGGGCAGGCCTCCAGCCCCAAAGCCCCACCGCAGGCCTATATTCGGTACCTGTGCGCGTCGGAAGGCAACGTCCCTCCCAAGGTATTTGGCGAATGGCCCCAGTTCCAGCCACCGCGCCGGCTGGCGCTTGAAACCGGTTCAGCCGGCCCCCTTTTATTGGCCCCAAGTTTCCTACCCCTTTCCTCCTCCGGCTATCAACCCGCTCCCCCGGCACCGGGAAAAATCGTGGTTCAGGAACTACCGGTGGATTCTACGGACAAAACGCCCCAAAAAAACCTCGCCTCCATGAATTTTCAGCCCCAAGCAGGCCACTTCTACACCCTACTCATCCGAGGAACGGGTGTAGAAACCAAACTGGATTTGCTTGAGGATGAGCCGGCCGTGCTGCCTGCCTCCAAGGAAGGTGAGGAGGCTCCACCGCCGCGCCGCTCGCTTCGCTGCCTTGTTCTGGAATCAGGAGCTCGAGCAAAAATTTCCTGCCTAGAAGCCGGCGTGAGGCTGGAAGCCACCTCAGACAAGCCGGTTCTGGCGGAAAACTTAAAAAGAGGAATTTGGAGCCTTACGGTAGAGGGAGACAACAAAGGCAAACCCATCAGCACGACCGTTGAGATTGATCTCGAATCTCCTGGCAACTGGACCCTCTTTTTGATGCGCGACATTTATGGCCGCCTTGCACCCACACTGAAAAAAGATGCTGCCTTGGACTAAAGAATCAACAGACCAAATCTAGACCGACCAACTCTTACTGGAGGGGCCAATTGAACGACGCAACGGACAGAGCTAAGTAAATTTCTGCCGAGCAAATTTACTCCCAGCTCGTGATCCACTTGGCACGGTTGGTGGCTGTCCCTGTGCCGGCTTGACCCCCCGTCGACCAGACATCCGGCACCGCTCCACCATTCACGGAGTTCGTTCCACTCCAATAGTAACCATAAGCGTAACCCCAAGGGTCGATGAAGTAATTCACCCCGCTGGTATTCACCATGGAGGGCTTCACATTCAGGTACTGTTTCCGGCCTGGGGTAGTGGCTGAATAGTTTGTCGTGCCCCACAAGTTGCTGAACAAAACCTGACCTGCAGCTGGATAGG
>Ga0247838_1005695_pt1 | contig 12306 bp, 5 predicted proteins | sample LaCruzMarch2015__5_FD_189097 | JGI IMG/M metagenome (GOLD analysis project Ga0247838, IMG submission 189097) | Freshwater microbial communities from meromictic Lake La Cruz, Castile-La Mancha, Spain - LaCruzMarch2015_15m | ecosystem: Environmental > Aquatic > Freshwater > Lake | place: Spain... | reverse complement strand
CTAATTCAATGCTTACTTTATTCCAGCTATTACTCCAATCTGGGTGATGGCCCAGCTGTTCAGCTGCCATGGCAACCCTCACCATGAAAGCAAAGGCCTCTGAAAAATCATTGAAGTGCCATGTGCGTGTGATCTTTCCATCTTGCACTTGCCAGCCAGGCAAAATACTTGGCAATTCTTTTAGCTCTGAATCGTTTAATAAATGGGCCATGGAATTCAACAGGTACCTTCAAGCAAAACTACAACTGGCACACCGCCAATAAATTTAATCTTAAAAAAATGATATAAAAAAGATAGATGATCAAAATACGATGCCTTCCAAACTAAAAATACTTATTTTTCTCTTAACCCTTAATGCTTTATCTGTCCCATTTGCACTTGCGCAAACATCAAACACAACCAGTGGAGCTAACAATGAGCAACAACTGAATGCGATACCAAAATTAAGAGGAAATGGTGGCTTACGCTTTGATTCGCAAGGGGCTGGCACTCCGAACACCTTAAGTGGATATTTCTTCCTGCCAATACTGGCAAGTGAGCGTGGCGATATTTTCTTTGCTGAGTCTTATATCAACTGGAGCATTGCCAGTGATGGAATCGATAGCAGCATCGGCAGCAGCACCCGCCTGGGCTATCGCTGGCTAACTGAGAATAAATCCTGGATTTATGGCATTAACGCCGGCATCGACAACCGTCCCTTCCAAGCCCAAAACTTTCTGCAGGCAGGGGTTGGCCTTGAGGCCCTCAGTCCCAATTTGGAATTAAGGGTTAACGGGTACATCCCATTTTCTCAAACCAGCAATCTCTACAGCACTGCATATAACGGCGCCTACGGCCTGGTTAACGATCAACTGCAACTAAACCGCTCCCGCTGGTTTGGGGTAGCGCTGGGCGGTATTGATGCAGAAGTGGGCACTCCAGTGGCCCGCTGGCAGGGCGGTGACCTGCGCCTTTATGCGGGCTACTACTACCTAGATGGCGACTATGTGAGTGGCAGCTCCGGTGTACGTGCCCGTGCGGAGTTACGGCTAGGGGACAAGCTCAGCGTTGGTGGCACAGTTTCATACGACGACATTTTCCAAACCCAAGCCACGGGTTACGTGCGACTCGGATTTAGCCCTCAGCAGAAACCAGTTGGAAAAACTATTAATGATGCAGAGGATCTTTTCCTTGCCCAGCGCGGCTTACCTGTAGATCGCCAACGGGTAATTCAGGTGGCAAACCAGCAGGTGCGCGACCAGGAAGCAGCCCGCGACCCTTTTACAGGCAAACAATGGGTAGTGCGTTGTGTGGGACTGAATGCCAGTGCCTACAGCGTGCGTTGCGGTTACGGCGATCTAAGCGCTGCTGTTAATGCCATCGGCGCCCCCGCCGATGTGCTGCTGCTCGCCAATGGCACCAACAACAACCTCAATGGCTCCACTTTGCGCCTGCCGGCAAGCACAAATCTCAGCAACGGTGCCAATGCGCCAGTGCTAGCTACGCAAGGGGGCTTTATTCCGTTGGCAGCAGTTTATGGCCCAGGCAATGGTGCGGCTCCGCAAGTAAATAACGGAATTTTAAGTATTGGCAGCAACACTTCAATAGCTGGTTTAGCATTTAACAATACCTCGATCACAAATTACAGCACTGAAAATGTTCTTATTGCCAATAACAACTTTGTTGGTTCCTATACGGATAATCCTGGGGGTTACTCCAGCAATGCCCTGCCAACCATCAACCTGAGCGGTGTGCAGGATGTAACGATCAGCAATAACACATTCAGCAATCCCCAGGTAGCTAGTTATGTATCGGCTACAGGGCTCACAAGGGATAAAAGCCGCCCAGGCAGTTATGACTCTATTTGCTCCCCAGGTCAAAGCCAACAAGCAAATCCATCAAAAACATACCTCTGCCTAAACGGCAATGCAATTAGAATTACAAATGGCTCAAATATTGCAATTCTAAACAACAGCATCAGCGGCGCCCTAGATGAAGCAATAAGAATGGATAATCCAAACGGAACACTAACCATCGCCAACAACACAATCACTGGTATGCGCAATGGCCCAGATACCAATATTCAAGCGACGATCTTTACGCGATTGAGCTCTGGTAATCTAAATTACACGGCATCGAATAACTTCGTTTCTGACAATGCCCCGGGTATTCTTGTTCCAGATGGCTGGGAAACAGGCAGCTCCAATCCAAGTAAAGGCAGCCTAAAACAGCTCGTTACAAGTTTGTTACCACAAGATTTGCCACCCAAATTCAAGCCGAACAGAAACAATGTAGACCCATTTGAAATTGGGCTTTGTAGAGGTGATGCAAGCTTCCCAGACGCAGCCGATAAATATGGAGACGGGATTCTTGGAAACTGCAATAGCCCCACCAGCATGAATTTAATGGTTATCAATAATAACTTTAATGTTACCAATGCTGGCTCAGCTTCTGATGACAATTCAGATGGGATTGATTTCAATACTGGGCAAAATGCAATTTTCTCATTCCAGGCTACCGGCAACTCAGTAACATCACGCAGTGGCAACCCACTTACTGCAGATTTCAGAGCAAATACGATAATATCTTCTGGTCTGATATCTGAAAATAATTTAATCTCAATAGAGGGTGATGATGCACCGATAGACATTGAATTTTCAAGCCGCAATGGCGCCACAAACAACGGTTACGGCCAGCTTTCAATCATTCAAGCAGCCAATACCTTACAACGACTAGATGCCGCAGGCAGCCAAATACTTAAAGAGGGGCAGCAGATAAAAATAACTGCCGGCACAGATGTACAACCACCAAGCACTAGCACTTACGGCAACTACAACCTTACAATCACCCCACCATATGCCCTACAATATCCTGGCACTTCAAATTTAGGCTGGCAATTTAATACAACAAATTACGACTTTCCCAATTCCATTCTTTACCCGGCTATAAAAATAAATAATAAGCCCCAGAGCTGCAATGGAAATAAGTCTTGTCCTTAGGATACATTAATCGAACCCATCAAAACCCAACAAAGTGACCTATACCCTTGCTATTTTTGGTGACGCTGGTAATTCCCTAACCAACGGAACAAGTTTTTATTACTCACCAGGCAAGTGGGAACGCTATCAGATAGGTGCCAGCGCCCCTCTACAGGCCAGCGTAAATCAAATGATGCAAAGCTGGAATCCCAACGACCTTATACAACTTGGAGATAGTAGTTATAATACCAGTTCTAGCTCGCTCCTTGATTACAACATTGGCCAATATTACAATAATTATATGTACCCCTATGCCCCGCCAGAGTTTGTTACTAATAGCCTATATACAAAAGCAACCGAAGGTGGAATTCAGGCTAATACCAATCCACTAAGCAATAAGCAATGGCCTTATAATCTTTATGAATATCCCAATGGCTTCAGGAATCCTCTGAATGGAAACTTACCTGGGGGTAGCAGTGATAAATTAAATCACTACTGGATTGTACCAGGCAACCACGACGAAGCCACAATAATTGGCAGTTATTCAGATTCAAATGTAAACCAAATAAATTTCGGTAAAACTTATGTTGGCGCACCTCAAGGACCAGATGCCTACGATTTTGCCAATAATATCAAGCCCTATCTGCCAGACGACAGCAATAACCCAAACTTCAATGAGCAAAAAAAAGCCATAAGCAAAACTGGAAGCACCCAGGCGCTGCTTGATTACCATCCCTGGCTAGATACAGCCTCAACAAAAACCTACACAGGCACAAATCAAGTTAATATCGGGAAGGCCAGTGCCGATGGTTATGGCATCTACTACAGCATCGATCTTGGCGAAACTGTCGACGAGAATGGTAAAAAAATTCCCTTGATGCATTACACGTTTATTGATACAACAAGACTGCTAACAGACGCTGGCTATTACGACTTTAATTTTAAATCAAGCTCATCTAAAAATGAGTATCTATACGATCCAACAGTTCCCCTTGGCGCAGACACGCCAGCGCCTCAGCATCAGGATCCAAACCAGCCCAACCAAAAAATTGGCTATGAAATGTACAAATGGGCCCTTGGCGACCTGAAAGCTAGTAAAGCAAAATGGAATTTCGTAGCAGGACACCATCCTGGCTACAACATTGGCCAGTCAACTGAATTGCTAAATAGTGACAATACAAAAAACACTACGAACAATAGTTACTCAAATATAGCTGTTGTTCTGAAGTTTCTAGCTGGGCTAAATACTGAATTGAAAGCCAGTGGAGAGGCACCATTTGATGCCTACTTCAATGGTCATAGCCATTATTACGGCCGAACAATGGAAACAGTAGATACAGGGATAGGACTCGGCCTAGGAATTCCATCATTCACAATTGGTGATAGTGGCAAAGTTCTAGACGACATATATCCCGTACCCTATGGTGCCAGTTTGTATAACTATCAGGATGATAATAGAAGCAATCTCATCGTCACTCAACTGCAGGAAATATATAAGCATCTGGGAGACACAAAACCGGTTAGCGCTGGCGCTAGTGGCTGGACATCCAAATTGATTGATACCAAGCAAACACTTATAGATTCAAATGGCAAGGCCTATAAATTATCAATACCTGTCTACACCAATGGTCAAGGTCAAATAGACAACACAAGTGATATTTCAGGCCTCTATGGCTTTGGCTCAGGCGCTGCCGAAATAAAAGCAGACAAAGATTATATTTTTACCCATTACAAAACCGTAGAAACCCTTGATCCTGCAATCGTAAGAATTGCCAAAGAAGAAGCAAAAGACTATCAACGGGGCTCCCTTTTTTATGAGCGCTGGTCACCCACTACCGCTCACCTAGAAAACCTAGCTCTGTTTAGCTTCAATGTAAAAGTTGACAAGGATCATCCAACTGGCTATCTCACAGACTTCACCAGAGTAAATGCTGGCAATGGCTACTTTGAACAAAGCCTAAACCAAGCAACTCCTGTATATGACAACATAACTGTTGGATTTCAAATCAATGGAAATAATCCACTAAATCCAATCGCTTTTGACATTTCCGATCCAACGAGAGCATTGATAAATCTAACCTTTAGCAATGGACAATTACAACCGATCAATCCTACAGATATCATCAGGAATGGAAGCGACTACCGAAATCTCCTCAATGCTATCAATGTGCAAAATTATGACTTCACTACGATTCCCGACACAGGCTACAAAACAAAAGAACCCTTGTTAATTGGCATCAACATTAACCTGGAGGCACAGACAGTCTTCGCTGACCAATCAAGTGGAAAAGATTTATATCATGATTGGTACTTAATTACCGATACAACTGCAACGGCATCAACTAGCCCTAGTCGCTATGGATCATTGAGCATTGATCTTCTTCCAAAGTCCCAGGCGGCTAGAGACTTGATTGCTAACACATCACTAACCACCGGCTATAGCAGTACTGGGCAGCAACAAAAATTTGATCGTGCCCAATCAGGGGAATTAACAGTGAGAGATCCAATCACTGGTCTTACGATTGGAGCTGGAACTCTTAGCAAGGGCTCTGCCACGCTGAGCCTCACAGGCCTTGCTAGCTCAGAGTCACTTTCAATCGGCTTTGCGGGGGATCCCAGCTCTTCTTATCAAATTAATTTCAAGACATCAGAAACAACTAAAACAACAAACTTTATTTATCGCTCTTTCGATCCAATTACTGGATCTCACTTTTACACATCTAGCCCATTTGAAAACAACCTAGCCACTAAGCAAAGCAATTATCGCTTTGAACAAGTTGAAATGTTAAGCAATGGCGATTCACCTATTTATAGATTTTACAACCCTGCTAACAACGATCATTTTTACACGGCAGACTCGTCAGAAAAAAATTCATTAATTGGCAATTACACCTCAGGTTATAAATTTGAGGGTATTGCTTTTATGGGATCGCAAAGTCCTAATTCAAGCTCAACAGCAGTGCATCGTTTACTCAATCCTGCAACCAATTCACATTTTTACACTTCAAATACCACTGAAGCAAACCTTGCAATCAGCAGCTCAGGCTACAAGCCTGAAGGCATCGGCTGGTGGTTTTAATTTAAAATTTAACACTAAGTATAATATTACTTAAACTGTAAATTTTGCGAAATAAAATAGCTTTCTGTGATTTTTTTTCCGCTGAAAAGGATCTTTTATGATCATCTGAGGCGAAAAGAAACCTCTTATTTCAAGGTGCACTTCATTGGGATAACAATTACATTTAATCAAATAGGAGAAGTTGCATAATAGAATTCAGCAACAGTCTTACCATTTTCTTTTGCTATCGCTTCAAGTACTGAAGGCATAGCAAAAGTATAAACTGTGCTGTATACATCTGTTCCGGAAGGGTATTTGTTGGCTAGGTTATCTGGATTTGTATCCCTTTCAATCTTAGTGCGAGTAACACCATACCCAAGAAACTGATCAATGGTAACATCATCAATTTGCATACCCTTTTCTTTTGCCATATTTGTCATCCAAATGGGTCTTTCAATAACTACACGAGGCATTTTGGGACCAAGTCCATTTTGCAATTCAATTTCAATTGCAGTGCTGGATTCGAACTTTGGCTGGGAGATAGGATCTTGGGAAAAGGCAGAAGGATCAATAATAAAATCACTTAGTGATTGATTAGAAGCGCTACGGGACACTTTTGTAATTTTGGATGGTTTGTTGTCCACGACAATTTCCGTTAACGGTATATTGATTATATCAAGGGGATCAAAATCACGAATATAGACACTGGGATCTGTAGCGTTTGGAATTGTAGTATCTTCTATTAATTGCTGTGCAATTCTCTTGCTAAAAAATAAACTCCCAGCTTTAAACATCGCACTAAAAATTGGACCTACAATTGGAATTGCTTTAGTAATATCACCAGCAGTTCCGAGTGCTTTTTTGATAAACTCTTGATTTTTATTAAATACATCTGTAGCTTTATTAATTTCAGTCTGCATTTCTTGAAGTGTCTTTGCATCAGGATTGTTCGATGCCGCCTTCATATCTGACTCATTTAGGTAAATGGGGCCAATATTAAAAATATCTGGATAAGCATCCTCACCTTTGAGTTTGCCAGGAAGATCGCCCCATACTTGGTCGTAACCATAAAAGGGTTTATATCCATCAGCTAGAATTGCTTCACCAGTATCGATAAAATCCACACCACGACCGCCAATAATAAAATCTCCGCCAAATCCACCATAAATACGATCGTTCCCGTCTCCTCCAAGCAATATATCGTTACCAAACTTATATGTTTGAGTATTTGAGCGTTCATCCCAAGTACGGTCTTTAAACAATGGGTCTGATTTAAGAATTTGCTGTTCACCCATGGCATTATTAATGAGTAATTGATCTCGAATTGTGCCGGATTCACGTGCACCACCACGAACCATTGATTTAAGATCTATTATTCTCTTTGGATCTGATTCAGTATCGTCACCATAAATTAAATCGTCACCTTCAAAACCGGCAATTAGATCTCCAAAAGGCCACCAATTATTATGATTATATATTTGGGATTTGGGTGATTCCTTCCAAGGAATTTGATATTTATCTGATAAATATTTAGAACTATCTGGATTGGCAAATTCGAGATTTGTTGTTTTTAAATCAAAGCCAATTAATTTATTAATATTACTTACAATGTTTGGTAAAGTGCTAATTCCTCCTTCAACCCCGGAGATACGATCACCGATTAGAACATCATTTTTAGGCCCACCAAAAATAATGTCTTGCATTGATCCGCCTACATAAGCCTTGCTTTGTACTACAGCAGCAGGAATTATCTTGTTGTCAATTTTATCAAGATTTCTTGAGATACCGGGGATGTTAAAAATTTCTAGTGGCTTAACACCGAGCAGCCGTTCCCAATGTATTCCAGTAAGTTTGTCGTAGTCTTTATATAAACCGTTAATGACTTTGGTTATTCCTTCTAGTTCCTTATCAAGTCCTGGAGAAATAATATCTCGTCCCCAGCCACCGAGAACAAAATCTCTACCAGCACCTGAAAGTACCATGCGCGGTTTATCATCCCGTTCCCACAAGGTTATCGGTCCCGTTGATAGCACACTATCATAGAAGCCTCCACCGTATGTGAAAATTTCATCATTAGAGTTATCTGCTTGAACACCAACATAAAAACTATTTGCCGATTGCAAACCGTCGATATGTCGTCCTGCGGGATAACGTAAACCAGAACCATATCGGTGTTTCACGCCAACACTTGCTCCAGTATTCAGGTACCAAGCAGATACTGGAACGTCATTAAAAAATTGATACCCATCTGAACCTATGGGTTTAGATAGATTTCCAAGAACAATTGTTCCATCATTACTGCTTTTGATTCCAAGAGTATTCTCACGAATATCCTTCCCAAATTTTCTTGGAGGAAATTTGGAGGAGGAAATGGGGTAATAGCTGAGGGAACCTTTGCCGGGAATAAACTCAAAAAAAGATAACGCATCAAAACGCACACCTTTAAGAATTACATCATTAACAACCTTCCAAGAAAATAGATTATCGTAATATCCTTTTGGTACTATGCTTTTTTGCTGGTACCAGTCTTTTGATTTGTTGGTTCCCATTGGTTTTAGTTGATCTCATCTATTTTAGCTCAATCCTAAGCATATAACAACTTTTTTTTGCGAACTGATTGACTGTCAACGATTTGCTGCTAGAATTCAAATGAATTTATTGTCAAATCTACTAGAATGGGACCCATCCAGCTCAGCTCAGCTAATGTTAGCCATACTTTTATTGGCTATTTCAGCGCTAATGAGCTCAATGAATTAGCTGGTGCTTCACTTTTCAATTCTTACAAATCCACTAATAGCAATTTAGAATTTATCCCAACAAGCCGTGGTGTTAGCCTTTACAGAATTACTTATCCAATTAACTTATTGTCTGGTCTCCAGATGGTTGCTGGGTTAGTAGTAATACCGGATGAGCTTGTAAATGATCCGGCGGCAACAGTAGAGGGGCAACCACGGCAGCTTCCACTAGCAATGTACAACCATGGCACAGTTTTTAGCCAAAATGAGGTGCCATCGCAGGTGCTGTTCCAGGATATTAATGATAAATGGCGTGTTGGATCTGGCGAAACCCTTCTTGATCTATGCAGACTCACAGATGCTGGATATGCGCTAATCGCCCCTGATTATATTGGGCTTGGTATCAATCATTTGCAAGAAGGATATAGCGTAAAGGACGTGGCTAATGTTGCCATGCTGGGGATGGTTGAAGCCAGTCGCTCCGTTTTTGCTGATCTAAATATCAAGCCAAGTCAATTGTTTCTAAACGGCTGGAGTCTGGGGGCATTTAACACGCAATGGCTTGCACAAGAACTGCAAAACCTGGCTATTCCCGTGGCGGCCTCAGCTGTGGCTGCTCCCATGAATAACTGGTTAGGCTCATTTAAATGGGCCAATACCCTTAACCCGATAGAGCAAAATTCCGATTCAGGAGGGTTTGGGATCAATCCCCATAACCCAGCCCCCTGGTTTCCGTTGTCCACTGGAATGGCAATCGCTTCCTATGAATATTGGTACCCCCTGGATGGATTATTTGATGTTATCATCAAAGACAAGGTTATTCCAGATCGTCAATTCAACATCAATGGCAACATTATTGATGATCCTAGCAGCTACGCCTACTCAAATAACCCCGATCGATTAACTTACCGTCAGGTTATCAGGGAATTTATCAATAACTACCAATCAATACGTCTTCCACCCGATGGTCAATTCAGTAACCTGATCTGGAATGTTGGTATTTCTAAGTATAAGTTTAGCGAGCAAGGAAGCTCTAATAATTTCATTTGGACTACCGTTCCCGGTTTTACTAGTAAAGAGATGTTGGTGGATGGTTTGTTCGATCAACCCCAGCATGAACTGATAGAAGAATTTAAGTTTCTACTGGGTGCCAATACCCCTCAAGATTTTAACTATCAAACACCTCTGCGGGCTTGGTATGGAACCGCTGATGAAGCGCTGCCAGCTGATCTGGTAAATCCAGACATGGCAGCTTATGGCGGCCTCAACGTGAGTATCGTACCTGTTACTGATGCTTCTCACAGGGAAACCTTCCTCAATGCTCTATTTGCCTCTCCAAATAATCAAGGCGGCACCAGTGAAAATCTGATCGACTGGTTTGAAGGTTTCCGTAAGCCTGACCTTGAACAACCAAGCCTTCAATTAGTTAACAACAACCTCCAGGTAATCAGTGGCGACTTCGGATTGCTGCCAGTACTTATCGAAGCGACCCAGCAACTAGGTGAACGCCCACTACATATCCAAATCCTGCGTATTCGTAAAGACGACAGCGCTGAGCTGATAGGCAGTCTCGGCGGTACCACCGCTAACACTGGTCAGCTGCAGTTCCTTGGCCATGAACGCGTCCTACTGCAGGTGGGTGAGCGCCTCGGCTTTCAGCTACTTGATCGCGATGACAACTCCACGGACAACTTCACCACAGAAATCCGCCCCAAGGTGGGAGGTGAAGGGTTTGACGTTGTACTTAAAGACGACAACGAATTGGAAACCGCCAGCTTGCAATTCGCTGTTACAACATCACCGTCCCAGTTCAGCTCCTCAATACTTGATCGCATTGCCGCTCCGCAAGCTGGTGTAGCTGATGGATTACTGCAGCTCACGGCTGGACAGACCATTAATTTAACTATTAGTAGCGATTCTAGTTTCGTTAATACACTCAGCTTTGTTCGTCTCAACCTCGATCCAATAACCGGCCTGCCTCTCAATAGCGCAGGTGATCGATCAATTGATATCAACAGTGCAGACTTTCGCGAAATTGTTCTTAATGATTTAGCAAACGCTCCTTTTGCATTAGATGAGCTGCTAGATGCAGGTTTTGAGTTCAGCCAAGGCGGCCGCACCGTTTCCTCAACCTTGCCGTGGGACGTTACCAAAAGCGGGATCTACGCGCCTGTACTGATCACTCCAGAAGGCAATGTATTTTGTGGAGCTCCCGGCAGCATCGAGCAGAAAATGCGCAGGCTCGGACAGAATCGCTTTGGTTTTGAGGATCAAAAAGGAGACTCAACCGACTACGACTGGAACGATGTTGTTGTAGATGTTGATATCGTCCAAATAAATATGGGCCCACCTGTAAAGTCTTCCCCACCCGTCCGGTTTGATAATGTTATTAATGGAAACGATCTGCCGGATACTACCCTTGAAGGAACAAAACTGAATGATTTTATAACTTTTGGTGTGAAAACAGCAAGTGCCTATTGCCGTGATGGCGATGATCTATTGCAAGGCTCCGATGCCAATAATTTTTTTGGCCTGGGAATGGCAACGACACAGTCTATGCAGCTGCAGGTTCAGATTGGATCGATGCTCGATTAGACGTACCAGCTAACTTGGATAAATTTTACGGCCAGGATGGTAACGACTACATCTATGGTGGTGCTGGTGCTGAATTCATAGATGGTGGAGATGGCATTGATTTTATAGATTCTGGTGCTGGAAAGGATGTTATTCGTGGTGGCAACGGAAGTGATCAAATTGTTAAAATTGGTTTAGGTACATTTAATATTCTCGGTGACGCCGGTGATGATAAAATAAAAGTAGTATCTGCTGATTCAGGCACTATTGACGGTGGCCCTGGAAATGACCTTATTGAAGTGAGCGGCTTAATTGGCGGTGTGTCTATTTACGCGATGAGTGGCGATGATGTGGTGAAATTTGAGGATATAAAACTTGGTTCATATGCATTTCTTGGAGATGGCAATAATCAATTCTCTGGGGTAAATGTTAGTATTTTAAAGATAACGGCATCTTCTGGAAATGACACGGTTACATTGAGAAACAGCAAAGATATTACGATTGATTTGGGTAATGGTAATAACAATGTAGATCTAATTGACTGCGAGAATATCACTGTTATTACCGGCTCTGGCGGTAGTAATTTTAAAGTTAAAAGTTCTAAGAACATCACTTTAAAGGCGGGAAGAGGGAGTGACTACTTCAATGTAAATGCCGCCTCATTTAAGACGGAAACTATAAAACTAGATGGCGGTTACATGTATAATACTGACCCAGAAAAAAATGGTAGCGAACGAAATAAATTAACTATTGATAGCCTAGAAGCTGGCGATAAATTAATCTTTAATGTCGATACCTTTAGGGCACCTCGAAAAAAGAGCTTTTTACTAGCTTGAACTGTTCATAAAAAAATGCCTTTGGGCAAATGTTAAGCGCAACAACTCCCGCAAAAGTGAAAATAGATTTACAGTTTATCTAATTTTATTAATTAATTAAATGCTGACCAATGAATTACTTGAAAGATATAGGTAGCGCAAGAAAT
>Ga0247838_1005693_pt1 | contig 12311 bp, 9 predicted proteins | sample LaCruzMarch2015__5_FD_189097 | JGI IMG/M metagenome (GOLD analysis project Ga0247838, IMG submission 189097) | Freshwater microbial communities from meromictic Lake La Cruz, Castile-La Mancha, Spain - LaCruzMarch2015_15m | ecosystem: Environmental > Aquatic > Freshwater > Lake | place: Spain... | reverse complement strand
GCAACTTTGCCATTTTTTAATGCTTCATAAAGAGCAGCCTCATCTAGTACGCCACCTCGAGCAGCATTAATAATTCTTACCGTTGGTTTAACTTTTTTAAGCGCATCAGTACCAATCAAATTAGCTGTCTCTTTTGTTTTAGGAAGATGAATAGTTATAAAATCGCTGACTTTTAGTAACTCATCTAATTCAACTAATTTAACATTTAATTGCGCAGCTTTTGCTGGCTGAAGATATGGATCATATGCAACGACATCCATTCCAAATGCTTGCATGCGGTGTGCAACTAACTGCCCAATCCGGCCAAAACCAACAATGCCAAGAGTTTTCTCAAATAACTCAGCTCCGGTGTATTTAGATCTTGCCCACTTACCACCTCTAAGTGTGGCATGAGCTGGTGAAATAGATCTTGCAGAGGCTAGTAGTAATCCAATTGCAAGCTCTGCAGCGGAGACAATATTTGAAGTTGGTGCATTTACAACCATTACGCCAGCAGCCGTAGCTGCTGGAATTTCTACATTATCTAAACCAACACCAGCACGAGCAATTACTTTTAATCCTTTTGCTGCAGATATTGCCTCTGCATCCATCTTTGTGGCAGAACGGATTAATACTGCATCTACTCCTTTAGATAATGCAGTAAGTAATTCACTTCGATCAGCGCCATTACAATTGCGCACCTCAAAGTCAGGTCCAAGCGCATCTAAAGTGGCCGGACTTAACTCCTCAGCAATTAACACAACTGGTTTAGCCACGCGCTGCAGTTCCCTCCTTGTAATCATCTTTGTTGCCAGATTTAACCCATGACATCATTTTGCGAAGATCGCGGCCAACCTGCTCAATTGGGTGAACCTCACCTTTTGCTCTTAGAGCTTTAAATTCTGGAGCACCAGCATCCTGATCATCAATAAATCGCTTAGCAAATGCACCGGATTGAATATCGGCAAGCACAGCTTTCATATTTTCTTTAACACTTGGATCAATAACTCTCGGACCTGAGATGTAATCGCCATACTCTGCTGTGTCAGATACTGACCAACGTTGCTTAGCAATTCCACCTTCATACATAAGGTCAACAATTAGCTTTAACTCATGTAAACACTCAAAGTAGGCAACCTCTGGTTGATATCCTGCTTCAATTAAAGTTTCATAGCCATACATAACTAATTGTGATGCACCACCACAAAGAACTGATTGCTCACCAAATAAATCTGTTTCACACTCTTCTGTAAAGGTAGTTAAAATTCCACCAGCACGAAGACCACCGATTGCTTTTGCATATGAAAGTGTGATTGGCCAAGCATTTCCAGTTGCATCTTGCTCTACTGCAACAATTACTGGCACGCCGCGTCCAGCTGAGTACTCACGACGAACTAAATGCCCTGGTCCCTTTGGTGCAACCATACAAACATCAACTTTTGCTGATGGTTTGATGTAGCCAAATCGAATATTAAATCCATGGCCAAAAAACAGAGCGGCACCATCTTTAATATTTGGTTCAATTGACTCATTGTAAATATGGCGCTGAACGTGATCTGGGGCAAGAAGCATTACAACATCAGCACCTTTAACTGCATCGGCAACTGATGCAACCTTTAGGCCCTCAGCTTCAGCTTTTGCTCTTGACTTTGAATCTTTTGCTAAACCAACTACAACATCAACACCACTATCGCGTAGGGATAGGGCGTGTGCATGTCCTTGAGATCCATAGCCAATTACTGCAACCTTTTTAGATTGAATAAGTGCTAGATCTGCATCTTCATCGTGATACATCGTTGCCATGTATTTCTCCTTCTGTTGGTTGGTTTAATTAATTTTGATAATCAGCTGTGGAACTATTTGAGTCTGACTCGTTAGCAGTGCCCATGGTGCTCAGCGTACGGTCTGCCAAGGTTTGATCCCCTCGCTCCAGTGCCACTAAGCCAGATTGAACTAACTCACGAATTCCATGTGGTTTTAATTCGGCTAACAAAGATTCAATTTCAGAAGATTGACCAACTGCTTCAATTGAGATTGTGCTCTTTGATTCATCAGCAATCACAGCTTTGTACTTATTAACTACTGCTTTAGTGGCAGCGGTATTTGCCACTTTAACTAATAAAATCTCGCGCATTAATGAACTTGTATCCTTCATTTCTGAAATTCCAATTACATTTACCAATTTAAACAACTGAGCACTCACCTGATCTAATGCATGTCCTTCTAAGTTTAAAACGATTGTCATTCGTGAAACTTTTGGATTCTCAGTCTGACCAACTGCAAGAGAATCAATGTTGTAGCCACGACGAGAAAACAAAGAAGCAACCCGTGCTAGTACGCCAGGTGAGTTCTCTACCAAAACCGCCAAGGTATGAATAGCCATTACAACTCCTGTGAATCCCAGACAGGCGCCATTGATCTGGCAACAGTAATGTCATCATTTGATGTTCCAGCAGCAACCATTGGCCAAACCATCGCATCTCGGTGAACATTAAAATCAACTACAACTGGTCGATCATTAATCTCCATTGCCGCCTCAATAGTTTTATCTACATCCTCTGGTCTCTCACAACGCAGACCAACACAGCCCATAGCCTCTGCTAATAATTTGAAATCTGGAACCCGCTTTGAGTGCAGATCTGTATTTGAATAGCGTTGATTATAGAAAAGTGTTTGCCACTGGCGAACCATGCCGAGTGATTCATTATTAATTACTGCAACTTTAATTGGAATATTATTTAATGCACAAGTTACCAACTCTTGATTTGTCATTTGAAAACAACCGTCACCATCAATTGCCCAAACAGTTGTATCGGGTGCACCAACTTTGGCGCCCATAGCTGCTGGAACTGCGTAACCCATAGTTCCTAACCCACCTGAGTTAAGCCAAGTTCGTGGCTTTTCATAACCAATAAATTGTGATGCCCACATTTGATGCTGGCCAACACCGGCAGTAAAGATTGTGTCTGGTCCTGAAATCTTGCCAATTCTTTCAATTACATACTGTGGTGATACTGAACCATTAGATGGTTTGTCATAACCAAGTGGAAACTTTGTTTGCCACCCATAAACCTCGTTAAGCCATGGAGTTAAATCTTGTGATTCTTTAGCAAGTGCTGCTTTAGTCACTGGATTTAGCGCAATTAAAATATTTTTTAGATCACCAATAAGTGCAACATCAGCATGACGATTCTTTCCAATCTCAGCTGGATCAATGTCGGCGTGAATAATTTTGGCATTTGGTGCAAAGGTAGATAACTTACCCGTTACTCGGTCATCAAAGCGTGCACCTAAAGTAATTAACAAATCTGCCTTTTGTAGAGCAGTTACCGCCGCTACCGTTCCGTGCATGCCAGGCATACCAAGATGTTGTTTATGTGAGTCTGGGAAAGCACCACGCGCCATTAATGTTGTAACAACTGGAACGCCAGTTATTTCAGCTAATTGCATTAGCTCTTTAGCAGCATTCGCCTTAATTACGCCGCCACCAACATAGAGTACGGGTTTTTTGGATTGAGTTATCAGCGCTGCTGCATCTCTAATCGCCTCACTCTTTGGCTCAACAACCGGGTTATATCCAGCTAGAGAAACGTTTTTTGGATAGTTAAAAGTAGTCTCTTTTTGTAGCGCATCTTTTGCAATATCAACTAAAACAGCGCCAGGTCTACCCGTACTTGCAATGTGGAAAGCCTCTGCAATCGCGCGCGGAATATCTGCTGGGTCTGTAATTAAATAATTATGTTTTGTAAATGGCATGGTAATGCCACGAATATCTGCCTCTTGAAAAGCATCGGTTCCAATTGCCGCCGATGGTACCTGTCCTGTTATTGCCACAACTGGAACTGAATCCATCTGCGCATCAGCAAGTGGTGTAACTAAGTTTGTAGCCCCTGGACCTGAAGTTGCGATACAAACTCCAACACGCCCAGTCACTTGGGCATATCCAGTTGCTGCATGTCCTGCACCTTGTTCATGTCTAACTAATATGTGTCTTATTTTTGAATCGAAAATTGGATCATAAGCAGGAAGGATCGCGCCACCTGGTATGCCAAACATGACATCAACACCAGCAGCTTCAAGTGCGTTGACTAAACTTTGCGCACCATTCATCTTGCTCATCTCTTCCTTTCCTAATTCGGCCTACTAAAGCAAAACCCCTCAGTTTTATCTGAGGGGTGCGAACTAACTTTTTCTAGTTAGCGCGCACGCTCAATAATCACCACGACCACTGATGTGATCGCAATTTGTGAGATAAGTGAGCTCTTCTTCATAACATTAGTATCGCAAGTAGTGCGTGCACTAGTCAACTCCTGAGATTGTGATCTCAATATTTGAGCCTACTTAGATAACGAAAAAGTATTAATCACATACCGCGCCCTTTGCGGCGCTACCAACTAATTTTGAATACTTGGCCAATACCCCACGGCGGTATTTATGTGGGATCGGTTTAAAGTTTTTCTTTCGCTCATTCATTTCTTTCTCATCCACTAATAAATCTAGGGTTCGTTTTTGGGTATCAATTCGCACACGATCACCATTTTTTACAAATGCAATTGCTCCACCATCAACAGCCTCTGGTGCAACATGGCCAACGCAAAGTCCAGTTGTACCACCTGAGAATCTTCCATCTGTAATTAATAAGACTGTCTTGCCAAGACCAGCACCTTTTATCGCGCCAGTAATCATTAACATCTCCCGCATACCAGGACCACCTTTTGGTCCTTCATATCTAATTACTACAACATCTCCGGCAACAATTGAGCCATTCTCTAACGCATCCATCGCTGCCTGCTCGCGCTCGAATACCTTTGCTGGTCCTTCAAAAATATCAACACCTACTCCGGCTGTTTTACATACCGCACCATCGCTAGCGAGTGTGCCTTTAAGAATTGTTATGCCACCACTTACTGCAAGTGGATTCTTTACTGCTTTAAGAATTTCACCATCTGCATCAGGAGGATTAACATCTTTAAGATTTTCAGCCATAGTTTTACCTGTAACAGTTAGACAATCACCATTGAGTAAGCCAGCATCTAGTAGTGCCCTAAGAATTACTGGAATTCCACCAACCTTGTCCACATCAGTCATTACATACTTACCAAAAGGTTTTAAATCACCAAGTAATGGAACCTTTGAACCAACTCGATGGAAATCTTCAAGGGTTAAATCAACCTCAGCTTCATGAGCTATTGCTAAAAGATGAAGAACTGCGTTAGTTGATCCGCCAAGTGCCATAACAACTGTGATGGCGTTTTCAAATGCTTTTTTAGTTAAAATTTGTCTAGTAGTAATCCCCTGACGAATTAACTCAACAACAGCTGCCCCTGATTTGATTGCGTAATCATCACGACGTCGATCAATTGATGGAGGTGAAGCTGATCCTGGCAGTGATAAACCTATTGCTTCACCAACTGCTGCCATTGTGTTAGCGGTATACATGCCACCACATGCACCTTCACCTGGGCAGATCGCGCGTTCAATTTTATCTACTTCTTCTTGTGTAATTAATCCGCGAGCGCACGCTCCAACCGCCTCAAATGCATCAATGATTGTTACATCTCTACCATCTACTTTTCCAGGCATAGTTGAACCTGCGTAAACAAAAACACTTGCAACATCCATACGAGCTGCTGCCATCATCATGCCAGGAAGTGACTTATCACAACCTGCGAAGGTAACCATTCCATCTAATCGCTCTGCTTGCATAACTGTCTCAACAGAATCGGCAATAACTTCACGTGAGACTAAAGAAAAATGCATACCTTCATGACCCATTGAAATTCCATCAGAGACTGAGATAGTTCCAAATTGCATTGGGAAACCACCCGCTTCAATTACACCTTTCTTAGATGATTTAGCTAAACGGTCAAGGGATAAATTACATGGCGTAATTTCATTCCAAGAAGATGCAATGCCAATTTGTGGCTTAGCAAAATCCTCATCTTTCATACCAACTGCTCTAAGCATGCCCCTAGCTGGTGCACGCTCCATGCCATCAGTTACTAAGCCAGATCGCGGCTTCATTTTATTTGTAGGCTTTTTATTGCTCATGAGATTAGTTTATTGCCCTAAGTGTTTTAGTAATAGTTCACGCACCTTGGCGGCATCAGCTTGTCCACCTGTTGCTTTCATCACTGCGCCAATTAGCGCACCAGCTGCAGGAATATTTCCCTCTCGCACCCGCTGGGCAGTCTCTGCTTGCGCAGTGACTGCATCAATGATTGCTTTCATAAGTTGTGAATCATCGGAGACAACCTTAAGTCCTCGCTTTGTGATCACATGAGCAGGTGAGCCTTCACCTGCAATAACACCTTCCACAACTTGACGAGCTAATTTATCGGTTAATTCACCTTTTGTAATTAACGCAATTACTTGAGCAACATCTTTAACTGATATCAACTCTGTTGCTAAAACAGATCGATCATTTGCAATTCTAGATATCTCACCTAACCACCAACTACGAGCTTTAGTTGGATCAGCACCTAGTAGAACTGTCTCCTCAACTGTGTCCAGTAATTCGGCGTTAACCATAGCTGCCATCTCTTTATCAGGAACTGACCAAGTAGTTTGTAATCTCTTTCTACGGTCTGCTGGTTTTTCTGGCAATGTTTTTTTAAGCTCTTCAATCCATTTTGCATCTGGCACAACTGGTACTAAATCTGGCTCTGGAAAGTATCGATAATCTTCGGCCTGCTCTTTAGATCTACCAGGACGAGTTTGACCACTCTCTTCTAAGAAGTGACGGGTTTCCTGAATGATCCGCTCACCATCTTCTAATCTATTTGCTTGCCTAATCACCTCACCAATTACTGCCCGCTCAACTGAGCGCAGTGAGTTCACATTCTTTGTTTCACTCCTTGTTCCTAATTTTCCGCTCTTAATTTGCGCAAGTGATAAATTCACATCACAGCGAAGTGAGCCTTGCTCCATTTTTACATCAGAGACTTTAAGCCCACGCAAAATATCGCGCAAAGCTGCCACATAAGCACGTGCTACTTGCGGTGCATACTTTCCAGTATCTGGCACAATCTTGGTAACAATTTCAACTAATGGAATTCCTGCTCGGTTGTAATCAAGAAGTGAGTACTCAGCGCCATGAATTCGCCCGGTTGATCCACCAACATGAAGTGATTTACCGGTGTCCTCCTCCATATGGACTCTTTCAATTTCAATTCTAAAAGTTTTATCACCCTCATCGGTTTGGATTTGAACATCTAAATAGCCGTTTACACAGATTGGCTCATCATATTGAGAGGTCTGAAAATTCTTTGGCATATCTGGATAAAAGTAATTTTTACGAGCAAATCTTGAATAAGGCGCGATTGAACAGTTAAGTGCAAGACCTATAAGAATTGTGCTCTCAATCGCTCTTTTATTTACAACAGGTAGCGCCCCAGGAAGTCCAAGACATACTGGGCAAGTTTGTGTGTTTGGTGATGCACCAAACTCAGTAGCGCAGCTACAAAACATCTTTGATTTAGTATTTAACTCAACGTGAACTTCAAGACCTAAGGTTGGTTCATACTTTTCAATTACTTGATCATAATTTAAACTCATTATGAACCTACTAGCTTTGGCGCAAAATCTAAAATTGGCATTCCCCATTTAGATTGCAATGCTGCTTCAAGGGCGCCGCCTACTAAATACATTCGATCATCTTTCATGGCAGGTGACATAATTTGAAAACCCACTGGCAAATTATCTTCAGCTGCTAGGCCACATGGCAGGCTCATGCCACCAATGCCAGCCATATTTACTGGAATAGTTGCAATATCATTTAAATACATTGCAAGTGGATCATTACTTTTTTCACCAATTTTAAATGCAGTAGTAGGCGCAGTTGGTGAGACTAGAACATCACACTTAGTAAAAGCCGCGTCAAAATCTTGTTTAATTAAGGTTCGAACCTTTTGCGCTGAACCATAATATGCGTCATAGTAACCAGAGGATAATGCGTAGGTTCCTAGAATAATTCGTCGCTTAACTTCACGGCCAAAGCCTGCCTGCCTTGTTAGATTCATAACCTCTTCCGCACTTTTAACACCATCATCACCTACTCGCAAACCAAAGCGCATTGAATCAAATCTTGCTAAATTAGATGAACACTCACTGGGTGCAATTAAATAATATGCAGCTAAGGCATACTCAAAGTTTGGGCAAGATACTTCAACAATTTCAGCGCCTAACTTAACTAACTCAGCAACTGCTTCATTAAATTTATCTTCAACACCCTTTTGATAACCATCACCAGCTAATTGCTTAACCACACCAATTTTCATTCCCTTAACATCTAGCTTTTTAGCAGCTGCTACAACATCAGGGACCGCCTGATTAATGCTTGTTGAATCCTTATTGTCATAACCTGCAATCGCTTGATGTAGTAAAGCTGTGTCTAAGACTGTGCGAGCACATGGTCCGGCTTGATCAAGGGATGATGAAAATGCAACTAAGCCATATCTAGATACACCACCATAAGTTGGTTTAACGCCAACTGTTCCAGTAACTGCTGCTGGTTGACGAATTGATCCACCAGTATCTGTACCAATTGCAAGTGGTGCTTCAAATGCGGCAAGGGCTGCTGATGATCCACCACCGGAGCCACCTGGAATTCTTGTTAAATCCCATGGATTATGAGTCGGTCCATAGGCTGAGTTTTCAGTAGATGATCCCATTGCAAACTCATCCATATTTGTCTTACCCAAAATAATCACACCAGCATTTTTTAATTTAGTCACAACCGTTGAGTCATATGGTGGTCGCCAACCTTCTAAAATTTTAGAACCACATGTAGTTGGAATACCTTTTTGTGTCATTACATCTTTAAGAGCTAGTGGAACTCCGGCAAGTGGAGATAGCTTTTCCCCCGCTGCTCGCTTTTTATCAACTGCTGCTGCTTGAGCCAGTGCGCCTTCTTTATCTAAGTACAAGAACGCATGTACACCTTTATCAACTGCTGCGATTTGCTCATAATGCTGATTAGTTAATTCAACTGCGCTAATCTCTTTTTTATTAAGTGCCTCCGCCATAACCGAGGCGTTATCTCTAACACTCATTACTCTTCACCTAAAATTTGTGGAACTTTAAATCTTCCTTCATCAATTGCCGGTGCACCAGATAAAGCTTCACTCGGAGTCAGGCTTGGAAGAACAACGTCTTCCCTAGTTACATTATTTACAGCAAGTGGGTGAGAAGTTGGCGCCACATCAGCAGATGCCACCTCTTGAACTCTTGCAACTGCGCCAAGAATTACATCCATCTCACCAGCTAAATGATCTAACTCATCATCGCTCATAGTGATTCGAGCTAACCTAGCTAAATTTGCGACTTCATCGCGAGAGATTGCGGCCATAATTGGTAAGTATAACTGGTGTTAATTCACTCGCGAATCTGACCGTTTCCACTAACAATCCAAGTTGTAGTTGTCATTTGTTCAAGCCCCATTGGGCCTCTAGCGTGCATCTTTTGATTTGAAATTCCAATCTCTGCCCCAAAGCCCATTTCACCGCCATCAGTAAATCTAGTTGACGCGTTGACCATAACTGCTGCGCAATCATTTAATGTTGTAAAGAGTGAGATCACATCTTTATCTTCTGCCACTATCGCCTCGGTGTGATTAGTTCCATATTTAGAGATGTGATCAATAGCTGCCATCACATCACTTACTTGGCCCACATTAATTTCTAGTGTTCCATACTCAGTTGACCAAGATTTCTCAGTTGCCAAAGTTGATTTGATATTTAGCTTATCGGAAATAACTTTGCTCTTAGTATCAGCGTTAATTATCACAGATGATTTAGCTAGTGCCTCTAATGCTAAAGGTAGAAACTTATCTGCGATATCTTGATGCACCAGAAGAGTTTCAGCAGCGTTACAAACACTTGGTCGATCACACTTTGAATTAATTAAAATAGCAATAGCCTTATCAAAATTAGCAGATTTATCAACGTAGACATGACAAACCCCGGCGCCAGTTTCAATAGTTGGCACAGTGGCTTCATCAACTACAGATCTAATTAGAGCTGCACTTCCCCTAGGAATAACTAGATCAACTAAGCCACGAGCGGTCAGTAGCGCAGTTGCTGTTGCACGATCAGTAGATGGAATTAACTGAATAACCTCTTCTGAAATTTTAGTATTAGCAATTGCCTTTTTCATTACATTAATTAGCACTTCATTACTGTGCGCAGCAGTAGATGAGCCACGAAGAAGGGCTGCATTTCCTGACTTAATTAAAATTACGGCAGCATCAACAGTCACATTTGGACGGGCTTCATAGACCATACCTACTACGCCAAATGGCACAGATTTTTGTTTTAGATTTAAGCCATTTTCTAAGTTTCTTTCAACTAGGACTCTGCCTAGTGGATCAGGTAGTTTTGTAATATCTCTAGCCGCATTTGCCATCGAGATTATTCTCGCTTTAGTAAGTAGTAATCGATCTTGCAGTGATTCATTAACCCCGGCTGCTTTTGCGGCCGCCATATCTAGTTGATTGGCAGCTAAAATCAAATCTAAGTTTTTTTCAAGTTCATCTGCGATATTAAGTAAAATCTGATTACGCTCACTCACTGTCGAATTTGCTAGCGTGCGGGCAGCAACTCGAGCACGCTTTGCAATGTCTGCAATCATCGTGGTGGCGTCCATGACCTAAGCCTACGGTCAATTAGGCTAGGGATGTGCGACGATTATTTAGAGTCCTAAGAAATACCGTTATTTCACTACTCCTCTTATATGTGGGCCTATTTGTATTCACAAAAGTAATTCACTACCCCGAGCCGATTGCTGCGATTAAATTGGGATTAGCACCCGCCTCAAAGACTCCAACACTTATGCCATGGCATGTGATTGATCCAGCTGCTAAACCAATTGATATTCCAGTTGCCTCTGAAAAAATGCCTGCGGAAATTATGTATAAGGGAACATCACTAGCTTTTAATCAATTTTTGAAGCAAACAGATACCAATGCATTCATAGTTTTCCGAAATGGAGTTATGACATATGAATGGTATAAAGAAGGCGTAACTCAAAGTACACAACTTCCTTCTTACTCTGTTGCCAAAACAATGACATCAATCATGATTGGGCAATTAATTTCACAAGGCAAAATTAAAGAAAGTGACAAATTCGTTGATTACTTCCCTGATTTAAAAGCTGGTACTAGCTTTGATTTAGTAACAATTAAGCAACTACTAGATATGCAGGCTGGAGTGGGTGTTAGTGATAATTATCCAGCTGGTCCAAGTGGTTGGGGTGTTGCAATTGCCCAGATGTATGCCTCAACTGATGTGGATTGGTTTTTAAAGAATAATCGTAAGATGGCATTTGAACCAGGATCTAAATCAGAATATCGAAGTGTTGATACCCAAATGCTGGGTATGATTATTAAAAAAGTTACTGGCAAACGAGTTACTGACTACTTTAGTAACAATGTTTGGCAGCCAGCGGGTGCTAAATACCCTGCTACCTGGAATGTGGATCGAATTGGTGGAACCGAAAAGACCTTCTGTTGCTTTAACGCCTCCGGTATTGATTACGCCAGAATTGGTATGTTGTTTTTAAATGGTGGATACGCTGGTCCAAATAAAATTATTGATAAGGCCTGGCTAAATCGCCTAACTACTCCAGTAACAACTTTAGATCGCAATTGGGGTTATGGCGCGCAGGTTTGGCATCCATATCCAAATACCAGTTTAATGCTTGGACTGCATGGTCAATTTGTATTTATCAATCCAGAAAGTAGAACTGTGATTGTTAAGCTAAGTGATAATCCAACTGATTCAGATCATGAAAGTGATACCGCAAAGGCACTTCTAGAAATATCTAAACTAAAAAGCTAGTTAGGTAGAAAGTAAGTTCCAACCTCTTCACCAGCTAGCGCCTTTGGTAAATCAGATAATTTAGTAAGTAACATCCCAATTCCAGCTGCTGTAACAAGTTTTGCAGCTTCAATTTTTGTCACCATTCCACCGCTACCAACTCCAGCTGAGCCAATACCTCCAATAGATTTAGCATCTATTTTTGAGATGTCATTGACTAGATGAATCGCTTTGGCGCCAGGCGTTGCTGGATTAGCGTCATAAAGACCATCAATATCAGTGACTAATACAAGTAAATCTGCTTTTAGCAAATTTGTAACTAATGCTGCCAAGCCATCATTATCGCCATATTTAATTTCTTCAGTTCCAACAGAGTCATTCTCATTGATAATTGGAACAACACCTAACTTAAGCAAAGAAAGTAGAACTTCTTTAATATTCTCTACATGCTTTGCCTTTGTAATATCATCTAAAGTGATTAGAACTTGAGAAGTTGTTATTTTAAATCGATTAAAT
>Ga0247838_1005685_pt1 | contig 12330 bp, 7 predicted proteins | sample LaCruzMarch2015__5_FD_189097 | JGI IMG/M metagenome (GOLD analysis project Ga0247838, IMG submission 189097) | Freshwater microbial communities from meromictic Lake La Cruz, Castile-La Mancha, Spain - LaCruzMarch2015_15m | ecosystem: Environmental > Aquatic > Freshwater > Lake | place: Spain... | reverse complement strand
TCACGCGAAACCCCAGCCCTCCCAAGTGTCATCAGTTATGAGTCAACGTATCCCTGCTTTTTTAATGCCACGGTGTCATTTTGACTTGAGGCAACGCGCGGGGTTCCTCGCCGAGTTGGCGCTCAATCAGGATGTCGAGTGGCGCATTATAGAGTTGGCTCAGAGCATCTGGAAGCATCCGCCAGAGCATGCCTCTCAACGGTTCTTCACTTTGACCCGTCGAGCGCACGATCTTGCGAATGTCGCGGTCCATTGAGCCGATGGCCAGTTGGAGACTTTCCTCCGTCGTGGTGAACCAGCGATTCTTTGAAACCCGTCGGGCTACTGTCTCCAGCTCAATGTGGAGACATTCATGCGCGAGAATGTGGTGAAACAACATCTCCGCCGGGAGCTTCGAGGCGAGGGTGATCGCGTGATAGTCCCGGTTGTATTTCCATGCGAGTTGGGTGCGACCCAGTTGAATGCCCGGCAGGGGTTCCCTCGTCACCGTCGCCCGAAGCCCGGAGGAAACCTCGGCCTTCTTGAGCAGTTCGTTGGAGGCGCCAGCACTCAACCCTGCGGTGTCATTGGCAATGATGTTGGTGAATTTGAGGAAACTTTCCCTGGCACTTTCCAGCATGCGGGCATTGCGGCTATCCGATGTGTCCGATGCCACGAACATTTCCCCGAGCGCGGCCCTCGCCTCAGGCATTCGTCCCTGAGAGAGAAAGACCATCGCCTTGCCATAGCGGGGTTGCGGAAAGTCAGGACGCAAGGTCAGGGATCGCTCGAAGTGGATCAGAGCCTCGTCGAAGCTTTTCATCTCGCACAACATCCCGCCGAGGCTGTTGTGAGCGGTGGCGTCCTCGGGATTTACCTCGATTGCCCGACGGAAAAATCGTTCGGCCGTTTCCTTGTCATTTTCCACCCGAGCGTAGTGGTTTCCCAGGATGGTCAGTGCTGCGACATCCTTCGGGTTGATTTTGAGCACATCCAAGAGAAGGCCCTTTGCGTCTTCGGTCTCCCCCATCTCAACAAGGACCATTGCCAAATCCCGCCGTGCTTCATGTTTGGTGGGATCCAGTTCCAGCACCCTCCGGTAAATCCCCACGGCCTTTTGAAATTCTCCGCGATGAGCCCGTTGCCCCGCTTTCTCATAAAGCCGCTGAGCCTCAACCGCCGTGTCTGGAAGGGGCTCTGGGTTGCTGACCGTCACCAGGGTCCCATCAACCCGGACGTCTGCACCACGGGCCACGTCGCCCAAAAACTCCCGCAGCGCTCGCACCAGCGAGGCACCCTCAAGGCCAGCAAGGCGGTCAACGCCCGGTAAGCCGTGAAGTTCTGAGAGGTCAAAGGTGAAATCCATTTTTGCTGCCGTCATGATGGCAGAACAGGGCCAGATTGTCGCCCCTGTCTTCCACCTTTTTGCCGCAAAACTCCGGAAATGGGGGATTTTCCCTCGAATCATTCCCGGTCACCATTGCTAAACGGCACGAAATTCAGGGGAGGTTTTTCGATCAGGGACTGCGGTTGTCCCTTTATTGTGTTTTAGTGGGGAAATGAACGAACGCATTGTCACCTGCAATCACAAGCTCCAATCGAGCATGCCAAATAGGCATAATCCATGAATCAATCCGACCTCGAAATCGCTCTAAAATCGCATGTCTCCGCTCTCTGCACTTCCGAGCGGAATACGTCCAATTGTCCCGAGGGCTTGGAGCGAGCCAGGGACTACGTGCTCACAGCATTTCAGTGGTTGGGTTACCAGACAGAGCTTCAAGAATTTCTAGCCGACGGAATCACGTGTGCCAACGTCGAAGCTCTGGCACCCGGTTTCGTTGGCCATGACAAGCCCCACTTCATCGTGGGAGCGCATTATGACTCGGCCCCGGGCACCTTGGGAGCAGATGACAACGCTTCGGCCGTTGCCGTCCTTTTGGAACTCGCCCGACTTTTTGCAGGTAAACCGGGGGCAGAGGCGTTGAAATTCGTCGCGTATACCAACGAAGAACCGCCCCATTTCTGCACGCCCACTATGGGGAGCATCATCCACGCCAAAGCCTGCCGAAAGCGAGGTGACAAAATCACCGGAATGATCTGTTTGGAGAGTCTTGGCATTTTCAGCAATGACCCCGCCAGTCAGGAACTCCCCATAGAGTTCGACCTTCTGCCCGAGGCCTCTCGAAAACTGCTGCTCCCGTCTGGCCTTGATCCATCGATCGGGAACTTTCTCGCAGTGATCGGCAACCCGGACTCGGCTGAATTCATGGAACGCTTCGTTTGCCAAATGACCAATGATGAAAAACTCCCGGTTTTGGCCACGGAAATCCTCGAAATCCGCCTTTCCGATCACCTGGCTTACTGGGATGAGGGCTACCCGGCCATCATGCTCACTGACACCGCGTTATTTCGCAATTCCCACTATCATCTGGCATCGGACACGCCGGAAAAGCTCAATTACCCGATCATGGACCTGCTCACCGAGAGGATCGCGGATGCTGTTGATTTTTTGCTGAAATAACTGATTTCGCCAAACATGAGCTTCTCTTTTGCAATTGGTCGGGTAGGAAGGATGGACATGTCGCGTCCCCGGTTGAGCTCCCGGCGCACCGTTATTCCCAAGCGCCAACTCCACACCCGACCCCCACTGGATCGGATGCAGCAGATTTTCACCGCGATTAAATCCGGCGAATTCCCGAACCGCCACCGTCTGGCTGCCGACATCGAGGTCACGACCAAGACCATCCAGCGCGACCTTGATTTTATGCGCGAGCGTCTGCGCTTGCCCATTGCCTATGATCAGGACGGGGGCGGCTATCGTTTCACCCAACCAATCTCCAGCTTCCCGATGGTCGAATTGACCGAGGCCGAGTTGGTTTCCGTCTTCATCGGCCAGAAGGCCCTTTCTCAATACAAGGGCACTCCCTTCGAGGCTCCCCTGCGGAGTGCTCTGGAAAAACTGACCTCCAACCTGAGCGGACGGCTCACGATGTCGTGGAGCGACCTCGACGCGCTGGTCTCGTTTAAGAGTTTCGACATTTCCCCGGTGGATCTGACGACATTCCAAGCGGTCAGCGAAGCTGTGCGCAAGAGCGTGGAACTGACTTTCGACTACCGGAAGCTCGACGCCTCAAAATACGAAAAACGTTCCCTCCAACCCTACCACCTCGCCTGCGTTTTGGACCAATGGTATGTCATTGGCCACTGCCTGAAGCGCAAAGCCCTCCGAACCTTCGTCCTCGCCCGGATGAAAGGCACAAAAATGGGTGGAACACCCTTCGAGCGCCCTGCCAATTTTTCGATTGAGAAACACCTCAAAGACAGCTTCGGCATCTTCACCGCCAAAGGCAGCCACACCGTTCGGTTGAATTTTGATGCCTTCGCTGGCCAACTCGTCCGCGAGCGCATCTGGCACCCCAGCCAGAAGATCCAGGAACTCGCCGATGGCGGGCTCGAATTAACCCTCCAACTCTCCTCTCTCCACGAGATCGAGCCATGGGTGCTGTCGTGGGGAGAGCACGTCAAAGTGCTTGGTCCGGCAGAACTCAAAAAGCGCATCTTAAAACGCCTAAAGGCCGCTCTCGGGGAGATCCAAGCATGAGTGCCCCTACTTATGCGCAGGGAGCTCAAGGAGCCATCCGGGTGAAGACGATGTTAGTCTCTTTGCACTTCCGCTGAGTCTGGTCAATGAAGCCTAGCGAATAGCGGCCATCGATGCGGTGGAAAAAGTCCAGCCCCCTGCCGAGAGTGATCCGCCATCCGGTGTCGGTTTGGATAAATCGGTCGTGTTTGCTGGAATCGAATGTGTAGGAAAATGCGATCTTTTTCGCGGCTGCCCCCGCCTGCACTTGTTCGAGCTTTTCCGAGAGTTCGACCTCTTCTTCCTGTGAGCCGGCAGCAGTAATCAGCTTGAGCGAAATCTCTCCCTCCGCCCCGTCGAGCATCTCGATGAAGCTCATCAGATTGTAAATCTGGTAATCCAAACGGATGTAGGGATCGACGAGGCTTATCTCGCGAGCGCCCTTTAAATAAGGTTCGAAGAGACGACGGTAGGAAATGCCGGTTTCCCCTTCTTTGATGTCGAGGGTGGTGGCTTCGGGGACTCGTTCCAAAGGCAATGGTTCCACTTTGGGTGCGTTAGAATCTTCCTGGGGCTTTTCGGTTGGATGCAGTAACTGGAATTCGTCCGGATTGGTGCTTCGAATCGAAACCCAGGCATATTCGGGATCAATTTTTGTGAGTTCATCTCGGATCTGCTGGCGCATCCGCAGTGCCGGGTTCACGCAATACTCCACAAACTCCTGTTCGGTCACCTTGAGGTCAGGAAAGAGCAACTTGAGAAAGCCCTCGGCAATTCTGGCGATGGCTTTGTTGTCCCTCATGTCCTCACAACTCGGGAGCCGGAGGCTGTGCGAAACGTAATCGGCAAATTCAAGGCGCGGGCGCAATTCGTGAAGAACCTCACCGAAAAAGTCGCCTTTCAAGCCAAGCATCCGCGACGGCGTATTCTTGGTAATGCGAGGCATGAACCAGCCTTCCAGCAGGCCGTGCAATCGATCAATAAAGGCGGATTCTTGAAGCGCGGGCGGCAACTCCTTGAAGAGTCCCTCGGTCTGAAAGAGAGGTCGTCGCTCATTGGTCAGGGTGATGTTGCCGAGCATGACAAATCCGGACTCCGACGTGCCCATGTCTCCGGTGGCTCGCCGATAGCGGCCACTTTCGAGATACATTTTCAGACCGGCCATCGCCTCGCCCGCGGAGTCCGTTTGAATCTTTTGGATTTCGTCCACAACGACTACGTCATAGCGCGGGATGAGACCGATTTGGCGGCTGCTGCTGTTGAAAAAAAGACTCGGAGCCGAAAGTTTGCCGCCAGGAATGACCGCCGCGTATCGGCTGATATTGTCGAAGACGAATGACTTGCCGGTTCCTTTAGGCGCCAGCTCCACCATGTTCACCCGTGGCTGCACTAGCGGAATAATGCGGGAGAGGAGCAGCATTTTCTGCGCGGGCGTGTGACATTCAGGATTGAACTGGCAACTCGAAACAAGAAGGTCGATCCATTCATCAAGGGTGAAGTTCTTTCGGCTACTGGTGAAATACTCCAAATCCACTCCCGGAGTCTGGAATGCTTTGAAGTCGGTCATCCAAATTTGCCCCTTCTTAACTTCGTCGCCGTCCGGCGGGACGTATTGCAGCGTGCCCAGGCCCCACATTCCAGTGCGAAGCAACATGGGGTTGCTGTCGAGAATTGGCTTTTGAATGAGGGCGTGAGATTCATCCAGAACCGGAATGCTCAGTTCATGGGTGTTCTTGTCGAGATTCACGGTGACTCGAAAGTCGTCGAGGATTTGGACCGGCTTGTGATCCTTTAGATCATTTAGAATTCGGTTCTTGTCCGCCTTCTGCGGAAGATACTTCGACACGATTCCCGTGATCTTTTCGCGGTTCGACTCATTGATTTCACCGTTCTCCAGAAACTGGCTAATGATCCACTCTCCTACGTAAACTGGGATGGCTCGGGCACCGAATCCAGCGTGCCCCATGAGCCCTTTATTGATGACGACTTCGCCGTAGTAGTCGCGTGCTTTGGTCTCGAATGATTTCATAGGTTCTTGAGGTCGATGCCGCCGGATGTGGCGGAGGTGATTTTAATGGGAAGCTCGATTTTTTGGGAGATCATATCCTGCCCAATGCGGAATGTGAGCTCAAACGCCATGGCTGACACATTGATGGCCTCGTTTGAGAAATAGAGACTCACAGTCGTGGCGTTGGTTCCCTTGGGAGGGATGACAACGGCGTCAAATGCCCTTACCTCTCCCACACCGGGAACTGGACGTATCGATTCAAGCCGAATCTCCTCGCTGTTGCTGTTCTGAATCTCAATGGCCAATGGCACGATTCGCTTGATGTAGAAGCGTGCGTGACCCGCAGACAGATCGAGGTCGAGGAACCTCAACCTCGGCGGAGTCCAATTTGCCGGATAAAGCCGGAATATGCCATGCGGAACGATGACTTCTTCCGGTGTGGCCCCTCCGTGGCAGAAGAGGGGGCGAGCTCCGGGCGAGGCAACCGTATTGTGCCCGCGAGGAATAAAGTGGATTCCTTGAGCGAAAGGACTGACGAAGCGATGCCCGAGCGTCCAGACATTCGCTGGGATTTCATCGGCTTCCGCTTCTGTCAGGGTTGCTGACCGATGCTTCTCATTTGGGAAGAGCTTCTTGGAAAGCTGGGCGTCTGCGGCGAGACGCTCCTCAGACAAAACGAACGTCGAGCCGTGATCCGTAATCACGTAAATTCCGATCTCCGGAACCGAACTGGAAAGCCGACGAGCGAACTCACCGACCGCTTGAGCCAGATTTCCATAGAGAAGTTCAAGTTGATCGGACCATGAACTGCCGGACGCTTCGGCGTCACTGTGCAATGCCGTATCGGCAGCCAGATAGTTCAGCAGGACAACGCAAGGATCCGAACCTGGATTGAGAGTCGAAAGTTGATCCACTCCGCTAAGATAGCGGACTTCACGGGAATTCCATTCCTCCGCAGATCGGGCAGTGAGCATCTTGAGGTAGTCACTTCCGGCGGCATCGGCTCGACCGGCGACAATCAACGGTTTGCAAACCGCCGTGTGGCTCGGGAGAGGAACGAACGCAGCGCCGGATTCGTGGCGGTGGAGGCCGGTGCCCACGAGAGCCTTTTCAAACAACTCCCAGAAAAACCAAGGCAAATTGTCCACGAGCAAGATGAGTGACATTCGGTCGCTCATAATTTTCTCCCGCCAACGGGACAAGGTCTGGACCGCACTGAATGCTGCATCGCTGTGGACCTGTGGAAAATTCCGGCAATACCAGTCGCCGAACTTCGCTGCCGACTTCTCGACTTCCGCATCAGCCATGCGCCGTTCAATTTGCCACCAACGATAAGGGAAGTATTGCTCCTGCGACCAACGGACCCACGACGCTGCATCGAAGTCGTCGCCAACCATATCGGGCTTCTGTGGCCGGACGAAAAGGCTGAGGCGGGCAAGGCGTGCGGATGAAACACCGGAGCATGCCTTGAAACGCTGTCTCACCTCCGCAAGATCGGCAGTAGAAACATCGAATCCCGCCTTGCCGAGGATCGATTCGATCCCAGCGAACTCCTCGACAAGTTCTCCCGACGCGGAGTCAAGCACGGCACGAAATTTTGCGTGCGTCACGATGTCGGCCTTCGTGGATTCTAAAATCTGCTCAATCTGGTCGAGTGCCAGACGGCGCCCCTCCGGACTCAGTTCCATATCCCGAATCGACTCGACCGGCACTTCTCTTACGAATGCGGCCGCTGCTGGATCGAGCCCATAATCCAAAGCCGAATGCGGGTAGCGATTCAGCAGACGCCAGATTGTGAGATCAGACCAAAGCTTCTTTGGCTGGGCAGCCAGGCGCTCACAAAAGGATTTCACCCATGTCTGATCTGACTCGCGTGCCCATCGGTCGAGTAGTGCGCTCCATGCTGCACCCAGAACGGGCGAGGTCAGCCGATCGGTTGTCTCATTCTTGCTCGCCGTCTCAGCGAGGAGACCGGCACCAAGGGTAGGAAACGACCAAGTGAGTTGCCCAAAGAGAGGTTTGAGAAGCGCAGTCGCGACATCTGTGGCACCTGTCGGGAGCGAGGTGTCCAACAACCCCGCCTGCAAGATCATGGCGTCTGTCAACCATTCAGGAATCTCCATGCCCCATCGCTCCTGAAGCAGTGATCGTGGAGTCGTTCGGGCAAAAGTCATCGAGCGTCGAACCTTCAAACCGCACTGCTCGGCTTGCACATCCAACCATTTGAAGTGGTGTTCCCTGCGCACCCAAATCGCGCAATATTCCTCTGCGAGAGTCTCGCGCAGGAGCGCTGAAACCTTGACGTAGTCGGCTTCGGAGGAGATCACGAAAGTGTCGCCGGATGATTTACCCGGCAGCTCGCCCACGAAGTTGATGCTCAGAGGTTTCATCGTCGGCTATTTCAAGGTCTTGAGCATCGCCTTCACAGCCTCACCAACGGTTTTCGAAATAATTCCTCTCGCGACGGCCGTGTCGGTCAAGGAACGAATGACCTCGATGAAGGCTTCGAGCGAATCAGGAAACTTGAAGCTGCCCTTCTCGCCGAACAGGTCTTCCTTATTGACGATCACCTGATGTTGCTTCTGCTTGTGACGAATACGGTAGGAAACTTTCCTGCTCGTGTTGCCGTTTTCATCCACAGCGAAGACTTGAAGTTCTCCTGTCGCCTTATCAGCGAGATCGACCGGCACTTCGCTTGTCTCCTGTAGCGTGATCTTCTTCAGCGCCTCTTCTGGATTTTCGTTGCCCAGAGTGTAGATGACAGACTTGGCTCCCTCGGGAATGGAAATTCGGATTTTCGCCCCATCCTCGATCTCCCAGATATTGGCCTTTACGGCTGTGACATGCTCAGTCAGCAGCACTTCCGGGTCGGAAATCAGCGGCTTAATTTCCTCGATGGCCTTCTTCGCCTGTTCCCATTTCGCTTTGAATGCCGTCGTTTGGAGGGATGTCCAGTCTCGCAGAGCACCCAGGCCCCATGCTGAAGGAAGGGCGTCCGTCAACTTTGCGTCAAAAGCTTTTCCTGCATCAGCCAGCACCGTGAGCAGCCGCTGAGCCTCTTCATGGTCGTCGCACCGCATGGGATCCCGCTGATCTGAGGTTAATCCCTCAAACCACTGCTTGACCGCTTTCTCGCACTCGACCATGTCGCCCGTTTTGCCATCCGCCTCAAGGATCGCCGCCGCAACGTCGCGCTGCCCTTGCGCGAGTCCGGCATTAAGACGTTTCACGTCTGCGGCAAATTTCTCGCCCCACTCCATCGCCTGTTTCGCGTTGATCGAATCCACCGGTTCTCCTGCATAAATGGCAGGCACCCTTTGCAGCATGAGGTCAAACTTCTCGATACCTTGATCGGTCAATACCTGCTTCAGAGCTTCCAGCCGCAGCCGATCCTCTGCGGGGTAGAGGTCGATGACTTTTGCCACCGCAGGAAGAATTTTCCACCAATTACGAAGTGCATCACACGCCCCCGTGACGGTCCGTGTCTCGCCCTGTGCTAGTGGCCCCGCGCCAGCGGCCTTGGCAACGGTATCGATGAATGTCCGTTGCGCCGCACTGATCTCGCGCACCGAAAGCTCCAGCTTGCAGGACGGGTCGGCGATAGCTTTCACAATTGCCTCGTAGCTGCCCAGATCACCGGCGGCCATGTGTGTCGAATCACTAAAAACCCGGAGCCTCTCACCGAAGGCCCGGACAGAGTGAGCTAAAGCAAGGACCAACATGGTGCCGCCAGCGCCGCAGGGCGCGGTGCGCATCTGGCGCACAAAGTCGGAGAGCACAAGTGACTCCCCGGATTTGAGTTCGGCAAGCAGGGCGACCAATCTTTTCAGGACGGGAAATTTCTTGTCGATCTTGGCGGGGTCACACTCCACGGAGAATTCCGTGACGGTGCCGTCGCTGCGGAGACGGGCAAGCGCACCGCATCCATCCAAGAGCACCTTCTTGAGGTAGCGTTTTTCTCCGTGGTTATCGGTATTCCCATTGTCGATCTGGACCGGGGAAGCCGTGTCGAGCAATTCCGCCACCGCTTGTTTGAGCGGCGTGTTGCTATTCTTCTGCCACTTCTCGTCGTGGAGAAGGTTCAGGTCCGGGTGCTTGATCTGGCACCGCTCCGAGAACAGCCTTTCGCAAAGCATGTCGGCGGGCTTGTGAGATTGGGCCGGTTTCTCGACCAACAACTTGCCGCTCTCTTCAAACCAAGTCGCCTGTGCGCCGCTCGCAACCGAGTTGAGCACCTTGCGAATCATTGGCAGGTAGCCGTCATCCACACCGTCGTCCATCATGTCCCGGATGCGGGCGACCGTCTGTGCCGGATGTTTCGTAGCCTCCTCGGGGGCCAGGAGATGCCGGCACGCGAGAACTCGCCTGAGGTCATCACGAAAAGGCGTTGGCTCATGAGGCACCGCAACGAGGATATTGCCCGCTGGGATCGACTTCACGGCATCCCTGGCAAGCTTCACCTCCCCCTCGTCTTCGCAGAGCGTATAGACCGCGTGTCCCTCGAACGAAGTTCCGAACTTCGCGCCAGCCGAGGCGGCTTCCTGGGCGAGTTGCGCCCACAGATCGGGGCCAAGCTCGCGGCCTAGGACGAATTTCCGTTGCAGGCGCTTGTCCTCGGTAAAAGGCAAATTCCAGCCGTTCGCAACGAGGAAATCCTCATCGAATCCAACCTGCTTTAGAAGCTCGGAGACCGTGGCAGCTTCCTCGGTTTCTGGGAGGTCCGCGATGTTATCGACGAGAACAACCGGATCTTGCCCTTCCGTGGCGCAGAGTTCGTAAGTATTTGAAGTTTTGCGCAGGTAGATGGCACCGGCCTTTTCCAATTCCCCCAGGAGCTTTTTGACCTGACCCTTCTCGGCAGTGCTGAGACTGTATCGCCCGAACTGGATGTTCTCCAGCGTTGCCGACACGCCGCACAGCGAGTAAATGAGCACCGTTCGCAGCAGGGCCACACGTTCATCCTGCCGCTCGTCAAATAGCTCTGCGCTCACGCTCTTCTTGAGCGCCTGAAGGCTTGCCACATAGCCGTTCACGAAGCTCCGCTGCATGTCGAGCAGCTCCCGGCTGCTTGGCGAAAGCTCCTTGGTGAAGAACTCGAAGAGCTGGTCAGTGAGATAGAGCCGGAGGGCACCGTTGTTGCCGGTGATCTCATTGTTCTCGATGAACTCGGCATACGAGCCTGGCTGAGTCATAGCACCTCCTCCGGAGAAGAAGGTGAACGTGCTTCGGGCGTCGGAGCCGACTTCGGAGGACAATTTCAAGAGGCAGTGGAGCGCCATCGGGTGCATCCCGTAAATGTCTTCGAGCACCTTTTCCCGGATGCGCCCGCTGTCCGTGATCCAGGGGAAGAGTTTCAGCGTCACACACTGCGGTGTCAGTTGGTTGAAAACGCCGCTCTTTGGTTCCACTTCCGCTTTCCAGACGTCGGATGCCTTCTCCGTCTCGACGATGGCCCCGATGATTTCCTCGATTCCCTCATTGGCCAGCGCCACCTGTGTGATACGGGCTTCCATGACTGCTGCGGTCGCCTGGTTGGTGCGCTCGGCGTAATCTTTGAAGCTCTTGTGGATACAGCCCACGAAGACGACATTCGCCTCGTGTTGACAGATCTCTTCCATGAATGACTGCAGCACTGCGGTGTCGAACCGGCTGTTCTGCAGCACGGCCGTGCCGAACTCATCAAAGAACACCGCAAGCCCCTTGAACTTCGCTTTGAACTCGTCGCTTCGGACGAGTTCCCGCACAATCGAAACAAGGTTCCCAGACTTCGCCTTGAACTCATCGCCTTGAGCGAGCGCGTAAGCTGCTTGAAATTTTTCCAGTGCTTCGCGTTTGAATTCCTTCAGTCCGGCGCGAAGTGCGGCCACGGGTGTTCCGGGCGCCGCCTGCTCTAGGGCTGTCGTGAAGTCGGCGTAAAAATCGCGCACCCCCTTCTTGGATTTGGCAGCCGCTTCCCAATCCGCAAGGCGGCGTTCCGCCTCGTCGAATTCGGTGAATTTGCCAATGTCGATCCCCCGGTCGTTGCATGCCTCGACGAGGGCGCGCAGAACTTCATCCTCGAACTTCCTGCCGGATCCGTATTCGCAGACCGCGACAAGGAATTGACCTCCCTTCCGGACATTCTTGAGATCTTTCGCCTTCTGGCCATCGAGCTTCGTGTAGTTGTCGTAGAACCCCTTCAGGCCCGGGTCGTCACTGCTCTTGCCGAGAACATTCGCGAGCATCAGGCAAAGGTGCGATTTGCCGGTGCCGTAGCTGCCGCTCAGGAGGTAGAACTTCTTGTCGTTGGGCATGTAAAGCCCGCGACAAATCCGCTCCAGCGCGTTGCGGTGCGCCTTGGTCGGACGATACATTGCCATGCGCCCCGCGTTCTCTTCCTCTTCCCGAAGAGCGCTGCGAAGCTGAACGAAGTTCGCGTAACCTCCACGGACTTTGACGATTTCAGAGATTTTAGACATAGGCTTGAGTGGGTTTTATTGGGGCGAGTGAAGGAAGTGGAATGGCATCCGGGATGCGGCTTAAAATGTCCTGATTGTGTCCTGATTCGAGTGGGCTGCGTTCCCTCGAAATGTGTAAATACCTGGAAATCAGAGCAGCGAACTTCATGGAGCCCGCTTGCCGATGTCGCGATAATGTCCTGATTCCGTCCAGAACCGGTGCTGCGATGCCACTCCCACCCGAGGTCACGATCGTCATCATCGCCATCGCCGCCATCGCCGCCATCGCCGCCATCGCCGCCATCGCCGCCATCGCCGCCATCGCC
>Ga0247838_1005680_pt1 | contig 12335 bp, 19 predicted proteins | sample LaCruzMarch2015__5_FD_189097 | JGI IMG/M metagenome (GOLD analysis project Ga0247838, IMG submission 189097) | Freshwater microbial communities from meromictic Lake La Cruz, Castile-La Mancha, Spain - LaCruzMarch2015_15m | ecosystem: Environmental > Aquatic > Freshwater > Lake | place: Spain... | reverse complement strand
CGTGACCACCAGCACCTCGATAAGGATAAAGGCGCCAGCCAGCATCAGTGTGGTTTGCTGCGCCAGACTGCGCGCGGGCTTCAGGGTGCACCTCCATGCGGGTTGAACAGATAGCCTTCTCCGCGCACTGTGCGAATGTAGGCGGGTGCTGCCGCCTCGACCTCGATCTTGCGCCGCAGGCGGGTCACGCGGTTGTCGATGCTGCGATCAAACGCATCACGCTCATAGCCGCGCAGAATGTCCACCAGCATGTCGCGTGAGAGCACGCGGTTGGGGCGCGCGACAAAGGCCGCCAGCAGACCAAACTCGGCGCTGGTTAGGGCAATCTCAACACCCTCGCGCAGCAGGCGATGCCCCTCGATGTCGAGTGAAAATGGACCGAAATGTGACTGCGCAGCTGACGCTGCAACGTCCGCTGCACCAGGGTGCACACGCCGCAGCAGAGCGCGCAGGCGTGCCAGTAGTTCGCGTGGCCCAAAAGGCTTGGCAAGGTAGTCATCGGCGCCCACTTCGAGACCGATCACGCGGTCCAATTCCTCGCCCCGAGCAGACAGCATCAAAATCGGCACGGAAGATTGAGCCCGCAGCCACCGCGTCAATGCCAGTCCATCTTCACCGGGCAGCATCAGGTCCAGGACGATGGCATCGGGTATGCAGGTAACCATCGCGGCGCGCATGGCCACCCCGTCGCCAGCGGTCTGAACCTCAAAACCGTTGGCGCCCAGATAAGTGGAAAGAAGATCGCGCAGATCCGGGTCGTCATCGACAACAAGAATGCGGGGGGAGGTCGGAGCGCTCATGATGGAATGAGGGCAGTTTAAGTCATGGACCGGTCCCGTGATGTGGTTTGCGACGCAGCGACACCTGCGGCGACAAACGGATACACAGTGCGGCCCGCGTGACATGATGGTGCGACACACGCGATGCATCCTACAAACACCGGAAACAATCATCATGAATCAACGCACTACTCTCCTCTCATTGTTGTTGCTGATCGTGACGGTGTCGGTTTCTGCTCAGAACCTGCCAGCAGGTTCCGAAAATGCGCAGGCAGGTCCGCTGAATCTTTCGCTGCCCAAAAAGGCAGTGCAAGACAAAGCACCGGCAAGCGCGGCAGAGAAGATGGATGGCACGGCCGCAGTTCAGTCCGAAGCGGTCGAGGTCAGTGGCAAGAAGAATGAGGAGAGCGGTGCGTTGCGTTTGCCTTACGGTGCTGGCTTTGAAAATCGCCAGCGCGGTATGGCCTCAGGTGATGGTGGTGGACGGGGCGGCAAGGGCCGTGGACGGTAAATTTTTTACATTCACTTTATAGGACATCCATCATGAAAACGTCAACTCTGTTCTCTATCATCATCGCCAGCACACTCGCAGCGGGTTCCTTTGCCTATGCACAGGGTCGCGCAAATGCTCCAGGTGCTGGTCGTGCGCAGGCACCAGCCACTGCCCAAGGCCAAGCCAGTACTGCCGGTACGCAGGCAAAGGTGCATACGCCCGGTACCGGTTTGCTTCCAGGCGCCACGCCCCTGCAAACGCGCATCCACACCCCGGGTACCGGGCTGGTTGCGCCAGCACCGGTGCCTGCACCTGTAGCTAACTGAAGCCCGGTGCGGAGTTGGTAAGCGCAGGGCTTTCGCGGCCTGCGCCACCACCTGCCCGACCCATACATTACCGAAAGTTAATCATGAAAAACACACAAACAATTGTGCGAACAGCTATCGTCATGCCTGTCCTGGCGCTCGCTGCCGGGGCCGCGTTGGCCCAGGAAGTAGGGCTGGTGATATCTGCCACACCGGTCACGCAACAAGTGGGCATTCCGCGCCAGGTGTGTACGACCGAGCCAGTCGCGGTGCAAGCCCCCAAGTCGGGTGCCGGAGCGCTGTTGGGTGCCGTTGCCGGTGGCGCGATTGGTAACGCTGTGGGCAGTGGCAGTGGACGCGCAGCGGCGACCATGTTGGGCGTCATTGGGGGTTCCGTGGTCGGCGACCGGGTGGAGGGCCAAGGCCCGACACACGTCGAAAACGTCCGGCATTGCCAAATCAGCACCGTCTATGAAAACCGTGTTGTGGCCTACAACGTGGTCTATCAATACGCTGGCAAGCGCTATGCGGTGCAAATGCCGCACAACCCTGGCGCCACCGTGGAACTCCAGTTGACTGCGGTCGGCGGATCCGCACCGATTGCCGAGCAGGCACAGAACCCCATCTACGCGCAACCGGTATACCTTTTGCCCAGCGGGCCTGCCATAAGTTCGCCGGTTTACCCCGCGCACTATGCGCCACTCTATTACCAGCCTGTCGCGATCCAATTCGGGATCGGCTACTGGGGTTCTGGCCGTTATCGGCGCTGATAGAACGCTGCGCGAAAAAATACTTTTTAACTGATCGAGAAAATTATGAAAACACAATTAACAAAACTCACAGTGGCATTGGTGGCAGCCCTTATTTTGAGCGCCTGCGGTGGCGGCGGTGACGCGAACCCTGTGACGCGTGGTGGGCCACCGCTTGTTGTCGACGCAAACGGCGTTTCAAGCTTTGATAGCACCGCACTCGGGTTGTCGATGGCGGCTCTTCCGCTGGAGGCTCTCAGTGTGGTCGAAACGGATTCGCTGGTCTTCATGCGCGAGGAAGAAAAACTCGCCCACGACGTTTATGCGCTGCTCGACCAGCGATGGAGCACCAGTATCCGGGTCTTCGGCAGCATTGCCAACAGTGAAGCCACCCATACCGAGGCGGTGCGTCAGTTGCTACTGCGCTACAGCCTGAGCGACCCGGCGGCAACCTTGGCGGCTGGAGTGTTTCAAAACACCACGCTGCAAGGCCTGTACACACAGCTGACTGCAGCAGGAGCGCTTTCTTTGATCGACGCCCTCAAGGTGGGTGCGGCCATTGAGGAGATTGACATGATCGACATCAACAAGGCCCTGCTTGGTATTGACAATCAGGACATCGTGCTGGTGTACCAGAACTTGCTCAAGGGCTCGCGCAACCATTTGCGCTCGTTTGTCAGCAACCTTGCACTTCAAGGCGTCACCTACGTTCCGCAGTACATGCCGCTGGCCGATTACCAGACGATCATCAATGCCCCGATAGAACGGGGTTGACGTCATGATGGCCAGAGGGAAGTGCCTGGAGCAGCATCGATAACTTCCAACTCGATTGCAGCCAGAGCTAATCCATAGAGATTACAGATAGACTCGAAAACAATATTAGAAAACGGCAATGGCTCAAACTGGTGAAGGCCAATTTGAGTTCAGATCGGGGGTTATTTACAGTTGCTTTTGCCGCAGAAACAAGCCCGTATCAATGTTTTGGAATTCGTCCCTTCGTGATTATTGCCTGATTCCCGAAGGCCGTTGATTCGATTCCTTGTCACACGAAAGCGGCGAGTTACGAGGACCCGCAGGTGGTCAATGGGGGGCTCCCACTATTGCGGATTCGACGACACTTTGCTGACCATCAGCCGTATAGGCGAATACCCGGTTTGGAGTAGACAGTTCGGAAAGTCGACTGACTCCAATGGGCCTACAGCGGCAGTAGAAACACGAACTCCGGTGGTACGTTTTTAGCATTGCCAGCATCACCTTATGCGAACCTTCCAAAGGTGCGACATTGTCTCCGGTTGCTTGACGACCATCACAATGGGTGATCACCACCGTCCCTGAAATCGGTGCCAGAAACGGCAGGCACAGCACCAATTGCAATTGGAAATCCTGCTGCCCCTTGAAAGCGATCCAGTAAGCTCATTGGCAACACTGCGTGTTCGATTGATGGCTTAAAACGACCTCTCCCTAAAATCCAGAACGGGGTTCCCACGAATATCTCGCGCCACCAGTGTCGCCACCTCTGCAATGTTTGACGCGCTACCCCAAGACTCATACGCAATTCGTTAATCAAGTTTTCGGTAACGCCTGACTGCATGGCGCTCAACATAACCATCACGAACCCAGGATAGACACGTCTCCCGAGAAAGCGCACAGGTTCCGGGGTCGTTCGCCGTCTGCATTTGTCACAGCAGAAACTGTTCCGCGTTGTTGCTTAAGTCGCCACCACCGCCCCACCTCGGGGTTTGCGGGGATAGCAAGCGCTGTGCAGGGTACAAGCACAGAAGCGGCATCCATGCATGCGCGCCCGACTTGCCATGTCAGTGTCAATGACTGCAAGGAATTGCAAAAAATCGGGCTACTCGAAAGTATTGGCTGTCATGGGTGACCTGGAAAAATAGTGGCAACCACACATTGTTGACTATGTTCAACGCCCCCAGGGCTCGATTTGGTCAGGCTTCCTGATGGCACCTACCGTCCTTCCATCACGGTTCTCAATCAAATCACGCGAAGATTCCATCACGGTTGGTGGACATGCTCAGGTGCTATCTGACCTATCCGCTGAAAACGGGTAATCACGTGTTCTACCTCCACGCACTGGTGCGTTGCCCAGCAGTTTAAATGATTAGAAGCCGCCAGACGAATTCAGTGGCCGGATCGCCAAAACGACGCAATATCTCCAGCAGCTCGCCACTTCTGCGAGATGCACCCAGAAGTTCACCGTCCGCATGCATCGTAAGACGTTGTTCACTCTGCCTAGAGCTGTGCTGAAGAAGAGCAATTGCATCATCCTCAATCGTCTCGATCAGGTTCACAGCAAGACCTGGACGCTAGTACATTGCCAGCACAACTTTCTAACCGTACTTTGTGAATAGCCCAAGACGCCGAGGGTCATATTCGTTCTTCTTATTACTCCGGCCCGATGAAGTCACAAATTCGTTCGGGCTGAGCTTGTCGAAGCTAGGGGCACCCTTCGACAAGCTCAGGGTGAACGGTTCATACTTCACAAGGCCGGATCAATAGTCGTCAAGTGTTTATGTTGAAGTCACGAGACCTCTACTCTTTTCAAAACTTCAGTCAGCATTGGCGGGCACAGCACCAATGGTCGGTTTCAAAACCTTAAATACGTTACGGGCACGAACTGGGCACAATACGGGCACAAATTAGGCACAAAGCAAAACGCCAACTCGAAAGTTGGCGTTTACTTACAGGGAAAGCCCCGTATCTATTGGTTGCGCGAGTAGGATTTGAACCTACGACCTTTGGGTTATGAGCCCAACGAGCTACCAGGCTGCTCCATCGCGCGGTATCTTGATATTATACTGCTATTCAGCCACTACTGCATCAGTTTCAGTATCAACTGTTCCTGAACGATCCACGAATTCGACCAGCGCCATCGGCGCGTTGTCACCAACGCGAAAGCCCATTTTCAATATACGCGTGTAGCCACCTGGACGCGCGTTAAAGCGTGGTCCCAGATCATTGAACAGCTTGGTAACGCTGTCACGGTCACGCAATCTGTCAAATGCCAAGCGACGGTTGGCGACAGTAGCCACTTTAGAAAGCGTGATCATCGGTTCAATGACGCGGCGAAGTTCTTTCGCTTTTGGAAGCGTCGTTTTGATAACTTCATGCTCAATGATCGAGTTCATCATGTTACGCAACATCGCCAAGCGATGTGAGCTAGTGCGATTGAGTTTACGTAGTCCGTGTCCGTGGCGCATAGTAGTTTTCCTTAGATTATTAAAAGAGCAGCCGGATCAGGTACTGCCCTTGGCACGGAACCCCAAAGGGTTCTTAAATTAACGTTTTTCCAAAGCCGCAGGAGGCCAGCTTTCCAATTTCATTCCCAAAGTGAGACCACGTGAAGCCAGAACTTCCTTGATCTCATTGAGTGACTTGCGACCTAAATTTGGCGTCTTCAATAACTCGTTCTCGGTCCGCTGAATCAAGTCACCAATGTAGTAGATATTTTCGGCCTTTAGGCAATTAGCAGAACGCACCGTCAACTCCAATTCGTCCACGGGGCGAAGTAGGATTGGGTCAAATTGCGTACTACCACGTGGAGCAGGTGCATCAAATGCTGCCAACTCACTACCTTCAAGCTGTGCAAACACCGCCAACTGCTCTACCAATATCTTAGCGGAGGCGCGAACCGCGTCCTCGGCCGAAACCGCACCGTTGGTTTCAATATCTACAACCAATTTGTCCAAATCGGTTCGCTGTTCGACACGTGCACTCTCAACTGTGTAACTCACGCGCTTAACGGGTGAAAAAGATGCATCCAACACAATGCGCCCAATAGATTTATTGGGTTCGTCAGCATGACGACGCATCGTTCCAGGAACGTATCCGCGTCCTTTCTCGACCTTAATTTGCATGTCGAGCTTGCCGCCGTGTGACAAGTTTGCAATCACATGTTCAGGGTTGATGATCTCGACATCGTGTGGCGTTTGGATGTCTGCCGCAGTGACGACACCCTCGATATCTTTGCGAAGACTGAGAGTCACTTCTTCGCGATTGTGAAGCTTGAAAACAACGCCTTTCAAGTTCAAAAGAATATTTACAACATCCTCCTGAACACCATCAATGGACGAATACTCATGGAGAACGCCAGCAATAGTCACTTCCGTGGCTGCGAAGCCCGGCATTGACGACAATAAAACCCGTCGAAGCGCGTTGCCTAAGGTGTGGCCATAACCGCGTTCGAAAGGCTCCAACGCCACCTTCGCACGGTTTGCGCCTAATTGCTCAACGCTGATAGATTTTGGTTTAAGCAGGGTGCTTTGCATTCAGACTTCCTCTCAATACCCCCGACTCGTTACGTCGGTAAGGCTGGTGAAGCACCTTAACCGCTAATTTACGATTAAGGGACGATTTGGTTGGGCTACGAAGCCTTAGCGTGAGTACAGCTCAACAATCATCGATTCGTTGATGTCAGCACCAAACTGATCCCGATCAGGAACAGCCTTGAATATGCCTTCAGCCTTCTCAACATTCACATCAACCCAGGAAGGCATGCCAACCTGTAAAGCCAGCTGCAGCGCTTCGACCACTCGGTTTTGCTTCTTTGACTTTTCGCGTACGGCAACAACATCACCGGCCTTAACCATATAAGACGCGATATTCACAGACTTACCATTCACGGTGATAGCCTTGTGCGACACCATCTGACGCGCTTCAGCCCGTGTCGAACCGAATCCCATACGGTAAACAACATTGTCAAGCCGGCACTCCAACAAGAATAGCAAGTTCGCACCGGTATTGCCCTTGCGACGATCCGCCTCTTCAAATGTGCGGCGGAATTGCTTTTCCAGCACGCCATACATACGTTTAACTTTTTGCTTCTCACGCAACTGCAAACCGTAATCAGAAGTACGTGTACCTGAGGTACGGCCATGCTGGCCCGGTTTTGAGTCGAACTTTGCCTTATCCCCAATCGCACGACGAGCGCTTTTGAGGAAAAGATCCGTGCCTTCACGGCGTGATAGTTTGGCCTTGGGGCCGAGGTAACGTGCCACTTGATCTTCCTTTATGTCATCTGCCGCACAGAAATGCGGGAGCCATCAGCGCTACGCTGATGGCGGTGGGCTTGTTGAAATTAGATACGACGACGCTTTTGAGGGCGGCAACCGTTGTGCGGAACTGGAGTGACGTCTGCGATCAAATTGATGCGGATTCCTAGGGCTGCCAAGGCACGAACCGAAGATTCACGACCTGGACCAGGACCTTTGATTTCAACATCCAGGTTCTTGATCCCCTGCTCAAGCGCAGCACGTCCAGCAACTTCCGAGGCAACCTGGGCTGCAAATGGAGTCGACTTTCGGGAGCCCTTAAACCCTTGACCACCGGACGAAGCCCAAGACAAAGCGTTGCCCTGGCGATCGGTGATGGTAATGATCGTGTTGTTGAAAGAGGCATGCACGTGTGCAATACCATCAGCAACATTTTTACGAACTTTTTTACGAACGCGTTGAGCGGCGTTATTGGCTGGAGCTTTTGCCATAGTGGTTTCTTATTTCTTCAAAGACGCAGCAGCCTTACGCGGGCCTTTGCGGGTACGTGCGTTCGTGCGAGTGCGTTGACCGCGCATCGGCAAGCCGCGGCGATGACGAAACCCACGATAACATCCAATGTCCATCAACCGTTTGATGTTCATCGTCGTTTCACGACGCAAATCACCTTCGATTGTGAACTGGGCGATCTGGTCGCGAATTTTTTCCAGATCACCATCGGTCAAATCTTTGACCTTCTTGGAATATGCAATGCCACAAGCTTCGCAAATCTTGCGAGCCCGAGTGCGCCCGATGCCAAAAATAGCAGTCAAGCCAATTTCGGAATGCTGTTGCGGCGGAATATTGATGCCAGCGATACGTGCCATTTTCGTCCTCTAAAACTCTTGCAATTAGCCTTGGCGCTGTTTGTGACGAGGATCTGTACAGATCACACGGACAACGCCCTTGCGTCGAATGATTTTGCAGTTACGGCAAATCTTCTTAACCGAAGCAGAAACTTTCATATTTTTTCCTAAAACTCTTAGCTCCGTCCCGACTTTGATTCGCGCGGGACCTGCGCTATTACCTAACCCAAAAACCATTCAACACACAAAACATTTCGTGCATGAATACTTATCAACTTCGTACTTGTTACGACTTAAAACTAGCCTTTTTCAGCAACGACTCGTACTGCTGAGACATCATGTAGTTTTGAACTTGCGCCATGAAATCCATCGTCACAACAACAATGATCAGTAGTGACGTGCCACCAAAATAGAACGGAACATTGTATTTTAGGATCAAAAACTCAGGCAACAAACATACGAATGTGATGTAGATCGCGCCAGCTAAAGTTAATCGCAGCAAGATTTTATCAATGTACTTTGCGGTGTGGTCGCCAGGTCGTATACCAGGAATAAACGCTCCACTCTTTTTCAGGTTGTCCGCCGTCTCACGACTATTGAACACCAACGCCGTGTAGAAAAAACAAAAGAAAACAATTGCACTTGCATACAGCAACACATATACCGGTTGACCAGGACTCAAGGTGCTCGCGATGTCCTTTAGCCAGTGCATAGAATCACCAGAACTGAACCAATTTGCCACTGTAGCCGGCAACAAAATTATCGATGAAGCAAATATCGGTGGTATTACCCCAGCCATATTTAACTTCAAAGGTAGATGAGACGACTGACCGCCATACACCTTATTTCCGACTTGTCTACGAGCGTAATTTACTAATATCTTCCTTTGGCCGCGCTCAACAAACACTACAAAGTAAGTTACTAAAGCGACCAACACAACAATTAATAGAGACACTATGATGCTCATCGCGCCGGTCCGGACCAACTCAAGCAATCCACCGATTGCGTTCGGCAAACCTGCTGCGATACCACCAAATATCAAAATCGAAATACCATTCCCCAATCCCCGTTCGGTTATTTGTTCACCGAGCCACATCAAGAACATGGTGCCTGCAGTCAACGTAACAACTGCAGTGAGACGAAACCCAATACCTGGTGTAATAACTAAGCCTGCCGACGATTCAAGCGCGAGGGCGATACCAAGAGACTGGAACAAAGCCAATCCCAAAGTACCATACCGTGTGAATTGCGTTATCTTCCGTCGACCCGCTTCGCCTTCTTTCTTCATCTGCTCCAAAGTAGGCAATACATACGTCAACAATTGCATGATGATAGACGCCGAGATATACGGCATGATCCCCAACGCAAAAACAGTAAATCGGGACAAAGCGCCACCCGAGAACATATTGAAAAGGCTCAGAATGCCGCCTTGCTGTCCCTTAAACAACTGTTGCAACTGCGCAGGATCAATACCTGGCACTGGTATATGCGCGCCCACGCGGTACACCACCAGTGCTAGCAACAAAAACACTAGTCGACGACGCAAGTCACCAAACTTACCTGTTTTTGCTATTTGTGCTGCGTTAGTTGCCACTTAGTTTCTTTCCAGGCTGACTTAGGCTACGCTGCCACCGGCGGCTTCAATCGCAGCCTTCGCACCAGCAGTAACGCCCAAGCCATTCACCGTGACAGCTTTTGTAATTGTTCCGGTGTTAATTACTTTAACAACCTTGGCCAACTGACCAACCAAGCCAGCCTGCTTGAGAACCAACAGATCCACGTCGGACGCACCTAGCGTTTCCAAAGTCGTCAAGGTTACTTCAGCATTGAACTTGAGCAAATGCGATTTAAAACCACGCTTTGGCAGGCGGCGATGCATTGGCATCTGTCCGCCTTCGAAGCCCACTGCGGGACCTCCACCAGAACGTGACTTTTGACCCTTGTGACCACGGCCAGCCGTCTTGCCCAAGCCAGATCCAATACCTCGTCCCACGCGACGCTTGGCGTGTTTTGCGCCCTCTGCGGGCTTGATGCCATTGAGTTCCATCATTAACCTTTTAGAGCACTTTGACCAGATAACTGATCTTGTTAATCATGCCGCGGACCTCTGGGGTGTCCACCAATTCGCTAACGCTGCGAATTTTGCGAAGACCCAATCCACGCACTGTGGCTCGGTGGGACTCTTTGCAACCGATTGGGCTACGCACCAATTGGATTTTCACTGTTTGTTGTGTAGTCATATTCACGTCCTCGTTCAAACGAAGATCTCTTCGATGGTCTTGCCGCGTTTGGCCGCCACATTCGAAGGCGTGGTACACACCGACAAAGCATCCAAAGTAGCACGGACCATGTTGTATGGATTTGAGGAGCCATGGCTCTTCGCCACGATGTCGGTAATACCCACCACCTCAAATACTGCGCGCATCGGACCGCCAGCAATAATTCCCGTACCCTTTGGAGCCGGAGCCATCATTACGTTGGCCGCACCGTGATGCCCCATCACTTTATGATGAATTGATCCGTTTTTCAACGATACCGTGATCATGTTGCGACGGGCTTCTTCCATAGCCTTTTGTACGGCGGCGGGAACTTCTTTCGATTTTCCCTTGCCCATACCAATGCGACCCTCGCCGTCACCCACAACGGTCAACGCAGCAAATCCGAGAATTCGACCACCTTTGACAACTTTGGTGACGCGATTGATCGCGATCATTTTTTCGCGCAGTCCGTCTTCAGGCCCTTCGGCCTTACCCTGCATCTTCGCTTGAACTTTAGCCATCTTTATTTCCGATCTGCTTAGAACTGCAAGCCAGCTTCACGTGCCGCATCAGCCAGCGCTTTTACGCGGCCATGGTACGCAAACCCTGCACGATCAAATGCGACTTTCTCTACACCAACCGCTTTGGCTCTTTCAGCCAGGCGCTTGCCAATCATTTGCGCTGCCGCAACATTCCCACCTTTGCCAGAACCACCCAATGTAGTCCGCACTTCCGCTTCCGCAGTGGATGCGGTTGCCAGCACCTTTGCGCCGTCGCCGGAAATGACGCTTGCATAAATGTGCAGGTTGGTTCGATTCACGGTCAAACGTGCAACACCTTGCGATGCAATACGAATACGTGTCTGGCGGGCTCTGCGAAGACGCTGCTCTTTTTTGGTCAACATGTTGCAGCTCCTTATTTCTTCTTGGTTTCTTTGATCGTGATTTTTTCGTCCGCATAGCGGATGCCCTTGCCTTTGTAAGGCTCTGGCGGACGAACTGCACGAATCTCAGCGGCGATCTGACCCACACGTTGGCGATCAGCACCTTTGATAACAATCTCGGTAGGCGTTGGTGTTGCAACAGCAATTCCAGCGGGCATATCGAAATTAACGGGATGCGAATAACCAACGGCAAGATTCAATTTGGCACCGGTGGCTTGGGCTTTGTATCCCACTCCGACCAAGCTCAACTTCTTCTCGAAACCCTTAGTGACACCCACAACCATGTTGTTCACTAATTGGCGCATCGTGCCGGTCATGGCATTTGCTTCCCGGGACTCGTTAGCGGGCTGGAAATTCAACTTCCCAGCATCGCTGACAATTTTCACCAAAGAATTTTGAGTCATTTGCAAAGCGCCACCGGCACCTTTGACGCTAATTTGGTGATCTTTAATCACAACGTCCACACCAGCGGGGACGACAACAGGTACTTTTCCTACACGGGACATTTCAATTACTCCTCAATGTAGTGTTAAGCGACGTAACACAGAACTTCACCACCGACACCGGTAGCGCGAGCCTTGCGATCTGTCATGACGCCCTGGGGCGTGGTAATGATTGCGACACCAAGTCCATTCTGAACTTGTGGAATTGCGTCACTACCGCGGTAAACACGCAAGCCAGGACGACTTACGCGCTCAATGCGCTCAATAACTGGACGACCAGCGTAGTACTTCAACGTGATAACCAAGTCAGACTTACCGTCAACTGTAGTTACTTTGAAATCATCCACATATCCTTCGTCTTTTAACACTTGGGTAATGGCAACTTTTACCTTCGAAGAAGGCACTGACACTGTTGTTTTTGCAACCATTTGGGCGTTGCGGATGCGCGTCAACAGGTCGGCAATAGGATCACTCATGCTCATGATTAATAGTCCCTTCGCTTACCAGCTGG
>Ga0247838_1005676_pt1 | contig 12342 bp, 18 predicted proteins | sample LaCruzMarch2015__5_FD_189097 | JGI IMG/M metagenome (GOLD analysis project Ga0247838, IMG submission 189097) | Freshwater microbial communities from meromictic Lake La Cruz, Castile-La Mancha, Spain - LaCruzMarch2015_15m | ecosystem: Environmental > Aquatic > Freshwater > Lake | place: Spain... | reverse complement strand
CGAGGTTCACCGAGACCGGGCGTAGTCGGGCCCCCTTAACCTTAAAAACCCTTCGAAGCTCAGCGAGGTTTACCGAGACTGAGCGTAGTAGGGCCCCCCAATGACTTTTTCTCTTCTCATCATCACTCTCTGCAAATTGGTGACTTATCTGGCCGGCTTCTTCACTAGCGTTCTTCTTGCCCTCTGGCTTCGCTCCCGCCTGTAAAAAAATCCCGATCCCAACCGGACCATATTTCGGAAATCTAACAACGTGCGGCTGGAGGGAATCGAACCCTCGTCATTTTTACACAGTGAAAAATGGCACTTTTTGGCACTTTTTCGAAAATCCTACAGAGAGGACCACTTTTTAAGGTGGTTGAAAAGTAGCACTGGTAGCACTACTTTTAAAACCCGTGGCATCCCTGCATCAAAGACCTCGAAGTCCCTTCTGGTGGCTTAAATTTACGGACAAAAAAGGGGTCAAAAGATTCCGTAGTACCGGCTTTAGGACCGATTCCGCACTCGAAACCAGCAAAGCCAAAGCCCTCAAGGCCGAGGCCGAAGTCGGCGAAGTGGTAGTTGCTGAACAGGCTCAAAAATCGGACGGCTGGACTTGGGTCGAAAAAACTTTTGCTCTGGAAATTATCAACCCACTGAGTCGTCAGGCCACTATCGACCGTTGGCGTAGGGTCGAAGTTTTCCTCCTCCAAAAGAAGATCCACTCTCCGACTCATGTTCATCCCGATCTCCTGGCCGAATACATCTCCTGGCGCACCTCGACGCCCCGCCGCTCGGGTAAGAAAGCTTCCCGCAACACGGCCATATACGAGATGCGGGTTTTTATCAGAGTGATGCGTCATGCCGTTCGTCGACGCTTGATCCAGTACAACCCGCTGGAGGGAGTCAAACTGGCCAAGACTCCACCCAAAGTGAAACCCGCTATGACGAATGAGGAGATCGAAATCATCCGCCAAGCCCTTCCCGAGCAACCTGCATGGATGACGATCGCTTTTGAGATCGCACTGGCCACGGGATGCAGACTTAGGGAAACCTCCATTCCTCTCAAATGCATTGATTTTGTGAGGGGACGCATCACTTTCCCCGCTCCCAAGGGCGGAGAGGGAAAATCATTTACCATTCCCATGCCCACGACTCTTCGCCCTTTATTGGAATCACTCCGAAACAAGAAAGTCACGTGTGAGATTCCCAAGATGGCTAGCAAGGAGTTTGGCCGGGATTTTCTCCACCGGAAACTTGGTCTCAAGCATCTTTCCTTTCACTGTCTTCGAGTTACCAAGGTTTCGCGAATGCTTCTCGAAGGGGTTCCCTTGAACTTCGCAATGCGGCTCGTGAACCACTCGGACGAACTGGTTCATCGGATATATCAACGGCACGAGGTGTCCGACCTTGAGGTTTATCGAGATGCAGGAATTTCCGGCGCCAAATCTGATAGTCAGACATAAAGACCAGTCCATCCAACAAAGGAAAACCCGGCTTCCTCGCTATTTGCTTCGCCTTAAAGATCCCGATCCCAAGATTTTCAGCAAAGACCGTTAGGGTCATCGGTTTTTCAACGTCCTCCATTACCGAACCCTTTTTAGAAATTCAGGAATGTTTGGTCTCATCTCTTTGAAGTTTCTTCCCGGAAGCATATTGACAATATAATAGATGCATGCATTATGTCAAGAGATGAGTAGCAAACCCTGCCGTCCCACTCGGCTTCCGGCCAAAATCCACCCCCTCCATAACGTCCGCCAAATCACGGGGTTCACTCAGGAGCAGTTCGCCCAAAGGATCGGCATTTCCACCCCTCTCCTCAGAAATATCGAGCTCGGTCAGCGCCCGATAACCTCAAGGGCTGCCAGGGCCATTTACCTTCTTACCGGTATCGATCCCACCTCTTGGACGAAAAAGACCCCCTTTTCAACGCTCGGCAGGAAGTTTGATTCCGAGACATACAACCTCTGGAAGATGGTTAGCCAGGACGAAAACGAAGCGGCGCCCAAAAGGGTCACTGGTCGCAGAGTTAAGGCCTTGGAACTGATTGGCCAAGCCATGGCTAGGGGCGAAAAGGGTATCGTATGGGAGGAAGACTTCCGCCAGTTCTTGGCCGAAGTAGTGAAACGATACAACCTAGAGGCTCCCCTTCAGCAAATTAAACGCGAACTCGAGCAACGTGGTGAAGTTTGGCCCGAGGAAGCCTTTTCCGCTCCAAAAGAAGTAGCCAAACGTGCTACTGCAGCTGCAGCGATGCTTAAGTTTTCGAATTAATTCGAATTTCGGGGTATTTTCGACCCCTTTTCGGGGTAATTTCGGCCTATTTAAGGGGTATTTTCGGGGTATTTAATTTTAGTTCCCGGTCATATTCCCGGTCGGGCTCTCGGTAGATTCTCGGTATTTTCTCGGTCAGGTTCCCGGCATGGAATGGCCTCTTTTTGACCTTAACCCCACTTTCGCACCCCCTAAAACCCCCTTCCGAACCAGTTATGGCGTTGTTTTTCATTGTTTGAGCGTTGTTTTCTATTGTTTCCCATTGTTTGACGTTGTTTCTTATTGTTTATCGTTGTTTTGCGTTGTTTTTCTATTGTGCAGCTACTGTTTCGCCATTGTTGTGGCGTTGACTGTGGATTGACCATGGATGACTGTGGTGGCTTATGGCGTTGACCATGGTGTTGACGGCCTATTGAACGTGGTTAAGAGCGATGGAATACGCATCCTTAAGCTCACACACACCCTTAAACACCCCTTCAGACCCCGTTCTAGCTCGATTGTGGCGTTATTTTTCGTTGTTTGAGCATTGTTTTCTATTGTTTTCTATTGTTTTTCATTGTTTGGCGTTGTTTCTTAGTGTTCATCGTTGTTTTGCGTTGTTTTTCTATTGTGCGGGTATTGTTTCGGCATTGTTTCTCCCTTTCAGGGCCTAAACCGCCCGAACACCCATCGTCATCAACACAAAAAGGAGATATCCAGTCAGTCGTTTCATCTGATTAGTATGAAGCTGTGGTCGGTATCGTTGCAAGAAACGATGATGCCCTTCGAGATTTCAGCAGTTCTCCTTTGTCGCGACTCCAGGTCCCGCTACCCCATCTACAGGTGATCAGGACCAAGCCCTGTCACAGGAGGGACTTAGAAGGAGAATAGTTAAATTACGAGGGCCTTAAGGAGTAAGGCAGCACCCCGTTACCCTATTTTCCCTAAAGAACCTTCACCAGGGATTGGAACCGACTTTTTGAAATAAATATCAACGGCTATACGTCGTTCGATATCCGTTCCCAAAAGCATTGGCTTGAGTTCTGGCGGAACTTCCATCGCTGAAACGAGTCGTATATCCGTTCCCAAAAGCATTGGCTTGAGTTCTGGCAGAACTTCCATCGCTGTAACGGGTCGTGGTTCCGCTCCCAAAAGCATTGGCTTGAGTTCTAGCGGAACTTCCATCGCTGAAACGAGTCGTATATCCGTTCCCAAAAGCATTGGCTTGAGTTCTGGCGGAACTTCCATCGCTGTAACGGGTCGTGGTTCCGCTCCCAAAAGCATTGGCTTGAGTTCTAGCGGAAGTTCCATCGCTGTAGCGGGTGGTATATCCGTTCCCAAATGCGTTGGCTTGAGTTGTAGAATAATTCTGGGATCTACAATTCTCAGAAAGAACCATACAAAAAACAAATACTCCTAATAGAGTTGCAGCAGGCTTATTTTTTAATTTCATGTATTACACTTAAATACATATAGGAGTTTTTGTCAATTCTTTTTTAAAGTATTAATAGCAATTCCCCCACGCCGCCCCTCGCTCTTCCACATATTTACCGTCTTTCCAGGTTCATAGCCGTTTCCTTTAACGTCCACCTCCGGTACCTCACGGGCGCGCTCCTACCCCCACCCCTTTTCTGCTCGTGGCTACAAAAATCGGCCTGCCCCGACCCGCTTCGGGGGTACTACGGGCTTTGTTAGGGATTGGTTGAGATTCCTAATCTTTCTTATCTTGATCGGTAAATGGTGGTTTTTTTTGATTTGCACGAGCTTTACTCGCAATCCAATGAACAAATAATGTCACAAGAATTGAGTTAATTATAGCACCTACTATGTATATGGCGGGAGTAGTGGATTGAAGTTTTTTTAATACAAGGAAAGTGATTAGTTGAGTTATAAGCATCCATATAACTCCAGCAGCAACAGCGATTCCTCTTTTTTTAATGGTCGCACCAGCAAGTAGGTATCCTCCGAGGCGGATGGGATCCAGCGTGGGCGCCAAAACAATGATCAAAAAACCTATAATTTCTCTCACGTGCTTTCCCTTTCATCTTCCAATCTGCACCTCACAATACCCTCTTTAACAACGTCGTCTGCAACACTATATCTCAGAGGGGATATTTTTGATAACGTACGTACCAGCGATCTGGTCGTGTAAACCCTGCTTTTTTGAGTTGAAGGCAATCATCAGATATCCAATCCCTAGAATTATGCCCGAGAGAATTTCCGCAAGCCACCTTCCGGACGCATGAGCAAAAGATATACGACCCCCGTTTAGATCAACTACCTTAAGGCCAAGGACTTTCTTTCCTAAGGTGGCCTGAAAATGCGAAGAAGTCAGTCCAGCTGTATAGACCCAGGCGCTCACATAATTAACAAGCAGTTGAGCTAGCCAGTCTGCGCCGGTAAAAACCCCAAAGAATGTACCGATCACAACTAAAATCACGAAATCGATAATGCATGCCGCTGCACGGATCCAGAAGCCTGCGTAGTTCATATAACCATATAGGCACCTTTAAAATAAAACACTACCCATAAACTCTGAAACTGATTGCTGATTCGGAGCTGAATGGAGATTCGGAGCTCCCGACAAATATGTTTAATGGGTTCAGTCTGAAGAGGTAGGAATTTCTTTGAGTTGATCGGGCCGCCGCGATTTGCAAACTAGCAATCCTATTGGCCATAAACTTATGCCTAAATCCTATGATTCCCGTATGGTGATTAAGCGGGGTTCAGAGAAGTTGGGCGGTTATTTAATGCTTAAACTTGCTTGGATTATTGATCATAAGAATAATGCCAAGCACTGAAAACAGCACTATGATACCCACAATAATGAGCCACATTTGGTTATCTGATTTTGTTCTTTCATCATTCTCTGTCTTCAAGCGCATTTTCTCTGCTCGCTCTGCAGCTTCTTTCTCGAGTTGTTGCTTTCTTAAATTAGCTAATACCTGCGCCTGACCCTTTTCATAAAGATTATCACCTAATATGCTTCTAGCTCTATTTTCTATTTCTGCAAAATAGTTATCTAAATGTATGAGGAGGTTTTTGTATTCGAGAGACGGAAACATTTCATGTCCAAATCCGCTAGATTCGAATTGTGCTTTTGTAGTATGAATCATTAAAAGACATTCTGGCTGACCTGCGTTCAAGACTTTATCAATACGATCTGTCATAATCTTGAAATTAAATAATACATCCTGGAGTGAAGCTCGCAGCTTTGCGCTCTCTTGACTTGATTGGAGACTCGCGTTTAGTGAGCGTAATTCGTTTAGGTTCTGACGTCTCTGGACAACACCAGCCAAATCAGCAACATCGCCGAAGTTTTCAGGGTCATAACTCACTCTGTTTTTATACTATTTATTGTGATTAAGATAAAGCATACCTTTCCAGCAAGATACAATTGGGGGATTTGTCGGGCACTGAAGTTAAGGCTTTATGAAGTATTGCTCCGCCCAGATAACATGATAGGCATTTCCATTACCGAGCATATGATTCTTTAGTGTTATCTGTCTCCAATTTTTTGGGAGAGCAAACTCAGTCGGAACCTCTTTTTTTGCATACGCACCGAGATTTACTTGCCAGTTCATTTTGGTCTAATTAAGCGGGAGTTCGTTTCATTTTTGAATTTTTCGTTACCCTCAAGTTTGTTTCTCAGATCCTTCAATGGCGAAAAGTTCATGTTCGACTCTAGTTCCAATACTTTTCCTTCGTTTTCTCGGACTCCGTTTTTCACAATCAACATCGCCGCGCTCATCATTCCCCGCCGGTCTCCCCCGTTAGCTTGCGCTGCGTCTAGGGCGGCCATCAACCGGTATTTTAAGGCGCCAGGTGTATTCTCAAAGGCCTTTATCATAGCGGACACAACTCGTGAATTTGCCAATAGGTTGCCTTGGGCAATGCAGAACCTTCCTTGTAGTTGTCCGGCATAATCCGAGCATTGGGGGCCCGTATAGGCAGCTGTTTGACCCTTCCGGTTCATAACCGCGAATTGCATTTCATATTTATTGCCTCCCCACGGGGTAAAAATAAAGCCACCTCGATGGACGGCCTCAATCACCTCCCTCGGTGCCATTCCCGTCCTAAGGAAAGACAACCCTTCATCACCGTATTGCGGACGGGGACGACCTTGAACCGCCAGCATCCCAACATCACCCCTCCCATGTAAAACCATGGTAACCGTTGGAACACAAGACTGCACGGCTCCCCCGATCTCCCCCGTCTCTGGATCAAAACCTAGGATGGAATAGGTTGCGTAGGCCCTTGGTAATAGTACTTCGGATAACACAACAATAAGTAAAACAAACCCATGATGGACCCGGCTTTGATTCCAGATTTTCACTTTTTAGCTACTGAGGAGATACCTCACGAGCGGGGCCTTCCCGCTCAAATGCTACACTTCTTACAAAGTCAGCTGCATTTTCTTTGGCAGGGTCATTTTTATTTCTAGGAGCACCGTCGGCATCAGCTACCAGTAATAAAAATGCAAATAAGAAACATAGGCCGCCCTGCTTTAGCGTGAGTATTTCGTTCAAAAGAATAGGTTTATTCATGAATACAATCTCTTTAGGTAGGGATGCCTTTACTTAATTTCGGTAAAGCATTCCTTTTTGAGATCCCACAACCAATACGATGTCCGTAGCCATGCCGGTTTAACTCCTCCATGATCCTTAATGTAGGAACTCACTTCCAAAGGATCATTTTCAAGCATGAGCCGGCTGTTAGCCCGGTATTGAAGACCCAAAGCAGCCGTAAACGGAGCCAGAAATACTTTACCTGTTTTAACCTCAACCAAAGCTGTTCTTAAGGCCATTGTACCTGCGCCCCAGCTAATCACCCTGTATGAACCGGCAAAGTCAGCAGATTCTCCGACAGCTTCCTGAAGTCTGGTTCGGAAAGTCCGTGCGTCCGGATTCCCTGCATATTCGATTTTCGAGACCTTGTTGGTTAATATCTTATGGACCGGATAATCGGAATATTCGGCTGCATTCGAAAAGGATGACCAGACACCAAGTACCCCAAATAGATTGATTAAGAAGAATTTCACTATGCTAGTTTTTCCCACACATGAATTGAGCTGCATTCATTCCTCCCGAAAAGGCATCCCGTCCTGATATAAACGAAGCCTCATTTCCGAATCCTCCAACGTCGGTAGCATTTGCCACTCCTTCCGGGTCTCTTCATCGAGATTTTTTAGTTTTTGGATCGACTCTTTTTGGGCTTCTACGGCCTTTTCAAACTGACCGTCTTCCGCGAAGGCAGCGGCCAACGTGTCGAGCGTGTTGCAATCCCGCCGTTGCCGAACAGCCCGCTCGGCCAGTCGCACCGCCTCCCGTCCATCTCTATCCTTCGCCTCGGGACTAGTGGCTAGCAACCAGGCATAGTCGTTTTGACCATGGAGGAAGCCCATGTTTACTGACTTTTTGTGATACCCTACTCCCTTTCTACGGTCTCTGGGCACACCGTCTCCGTCGCAATAGATGTTACCTAGATTAGTGAAAGCATCGCCATTGCCCCCGTCCCCTGCTTTCTGAAGCCAAAATATGGCCTGAGTAACGTCCTTTGATATTCCATCGCCATTAAGATAGATAATACCCAAAAGCATTTGCGCCTCCGGCAACCCCTGCTCGGCAGCCCTCTGAATTAGCTCCAGCCCTTGATCGGCTTGACCGGCGAGGCGAAGGATGGTCCCGCACATGAATTGGGAAGGTGCATAATTCTTTGCGGAAGCCTTCGCCAACCAACCGAATCCCTCCTTATGGTTTTGGGGAACCCCTGCCCCTACCAGTAGCACCACGCCGAACTGGTGCTGGGAACGAAGGTCCCCCTTTTCGGCCCGAAGCTTTAATTCTGGACTAAAAGTGGTCTCGGGCGGCATCACAGGCCTCTTTGAGCAACCAGAAAGACAAAGAAACAGTGCGAATGTCAAAAGGCTGCTATTTGCCACTAATTAATTGTATGGTTTCTTTATATTTCGCACATCTTTTTTTCTCCATATAATTACTTTTCGATTTTGCATACTTCCTGAGTTTCGCTGGGATATAGGAATGCAACTTGCCTTGTCTGTTTTTCTATTATGGAGCCTGGCAGCAGTTTGTTCATATGCAGAAACTTCAAGACAGGAATCAATGGCTTCTTCCAAGTTTTCGTGGTGGTTAGGAGAATGGACCGCAGAAGGATCGTGCCCCGCCGAGAAGTACTCCATTCATTTCAAACCGGAAAAGGGTACCATCCGCTTTGATATGGAGGCTTACAGTGGTTCCCATGCTGGAGCCATGGAGGGTCTTGCCCGTTGGGAAACCAACCGGCTTGTTTTTACCGAGATGATTCGGGACTCTGACCCACCCACCCCCGTGCGGGCAACCTTCCACCAGGCGGGCGAAAAGATCCGCGTCTTCACCACCAATACCGAATCCTACGGGGGAATGGGCATCGTCTTTCACGACCGCTGGTACGAGCGCGGTCCCCCGAAACCCCATAAGCATCCCCTTGCGTCGCTAGGATTAATCACTCTCCAAGAGGATGAACACCTAAAGAAGATCAGTGGGAAGGATTACGACACCATCGTCTATTCCATGCATCTAACCCGTATCCACAATGAAAAATACCCGGATTTCAAAGGCAAGGTGGTGGACGGTTTTGTTCGCGGAATGGCTCCTTGGGCCAATGCCATCATTCTGGTTCAGCCCGATGGCAAGATGGCTGCTGTATTTACAGATTCGGAAAAGGAGGAACTTCGTTACGTATCAGAAATAGGAGAAATTTCCACCCTTCCTTCCCCGGTCCAACTGTGGATGAAGCAGTCCGCAGTCAACGGCTACCCGGTCAAGCGAGTGTCTTCCCCATGATCTTACAGGCAGTTCTAGCACTCATAGTTTTAGTGTTGGGGGTTTTCTTTCTCCTATTCGGAAGCCACTGCTCCGACGGTGGCGTGCCACCACCTGAATACGCGGAAAAGGATCCCTCACTCGACTGGCGTAACCACCCACCCGATCCCTCTACCACCATGCGCCCGGCCCACCCCCCGAATCGCCTCTCCTCGGAAGAAAATGCTTTGGCACATGAAATCAGCGCCTGCCGCCAAAACCACGGCCTACCCCACGTCGAGATCGATGCAGGGTTGATGAACGTGGCCCGGGAATGGGCATCGGTGCTGGCTCCAAATGGTAAACTGGTGCATCGCACATCAGACGACTTGGGGAACCAGCGCGCAAGGAACGAGCTGAGATTGATCAATGAGAACCTTTACTTCTCTTCGGGAAACTTTGACGCCAAGGCAATTGTAACAGGGTGGCTAAATAGTCCGGGCCACAGGGCGAATCTTCTGGATCCCAAAATCACCCTGCAAGGTGTCGGTCTAGCCCAAACCCCATCCGGGGGTTATGTGGCCGTCTTTAACGGTGGTCGCTAAACAAGATCAGGCCTCGGGAATAGCCACCCCGAGTTCCCCCAAGGCTTTCTGTATTAAATCGAAATATCCTTGAGGGGAGGTTGCAGGGGATATCCCATAAACCGCCTTGAGGACAGCGAATTTGCCGGTTGCATACTCCTTAACGTTCACCCGCGAGTTAGTGTACGGGCTCAAACCCAGAAAAACAGTTTCGACAAACTTGCGGTAGCCGGGAATCAGAGGATTGTTGATCTGAAAGAGAATGCCTCGGTAAAAATCACCTTTGGATGCCGCGAGCTCCCCCCGCAAAGCCGTGATATCTTCCATAAAAGAATCCGATTCGGACATGGTTGCCAATGGAGCAGCCAAGCCCCAGCGAAAAATATCCAAGGGATCCATCGTGGCTTGAACGTAACGCGCCCCAGGTTCACAGGGGTAGATTCCGTCGGTCCGATGATAGTGAGGGTGCGCTTCGTCCTGAAATACGAGGGTTATCTTTTTCCCTACACCCTTTCCCATAAAGGTAGGCCTTAAAAACTGAAGAGTTCTTTCAGAAGGGTCATCAAGGATTCTCACTTGGTTTTCATACCTCTCGGCAGAACCATAGAAACGGATGAGGGACCGTTGTAATTGATTCCTTCGGACTGAATTAAGGGCTGGAGAGGTCTGCTCCATTGAGCCGCTAGCATCGGTAACGATCAGGATCTCCGTGTCCCTGTCGATGGGTTGTGTACGAACGTAAATCTCCAACTGGCCGTCGGGGTTGCCGGGCGGCGCCGGATGGACATTAAATTTATCCATCCCACGGTAATCTGGGTCAGGGATATAGGTGTATTTACCACCCCCATCCACCCGGAGTTGGCCGTATTTCGGCTGCTGGGTAATTACCGGAGATGCCCCCAGATCGATCGGGATGGATTCACCCTGTCGGCTGATCAAAACCCCCGGTGTTTTCAATGAATCCGAATCAGGAAGACTGGAAGCATTCGTTCCTGGGGGAGTACTAAAACCGGGCGTGCCTTCTTTCGATTGAAAGACCACACCAGAAGACAGACCGGTGGGAGCAGGCGATGGAACTGGCTTAGAGGTTGGTAAAGTTGAATTGGGTGCAACGGTTGGTTTGCCTCGCGTCTCCTTTTCCAGCTTACCGTTGGATGAATAGGTGCGAATCAATCCAGTTAGTCGTCCATCACGATATTCCCGCTCCGTCTTGACCTGTCCATTAGGCCATCGCCAGTAAGCCGTGCCACTATAAGGGACTGCTTGACCCTCTATATAAACAAGCCCCTCCTTGGTTTCGATCTGATCTGCAGAAATCCTAGATCCGGCCCAAGACGTCTGGACGATGAAAAGCATGAAGACCACTAAGAGAAAAAAAGAAATCTTCTTCATAGGACGCCTAGCCTTGACGGGACCTAGCACCCGATTTGCTAGTTGCGATAGACGTTGATAGTAACTCTGCGATCCCTTGCAAGCTGGTCATCAGGCCTTCCTTGAACAGCCTCACCCTCGGGTTGCACAAAAACTTTTTGAGAAACACCCAAAGCCTTTAGTTCTCGGGCGACATTGTTGGCTCTTTCTTGGGAGAGCCGTTTGTTCGTCCCATCCTCTCCTTCCCTACTAGCATAACCTGTAACCACCAAATATTTGCAGTCTTTAAATTCATTTTTCAACCGCTCGCCCATTTCTCGGAGGCCTTCAATCTGTTCTCCTTTTAGGTCGCTACTTCCCTGATCGAAGAGCAACTCTCCGACAGCATCGTAAGGAATAGCGATAGGATCGCCACTGCCTCCGTTTGGGCCTTTCTCACTAGAACTTGTGGACGTAGCGGAGGATGTGGCCGCCTTGGTAATCGAAATGGTCACTTCATATTCCACAACCATTTTGCCTTCCGCATTAATTCCCTTAAGTGTAACCAGCGTCTCACCAACGGCTGTAGGGGTTCCTTGAATTGAATAACCCATTTTATCCAGTTCAAGCCCCGCGGGGAGAGGCTGACTAAGTTCGAAATCCGTAGCTTGGCCCGGATCGAAGCTTTGTTTGAGTCGCTGATCAACGATCCCCGGCACCAACAAAGGAAAGGTTTCTGGAGCTGGAGTTGGCTGTGGCGCTGAGGGCCAAAAAGCCCAAATCAAAAAGAGAGCAAAAAGGCTCCCTCCTCCCAAGATAAAAGGCAGCGCTTTTTTACTTCCGCTACTGCCCACTTCCGTAAGTGGTTGTTTGCATTCCTGACATACAAAAAGCTCGTTCGATGGAATCTCTTGTATTTCTCCGACCTCAGCCTTAACACACTCCCCTCCTTCAAAATTACGGCACTTGCCTTTCCTCTTTTTGATTTTTGAGGGATCAGTTTCTGTGCTCATGAATTATTATTCAATCTGGTTCTTTGCTCCGAGGCCTTCGTCGCTAACTCATCTTTATATCGGTTTAATAGCTCTTTACGATAATTTTCGGCTCTTTTTTCGGCTTCTTTACAAGCCCGATTATATGCGCTGATTTCCGCTTGGTAGGCTTTCTTTTCCCGATCCATTCGGTCCGCCTCTGCGCTCGCCGCCATGCCTGCCATAATCAAGCCCACCACCCCTGCTCCTATGGCGGCTCCCAGCCCAGCATTACCCCCCGCGGCACCACCTGCTGCTCCCATTGCGCCCCCATAGAGCATTCCAGTTCCCAAAGCCGTGGGCACCCCGCTACCGGGACCTACGCCTTTGGATTTTGGCGCGGGTCCG